>VFQR01000523.1_pt1 | contig 50390 bp, 63 predicted proteins | sample 3512321 | NCBI WGS metagenome assembly VFQR01 (sample SAMN10412374, study PRJNA504923) | tailings metagenome | isolation source: Relicate 3 Philex TSF1 revegetated site | place: Philippines: Tuba, Benguet | collected 2017-08-29 | reverse complement strand
GCCGGCGGCGACACGGATCATCTGCTCGACGAGATCGATGCCGGTGATCATCTCGGTCACCGGATGCTCGACCTGAAGCCGCGTGTTCATTTCGAGGAAATAGAAGGAGCGGTCCTGTCCGGCAACGAACTCGACCGTGCCTGCGGTGTCATAGTCCACCGCTTTTGCAAGCGCGACCGCCTGCTCGCCCATCTTTTTGCGGGTCGCTTCGTCGAGCAGCGGCGACGGCGCTTCCTCGACGACCTTCTGATTGCGGCGCTGGATCGAGCATTCGCGCTCGCCGAGATAGATGACATTGCCGTGCTTGTCGCCGAGCACCTGAATTTCGATGTGGCGCGGATTGACGATGAACTTCTCGATGAACACGCGGTCGTCGCCGAAGGAAGACTTCGCCTCGGATTTCGCGCGCGTGAAACCTTCTTCGACTTCGGCCTGCGAGTGCGCGATGCGCATACCCTTGCCGCCGCCGCCGGCGGAGGCCTTGATCATGACCGGATAGCCGATCTCATCGGCGATCTTGATGGCATGCTTGGCGTCTTCGATGACGCCGAGAAAGCCGGGAACGGTCGAAACCTTGGCGGCTGCCGCAGCCTTCTTGGATTCGATCTTGTCGCCCATCGCCTCGATGGCGCGGACGTTCGGACCGATGAACGTGATCTTTGCTTTCTTCAGCGCTTCGGCGAAGGCCGCGCGCTCGGAGAGAAAGCCATAGCCCGGATGCACCGCTTCCGCGCCGGTCTGCTTGCAGGCCTCAATGATCTTCTCGATCACCAGATATGACTGCGCGGCTGGCGGCGGTCCGATATGGACGGCCTCATCGGCCATCTCGACATGGAGCGCATCCTTGTCGGCGTCCGAATAGACGGCGACGGTCGCAATACCCATGCGCTTGGCGGTTTTAATGACACGGCAAGCGATCTCGCCGCGATTGGCGATCAGAATTTTCTTGAACATGCCCGGCCCGGAATGAACGCAAACCCGGGTCAGGTTTGCGGCGCAATATATTCTTTGTCAATCAGACAGGCGTCAGTCCGGGCTTCCGTCCAGCTTCACGTGGGGTTGAGGGAAAGCGCCTCCAGCCCGCCTTGCCAAAGAAGCACCCCGAAAGCGGCGCTCAGCAACACGGCAACGGGGACGCCGATCGCGGCCAGCACATAGCCCGCAAAGCCCCGCCCAGCGGCACCCACGCCGAGCGAGTACTTGAAAATGTTGTTGGCGGTGACCGCGAGCACGATGCCCAGCGCGGCAGTCGCGGGCGCAAGCGCCACTCCTCCGACTTTAGCCAGCGAAACGGCCGCCGCATCCGCATCGACCGAGCCAGAAACCAGCGCGGTAATCAGTCCGCCCGCGGTGCCGAACCAGGCCGAGAACACTTCCACGGCGAAAGTGACGGCAGCGATCAATGCTGCGAGCAACAGTGTTTCCCGCAAGGAGAACGGATTGCGAAGCTCGAACGATTCCTTCGCGCGCCGTTTCGAGCCGCGCAACGCGAACAGCAGCCCGACGATCATGGCCGTCAGCGCCGCCATCGCAAGCGGCACCGCAACCAGCAGACCGACCGCAGGATTGAGCGCGTAAACGATCGCGAGTGTCTTGCTCATCGAAATCGCGGTCGCAATTGCGATGCTTGCGGCGTGGAAACGAAGTCCATGCCTGTCGACGGCAGCCGCACGCGAAGCCGCGAGCGTCACGGCCGTCGAAGAAACGAGCCCACCGGCCGCGGAAGACACCAGCGTACCTTCCCTTCGTCCCATGGTCTTCACGGCGACGTAGCCGAGAAAGGATACGGCTGCGAGCACGACGGCGAGCAGCCACACCTGCCGCGGATTGATGCCGCCGTAGGGCCCGAAGCTTTGATCCGGGATGAACGGCAGCGCGAGAAACGTCATCGCAAGCAGGATGACGGCGGCGCGCAGTTCCGCCCACGTCACCTTCGCGAGCAGTCCGTGCAGTTGCTCGCGCGTCATCAGCACGACCATCATCGTAACACCCGCGGCGGCGGCAATGTTCGCATCGCCGAGCAACGCATAGACTCCGAGCAGGAACGTCGCCATGGCGGCGACAACGGTCGTGAAGCCGAAGTTCTTGTCTTCGATGTTTTCACGCATGCGGAACCAGCCAAACAGCATGGCAACCACAAGGAACGCGGTTGCGATCAGAACCGCGCCCGCGATCTTGTCTGCAAGGCTTCGCGCGAGGAGCCCGGTGATGCCGGCGACCAGGCCGATCAGCGTAAACGTGCGGATGCCTGCAGTGCGCGTACCGCCACGCGCGTTGCGCTCGCGCCAGCCGCGCTCCACGCCGACAAGCAGACCGATCAACGCCGCCACCATTAGGCGACGAACGAGATCGAATTCCTGAAAGAAATTGAAATCCAAGGCGACGGTTCCGGGTTCGCAATGCTGCGCCATGACGCTATCACGGCGGCGAACCCGAAGTCAGGCTGGCAGGAAGTTCAGGCCGCCCGGGACGAACGCAGCGGCGGCCCATCCGGTTCCGCGCCGTGATCCATCAATCCGAGCAGCGAACGCTCCGCAAAGGTCGGCCGGCCATCGCGCATGATCCGCGTCGCAAGCCATGCAGCGCATTCCGCCTCGATGTCTTTGCCGGCGTCACGATGCGGCTCACGCGACAACGCTTCCTTGCGCGGAAGCGCATCCCGGCGCGATGCCCCGAGCAGATAGTTCGTAATCGCGCGGAAGATCAGATCGTCGAACGTGGGGTGGTTGTTTCGTTCGGCGACGGCGTCGTGCAGATCGAAAAGCGCCTCGGCCTCCTCGACCGTAACGGCTCCCTTGCCGGCTTCGAGCACCCGGCGCAGCCGGAGGACGTCGCGCGCATCGAGCGCGCTGCGCCGATCTTCGAGCGCACGCTTTTCCAGCGCGCGGATCGCAAACAGCGCAAGCGCAGCCGGGACTTCCGTGGCCTGCTCGATCGTACGAAACAGCGCTTCGAAGCCGCCACGCGTGGCGATCCTGCCCGTCGGCGCGATCGCGCGGATCAGCCAGTTCGCTTTTTCCATCGTGATGGCGCCGAGCGGTTGCGAACGGCGCAAAAGGTGATCGGCTACCGCTTCCGCCATGAAGCCGCGCCATTCCGGAGCCGGGTCGGAAAATTCGCGATCGAAGGCGATCAACGCTTCGGCCTCGTTGCGGCCGCGCACACCTTCCGGATAGACCTCACGCAGAAGCGAAACGACATCGGAAGCGTCGATCCGCTTGGCGGCTTGCCGAAACTGCTCCATCACGACCCCAAGAACGCTACGAAACCAGGCACAAGTCTCGGGCGTTTATGGTTGCCAAGAGTTTAACGTTCGCAGGCTCTTACGGTTTAAACTTTCATAAAATGCGCATTCCTGGTCCCGTGTTGCCGGAATGCGTCACCGCAATCCCCGCTTGCAGCCCTTACCGCGGGTGGCCGCGCCGGCCATATGCGTGCAAATCTTTGGGACAGGAGAAATGTCATGGCGAAAAGCACTGGCATCCACCACATCACGGGCATCACCGGCGACGGCAAGAAGAACTTCGGCTTCTACACGAAGACGCTCGGCCTTCGCTTCGTGAAGCGAACGGTGAACTTCGACGATCCGAGCGCATGGCATCTCTATTACGGCAACGAGACCGGTGCGCCCGGCTCTGCGCTGACCTTCTTCCTCTGGGACGGCGTCCGCGCCGGCCAGCAAGGCATGGGTCAGGCGGTCGAGGTCGGCTACGCGGTGCCGAAAGGCTCGCTCGAGTTCTGGAAGAAGCGTCTCGATGCGGAAGGATTCGCAGCGAAGGCCGGCGAGCGTTTCGGCGACAAGGTGCTTTCGCTAGCGGACGCGGAAGGCATGAAGATCGAGCTCGTCGAAACGGCGAGTGCCGCGAACGCGCCGGCCTGGGCTGACGGTCCGGTGCCTGCCGAGCATGCCGTGCGCGGCTTCTCCGGCATTACGCTCCGCCCGCATAACGGCACCCGTACCGGCGAAGTGCTGAAAGACGGGTTCGGCTATGCCGATGGTGGCCAGGAACGCGAGAAGGACGGCGAGCGCCAGCGCTATCTCGGTACCGCCGACATCGGCGCGCACATCGACATCGTGATCGACAAGAACCAGCCGCGCGGTGCGCAAGGTGCGGCGACCCTCCATCATGTCGCCTTCCGCGCGAAGGACGATGCGGAGGAAATGGAGATCGCGGATCGCATCCGGAACGTGCTCTGCCTCAACACCACGGACCAGATCGACCGCATGTATTTCCACTCGGTCTACTTCCGCGAACCCGGCGGCATTCTGTTCGAGATCGCGACCGACAGCCCCGGCTTCACGTGGGACGAGCCGAAGGAAAGTCTCGGCACCGCGCTCAAGCTGCCGCCCTGGTACGAGAAGGACCGCGAGGCGATCGCAAAGGCGCTGCCGCCGCTGGAGTAACGCTCCCGCTGCAAATTATCGCCGCCCGCATTCTGTGCTGCGGGCGGCGATTTCGTTTTTCTTCTGTGTATCAAGCGGCTCTGTTTAGCTTTGCCAGCGCGACCGCATCGGCGCCCGCGGCATAACGCAGGCGATTGCCTTCGTCGTTCGCCGCGAGGAAGACGGCTTCCGCGACATCGGACTCCCTCGTCACCGTCGCAGGCTTCGCAAACGCCGCGAAGATCGGATCGGCGAATGGCTTGTACGGCGCAGGGATGACATCCTCGAGCCTCAAATTCGAATTCTGCGTAAAGCGCGTGGTGGGTCCATATCCCGGCTCGACCAGCTTCGCGCGCACGCCGAACGCTGCGAGTTCGAGCGCGAGCGAACCGGTGAAGCCCTCGATCGCCTGCTTGCTCGCGGTATAGACCGAGGCGAGCGGCATGGCGACGAGCGTCACACTCGAGGTGACATTGACGATCGCGCCCGATTTGCGCGTCCGCATTTGCGGGACCACGGCCTGCGTCATTGCGATCGTGCCGAAGGTATTGGTCTCGAAAATCTCGCGCGCCTTCTCGAACGGCGTCGCTTCCAGCGCGCCGACGAAACCGATGCCGGCATTGTTCACCAGCACATCGACCGGGCCACTCGCCGCGAAGACCGCCGCGATGCTTTCAGCCTTGGTCACGTCGAGCGGCAACACGCGCATCCGCTCGGACACCGGCAGCAAGCCTTCACGCAGCGTGCGCATGGTCGCGACGACGTTCCAGCCCTGGGCGTGGAAATGGCGGGCGGTTTCGAGGCCGTATCCGGACGAACAGCCGGTGATAAGGACGGTTTTCATCGCGGTTTTCATGGCAAATCTCCTTGTTCGGGTTGACTTGCCGCCTTGATACTGGCCAGAAGTCGGACTATCTATCATGTTAAGTCCATAAATAATTTGCAATAGTCCGAATGATGGCCGATCCCCTTTCAGAAGTCATTGCGCTGCTGCAGCCGCAGAACATCTTTGCCAAGGGCATCAGCGGCGCCGGGCGCTGGGCGGTTCGCTATTCCGAGTTCGGACATCCCGGCTATTGCAGCGTGATCGAGGGAAGCTGCCGCCTCACGGTCGAGGGTGAAGCGCCGGTCACGCTTGAAGCCGGCGATTTCGTGCTGCTGCCGCGCACGCCCGGCTTCACGATGTCGAGCCTTGAGCCCGGCAAGCCGACGCTCCTTGATCCGCACGCGGCATTAAGCGAAGGCGAAGTCCGGCACGGCGACAAGGACGGCCCGCCAAACGCACGCTTGCTCGGAGGCTACTTCAAATTCGATTCCGATGATGCGGCGCTGCTCGTCTCGCTGCTTCCCGCGCAGATTCACATTCGCGGCGCGGAGCGGCTCTCGCTGCTCGTGAAACTGGTCGCTGAAGAAGCGAATGGACGCAAGGCCGGCCGCGAGCTTACGCTTTCCCGCCTCGTGGAAGTGCTGCTGATCGAAGCCTTGCGCTCGGCGGAAAATACCGACGCGCCTCCGGGCCTGCTACGGGGCTTGAGCGACGTGCGCCTTGCCGAAGCGATCCGCGAAATGCATCGCGATCCGGCCCACGCATGGGGCGTGGAAGAACTCGCGAAGAAGGCCGCCCTCTCCCGCTCCGGCTTCTTCGATCGGTTCTCGCGTCAGGTTGGCATGCCGCCGATGGAATATCTGCTCGGCTGGCGCATGGCTCTCGCGAAGAATCTTTTGCGGAAAGAAGGCCTAGCGCTCGCCGAAGTCGCGGAGCGCGTGGGCTATGGCTCGGCCAGCACCTTCAGCACCGCTTTCAGCAAGCATGTCGGCCTGCCGCCGGGACGTTACGCGCGGGCGGTGGCCTAAGCGCAGGCGCAGAGTCATGGCACGATGGTCGTGAAAAGATAGACCGCGAAAATCACCAGATGCACGACGCCCTGCAGCACCGTGGTGCGGCCGGTGCCGAGCGAGAGCGTCGCGACCAGCAGCGTGAGCGCGAGCAGCACCATTCCCTTGTTGTCGAGACCGAGCACAAGGGTCATTCCGCTGCCGAGCGCAACCATGACCACGACCGGAATCGTAAGCCCGATCGTTGCGAGCGCCGATCCGAGCGCGAGGTTCATGCTCGTCTGCAGGCGATTGAGTCTTGCTGCCTTCAGGGCTGCAAGACTTTCCGGCAGCAGGACAATCGCGGCGATGATGATACCGACCACCGCCTTCGGCGCACCCGCGGCATCGACAGTCGCTTCGATCACAGGCGAAAGCGCTTTCGCAAGGAGCACGACCGCAACAAGACACACCACCAGCAGGAGCCCGCTGACAAGCGCCGTGGTCGCGGTCGGCGGCTCCGCGTGCGCGTCCTCATCGCCCGCCGCGGCTCCGACCGGCAAAAAGTAGTCGCGATGCCGTACTGTCTGGATCAGAACAAAACCGCCGTAGAGCACGAGTAGCGCGACTGCGACGAGGATCAACTGGCTTGCAGAATAAGCCGGACCGGTTTCCGTCGTTGTCGCGTTCGGCAGGATGAGCGTAAGCACCGCCATGGTCGCGAGTGTGGCGAGCGCGGCATTCACCCCATAGCGGCCGAATTCCTGCTCGCCGTGCCGCGAACCACCCATCAGCAGCACGAGCCCAACCATTCCATTCAGAATGATCATGATCGCGGCGAAGATGGTGTCCCGCGCAAGCGCCGCCGCCTGATCGCCCGCCGCAATCATCAACGAAACGATGAGCGACGCTTCGATCACCGTCACCGCAAGCGCGAGTACGAGCGTGCCGAACGGTTCGCCGACGCGATGCGCAACCACTTCGGCGTGATGCACGGCCGCCAGCACGCATGCGACGAGCCCAATCGTCAGCAGCACCAGAAAGAACGGATGCGTGAAAACGAGCGACGCTGCCAAAAGCAGCCAGCCGACAGCGGGAGCGAGCCAGGTCGCCGGTGGGTGATGATCTTTCAGCATTGCACTCGCGCGGACGAATCCGCGCCTCAAATCGCTAGCCCCCTCCTCTTTCTAGGGTCTTGCGGCTTCATCGCAACCCCAAGCGGCGGAAGCAGAATTCTTAGCGTAACAATCTATCATAACAACATAAATTACATGTTTAATAGGCATATATCTAGCACATTGCTGTAAATCATCCTATATCACCGGAACCCCTCCCGCGCGCCGCGCTTTACGCCCCCGAGGGACCCGATTGCAGAAGCGGACGAAGGAGAACCGTCATGGCTGTTTCCATTGGCGACAAGGCGCCGGATTTCGAGGCGCAGACCACCGAAGGCAAAATCAAGTTTCACGACTGGATCGGCGACCATTGGGCCGTGCTGTTTTCGCATCCCAAGGACTTCACACCGGTCTGCACGACCGAACTCGGCCGCATGGCGAAGCTCAAGCCCGAGTTCGACAAGCGCAACACCAAGATCATCGGCCTCTCGGTCGATCCGGTCGACCGCCACGCCGACTGGGCGAAAGACATCGAAGAGACGCAAGGCGCGAAGCCGAACTTCCCGATGATCGGTGACACCGATCTTTCGATCTCGAAGGCCTGGGGCATGCTGCCGGGCAACGCCGGCGACACCTCCGAAGGCCGCACCGCCGCGACCAACCAGACGGTGCGCAACGTCTACATCATCGGCCCCGACAAGCAGATCAAGCTGATGATCGCCTACCCGATGACCACGGGCCGCAACTTCGACGAAGTGCTGCGCGTACTCGACTCGCTCCAGCTCACCGCGAAGCACAAGGTGGCAACGCCCGTGGACTGGAAGCATGGCGACGACGTGATCATTGCGGGCTCGGTCTCCGACGACGATGCGAAGAAGACCTACCCGCAGGGCTGGAAGTCGCCGAAGCCCTACATCCGGATCGTGCCGCAGCCGAAGTAACGCACGGCGAACCACGAAGAAACAAAAAGGGCGCGGCTTCTGCCGCGCCCTTTTCGCATTACAGCCTCCGAGGAAGGATCAGGCTGCTTCTTTATCGTTCTGCTTCTTGTTGTCGTTGTAGTAGTAGTTCGCATTCTTGCCGAGCACGAGGCGGCGCAGCACGCGGCGCATGCCTTCGCTTTTCCGCAGCGGCGACACCGTCGCTTTCGCCGTGCGCATCATCGCAAGCTTCAGCGCGTCGAGCGCCGGATGCGCGTCCGGTGCAGCCTGCGGCAGGCCCATGCCGCGGAGGAACGAATTGAAGACGTAGAGGTCGTTGCGGCGACGCACGGCCTTCGTCTTCCAAGTGATCGCGAGCGAAATCGAATGGCTGTCCGCGGTGCGCACCCAGTGCGGCCACTGGTAAGGCACGAACACGCCGTCGCCCGGAAACAGACGATGCGCAACACCCTTCGCATCGAACTTGGGGTCGTACTTGATGTTGCGATGCTTGGTCGCCGACGCTTCCAGTTCCTCCACCGACGCGATCGAGTGATCGCGGTTGTCGTAGACATGGAAGAACTTCTCGCCGTGGATCTGCACGAAGAAATTGTCCTCGGCGTCGGTATGGAACGGCGTCGTCGAATGCGGCGAGGACACGAACAGGAAGCCCTGAATGTCCTCGAAGCCCGCGTCATCGAGTGAGGCAAAGCCCCTCGCCTTCGCGACCGACAAGAGTGCCTGTTCGAGAATGTTGCGGTAGGCCGGATGCGCATCCACGCGCTTCAGCACCATCCATGCGCCCGCAGTCTCGATGCTCTTCACCACGTCTTCCGGCGGAAGATCGACCGCCTGAATCTTCTTCGGATCCTGGCCGATCTCGGCCTTGCCGGAGCTGTATTCGATCTGGTCGCGCGGCAATTCGCGCACGAGCTTCACGATCTCAGGCAACGTCAGCAACGGATTGCCGACCAGTTCGTGCTTGATGCGGAATGGAAGATTCGGAAATTCGCCGAAGGCTTTCGGATCTGCGGGTTGAACCATGCTCATGACGACTTCTCCTTGAAGGCGCGATAGCGATGCACGATCCCACGCACGCTTTCGCGCAAAGCGCGCCGCGCGGAAATGATGAAGGCGAACAGCGACGCCGACGGGCCAGCGCGCAGCGGAATGAGCGTCTCGGCAAGCGCGAGACGACCCTTCCACACATGATTGATCATCGGGTGATCGGCGGTCGCGGTTGAATCGACCGAAGTTAAAGAATCGTCCGCGCAAAAGTGCCGGGTCAGATCGAGCGTGAGCTGCACACCCGGCGAACATTTCGATAGCCGCTCGTCATAGGCGGTCTTGAAGAAGTAGCCGCGTGCACCATGACGGACCACGATGCCGGAAGCGATAGTTTCCGATCCGCGCGTGAGCGTCGCCACTTCGAACTTGCCTTGCGGCGCAAGCTTGCGCGCGGCTTCCCGAATGAAGCGGCCGAGACCTTCCTGCGCGCCGAGCGCCGTGCCGCGCTTGCCTTTCCAGCCGGCGGCTTCGAGCTTCAGAAACTGCTCGAGTGCGGCCTCCGTCTGTTGGGGCGAGACCGACACCGCGAAGCGCACTTCGCCGTCGTCGGACAGGCGATTGCGCTGACGGCGGAGTTCTTTCAGTTTCTTGGAGCCGAGCGCGTCGTGCAGGAGCGTATCGGCGTCCGCATGCGCATTCAGGAGTGCCCGTTCCTCGCGGCGGATGACGCGCGGCCCGGCACCGGATTTCGCGAGCGCGGCCCGGAAAGCATCGGCCGCCGGACCTTCGTCCGCCAGGATCGAAACGAGAAGCGCATAGGCTCCGGCCTCACGCGCTGCTTCCAGCAGGCGCATTGCCGCTTCTTCCGCGCAGTCCTTGTCGAGCAGCGGCGTGGCGAGCGGTGCATAGCCATGCCAACTCACCAGCATAGGCAGCGGCAATTTCAGTGCGCGCCAGACGGACGTGACCGGCAAAAACCCAGTCAGCTTGTTCTTCGCGGGGCTGTCCCACGCGAGCAGCACGCTGATCGCGTCGTCGCCGGGGATATTCCGCGTGACGGCCAGCGCCCACTCTGGAGAATAAAAGACGTTCGGCTCGATCGCGCGAGCATAAAGGCTCGACCAGGCGTTCGCGGGAACCGCTTCCAGCGCCACCAGTTCCGAGGCGCTTGCGGTTTCCTGCCGCCGAGCGACGGAAATATCGCGGGTCAGGCCGAAATGTGTATCAACCAAGGACAGCTTCCTCGCGTGACCTTCGGGAAGCTGCAAATGCGCGGCCACGCCTTCCGTCCCGGAAGGAACCAGCCTGCCCGCCTCATCCCTGTTCTTTTTCTTGCGCCCAGCCTAACGGCAAGCGCTTAAAGATCCCTTGGGAGAAGCACCGAAAAGTGGTGAACGCCGGCAACGCACCATGCCGCGCGGACTTCTTTGGTGAATCGCGTGTGAACGAATTGAGTAGCGTTTTACTGACCGTAGCGTTCGGTGCGGATCGAGCCGGGCTCGACACCCGCGCCGACCAGCGCTTCGCTCGCAACCGTTACGAACGGATTGGAGCCGCAGATGAACGCGCGCTTCAGCGGCGCGCCGAGGCGCTTCAACACATCCGCGATCATCAGTGTGTCGATCCGGCGTCCAAAATCGCCCGCGCGTTGCGGCGTCTCACGCGTGATCGCCAGCACCAACTGAAACGCCTCTTTCGTTTCGGCAAGCGCAAGCAATTCGTCGCGGAAGATCACTTCTTCCCATGTCCGCGACGAGAGTACGAGCAGCATCGGCACCTGCGACCGCTGCTTCGCATGATGCCGGATCATCGACATCAGCGGCGCGACGCCCGAGCCGGCACCCGCCAGCAGCACCGGCCCTCCATCCGCAACCTGCCAGACGAAGTGACCACCGATCGGGCCGCGCAATTCGATCCCATCGCCGACCTGCGCCACCTCGTGAAAGAACGGCGAGACTTCGCCGGTCTCGAGCTTTTCGATCGCGAGTTCGATGCTGCCGGAATCCTCCGGGGCGGACGCGATCGAATAGGCGCGTTGCGCGCGATACCCGTCAGGCGCGGTCAGCCGCACCTCGACATGCTGCCCCGCACGAAACGCAAACGGCTCCGACGGCGTGAAGAAAAAGCTCGACACGCGCGAGGTACACTTCTCGATCTTGTTGATGGTGACCTTCTGCCAGCGGATCGCGGGCGGAATCGGCGACACGCTTGAATCAGTCACCGGAATATCGCTGCTCGCGCCACGGGTCGCCGTACATATGATACCCGCGTTCTTCCCAAAAGCCGGCGGTGTCCTGCGCCGTGAATTGCAGCGCGTTGATCCATTTCGCGGACTTCCAGAAATAGAGATGCGGCACCAGAAGCCGCGCCGGTCCGCCGTGATCGGGCGTGATGGGCTTGCCGTCGTAGAGCGTCGCGATCATGGCCTTGCCGCCGACGAGATCGGCGGTCGGCACGTTGGTCGAATAGCCGTCGAAGGCATGCGCGAGCGTGAACGGCGTCGGCGCTTCGATTCCGGCAGCGGCAAGAATGTCGTCGATCATGACGCCCTGCCAGCCGGTGTTGAACTTCGACCAGGTGGTGACGCAGTGGATATCGCGCGTGAGCTTCGTCTGCGGGAGCTGCGCGAATTCGGTCCATGACCATTTCGCGATCGGACGCGGGCCATGCTTCAGCGTGAACGACCATTTCGCCAAGTCCACCTGCGGCGTCGCCCCGGCTGAGAGAACCGGAAAATCGGCCGTCAGTGCCTGTCCGGGCGGCAGCCGCTCGGCTTCGGTCTTCTCGCGTTGCTTGCCTGTAAATCCGCGGGTGACGGTCATTGCAATCATCCAGATACGCAGCCGACACTATCCGCATCGAAATTGCGGAACAACTCACATGGCCGTCACTTGCCGGCTTCTTTTGCATCGCTGGCATGAGCCGTTAGACTTGCGGCAACAAGAATCTGGAGGAATGCGAAGATGGACGTCCGCGCCGCTGTTGCCGTCGAAAAGGGGAAACCGCTCGAAGTCACGACGGTTCAGCTCGAGGGACCGAAGGTGGGCGAAGTGCTGGTCGAGATCAAGGCGACCGGAATCTGCCATACCGACGAATTCACGCTCTCTGGCGCCGATCCCGAAGGCATCTTCCCGGCCATCCTCGGCCACGAAGGCGCAGGCATCGTGGTCGATGTCGGCCCCGGCGTCTCGACGGTGAAGAAAGGCGATCACGTCATTCCGCTCTACACGCCGGAATGCCGCCAGTGCCCCTCCTGCCTCTCGCGCAAGACCAATCTCTGCACGGCGATCCGCGCGACACAGGGCCAGGGTCTGATGCCGGACGGCACGTCGCGTTTCTCGATCGGCGGCAAGAAGCTGTTTCACTACATGGGCACATCGACGTTCGCGAACTATACGGTGCTGCCTGAAATCGCCGTCGCGAAAATTCGCGAAGACGCGCCCTTCGACAAGGTCTGCTACATCGGCTGCGGGGTCACCACCGGCATCGGTGCCGTGATGAACACCGCGAAGGTAACGCCCGGCGCGAAGGCCGTGGTGTTCGGCCTCGGCGGCATCGGTCTCAACGTCCTTCAGGGATTGAGGCTTGCAGGCGCGGACATGATCATCGGCGTCGACATCAATCCCGAACGCAAGGCGTGGGGCGAAAAGTTCGGCATGACGCACTTCGTCAACGCCAAGGAAGCCGGCAACGATCTCGTCCCTCACCTCGTGAACATGACGAAAACGCCGACCGACCAGATCGGCGGCGCGGACTACACCTTCGATTGCACCGGCAACACGACGGTCATGCGTCAGGCATTGGAAGCCTGCCATCGCGGCTGGGGCGAAAGCATCGTCATCGGCGTGGCGCCTGCGGGCGCGGAAATCTCGACCCGCCCGTTCCAGCTCGTCACCGGTCGCGTCTGGAAAGGCACCGCCTTCGGCGGCGCGAGAGGCCGCACCGACGTTCCGAAGATCGTGGACTGGTACATGGATGGAAAAATCCAGATCGATCCGATGATCACGCACACGATGCCGCTTTCGGACATCAACAAGGGCTTCGACTTGATGCACGCCGGAAAATCGATCCGCAGCGTAGTGCTCTTCTAGGCGAGGCAAACGTGAGCGAAACCTTCAAGCACAAGGAGAAGCACTTCGCTTCCTACATCGGGATCGAAATCACGACATACTCACCCGATCTCGTGGCGGCAAAACTGACCGCGACCGAAGAGTTATCGAACCGCGGCGGTTTTCTGCACGGCGGCGCCATTATGACGCTCGCCGATACGCTCGGCGGGGTCGCTACTACCGCGAACCTTCCGAAAGGCTACCGGACGCTCACGACCGAAAGCAAAACGAATTTTCTGTCCGCCATTCCGGTCGGCGAAACCGCACGTGCGGAGTGCACGCCGGTTCATCGCGGAAGAACGCTCATGGTCTGGCAGACGAAAATCTTCCGTGAGGACGGCAAGCTTGCCGCCCTCGTCACGCAGTCGCAACTCGTGATCCCGCCGAAGGAAACGAAACCGGTTTAAGCCCTGAGCCTTGCCATCTCGCGGGAGAAGGCGCTTACGCGTTCGCGAATGCGAAGCGTCTGGCTTGTCACTGCCGCGGCCGAGCCGTTCAGATGGCCTGCGGCCTGATTGGCCTTCTCGGCGACGGACTCGATCTGTCCGACGGAAGCCGCCACCTCGCCAACGCCGCTTGCCACCGATGCGACATTTGCTGCGATTTCACGCGCCGAAGCCACCTGCTCTTCGACCGAGTCCGCGATGCGCGAGGAGAAACGGTCGAGTTCGGCGATCACGGTCGAGATCTGCTCGATCGCCGAAACCGATTTACCGGTCGCATGCTGCATCGCTTCGATCCGCGTAGCGATGTCCTGGGTCGCCTTCGCGGTCTGCGCCGCAAGCGCTTTCACTTCCTGCGCCACCACGGCAAAGCCACGACCGGCCTCGCCCGCCCTCGCGGCCTCGATCGTCGCGTTCAAGGCCAGCAAATTCGTCTGTCCCGCGATTGCAGAAATCAGATTGGTTACGTTGCCGATCTCGGCCACGACCTTCGCCATCTCGTCGATCGCCTCGGTCGTAGCCACCGCGCGGCTTACGGCCTCGCCGGCAAGCCGCGAGGATTCCGAGACGTTGGAGCCGACCTCGGCGATCGTCTGCGCGAGCGACTCTCCGGCCTGCGCGACCGTGTTCACCTGAATGGAAGTCTCTTCGGTGACGGCAGCGACCTTCACGGATTGCGTGCTCGCGGACTCCGCGGTCGATCCCAGATTCTGGGCACCGTCTTCGAGATCCTTTGCGGCGCGGTGCAAAGCATCGACCGAATCCGCCATTTCCTGTTCGAAGCGCACGAGAATGCCGCTCAGTTCATCTGCGCGCTTCTTCGAGAGCACGAATTCGCGTTCGCGATCCGCCGCGACGTCGCGGAGCTCGCTCGCCACCTGTTCGGCATCGCCCGTCGCGCCATACGCGGCAGCGAATGCGCGGCGCAGCAGGACCGCAATAGCTACCAGCATGGCCGTTTCGATCACCACCACGATCACATGAAACGTGGCGCGCCCAAGATCGCTTCCGCCCGGGTACACCGCGCTCGGCAAGAGAAAGTTGAGTCCGATGTGATGAACGGCGATGAGGCCTGCCGCAACGACGATCACCGGCCACTGTGAAAGGCCTGAAAGCATCGCGAGCAGCGCGAAGTAATAGAAGTGCGCCTCCACCTGCCACGGGTGACCTTCGAGCAGGTACACGAACAGCGAAGTATGCGCGACCATTGCGATCGCGATTGCAATGGAGACGGCCATCGGCGGACGTTTCAGCAGGAGCAGCACTGTCGGCAGTGCCGCAAGCAGGAAGGCTACGACCAACGGCGCGAAAGCGCTCTTGCCGGTCATTGCAGCCGTGATAGCCAAAACCGGAAGATGCAGCCACGCGATACCTGTAAGCGCGACCGAGATCTTCTGCTGAAACTGTTCGAGCGTGTTCATGGTGCAGTTTTTTTCTTCACTGGTTTGAGGCAAGCCGCGAGCGCGGCTGGATCGGCTAACAACCACGCGCCGCGCAGTCGGGCGGCGTAATCCCGGCCGAGCGGCTCGACGACGGCGATGAAATCAAACGCGCCGAAACGAACGAACAATCCGCCTGCTTCGGTTGCGCGTGTCATGGTTTCGGAGGCACTGGTCCACGGCGCGAAGATCACCGCAACGCCCTCGCTATCCGCCTTCGGCGCCAGTGACATCGCGGCCACGATGCCGAAACTGAAAAACGCTGCCGCCCCGAGCAACAACGTGTCGAACCAGCGAAAGCGGATGGAGATTTGCACGGGGGTACCAGTAAATTCTGGTACCTGAGTAACGAGTACAGGGTTAACAGCTTCTATACCGAACGGTCACTCGCGGCGGCGAACGGTGATTCAACTTGCCGCAGGCTCGGCCTTCCAGTTCACGAGCAATACGCCGGTCGCGCAAAGCGCCATGCCGCCGAGGGCAAGCAAGCCCAATTGCTCGTTGAAGAGAAGATAGGACATCACCGCGGTCACCGCAGGCGTCAGGTAGAAGAGTGAAGCGACCCGGGTCGCCGCGGACCTGCGGATCATAATATAAAGAAGAACGATCGCGCCGCCCGAAAGCACGATGACGAGCCACGCGACCGCGAAGATGAACTCCCCGGTCCAGTTCACGTTTCGCGCTTCGAAGGCAAAGGCGCCGAGCCCCGCGAACACCGCCGCAGACGCGTACTGGATCGGCATGGTCGAGAGGAAGTCCACTCCGCCGCCGAAGCGCTTCTGGTAAAGGGTGCCGACAGTGATGCCGATCAGGGATCCGGCAATCGCACTCCATCCCCAAAGGGTCGTGTTGCCCGAGACCTTGGCTTGCACGACGAGCAAAAGGCCGACCAGACCCAGCACCAACCCGCCCCATTGCAGGGCCGAAACGCGCTCCCCAAGGAAGCGGTTCGCGAGTGTCGAGGTGAGCACCGGCTGCAGCCCGACCACGAGCGCCGCAATGCCCGCCGGCATGCCCTGCGCCATCGCCACGCATACGCCCGTGAGGTACATCCCGTGCACGAGGACCCCGGTCACGATGCTGTGCGGAATGGCCCGACCGCGAGGCAGCGGCGCCCGCATGGCGAGCGCGAGCAGCGTGATCGCGAGCGTCGCAAAACAAAGCCGGATCGCCACGAACGTCAGCGGGTCCGCATGCGGAAGCGCGTACTTGTTGCCGAGAAAGCCCGTGCTCCAGAACAGCACGAACAGCGCCGGCGCGGCTTTGACGATCAATTCAAAAGAGCGGGAAGACACTGGGAGAAGGGCTTCGGGTTGAATGGGCGGCCCTTTTGCCAGCGCCAAGCGCGGAGATCAACGCACTTAACGAGACGTTAAGACGTGGGGCGCAGAATTCGGCGAAATGACATTGCCTGAACCGACGAATATGGACGAGCGCAGACATACGCCGCGCCACCGCACATTCCTTCAGGGGCGCGTATATTACAACAGCCGCCGGCAGAGCGCGGATTGCATCATCCGCGAACTCACTGACGAGGGCGCACGCCTGTCCTTCACCGACCCCGTTGCCCTGCCGCACGCATTCGAGCTGCACATTCCGAATCGCGACCAGACGCTGCGCGTCGAGACCGTCTGGAACCACGGCACCGATGTTGGGGTCGCCTTTGCGCGTCCCGACGCTCATCAGGCCCCTTCCCTTGTGCCCGCCGCACACGCCACGGCACAGGAACTCTCGCTTATGGAGCGGGTAGAAAAGCTCGAGAAAGAGCTTGCCGCCCTCCGTCGCCGCATCTCCGAAATCGAGATGAAGAACAGCTAGGCGGCCCGTGCCGCCTATGCCTTCTCGCTACTGATCCCGGACAACAGATAGCCGAGCAATGCGCCGATCAGGGCGCCGACCGCGCTCGGCTCCAATACCCGCTCAAGCCCGAGGATGAGAATCAGCGGCGCAAGCACGGCGACGGCCAAGAGCTGAATCGTGCGCAAGCTGATTGCGCCGCCCTGCTGAAAGCGCTGATACATGACCGCTGCGATGGCGAGCGTGATGGTCAGCGCCGCAATGATCTCGATCCAGAACCGCGTCGCAAGCATAGTAGCATTCATGAACCCCTCCTGTTGAAATCGCCTGCGCGGCGATAGTATGCCCATATGCAAAGCGGCCCCTCCGCGGATTACGAAGGAACCGGAATGATCGACCTCTACACCTGGACAACGCCGAACGGCCGAAAAGTTTCCATCGCGCTGGAAGAATTGGGCCTGCCCTATACCGTTCATTCGATCGACATTGGCAAGGACGAGCAGTTCGCTCCGGACTTCCTGAAGATTTCCCCGAACAACCGCATCCCGGCCATCGTCGACCGCGATTCCAACTATTCGCTGTTCGAATCCGGAGCAATCCTGATGTATCTCGCCGAGAAGACCGGCAAGCTGATGCCCAAGGACGTCCCGTCGCGCTATCGCGTGGTCGAATGGCTGATGTGGCAGATGGGAGGCGTCGGCCCGATGCTCGGACAGGCGCACCACTTCCTGAAATTCAATGTCGGCAAGGCGCCCTATGCCGAGGAGCGGTATGGCAAGGAAGCCCATCGTCTCTACTCGGTCCTGAATACCCGTCTCGAAGGCAGCGAATTCATGGCCGGCGACTACTCCATCGCGGACATCGCGACCTGGCCGTGGATTTCCCGCTTCGAGTGGCAGGGCATCGACCTCAACGTCTATCCCAACGTCAAGCGCTGGTACCTCGAGATCGCGAAGCGCCCCGCCGTCATCAAGGGCTACGCCATTCCCAAGGACATGGGGCCGATTCCCATGCCGAAATGAGCGCAAGCCCCATCCTTTCCTTATGGCGCGGCGAGGTCTCCCTCGCCCGCGTCTTTTGGGAATACGTGATCGGATGGGGCACGCTCATCAATCTGCTTTGTACCGGCGCCGCATTGATCGCATTTCTCAAAGGCGCGCCCGCGTGGCTTGGGCTCCTGCTGCACTTCGCGACGTTACCGTTCAACGCTTTCCTGCTCGTATCGGTGTGGCGCTCTGCCGTTAGTGAACAGGGAAGCGTGCTGGCACGCGTAGCGCCCGCGACGACAACAGCCTGGTTTATTCTGATGCTGGTGATTTAACGGCGCTGGTCTTCCGCAAGGCCATGCATGCGAAGGCAAGAAAAAGGAGTGCCGGCACGATCCAGAACGCACCTGCCGGAATCAGATTGTCGACTTCGGGTGTGACACAACTCGATTTCGCCACTGCGATGCAATCACGCTGCATCCAGTAGCGGACGTAGAACAACCAGAAGAAGAGCAACGAAAACGAACCGAGCACCGCGAAGCGAATCCACTTCGCGGCACCCATGATGCGGACCCACCACTTCCGCGACGCGGCCACTCAGTAGAAGCGCCCCTTCGCCATCCATGCCGCAAAGAAGAGCATCAAGGCGAGGCCCATGAGTTCGTAGTGCATGATCCGGCGCAGTTTCTGAATCGTTGCCGGCGCCACATCGGGCACCTTTCCTTCGCGAAGACTTTTGCGCCAGCGCAGAAACTCCATGGTCGGGATGATCGAGAGGATCGCCACGATGATGAAGATGCCAAACTTCGTCAGGAAGGCGTGACTCGCCCAGTAATAGGCAAAGCCCTTTTCAAAATAAAACACGCGCAGCAGACCGACCACGAGAACTGCACCCGCGAAGGCGCCGTAAAGACCGTCGACAGTCAGAAGCCGTTTGCCGTTTTCCACTGTCAGCGGCTGGCGCAGGAGTACCATTTCGATCGTCAGCGTCACGAACAACGCGACGAACAAAAGGTGATGCAGAAATGCGAAGGTGATGGTCATGCTTCTGTTCCCTCAATCGACCGGATGCCTAGAAGTAGCGCGACAAAAGAACGACACCCATCGCGGCCAGCGCCAGAAACGTCAACGTCGAACCGAGCGCGCGCAGCGGAAGGATTCTGTACAGCAAGCCCGTTGCATGGGCCAGCCGGGCGACGGCAAACGCACCACCGAGCGCCCAGACCATGCCCTTTGCCGTACCCGCATATTCGATCAGGCCGAGCGCAATCAGTCCGATCGGCACGTATTCGCTGAAGTTGCCATGGGCGCGAATACGCCCAAGCAGCACCCGGTCGCCATGATCGCCGAAACTCAGCTTCGTGCGATACCGGTAGAACGCCACGTGAAAACCAAGGACTGCGGCAGCGAGCGCTGCGATTCCTGCGAACAGCGATGTAACTGGCAAGGCCGTCATTCTTTATCCCCCTGATTCCCGTGCTAGCTTCGCGGACCTTTCGGGAGGACGTCAAATGCACGACGGAAAACGTAGCGGCGGCAAGCTCGATGTCGATGCCTGGCTTGCCATGACGCAGGGCGCCCGCATGATCGCGCTGGATCACCCGCTCCAGAAGGGCATGCCGATCTACCCGACGCACCCGCCCTTCCACATCACGCTCAACAATCGCCACGGCGACATCGAGCGCGCCTGCGGCTACTCGTCGTCCAACGAACTCATCATTACAAGCACGCATACCTCAACGCATATCGACGCGCTTGCGCATGTTTCCGAGAACGGCAAACTGCATGGCGGCGTCGATGCCGCAGAGGCGCAGAAGGGTACGCAGCTTTTTCGCGAACACGGCGTCGAAACGATTGCGCCGATCTTCCGGCGGGGCGTATTACTCGATATTGCGAAAGTAAAGAGCAAGCCCGTTCTCGATCCGGCGGAAGAAGTGACGGTCGCCGATCTTGAAGCCGCACTGAAACACGCAAACGTTTCGATCCACCCCGGCGACATCATCCTGCTGCGCACGGGATGGACCAGATACTGGAGCAAGCCGGATACCTATCTCGGCCTCGACAGCGCTGGCACGCCCGGTGTTTCCATTGCCGGTGCGGAGTGGCTTGCCGCGAAGAAGCCGTTCGCGGTCGGCAACGATACCGCAGGCTTCGAGCAGATCGTGCAGACCGACGTCACGATGCACGCGCACCGCATCCTGATCGCGCAGAACGGCATTCACATCATCGAGAATCTCGATCTGGAGGAACTCGCGGGTTGCGGCCGTGCGGATTTTGCTTTCGTCACGCTGCCCTTGCGCATCAAGGGCGCGACCGGCTCGCCGCTCAGGCCGGTGGCGCTGGTGTGAACCCGTGATGGCAGGCCAGCCGCGCAAGCCGAGAAGTGCGTGGGCCGCGCGGCTGCGTGGACTGCTCGGCCCCGGCCTGATCACGGGAGCCGCCGACGACGACCCGAGCGGCATCGCAACCTATTCGCAGGCCGGCGCGCAATTCGGCTACGGCCTCGTCTGGACCATGTTTCTGAGCCTGCCGTTCATGACGGCCGTTCAGATCCTCAGCGCATGGATCGGCTGGAACACGCGAAAAGGTCTCGCCGCGAACTTCCGCGAACACCTGCCCCGCTCCGCGCTCTACGTACTCGTGGCACTCCTTGTGGTCGCAAACACGATCAACATCGCTGCCGATCTCGCGGCGATGAGCGTTGCGCTGAAACTCGTGATCGGCGGGCCGGCCGTGCTCTACGCCTTCATCCTCGGCACGATCTGTCTCGTCACGCAGATTTTCATTCCCTATCACCGCTATGCCGGTTTCCTGAAATTCCTGACCCTCGCCCTGTTCGTCTATGTCGCAACCGCATTCACCATTTCGGTACCGTGGAGCGAAGTATTCAAATCGATGCTGGTCCCGTCTTTGCCGGGGGGAAGCGACGCGCTGCTGATGATCGTCGCCGTATTCGGCACGACGATCAGCCCTTATCTGTTCTTCTGGCAGGCCGGACAGGAAGTCGAAGACTCGTCGCTGAGCGTCCGCAAGCTCTATCGCTCCGAGCGCATGAACCGCAGTCATTTCCGGCGCATCACGGTCGACACGTCGATCGGCATGTTCTTCTCGAACCTGATTGCATTCTTCATCATCGTGACGGCTGCGGCGACCTTGCATGCAAACGGCGTCACGAACATCGAGACTGCCGCGCAGGCTGCGGAAGCACTGCGCCCGCTCGCGGGCGAGCTTACGTTCTTTCTGTTCGCCGCCGGAATTATCGGCACCGGCATGCTCGCCGTTCCCGTGCTTGCCGGCTCGGCGGCCTATGCGGTTGCCGAAACCTTCGGCTTCAAAGGCAGCCTCGAATTGCCGGTGAGCCGCGCGATCGGATTCTATATCGTGATCGGCACCGCGACACTCGTCGGTGCCGGCCTTGCCGCGGCGGAGATCGATGCGATCCGCCTGCTGTTCTGGGCGGCGGTCGTGAACGGGGTGATCGCCGCGCCGATTCTCTTTGCGATGATGTGGCTCGTGACAAGACCCGCGCTTGCAAAAGGAAATCCGGTGAAGCTGCCGAAAAGCCTGCTTGCGCTAGGGTGGCTCGCGGCGGCCCTGATGGGGGTCGTGCTTCTTGCCCTGTTGCTGACGCTTTAGCCGGATCGCCCCGCGCTCAGGTCTTGCCGCCGATGTCGGAGTGGAAATACGGCTTACCGCTCGACGCCGACGGCAGATAGTACGAGCCGAAGCGTAGCGCGACCACCGCGAGCGCGAGTACGAGGATCGCGACCGCAGTGAGCAGCGTCTCCATCTCGGGCACTTTGTGTGTGGTGACCACCACGACGACATGACGCGTCACCGCTGTGATCGCGACATAGATCAGGAACCGCACCGGCATGCGGTTGGTCTTGAAATAGATGCCGACCATCGCACCGATTTCGAGATAGATGAAGAGCAGCAGCAGATCCTCGATCGAGGCCTGCCCGCGCCCGACCATCGCCCAGAAGGTCGCGACCGCGGCCCAGACAGTGCTCGCGCCGATCGCGAACAGGCCGAGCAGGTGAAAGCCTTCGACCAGGATGTCGCCGGAGCGGTAGACGAGGCTGCGGAGGCCGTTCACGGCGCCCTCGGTTCCCTCGGTCGCTTTCTCTGCGGACTTGGTTTTCGCCATGGCGCCCTCTCCGAATCCTGTGAAAATTCTACGCGAACGCGCAGGGGGAAGTCACGATGCGCTGCATCCCGGCTGCGGCGACACGCGCGGTTGTCTCGGCGGCGCAAAGGACTCACACTCGCCGGATCGAACCACAAATTGGAGACGAGATGACCCTTTATCGCAAACTGGGTATCGGCTGCGCATTCGGCGCGAGCCTGCTTGCCACGGCCGCCGAGGCCAATGTCACCGCGGTGTACGGCTGCCGCTTTTACGTGGACGGCAAAGTCTACGCCGAATTCCGCATCAACGAGATCAACCACAGCGACTGGGCGAACGAAGCGACCTTCGACCCGCCGCAGGGCAAGCCGCAGAAGGTCGAGGTGGAAACGCACGGCAACCCGATCGACCACAATGCGCTGCGCTTCCGGTTGCCTGCGCAGGACGTGGAGATCGTGGTCGCGAACACGCTCGATTTCGTGAACGCGCGCTACTTCGGTCCGAAGCGCAAGGACCTGCCCGGCGAATGCGAGCAGGCCGATACGGCGAACGCGCTGAACCGCTGGTTTCTGGAACGCGAACGGGAAAGCAAAAAGCGGGTGCGCTGAGCGGGAATACACGCAGGACGCGCGCTTCCGTAGCGGCACGCAAAATTCAGAATCCGTTCAGCCGGCGGGGCGCAGCTTTTGCGCGGGAACGAATTCGCGTCGAATCCGTTTCGGGGTGCACCCGGGGCACCCGCCTTCCGCCCGGTCAATCCCTCTGGAGGATATTGCTATGCGCAACCTCATTCTTTCCTCGCTTCTCGCGTTCGGTTTCGTGACGGTCGGCGCGGCCGCCTGGCAGGCCAACGCCGCCGTCGTCAAAGGCACGGCGCCGACGGCCGCCACCCAGACCGAACCGGTCCGCTGCTTCCTGCATGCACCAGTCGATGGCTGCGGCTGGGGCTGGTATCGCGGACGCCACGGCCGTTGCCGTCCCTGCTGATCATCCGGAACTAAAACGAAAGGCCCGCCCTGACCGGCGGGCTTTTTGTTTGGCATCGACGGAAGCTCCGGCTGGGCAAGCGCGCGAGCCCGCAACCGCTACAACGCATGCCCAACCAGCCTGCCGATGAGCGCGGTCGCTGCCATCGCGACTGCACCCCAGAACGTGACGCGGGCTGCGCCCTTCCAGAGGCTCGCGCCCCCGGCATAGGCCCCGAGCGCGCCGAGCACCGCGAGGAAAAACAGCGTGCCGCCGGTGATGACCGGCACGACAGAGGCCAGCGGCGCGAAGATCGCGAGCAGCAAGGGCGCCGCCGCGCCCACCGCAAACGTGATCGCGGACGTAATCGCGGCCAGCACCGGCTGCGCGCTGGTGATCTCCGTAATCCCGAGTTCTTCGCGCGCGTGCACGCCGAGCGCGTCCTTTGCCATGAGCTGCTTCGCAACTTCGAGCGCGAGCGGCTTCTCCACGCCCCGGCCGACATAGATGTCTGCAAGCTCGTTCAGCTCGAATTCCGGCTGCTCTTTCAACTCGCGCGTTTCGCGCGCGAGGTCAGCCTTCTCGGTGTCGGCCTGCGAGGAGACGGAGACATATTCCCCCGCCGCCATGGACATTGCGCCGGCAACGATGCCGGCGACGCCTGCGATCAGCATGGACGTGCGGTCGGGCGTCGCCGCGGCAACGCCGACGATCAGGCTCGACGTGGAGATGATGCCGTCGTTCGCGCCTAACACCGCCGCGCGCAGCCAGCCGATGCGGGTCGCGAGATGGGTTTCGTCGTGGGTTTTCAAACGCGACATGGCTGGCTCCTTTGAGCGCTGGCTACGACAGAACGCTGCGCTTGGGTTTGATCGCGGTCAAGCGCTCAATACTCTCTACTTCGTCATGCCCGGCACTCAAGTCGGCTATAGCCGACTTGAGCATTCACTTGGCTGAAGTCGGATATATCCGACTTCAGGTGCCGGGCATCCACGCCTTTTCTGGTTTGAGGTTGCCAAGGCGTGGATCACCGGGACAAGCCCGGTGATGACGAGTAGCGCGTACGTTATTCGCGCGAATGAAAAAGGCGCGTGGAGCTTGCCGCATGCAAACAAGTCAAAAAACGCTAGTACCCGGGAAGCTTGCCGCCGCACATGTTGTTGTAGATCGTGCGCGCCATTTTCTCGCCCGGATGATCGCCGGGGCTCGCGATGTATCCCTGCTGCATTTCGACGATATAGACGCAAGGCACGAAGCCGGTGAACTCGCCCTCGCCGTTCTTGCCGTTCATCTCGCCACAGATCACGTCCATCAGTTCGCCGCGCACGTTTGGGCGCATCGAGCGAACCATGTTGCGGAAATCGGCCGAGCCCGGCTCCCAGGTCTGCGCCGCCAGCTTCCGCTTGGCTTCTGCGATCACCGGATCTTCGTCCGCTGCTTGCATCACCTATTGCCCGTTCAGGTGCGCGAGGACCAGTTGCGATAGCCTTCCGCAAGGAAATACGAAACGGCGGTGACGCCCGCGAGCGCGAGATCGACATAGCCCGCGACCTGCGCGTGCGGATCGTTCTTCGCGGCGAGAAACGCGAACAGCGCCATGCCCGCCTTGTGGAGAAAGGTCAGCTCCCACAGGCCCGGGATCGCGCGCGGATAAAGCGCGAGCAGCGCAAACAGACCCGCGAAGACAAGGAAGCCGAGCGTGCGCCAGGCTTCGACGAATTGCGTGGCGGCGGGCGCCGCGCGCACGTCCCCTATTCCGCCGGCGAACGCCCCGAGCGCGGATACCGCGAGCAACAGCATGAGGACTTTGGCGATGGTGGCGCGGGACATGGCAACGGCTCCGGTCAGGCGATTGGGCGCGCTCGGCGTTCACGCCACTCGCGCAGAAAGACTAGCGCCGCTTTAGCGCCGGAGGGTGATTCAGATCAAGCTACTCAATTCGTCATGGCCGGGCCATGTCCTCGGGCGAGCCCCGTGGATTGACCGGGCCATCCACGTCTTAGTAGTCGCGCGTCAGTGAAGGCGTGGATGCCCGGCACCTGAAGTCGGATATATCCGACTTCAGCAGATTGCACATCTCAAGTTGGCTATAGCCGACTTGAGCGCCGGGCATGACGAGATTAAATTGCAGCAAACCGCCCCACGCTCGCCTCCGCCTGCCGCGAGGGGTTCTGGTTTGGTTTCTTTGGCATGATGCTCTCTCTTCGAAACAAACAAAAGGCATTCTGTAGCTGGCAGCTAACCACCGCCATGAGACGTGGGCAGCAACCATTACGCCATTCGAAATTTTCGTCGCAGAGCAAAGCCAAACAAAGCTAGTAGTGTTAGCGAAACAACACTCTGAACAGTGGCCACTATTCGAATACCAAATTTCAGAGTCTCCGAAGTAAAAAAATCATTTCGAAATAATAAATTCAACGATCGCCCTCCCTCCTCACCCCATATTGAGAAAGGTCGAATAGTCTGCTGAAGTGATAGGTCAATAGTCTTTAATAGCAATCCCTCGCTTGGAGCGCTACCAGCAACTAGATACGGCGACAGATACGTCATCAACGCTGTGCCTATCCAGATAGCTGCCCACCAAATCAACGGTCGCGCAATGCTGTTCCCGTACCTACTAGTTAGCGCATATAGCCTCGAAAAGAGCTTCGCAGCTATCTCATTGTAATTCCACGATAGTGCCCGCTCTTTCGCTCGCATCTCCAATTCCCAAAACATTGCCTCCTCATCGTGTGCATCCTGCAACTTCATGGCGTACCGAAGAACGCGATATGGTTGGATCACCCCTTCATAGTAACTGCGTATGCGACGAGGACTTTGGTTCTTAATGTCTAAAGGTACCTGAAATATGTCGCGAAAACCCGTCACCTTTGGAAATGTAGATTCAAATGAGATTGTTGAGTCTTGAAAGTGCGGCGCATGCGCAAAAGTGCTGTCTTCAAAATCCAACGTTGATTTAAAAGTTCGGCCTTCAAATCCTACGTACCCCTCAAAATTGCACATCCTAAAAGAAGTGCGATTCATTGTCGGATTCGCTGCCGCTCGAAATGAAAAGTCGCCCTCAAAAGTGCAAACATAAAAGCTAACAATCGAAGTGCTACTAAAATCCGCCCCAACAAAAGATACGTCACTATGAAACGCGCAGGAGCTAAAATTTAATGTTTTACCAAATTGAACGCCCCGCGCTCTTAACAAACCGAAAAATACGCCTCGATGACACTCCAGAGTTGATACGTGGCCAGAAATTGTGACGTTGGATTCAAAAACACTTTCAGCAAGAGTCAGATTCAACGTCTCGCCAGTAATCTTACAATCTCCCATGCACCTAGTGCCGGATAAGTCCAGATTCTTCTGGTTTCCACTAACGTCCAAGCCACCTATTAAGAGCGACGCGCAAATCTGAAAAGAGTGATAATTCTTATTCAATGTCAATCTGCTTGATACGACAACCCCATCAAGTGGTTGATCTCGATTTAACAATTCAGCTATTTCCGCCGTGTGTTTCTCCCTCTCTTTGTCCGTCCAATTGGATTTTAGACTTTCAGTCGCTTCAGAGTTCTCGGTAAGAGTCTTACCGAGTCTGAGCGATAGATCGTTAACGTCCCATGGCAAGTGATGTTTACAATAATAAAAGTCGCCAACGGCAATAGATGGAACTCCGGTGTCAATGAACTGACAACCCTTGCCCACCTTATTTTTGTATTCGCAATGACTCAAAATAGGACCGTCAAGTTGAAGAGTATTTATTGAACCTCTGCCTCATACCGGCAAATTGTCGTGCTTCTTGCGCGGCTGTTCGACCTGCTTGGTCTTCATCATGACTCAAGTAGCTCGGAATCGACTTCGAGTTGAGTGATCTCGCCTATGAATATCTTGTATCGCCCCCTCTCTCTGAAAGCCGATCGCTTTGTGGTAGCCTCCAGCTTGCTTTCCAAACAAAGTCGCTCGATCAAAGGCCTTAATTTATTGCCCTCTCTAACCCTGTCACCATTGTCCAACACCACAATGAGATAACCTGCGCTCGAAGGGCCAATAGCTCTCTTTAAACGATTCAAATCTCGCCGTACCTCACCCTCTCTCATGTTATGGCGAAAAAATTTAACTTCAAATACATGCTTACCGCCATTGCTGCCGGTTAAATCATAGGCAACATATCTTTCGTTCCCCTCAATAGTTTTTTCTGGACGAATATTCTGCAGTCCAGCAGCCATCAGGGGTTTCACCAAAGCGAATGTTATTATCGCTTCACAGATGAATTCTGGAGGAACGCCGTCCTCAAGTGCCGTTCCTAACCAACTCTCCAACTCATCTGCGATGGCATCTAAGTCTTGCATCTCACACCGGCAAATTGTCGTGCTTTTTGCGCGGCTGCTCGACCTGCTTGGTCTTCAGCATGGCGAGCGCGCGGGCAATGCGGCGGCGCGTTTCATGCGGCTCGATCACTTCGTCGATATAGCCGCGCTCGGCGGCCACGAACGGCGATAGAAAGCGCTGCTCGTATTCCTTGGTGCGCGCGGCGATCACCGCCGGGTCCTTGTCCGCGCGGAAGATGATCTCGACCGCGCCCTTCGCACCCATCACCGCGATCTGCGCCGTCGGCCAGGCATAGTTCACGTCGCCGCCGATGTGCTTCGACGCCATCACGTCATACGCACCTCCGAAGGCTTTCCGCGTAATCACGGTGACGAGCGGCACGGTCGCCTGCGAGTAAGCGAAGAGAAGCTTCGCGCCGTGTTTGATCAGGCCGCCATATTCCTGCGCGGTGCCCGGCAGGAAGCCCGGCACGTCCACGAGCGTCACGATCGGAATGTTGAAGGCGTCGCAGAAGCGCACGAAGCGCGCGGCTTTGCGCGAAGCATCACTGTCGAGCACGCCCGCCAGCACCATCGGCTGGTTCGCGACAAAGCCGACCGTCCTCCCCTCCACGCGGCCGAAGCCCGTGACGATGTTCTTCGCGAACGCTTCTTGTATCTCGAAGAAGTCGCCTTCGTCGGCGAGCTTCAGGATCAGTTCCTTGATGTCGTAAGGCTTGTTCGGGTTTTCCGGCACAAGGGAGTCGAGCGAGGGCTCGATGCGCTCGGCGTCGTCATGGCTCGGCCATTCCGGCACGCCCGCTTCGTAGCTCGACGGCAGGAAGTCGATCAGCCGGCGCATCTGCAGAAGACACTCGACATCGTTCTCGAACGCGCCGTCCGCGACCGAAGACCGCGACGTGTGCACCTTCGCGCCGCCGAGTTCTTCCGCCGTCACGGTTTCGTTGGTGACGGTCTTCACCACTTCCGGGCCGGTCACGAACATGTAGCTCGTGTCCTTCACCATGAAGATGAAGTCGGTCATCGCGGGCGAGTAGACGTCGCCGCCCGCGCAGGGGCCCATGATGACGGAAATCTGCGGGATCACGCCGGACGCGATCACGTTGCGCTTGAACACCTCGCCATAACCGCCGAGCGCAGCCACGCCTTCCTGAATGCGCGCACCGCCCGCGTCGAACAGGCCGATGATCGGCGCGCGGGTTTTCAGCGCGAGGTCCTGAATCTTGGTGATCTTCTGCGCGTGGCTTTCCGAGAGCGAGCCGCCGAAGACGGTGAAGTCCTTGGCGAAGACGAAGACCTGGCGTCCATTGACTGTACCCCAGCCGGTGACCACGCCGTCGCCCGGCACCTTGGTCTTCTCCATGCCGAAGTCGGTCGCGCGGTGTTGCACGAAGGTGTCGAATTCCTCGAAGGAGCCCTTGTCGAGCAGGAGTTCGATGCGCTCGCGTGCGGTCAGCTTGCCGCGGGCGTGCTGCGCTTCGATGCGCTTTTCACCGCCGCCGAGCCGGGCTTCCGCACGGCGGCTTTCCAGCGCTTCGAGAATTTCCTTCATCGGATAGAGCCCCTCTATTGTCGGCAGAAACTAGCACAACACCCGTCGTCCCGGCCAAGCGAAACGAAGTGAGCGCGAGCCGGGACCCATAACCCCGGTGATCGAGACTCTCAATCACAGGGGGTATGGGTCCCCGCTTTCGCGGGGACGACGACGATGTGCATCCTTCGCCGCATGGCGCTCCCCGCCCCGGCTTCGCTATCCTGCCGGGAAGCCCGAAGAAAAACGGGCATTGGGGGAAAGCCATGAAGATCTGCATTTACGGCGCGGGCGCCATCGGCGGCTATGTGGGCGTGCTCTTGGCGCAGGCTGGAGCCGAAGTCTCGCTGATCGCCCGGGGCGCGCATCTTGAGGCGATCAAGGCGAATGGCCTTACGCTGAAGATCAACGGCGAGACCAGGAACGCCAAAATCCGCGCCACCCACGACCCCGCCGAGCTGCCGCCGCAGGATTACGTGATCTGCGCGCTGAAGGCGCACCAGGCCTGGGAAGTCGCGGACAAGATCGCGCTTCTCTGCGGGAAGGACACGGCGGTCGTCACCATGCAGAACGGTTTGCCGTGGTGGTACTTCCATGGCTTCGAAGGCCAGTACGCAAACCGCAGGATCGAGTCGGTCGATCCGGGCGACCGGCAGTGGCAGGCGATCGGGCCCGAGCGCGTGATCGGCTGCACTGTCTATCCGGCGGCGGAAATCGAAAGCCCCGGCGTCATCAAGCACATCGACGGCGACAAGTTCGGCCTCGGCGAGCCGACGCGCAAAGTCACCGAGCGCGTGCAGAAGCTCTCCGACATCATGAATAAAGCGGGGCTGAAAGCGCCGATCATCCCCGAGATCAGAAATGACATCTGGCTCAAGCTCTGGGGCAATCTCTGCTTCAATCCGATCTCGGCGCTGACCAAGGCGACGCTCGATGTGGTCGCGACCGACCCCGGCACGCGCACGCTCTCGCGCAACATGATGCTGGAAGCCGAGAAGATCGGCCGCCGCATCGGCGTGCATTTCCGCGTCGATGTCGACCGCCGCATCAACGGGGCCGCGCGGGTCGGCGCGCACCGCACGTCGATGCTGCAGGACGTGGACAAGGGCCGCCCGATCGAGCTCGACGCGCTGCTCACCTCGGTGCAGGAGCTCGGCAAGCTCGCCGAGGTCGAAACCCCACACATCGACGCCGTGCTGGCGCTGACCCAACAGATGGGCCGCGTCGCCGGCATCTACCCGGTGTTTCCGGAAGAGAAGCCCGCTGAGCAGGACGTGCGCGTGGATTGAATGGAAGTCGGGTTTACCCGACTTCCATATAAACAATGCGCAAGTCGGATAAATCCGACTTGCGAAGCAACCGCGAGCCGGGCCCCATAACCGGGGCAACCTTGAGCATAGGGATTATGGGTCCCCGCTTTCGCGGGGACAACAAAGTATGCTTTTGAGCCGCATAGCATCCAGCAACAGCTTCGATAGTCTTCACCCATGACCAGCCTCGATCCCGAAGCGCCCAAACATTCCCTCGCCGAAGACATCTTCGCGATCTTCACGGGGGCACTGTTCATTTCCTTCGGCGTCGTGCTGTTCAAGAACGCAGGGTTGCTCACCGGCGGCACGTCCGGCATCGCGTTCCTCGGCTACTACCTCGCGGCGATTCCGTTTGGCGTCGGATTCTTCGTCATCAACCTGCCCTTTTATGTTCTGGCGCTGATGCGCATGGGCTGGCGTTTCACGGTGAAGACCTTCTGCGCAGTCGCACTCGTCTCGGTGATGGCGGAAACGCACGGCTATTTCATCGAGATCGGTAAGCTGCAGCCGTTCTATGCCGCGGTCGTCGGCGGGCTCATGCTCGGCATGGGCTTCATCGTGCTGTTCCGCCATCAGGCGAGCCTCGGCGGCGTGAACATCCTCGCGCTCTACCTGCAGGAAAAATACAAGATCCCGGCCGGCAAGCTGCAGCTCGGCGTCGATCTCGTGGTGCTCGGAGCCGCGCTTTTGTTCGTGCCGTGGATGCTGGTCGCCGCCTCCGTCGTGGCATCGGTCGCCATGAACCTCGTGCTCTGGATCAACCACCGCCGCGACCGCTACGTGGCATGGTCGGCGGCCTGAAAAATCTTTCCGTCCGTCATTGAACCGTCACAATGCGCCCCTATATAGGGACCATCGGACTTCGAAGAGCGAAGCCCCTTCACCACGGATGTACTGGGAAGCGGGAATAAGCGAAGACGCGAAGTTCGGTTGGCCCGCCCGGTAGCAATGCCCGGCGGGTTTCGCTTTTTTGGGCTACGGTTTCGGTAATGCGCCGAGTTGCGTGAGCAGCGCCTTCGCCAGCGGGATGCGGGCCGCAACCTGCTTCTCGTCGTTCGGATCGAGGTTGAGCGCGAAGAAATACGTCTCCCCGCCGCGCTCCACCCAGCCGACGAACCAGCCGATCTTGTTCTCGCCCGATGGAATCCAGCCGGTCTTGCCGCGCAGCGTCGCGTTCCCGATCTTCTCGAGGAACATGATGTCCTTGACGATCTCCGTGCTCTTCGGATTGACCGGCAACCTGCCGCTCTCGAAGCGCGCAAGAAACTCGACCTGCTGGAGCGCGGAAATCCGCAGGCTGCCGTCGAGCCAGAACGAGTCCTCGTTGCCGCCGATGTTGCCGTTGCCGTATCCGAACTGCAGAACATAAACGCGCATCCGCGTCCGGGTGATCTGCCGGGCGATTTCCTGAAACATCCAGACCGCCGATGCGCGGAATCCCGTACGGAGCGTGTGATCCTTGTTCCACGCCTCGATTTCGCGCTTCACACCGTCCCATTTGAAAACGGGATGATCCGCATCCTTCACGACGCCGGTCTCCAACGCGATCAGCGCATTCGGAATCTTGAAAGTCGATGCCGGAAGGTATCCCTTGGTGTGCCGTTCGCCGTTCACGACCGTGACGCGGCTCTTTGCGGGCTCCAGCATGACGAAGGTACCGTCTGTGCCGGCGTCCTTGAACGCCTTCTGCAGATCATCGCGCAGAACGGTCTGACGCTCCGGGATCTGCGCGAGCGCAGGCGAGCCGAGAAACATCACGAATGCAAGCAAGAGGAATTTCATGGAAGGCAACGCCAATACGGTGGAGGAAGTTCCGGCACGTTATTTTTCGCACTCGGTTTCGGCAACGGCACACGCAGCACCGCCCATCTTACACCGGCCGACAGCGCGCGACTGCGCGGTCTTTTCGTCTTTGGCGACGGCCCAGCCCGCCCACTGCCCCTTCTTGTCGAGCGCAACGGACAGGCAACCCTTCTTGAACGATTCCACGATCCTGCATTTGCCGGGTGGGACCTTGTTCTTCGTCGCCGCTTCGCGGCAGGCGGCGAGCGCCTCCTTGCGGGCCTCGTCGGCACCAAGGTTCAGCTTGAACGCGTAAGCAAATCCCTTGTGAATGCCATCGTCGGGAATACCGACCGCAAGCGATCCGTCGCCGGACGCCGGAGAAGCCGCGACGACAATCAACAACAGCGAACAGAAAACAATCTTCTTCATCCCTGCCCTGCGGCTTGCTCCTGTCAGCGGTCGCATGCCGTGCTGTGCTTCTTGCAGTTCGAGCCGCCCTCCGCGCATTTCTTCAGCGCCTCGGCCGTAGCCCGGTCCGCGTTTTCGGCAACCGCCCATCCTGCCCAACGATCAACCGAGTCGAAGGCAATCGAAATGCAGGCGTCGCGGAAGGTTTCGACGACCTTGCATTTCGACTCCGGGATTTTTCTCGCCTTCGCCTGCTCCAGACAAATACGCATCGCGCGTTCGGAGGAATTGTCCCCGCCGACGGCGCGCCCGAAGGCAAAGTTATCCCGCAGACCCCCATCCGGGATTGCGACCGCAAGGGCTCCTTCGCCGGAAGCGGGCGACGCGAGGCAGGCCGCAGCCAGCATGGTCAGAAAGAATGTTCTCATACGAGTTCTCGGTATCACGACGGGTTCGCCACGGCTTTCTTGTTGAACTGCCAGATACCGATCGCAATACCGAGCGCGGTCACGCCTCCCAACATGATCGCAAGCGGGTTCGGGCCGAGACGCTCGAAAAATTGCGTGTAGAAGTGAATCGCGCCGAACACGGCGCAAACGTTCACCACCCAGCGCCGGTCGCTGCGCATCGCCCAGACCGCGAACGCAAGCAGGGCCAGCGCCCATCCGATGACGAAGTAGAGCCGCGGAATGAAGATGATGTTCTCCTTCGTCCGCCCGAGCAGGCTCGAAACCTGTTCCAGCCGGTCGCCCCACAGCGATGCGATCCAGAACCCGAAGTTCACGAGCAGGATCGAAACGCGCGCCGCCATCAGCGCGAGCCGCTCATAGGCCGCGCCGACATGCAGCGAAATCTGGTAGGCGAGCAGCGTGATCAGGCTGAACGCGATGATCGTCAGCGTCGGCTCCTTGATGCCGAGGAAGTAGCTCGCATGGAAATAGCCGGTGCGTGCGCCGAGCACCGAGGACAGCGCCAGAATGCTGAGCGCGACCAGTAGCCCGCTGCGTGCGACGATCGCCGCGGCGGCAAAGCCGACCGCACAACCGAGAAACGCCCAGATCGAACCTTCGGTCATGTAGACCACACCGCCGCCCAGCCCGAGCGCGCCGAGGATGATGCAGATGTTGCCGAGCACGCCCCACTCGATCGGGCTGTAATGGAGCAGCACCAGACCGAAGGCGAGGATGATCGCCCCGAGCACGATGCCCGTGATCGCATCGGGTACGATCAGGATCGCGCCGATCGCGACGGCGATCACCCCGAAACCGATCAGAATGTTGAAGGCGAGCGAGCCGGTCGATTTGACCGAGAGCCGCTTGAGCTTGTCCGCCTCGGCCTGCGTGATCTCGCCATCTTCGAGAAGCTGCGAAAGATCGAGCACGACTTTCATGGAATTCCCCCACCTAACCCCGCGGCTTCATAGCATGCGGCTACGGCCCGGGATATCGTCCGGCCCAGAACGACCGCCAACCCGAGAGGAAACACGAATGAGCGCCGACTCCCCCGCTGTCAGCGGCCCGCCCCGGATGATCCTCATGCTCGAAGGCTTCGCGCTTTTCGTGGTCTGCCTCTTCGCCTATGCAAAGCTGGGCTATTCCTGGTGGCTGTTCGGAGCGCTCATTCTGGCGCCCGATATCGGCATGATCGGCTATCTGCGAAACCCGATGCTCGGCGCGCAGCTTTACAACACCCTTCACATTACGGCGCTGCCGATTGGGATCGGCGTCTGGGGCTATTCCTGGTCGGAGCCGCTGGCGCTTTCCATTGCACTGATCTGGCTCGCCCATATCGGCATGGACCGCATGCTCGGCTTCGGACTGAAATACGACAGCGACTTTGCCGACACGCACCTGGGGCGGATCGGAAAAGAAAGTTAGCAGCTTTTCTTACCTCTCCCCTTGGGGAAAGGGAGTTATTGTTTCAGCAGGCTCAGCATCTGCGCCGCCGCCGAAAATTCGGCATGGCGCGCGGCGAGCCTGCGCTGCATCTCAGCGTCCTCGCCCCACTGGCTGATGTTCCACTGCTCATCGACATGCGCGGCGTTCCACGCCTCGTCGCCGGAAAGCGCGCCATCCGCGAGCGCAAGCGCGATCAGTGCAGAGCCGCCGATATTGGTGGCGCTTGCTGTGGCAGCCAGCGCAAACGGCCTCGATAATTTCTCCGCGGCCTCGAGCACTGCATAAAGCGATCCCTGCGGCTGACTGACAGGAACGACACCGGGGGGAGCAAGCCAGAAGCGCGCACCAAGTTTTTCCTCCGCCCAATAGAGTACAGGGTCCCAGCGCTCCTTCTGCAGGGCAACAAGTTCCTCCGGACCACCCGCGCGGTAGAATACGAGATCGGTGGCGGCATACCGCATGATCTCGTCGATCAGCGCCTTCGGCGCATTTGCAATTGCGTCGATCGCAACATTGGCGAGACGCGTAAGCGGAAGCCGCACTGGATCGATCTCGTCCTCGATCGCATTCCATTCGGCGGCGACCGCCTGCGCAAGTGCGGCATTCGGCAACGCAAGCGCATTGCGGTCAGGCGTCTTCGCCGATTTTCCATCAAGGATCACCGCAAATGCGCCATCCCTCTCGTCCACCGCCGCTTCCTTGTAAAAGCGCTTCGGCAGCGGCACGCGCATCAGCGCCTGCGCGCGCTTCATTGGATTGTATTCGTCGCTCATTCTTCCGGCGCATCCAGAATCGGATCGTAGGCTTTCGCGTCCAGGCCGAGCAGATTCCACGACTGCTGCATGTGCGGGGGCAGCGGTGCGGACACATCGATCGTGCCTTCGCCCTTCGGGTGCGGAATGACGAGACGCCGCGCAAGAAGGTGAAGCCGGTTCTGCATCCCGCCCGGCAATTCCCAGTTTTCGATCGAAAAATACTTCGGATCGCCCACGATCGGGTGACCGATATGCGCGGTGTGCGCGCGGAGCTGATGCGTGCGGCCCGTCACGGGCTTGAGCGACAGCCACGCGAGCTTCTGCGCCGCCTGATCGACGACCGCGTAATACGTTACGGCGTGGCTTGCGTGGTCCTCGCCGTGCTTCGCGACCCGCATGAGTTCGCCGCCCTCGCCCGCCCCCTTCGCGAGATACGTTGAGATGCGTCCCTGCCGCGGCTTCGGCACGCCGGCGACAAGCGCCCAGTAAATCTTGCGCGCGGCGCGCGAGCGGAAGGTCTTGGCGAGCGTCGCCGCCGCGAGCCGCGTCTTCGCGATCAGGAGAACGCCGCAGGTGTCCTTGTCGATGCGGTGCACGAGACGCGGCTTCTGCCCGTCCCGGCCGCGCAAACTCTCGAGCATGCCGTCGACGTGCCGCGTCGTGCCGGAGCCACCCTGCACCGCGAGACCGAACGGCTTGTTGAGCACGAGCACCTCGCGGTCCTCGTAAAGCGTGATCGATTTCAGAAACGCCGCGTCGGATTTCGCATCGCCCATTTTCGAGGGCGGTTTCAGCGGACGTCCGGAACGCTCCGGCGAAGACCCGGAATCTTCCTGCTCCACCTTGCCGCCCTTGGCGAGCGGCGGCACGCGCACCGCCATGCCGGGCTCGAGCCGCGTGTTCGTCTTCGCGCGTGCCCCGTCCACGCGCACCTGCCCGGTGCGCAGCAGCTTCTGCAGATGGCCGAACGACAGATCGGGGAAATGCGCCTTGAACCAGCGGTCGAGGCGCATGCCTTCTTCGTCGGCTTTCACCTTACGGGTTTGAACAGCCATGCTTTCACGCAAACGAACGAACGAGCCAGAGCCCGGCGAAGATCGCAGCGAGCGACAGCGCCACAGACCCGATCACATACACCGCGGCAAGCATGGTGTCGCCGCGCTCGAACAACAGCGCGAAATCAAGCGAGAACGCAGAAAAGGTCGTGAAGCCGCCGAGAATGCCGGTCGTGAGAAACAGCCGCAGCGACTGCGTCGCATAGCTGTCGCCGCGAAAGGCGAACCATGCGGCGAAGGCACCGATCAAAAACGATCCCACCACATTCACGGTGAGCGTTCCCCACGGAAACTCCATGCCGAGCCAACGCGCCGCGCCGAGATTGACGCCGTGCCGGAGGCCCGCGCCGATGCCGCCGCCGGCAACCACAAGAAGAAGCGCATACATGAACGAGTCGCCTGCTTTCGGAGATCGAAGGGAACCTATTCCCCGAGAGCGGGGTTAGCAATGTCGGGAACCCTTACACACGGCAACGAAACCGACGCAACATGCGTGCACTACTTCACTTTCTGACCGCAATTTCCCTGCTCGCCCTGGGTGCAGGCAACGCCTTTGCGCAGTCTGCGGGCGCTTCCGCGCCACCCACGGCCGCGGCACCCGCGCCGCAGATTTCGTCCGACCAGAAGGCCCGGATCGTCGAGTCCGTGAAGAACGCCAATGTCGATCACGTCGCCAAGATCGCGATCCCGATGCAGGTCGGCGCCGAGGTGCCGCGCAACCTGCATTTCTATCCCCTGCCCAAGCAGGTCGCGGAAATCGTCCCGGAATACGGCAACTTCTTCTATGTCGTCGCCGCCGAGAAGGTCGTGGTCATCGACCCCCTGAGCTACCGGATTGTCGCGATTCTGCCCGGTTGAGGGAGAACGATCCGCCATGGAACCCGGTCTTAATCGTTTCAGGGTAGTCCTTGCACGCGGCGCCCTGGCGCCGGGGGTATAACGCATGCGTCATCTCGTGACCGCCTGTCTGATCGTTGCAGTCTTCTCCTTCGGCATGAGCGCATCCATGGCGCAGCAGCCGAAGCAGATGGACCCCGGCACCATTCAGGTGAACCCGCCGCCGCAGACCTCGCCCATGCAGATCCAGACGCAGCCGGCGCCGATCCCCAATCTGGACACTTCGAAAAATCCCTACGACCGGAAGCGCTTCGAGCCCGTGCCGTCGCAGCAGAAGTGACGCCTACTTCTTCTCGCCGCGCAGCTTCGCCCAGTATTCCATCCGCTTCTTGATTTCGCGTTCGAACCCGCGCTCGGCCGGGTGATAGAATTCCTGCCGGCCGAGCTTTTCCGGGAAGTAATCCTGACCCGAGAAAGCATCCTCGGAATCGTGGTCGTACTCGTAGCCTTCCGAGTAGCCTTCTTCCTTCATCAGCTTGGTCGGCGCATTCAGGATGTGTTTCGGCGGCACCAGCGAACCCGCCTCCTTCGCCGTACGCATCGCGCCCTTATAGGCCGCGTACGCCGCGTTCGATTTCGGCGCGGTCGCGAGATAGATCACCGCTTGCGCGATTGCGAGTTCGCCTTCGGGGCTGCCGAGGAAATCATAGGCGTCTTTCGCCGCGTTCGCGATCGCGAGCGCCTGCGGATCGGCAAGGCCGATGTCTTCCACGGCCATCCGCACGACGCGGCGCGCGATATAAAGTGGGTTTTCGCCCGCGTCCAACATTCGCGCGAGATAATAGAGCGCGGCGTCGGCGTCCGAACCACGCACGCTCTTATGCAATGCCGAGATGAGATTGTAATGTCCGTCCTGCGACTTGTCGTAGATCGGCGCGCGGCGCTGCACGATCTCCTGCAGGCGTTTGGAGTCGAACACCTCGTCTTTGCGCGCGGCACGCCAGACCTCTTCGGCGAGCGTGAGCGCAGCGCGGCCGTCGCCGTCGGCCATGCGGACGAGCGTCAGGCGCGCCTCCTCATCGAGCGGCAATTTCCGGCCCTCGATTTCCTCGGCACGCGTCAGCAGTTCGAGGATCGCCTCCTCGTCGAGCGACTTGAAGACCAGCACCCGCGCCCGCGACAGGAGCGCGGCGTTGAGTTCGAACGAGGGGTTCTCCGTCGTGGCCCCGACCAGCGTGATCGTGCCGTCTTCCATCACCGGCAGGAAGGAATCCTGTTGCGCGCGGTTGAAGCGATGGATTTCATCCACGAACAGGAGCGTGCCCTTCCCCGTTTCGCGGCGGGCACGTGCGGCTTCGAACACTTTCTTGAGTTCGGCGACGCCGGAGAAAATTGCAGAGACCTGCTCGAAATGAAGCTCGGTTTCCTTCGCAAGCAGCCGCGCGACCGTCGTCTTTCCGGTGCCCGGCGGACCCCAGAAAACCAGCGAGCCGAGCGAGCGCGACTCCAGCATGCGCGTCAGCGCGCCGTCCGGACCGATCAGCGCCTTCTGGCCGACGACTTCGGAAAGCGTGCGCGGACGCAATTTGTCCGCGAGCGGACGCGGCGCATCATCCGCAAAACCCGCCGCCTCGAACAGGGTCGAAGACGATGGCGATCCGCGACGCGCGCTCATCCGCGGATGACGGCGTTACGTTTCTGTCCGCCCCGAGAATATGTGATCCGCCACTCGCGGCTGCCCTGCCCCGCCGCACGTTCGAGATCCGCCGTGGTTTCGATGCGGATGCCGTTCACTTCGAGGATGACATCGCCGAGGCGCAGGCCGACCCGTTGCGCGGTCGAACCTTCGGAAATGTTCACGACCACCACGCCTTCTGCGGTTGCAGGATCGGCGCGCAGGCGGTTCGCAATCTCCGGCGTGAAGTTCGAGACCCGCGCGCCTTCGAACGGCGAACGCGACGTGATCTGCATTTCATCGGCCTGCCGCTCCGGAGCCGCCTCGAGCTTGACGTTCAGCGTCGTCGGCTTGCCGTTACGCTCGATGCCGAGCTTCGCGCTGCTGCCGATGGCTTTCAGCGCGTAGCGGTAGTTGAGCGCTGCCGGATCGTCGACCGCGATGCCATCCACTTCGAGGATCACGTCGCCCGCGCGCAAGCCCGCCTTCGCCGCGGGGCTATCCGGCGTGATGCTCGCGACCAGCGCGCCGGCCGGACGCTTGAGGTTCAAGCTCTCCGCAATCTCCGAAGTCACGGGCTGCAGCCGCGCGCCGAAATACGGACGCATGACGTACTTGTTGCCTGCGAGCGCCGAGGCGACCACGACCTTCACCATGTTAGTCGGGATCGCGAAGCCGATGCCGTGCGAGCCACCCGAGCGGGAAAAGATCGCGGTATTGATGCCGATCAGCCTGCCGTTGATGTCGACGAGCGCGCCGCCCGAGTTGCCCGGATTGATCGCGGCGTCGGTCTGAATAAAGAACTGGAAGTCGGTGATCCCGACCCGTGTACGCGCGGTCGCCGAAACGATGCCCTGCGTCACGGTCTGGCCGACGCCGAACGGATCGCCCAGCGCGAGCACGAGATCGCCGACCTCGACTTCATCGGAGTCGGAAACCTCGATTGGCGCGAAGCGCTCCTTCGTTCCCTGAATGCGCAGCACCGCCAGATCCGAGCGCGGGTCGCGCAAGATCACTTCGGCTTCGAATTCGCGGCGGTCGCCGAGCGCGATGCGGATTTCGTTCGCGCCCTGAATGACGTGGTGGTTGGTGATGACGAGACCGGATTCATGCACGATCACGCCGGAACCGAGCGAGCGCTGCACGCGCTCCATCGGCATCCCCTGCGACGGCGAACCACCGAAGAACTTCTTGAAGAACTCGTCGTCCATGAACGGATTGTTCGGACGCTGCTCGGCGCGCTTCAACGCATAGACGTTGACGACTGCGGGCGCCGCCTTCTTCACCGTTGCGGAAAAACTCAGCGCGATTTCGCCGCGGCTCACCGGCACGCGCTGCGCGAAAGCGGACTGCGTGCCCGCCAGCACGAGAGAAAACAGAACGAGCGATAAATACCGGATCATCCTCATCATCTTACCTTTACGCGCGGCGCTTGCGCGCACCTCACGCGAAACACCGAAAATTACGTTGCCTTTATACCACATGCGCGGCGCGGATACGGCTTGTCATGCAACTTGGGCAAAACCGTTACACACGGTTCCTAGGTTGACCCCGCAAAAGCCGGAAACCGGCCGGTTTTGCAAGCGTTCGGTGAGGCGATCGGGAGCCATGGGCATTGCCCTCCTCCCAAGGGGTCGGGCCGGCGTCTGAAAAACGGAAAGTGAAAACGTTGCGGACAAGCGCGTTCGCAGCGAATGCGCGGACTTGCGCCGGTTGGTCCGCGCCAACGAGGGGTAAAAGAATGAAACCGAACGTTTGGGGCGTTCCCGCGGCGACGCTGACGGCCGTGTTGCTCGCCGGCACGGCGATGGCACAGGAGCCCGCACCGAGCCGCGAACAGCTGGACGCGATGAAGTCGCAACTGATCCAGTTGCAGAAGAAGGTCGACTCGCTGCAAGGCCGCGTCACCGATCAGGAAAAACGCGCAGTCGATGTGTCGGCCGCGGACGTAAAGGCCAAGGCCAAGAAAGCCCCTCCGGGCCCGATCGTGCAGATGACCTCGGGCAACCGCCCCGGCATCTGTTCCTACGACAAGTTCAACTGCGTCTTCATCACCGGCCGCTTCCACCTCGACGCCGCCGCGTATAGCTTCGACCCGTCTTCGGCACTGACCGCGCCGCAGAACCCGCACAACAACTTCAACGCCCGCCGCGCGAGAATCGGTCTTGCCGGTAACTTCATGCGTGACTGGCACTGGACGCTCGTGGGCGACTTCGGTGGCACGCAGGACGGCACGGCGAACCTGAACAATGCTTTCATCCAGTATCGAGGCCTCGGCAATACCTGGATCGAAGCGGGCTATATGTACGTGCCCTACACGAACGAAGGACAGGTCGGATCCAACAACGGCGTGTTCATGGAAGGCGCAACGCCGCAAGTACTGGCGATCGATATCGCAGCCGGCGACAATCGCTCGGCCATCGGCTTCCGTACTTTCGGCAAGAACTACTGGGTCGGCAGCTACCTGACCGGCCCCGTCGTCGGCGCGGATCACACGACACGCGGCAACGTGGGCGCGACTGCCCGCGCGGTCTTTGTGCCGGTTCGCAACGACAACTTCACTTTCCTTTTCGAAGGCGACTACCAGAAGCTGATCACGCCGCAGACCAGCGCCACGCTGCGCCTGCGTGATCGCATCGAAGTCCGCGTCGATCCGGGCGTTCGCCTGCTCGACACCGGCGCGCTGGCCGAAGTCACCGGAGCGGACGTCTTCAGCGCCGGTTTCGCCGGTGCATGGAACGCGTTCTACTTCCAGGGCGAGTACTTCAACTACCAGGTCGAGCGTTCGGTCGGCGGCGATGCCGAGTTCGACGGCGGCTACATCCAGGCTGCGTTCGCACTCACCGGCGAAAGCCGCCGCTACAGCGAAAGCAACGGCGCCTTCGGCGGCATCAACCCGAAGAAGCCGTTCCTGATGGGCACCGGAAACTGGGGCGCGTGGGAAGTTGCCGCACGCTACAGCTACGCGAACCTCAACGACTTCGGCGCAGCGACCGTCGTCCGCGGCGGCACCCAGCGCAACACGACGCTCGGCCTGAACTGGTATCCGAACCAGAACATCCGCTTCATGTTCAACTGGATCCACGGCGAGGTCGAGCGTTTCAACGCGGCGAACGTAAACCTCGGCGCGGAATACGACGTGTTCGCGACCCGCATGCAGGTTGCGTTCTGATCTTCTCTCTCTCGTGACCGCAAGAAAGACCCCGGAGCGTACGCGCTCCGGGGTTTTCGTTTGCTACATCCGGCTTTGCCAGCCTGGCGGCACGATCACCGCGCGCTGCGCGATATCGACCGTGATCCGTGGCGGATAGCCTGTCTTGTCGGTGGGACCGAGCGTCGGCACGCCGCGTGGCGTGATGTTGGCGACCGGCTCGGTAACGCGGGCACCGAGTGCACGCGGCGTGGGCACGCCGACACCGAGCACTTCGACCTTCTCGTCGCGCGCCCGCTCGATGAACACTTCAGCCGAGATCGGCGCAAAGGCCGCGGCCGAACAGGAAAGCCGCAACGGCTCGCTGCCGCGCGGGATGCCGATCGCTGCACGGGAAATGGAGACGCGCCCCTGCGGCGCATTGCCGACGAACACTTCGCATTCCGTCGTCGGCTGGGTGAAAACGAAGGTGACGACATCGTCGTTGTTCGTGTCGAAGCTGGTGCAGCCGGCGCCCAAAAGCGCCAGAGCCGCCGCCAGCGGTGCGAAGAAACGCCCGAACAAATCCGATCCCCTGCCAGCCTACGACCCCATCGGGGAGCATAGGGCCAATCAGGGCGAAAATCGGGAAACCCTGATAATCCAAATGGTTAAGGGCGAACACGCACAGAACGGCAGCGAACAAACAAAAAACCCCGGCATCGGAAGTCGGATTCATCCGACTTACGGAACGAAGAACTGCCGAAACCGCACCCCTCGCTGTTCCGACTGCCCTAAACAAAAACCCCGGCACGATGGCCGGGGTTTTGGATTTCGGATTGAGGCGGCGTTACGCCGGAACGGCCTGCTGCTGCTCGTCCTTCGGCTGCGACTTCAGCCATTCCTCGTGACGGGCGAGATCTTCCTTGCCCTTCGCGCTCTCGTCGCGGTCGACGAATTCGATCACGGCGAGCGGAGCCATGTCACCGTAGCGATAGCCGGCCTTGATGATGCGGAGATAACCGCCGTTGCGCGAGGCGTAACGCGGCGCAAGCACGTCGAAGAGCTTCTTCACGGCATCGCGGTCGCGCATCTCGGAGATGGCCTGGCGGCGCGCATGCAGGCTCGCCTTCTTGCCGAGCGTGACGAGCTTTTCGACGATCGGACGGATGTCCTTCGCCTTCGGAAGCGTGGTGACGATCTGCTCGTGGGTGATCAGGGACGCTGCCATGTTGGCAAGCATCGCCTTCCGGTGCTCCGGACGGCGGTTGAAGCGGCGATTGGTTTTACCGTGACGCATGTTCTTGTCCTCCGAGGCTTGAGCCTCAGTAGTGGTCCTCGAAGCGCTTCGCGAGTTCTTCGATATTCTCCGGCGGCCAGCCCTGCACTTCCATGCCGAGGTGCAGACCCATGGTCGCGAGCACTTCCTTGATTTCGTTCAGCGACTTGCGGCCGAAGTTCGGCGTGCGGAGCATTTCCGCTTCCGACTTCTGGATGAGGTCGCCGATATAGACGATGTTGTCGTTCTTCAGGCAGTTCGCCGAGCGAACCGAAAGCTCGAGCTCGTCGACCTTCTTGAGCATGGCGGGCGGGAACGGCAGTTCCTGCATCGGCGCCGCTTCGACTTCGCGGCGGGGCTCTTCGAAGTTCACGAAGATATTGAGCTGGTCCTGGAGAATGCGCGCGGAATACGCGAGCGCATCTTCCGGCGAGATCGAACCGTCGGTTTCGATCGTCATCGTCAGCTTGTCGTAGTCGAGAATCTGACCTTCGCGGGTGTTCTCGACGCGGTACGAAACCTTGCGCACCGGCGAATAGAGGCTGTCGACCGGGATCAGGCCGATCGGGCTGTCTTCCGCGCGGTTGCGGTCGGAAGCCACGTAGCCCTTGCCGGTGTTGACCGTGAACTCCATGCGGATTTCCGCGCCCTCGTCGAGGGTGCAGAGCACGAGTTCCGGGTTGAGCACCTGCACGTCGCCGACGGTCTGGATGTCGCCGGCAGTGACGGCACCCGGACCGGTCTTCTTCACGACCATGCGCTTCGGGCCTTCGCCCTGCATCTTGATCGCGATGTCCTTGATGTTGAGGACGATGTCGGTGACGTCTTCGCGTACACCCGGGATCGACGAGAACTCATGCAGCACGCCGTCGATCTGCACCGACGTCACGGCCGCACCCTGCAGCGACGACAGGAGAATGCGGCGCAGCGCGTTGCCCAGCGTCAGACCGAAGCCGCGCTCCAAAGGTTCGGCGATCACGGTCGCCAGACGCTTCGGGTCCGACCCGCCCTGCACGTTGAGCTTCTCGGGCTTGATCAACTCCTGCCAGTTCTTCTGGATCACAGTCGTCATTCTGGTCCCTTCGTGCGGAGCCCTTTGCCCCGCGACCGCACTACTGCGCGGCGATCATCCAAAACCGGCCGAAGCCGGACGAAAACGAAACTCTTATACGCGCCGGCGCTTGCGCGGACGGCAACCGTTGTGCGGAATCGGGGTCACGTCGCGGATCGAGGTCACGGTGAAACCCGCAGCCTGCAACGCGCGAAGCGCCGACTCGCGGCCCGAACCCGGGCCGGAAACTTCCACTTCGAGGGTGCGCATGCCGTGTTCGGACGCCTTGCGCGCCGCGTCTTCGGCGGCGACCTGCGCGGCGTACGGGGTCGACTTGCGCGAACCCTTGAAACCCATCGTGCCCGACGACGACCAGGCAATGGTGTTGCCCTGCACGTCGGTGATCGTAATCATCGTGTTGTTGAACGAAGCCGCGACATGCGCGACGCCGGCCGCGATGTTCTTGCGTTCGCGCTTGCGGACGACTTTTGCTTCTTTCGCCATGACGGTCCCGTCTCTCTATTCTGTGTGCGCTTAGCGCGTTGCCATCTTCTTGCCGGCGATCGCCTTCGCCGGGCCTTTGCGCGTGCGCGCGTTCGTGTGCGTGCGCTGACCGTGAACCGGCAGGCCCTTACGGTGACGCAGGCCGCGATAGCAGCCGAGGTCCTGCAGGCGCTTGATGTTCAGCGTGACTTCGCGGCGAAGGTCGCCCTCGACGATGTAGTCGCGGTCGATCAGTTCGCGGATCTGGAGCACTTCCTGGTCGGTCAGCTGGTTGACGCGGCGCTCGGCCGGAATCTTCAGCTCGTCGACGATCTTCTGCGCCCGCAGCGCGCCGATGCCGTGGATGTATTGGAGCGCGATGATCACGCGCTTGCCGGTCGGGATGTTGACGCCTGCGATACGGGCCATCGTCTCGTCTCCATATAGGCCGCCCGACGATCGGGCCTGGCGGCGCGTGGGTTGACCCGCGTCCGGTGGAGGCCGGCCCTTGCGGGTATTTCAATCAAAAAACTGGCTTCGCCCAAAAGAGCGGCCAGCCTCTATCCGATTGGAATGCGGTGCAGATAGTGCACCGGGCGGCTCAAGTCAACCGCTCCAAAACCTCGTCAAACCGCGGCTTTTCGGGCCTTCAGACCATCGTCGATCGCCTTCTCGACGGCGGGAATCGGCGCCATGCCGTCCACCTCCAGAAGCGACCCCTGCTTCGCGTAATAGGCCGAAAGCGGCGCGGTCTGCGCGCGGTAAGCCTCGAGGCGCTTCTTCAGCGCCTCCGGATTGTCGTCGGCCCGGACCGGCTCCCCGCGGGCGGTCATCTCGGCGATCCGGGTCTCGATGCGCTTCAAGAGCACGCCCTCGTCCACCTTGAGTTCCACCACTGCGTCGAGGCGGATGCCCTTGGCGGCCAGAAGCTTGTCCAGCGCTTCCGCCTGCGCAACCGTGCGCGGGAAGCCGTCCAGGATGAAGCCGTTCTTGACGTCCGCTTCTTTCAGGCGGTCGTCGATGATGCCGATCACGATCTCGTCCGAGACGAGTTCGCCGCGCGCCATGATGTCCTTGGCCTTGAGACCGACCGGGGTCTCCGCCTTCACCGCCGCACGCAGCATGTCGCCCGTGGACAGGCGAACGATGCGGTGGCGCTCGATCAGACGGTCGCCCTGCGTACCCTTCCCGGCGCCGGGAGGACCAAGCAGCACGAGTCTCATCGCCGCGCTCCGCGCAGCTTGGACTTCTTGATCAGGCCTTCATACTGGTGCGCAAGCAGATAGCCCTGCACCTGCGCGACCGTATCCATGGTCACCGAGACGACGATCAGCAACGACGTGCCGCCGAAATAGAACGGCACCGCCGCGTAGGCGACGAGGAACTCGGGCAGCAAACAGACGATCACGAGATAAGCCGCGCCGACGACGGTGATGCGCGTGAGCACATAATCGATGTGCTTCGCCGTATTCTCGCCGGGACGGATGCCCGGGATGAAACCGCCGTGCTTCTTCAGGTTGTCCGCGGTCTCGACCGGATTGAAGACGATCGCGGTGTAGAAGAACGCGAAGAACACGATCAGCAGCGCGTAGAGCGCCATGTAACCCGGACGGCCGTGGCCGAGGATGGTCGTCAGATACTGCAGCCACTCCGGGCCCGATCCCGCGGTGAACTGCGCGATGGTGGTCGGCACCAGCAAAAGCGACGACGCGAAGATCGGCGGGATCACGCCCGACGAATTGAGCTTCAGCGGCAGATGCGAAGTCTGGCCTTCGAAGAGTTTGTTGCCGACCTGGCGCTTCGGATACTGGATCAGGAGACGGCGCTGTGCGCGCTCCATGAACACGATGAAGGTGATCGCGCCGACCGCGACGACGAAGATCAGCAGGATGACCGCGGTCGAAATCGCGCCGGTGCGGCCGAGATCGAGGAGACCCGCAAGCGCCGCCGGCAATTCCGCGACGATGCCTGCGAAGATGATCAGCGAAATGCCGTTGCCGATACCGCGCGCAGTGATCTGCTCGCCGAGCCACATCAGGAACACGGTGCCGCCGGTGAGCGTGATCACCGTCGAAATACGGAAGAACATGCCGGGTTCGGAAACGATGCCGCCGCCGCCCTCGAGGCCGACCGCGATGCCGTAGGCCTGCAAGGCCGCGAGTACGACCGTGAGGTAGCGCGTGTACTGGTTGATGACCTTGCGGCCCTGCTCGCCTTCCTTCTTCAGCGCCTCAAGCGTCGGCGAAACGGTGGTGAGCAGCTGCAGAATGATCGAAGCCGAGATGTACGGCATGATGTTGAGCGCGAAGATCGCCATACGCTCGACCGCGCCGCCGGAGAACATGTTGAAGAGACCGAGTATGCCGCCACGCGCCTGATTGAAGGCGTTGGTGAAGGCGATCGGATCGATCCCCGGCATCGGGATGTACGTACCAAGACGATAGACTAGGAGAGCACCCAGCGTGAACCAGATGCGCTTCTTCAGGTCTTCCGCTTTCGCGAACGCGCTGAAATTCAGGTTTGCCGCGAGTTGTTCGGCTGCCGACGCCATATTCGCTCCGATCCGCCCCGACTATTTTTTTCTACGACGAAGAAAACGGCCTGATTACTTGGCCGCTTCCTTCTTCGGCTTCTTCGCCATCTTCTTCGGCCGTTCTTGATCGGCCTTCTTCACGACGAGCTGCTTCACGCTGCCGCCGATCTTTTCGACCGCCGCGATCGCCGACTTCGAGGCGCCCGCAACTTCGAAGGAAAGCTTGGTCTTGAGTTCGCCGGTGCCGAGCAGACGCACGCCGTTGCCGGCGCGGCGCAGCACGCCCGCCTTCGCGAGCGACTCCGCGGTGACCGTATCGCCCGCCTTGATGTGACCCGCGTCAACCGCCTTCTGAATGCGGCCGAGGTTCACCTCGTTGTAGTCGACGGCGAAGATGTTGTTGAAGCCGCGCTTCGGCAGACGGCGATGCAGCGGCATCTGACCGCCTTCGCGGCCCTTGATGCGAACGCCGGTACGCGCCTTCTGACCCTTCACGCCGCGGCCGCCGGTCTTGCCTTTGCCCGAGCCGATGCCACGACCGATGCGCATGCGCCCTTTGCGCGCGCCTTCGTTGTCCGCGATCTGGTTGAGTTTCATCGCCTAATCCTCACTTGCCTTCGACGATCCGCACCATGTGCGCGACCTTCGCGACCATGCCACGCACAGCCGGCGTATCGACCAGCTCGCGTTTCTTGCCACGCTTGTTGAGGCCAAGACCGATCAGGGTCTTTTCCTGTTTGCCGTCGCGGCGGATCGGAGAGCCGAACTGCTCGACGGTGATTTTCTTACCGGCCATCGCCCTCTCCCTTAGCCTTCCGCCGACGCATCGACGTCGGTGTTGCGGCGGCGGGCCTGCAAGGTCGAAACCTTGATGCCGCGGCGCGCGGCAACCGCACGCGGGTTGTCCTGGCTCTTCAGCGCATCGAACGTCGCGCGAACCATGTTGTAGGGGTTCGACGAGCCGAACGACTTTGCGACGACATCCTGCACGCCGACGGTTTCGAACACCGCGCGCATCGGGCCGCCGGCGATGATACCGGTACCGGCCGGAGCTGCACGCAGCACGACTTTGCCCGCGCCGTGATGGCCGTTGACGTCATGATGCAGCGTACGGCCGTCGCGCAGGTTCACGCGGATCAGCGCGCGCTTGGCGGCATCCGTCGCCTTGCGGATCGCTTCCGGAACTTCGCGCGCCTTGCCGTGACCGAAGCCGACGCGGCCCTTCTGGTCACCCACGACAACGAGTGCCGCGAAGCCGAAGCGCTTACCGCCCTTCACGACCTTCGCAACGCGGTTGATGTGGACGAGCTTGTCCACCAGACCGTCGCGCTCTTGTTCGCGTTCGCGATCTTTACCGCGGCCTCGTTTTTCGTCTCTTTCGCGTGCCATGATGCTGTCCTTAGAAACTCAGTCCGCCTTCACGCGCAGCGTCGGCGAGTGCCTTGACGCGGCCGTGGAAGCGATAGGCGCCGCGGTCGAAGATGACTTCCTTCACGCCTTTCGCTTTCGCGCGTTCGGCGATCAGGCTGCCGACCGCTTTCGCGGCTTCGACGTTCGCACCCGATTTCAGTTTGCCGCGCATATCCTTCTCCAGCGTCGAAGCGGAAGCGAGCGTCGCCCCCTTCACGTCGTCGATGACCTGCGCGTAGATGTTCATGCCCGAGCGGTGAACCGACAGGCGCGGACGGCCGTAGGCCGAAGCCTTGAGCGACCGGCGCACGCTCGCCTTACGGCGCTTGGATCGTGCTGCAACTGTTGCCATTGTCGTTCCCCGTTACTTCTTCTTGCCTTCCTTGCGGAAGATGAATTCGCCTTCGTACTTCACGCCCTTGCCCTTGTAGGGCTCCGGCTTGCGATAGGCGCGGATTTCAGCCGCGACCTGACCGACCTTCTGGACGTCGATGCCGCTGACCACGATTTCGGTGGGCTTCGGTGTCGCGACCGTAACGCCGGCCGGCACTTCGTAGATCACGTCGTGGCTGTAACCGAGCGACAGGTTCAGGTTCTTGCCCTGCATCGCCGCACGATAACCGACGCCGGTGATCTCAAGCTTCTTCTCGAAGCCCTTCGTGACGCCGGTGACGATATTGTTCACGAGCGCGCGATAGAGACCCCAGGACGCGACGTCTTGCTTCTCGTCGCCCTTCTTCTCGAAGGAAATCTGATTCTTGTCGAGCTTCGGCGTGACGTTGTCGTTCATCACAACCGCCAGCTCGCCCTTCGGGCCTTTGACCTTGACGGTCTGGCCCGAGACGGTTGCCGTGACGCCTGCAGGAATGGCGACGGGGCGTTTGCCGATTTTGGACATCTGATCCCGTTCCTTCCTCAGAACACCGTGCAGAGCACTTCGCCGCCGAGGTTCTGCTCGCGGGCGCTGTGGTCGGCCATGACGCCCTTCGGCGTCGAAACGATAGCAATACCGAGGCCGTTGTTGATGCGCGGCAGCGCGTCGACCGACGCGTAGACGCGGCGGCCGGGCTTCGACACGCGCGCGATCTCGCGGATCGCCGGCTCGCCTTCGGCATATTTCAGCTCGACGTCGAACTCGGTGCGGCCGTTGCCGAACTCGGTGGTGGAATAGCCGCGGATGTAGCCTTCGTCCTTGAGCACGTCGAGAACGCGCGCACGGAACGAGGAACCGGGCGTGGAAACACGCTCGCGCTTGCGCATCTGCGCGTTGCGGATGCGGGTCAGCATATCGCCGAGGGGATCATGCAAAGCCATGGTTCGCTCCTCCCCTTACCAGCTCGACTTCACGAGGCCGGGGATCATCCCCTTCGCCCCGAATTCGCGAAGCGCAAGACGCGACATCTTCAGCTTGCGATAGGTCGCGCGCGGACGGCCCGTCACTTCGCAACGGTTGCGCACGCGTTCCTTCGCCGAATTGCGCGGCATCTTCGAGAGCTTCAACACCGCTTCGAAGCGCTCTTCGATGGACACCTTCTTGTCCATCACGATCGCCTTCAGCTTCGCGCGCTTCGGCGCAGCGTTCTTCGCCATCTTGCGACGACGGTTGTTCTTCTCGATTGAACTCTTCTTCGCCATTTCTGCTCCTAGTGTCCGCGTTTGAAGCGCTGCTTCACTGCCGGAAGGGAAAGTTCAAAGCCACGAGCAGGGCCCGCGCTTCGTCGTCGGTTCTCGCCGTCGTGCAGACGGTAATGTCCATGCCCCAGACCGCCTCGACCTTGTCGTAGTCGATCTCGGGGAAAATGATGTGTTCCTTGATGCCGAGCGTG
>VFQR01000519.1_pt1 | contig 50803 bp, 47 predicted proteins | sample 3512321 | NCBI WGS metagenome assembly VFQR01 (sample SAMN10412374, study PRJNA504923) | tailings metagenome | isolation source: Relicate 3 Philex TSF1 revegetated site | place: Philippines: Tuba, Benguet | collected 2017-08-29 | reverse complement strand
TTGAGCGGCCCGCCGAAGCCGGCCTCCGCGTCGGCGACGATCGGGGCGAACCAGGTCTCGACCGAAAGGCCATTGCCTTCGGCGGTCTCGATCTGGTCGGCGCGCTGCAGCGTCCTGTTGATGCGCCTGGCGAGTTCCGGCCCAGCATTGGCCGGATAGAGCGACTGGTCGGGATACATGGCCGAAGCGGTGTTGGCGTCGGCGGCGACCTGCCAGCCGGAGAGGTAGATCGCCTTCAGCCCCGCGCGGACCATCTGCATGGCCTGGTTGCCCGACAGCGCGCCGAGCGCGTTGACGAAATCTTCCTCGTGGATGAGTTGCCAGAGGCGGTTGGCACCCTTCTCCGCCAGCGTGTGGCGGATCTGGACCGAGCCGCGCAGCCGCTCCACGTCGCCCGGCGAATAGGGGCGCTCGATGCCGTCGAAGCGGCCGGCAGGCGCCGAGGGAACGAGCTTGTAAAATTCGGTCATGGTCAAACTCCTGAAGCTGGCGTCTCGTCTTCGCGGCTGGGAGGCGCCGCTGGCACTTCTTTTACATTGCGCTGCAAAAAGAACGAGGGGAAGGGACGTACAGTTCGCGGAGAAACGGGTTAGCCTGTCTTGCTCGTGACAAAGCCAGCCTGTAAAGTTGTGGATGTTGTAAAAGGCGCGTGCCGACCCGGCCTTGTCACAATGATGTAAAGGATGCCGCATGGCCGACGCCAAGATCTTCGCGGGCCCCCGCGTTCGGCGCATCCGCCGCGCCAAGGGGCTGACCCAGACCGCGATGGCGGCCGGGCTCGGCATTTCGCCGTCCTATCTCAACCTGATCGAGCGCAACCAGCGGCCGCTGACGGTGCAGCTCATCCTCAAGCTCGCATCGGTCTACAAGGTGGAGGCGGGCGAGTTGCAGGCCGAGAGCGCGCAGTCGGTGACGCAGCTCAAGGAAGTGTTCGCCGACCCGCTACTCGAAGGCGAGCTGCCGGGCGACGGCGAGCTGGTGGAGCTCGCCGAGGCGGCGCCGAACGCGGCGGCGGCGATGCTCAAGCTCTACCGCGCGTATCGCGAGCAGGCGGCCCGCCTGTCGGATCTGTCGGTGCTGATGGCGGGCGAGGGGGGCGTCCAGGCCGAAACGACGGGCCGACTGCCCTTCGAGGAGGTGCGCGACCTGTTCGAGCGCCGGCCGAACTATGTCGAGGCGATCGAGGACGAGGTCGACGCCTTTCTCGAGCAGCTTCGTCCGGAGGGTGACCTGATGTCGGGGCTGAAGGGATGGCTGCGCGCCGAGCACGGCATCGCCGTCCGCGTCCTGCCGGCCGCCACAATGCCCAACTGGCGCCGTCGCTACGACCGGCACTCGCAGCGTCTCTTCCTCTCCGAGCGCCTGTCGCCTTTCGACCAGCTCCGGGAAGTGGCCATGGAGGCGGCGCTTCTGCGCATGCGCTCGCCGATTGCAGCCGAGGTCGACCGCCTGCGGCTCGGTGGCGACGAGGCCCGCCGGCTGGCACGCTTCGAGGTCGCGCGATACGCGGCCCACGCGCTGATGATGCCTTATGCGGCGTTCCTCTCCGCCGCCCAGCGTGCGCGCTATGATGTCGACGTGCTGCGCTCCCGCTTCGGCGTGTCCTTCGAGCAGGCGGCGAACCGGCTGACGACGCTGCAGCGGCCGGGATCGCCGGGCATTCCCTTTTTCATGATGGAGGTGGACAGCGCCGGCCATCGCTTCCGCAGGGCGGGGGCACAGGGCTTTCCACAGGCCCGCTTCGGCGGCGGCTGCCCGAAGCTTCCGGTCCATGCCGCCTTCGGGCTTCCCGGCCAGATATTCGTCGAGGCGGTCGAGATGCCGGATGGTGCGCGGTTCCTGACCGTGGCGCGCACGCTCGAAGGCCCGCAGGGCGCCTTTTCGGAGCGTCCGCGCCGGACCGCGCTGCTGCTGGGCTGCGACATCGCCCATGCCGGCGAGGTTGTCTATGGCGAGGCGCTGCCCTCGGCGCGAGAGGGCGCCGCGCCCGCCACGCTCGTCGGTCCTGCTTGCCGGCTCTGCGAAAGGGCCGCCTGCCTTGCCCGTGCCGAGCCCCCCATCACGCGCCCCCTGGGACTCGACGAAATGGTGACGGGCTTGAGCGCCTTCGATTTCCAGTGATCCCTGCATCAGCATTTCTGTTCTGTTGGTGGATTGTATCCTCTCCCGACCAACTGGTCCCATGCTCCTCGTTCAGAGGGAAGTGGAAGCATGCCCGCACGTAACGGGATCGAGATCACCAAGTTCGACAAGAGCAGGGTAGCGGACCTGGATCGGCTGTTCGGATCTGATGCCGCAGCGGCCGCATGTTGGTGCATGTGGTTCATCGTTCCAGTCCAGACATTTCACGCGTCGGGCGGTGCCGGAAACCGCGCTGCGTTCAGTGAAATCATGGAGCGCGATCCGAATCCAATGGGCCTGATTGCGCGCAGCAACGGCGAACCTGTCGGCTGGTGCGCACTGGGACCTCGATCGCGGTTTGCCCGGGCCGTGCGAACGCCAACCTACACTGGCCGCGATTCCGCCGAAGATGCTTCGGTCTGGTTGTTGCCATGTCTGTATGTCGCTCCCGGTAGTCGGGGCATGGGCGTTGCTGAGAGACTGGCGGAAGCTGCAATTCAGCACGCGGCAAACGCGGGTGCGGAGGCGCTGGAGGCTTTCCCGCTGGCAGGCTCGAAGCGACAGAGCCGCGATGTCCAGGTCGGCTTTGAGCCGATGTTCGCGAAGCTGGGCTTCGAAGTGGTGCGGAGGCCGTCTGCCAACAGGGTTCTCATGCGACGGCAGTTGACCGAACGGCACCGCCGGCACGGGTGATCCGTCTGGGCGGACCCTGTCGAGGTCGTGCGCCGGGCTCAGCCCATCTCGAGAACCACGTTGCCGATGACGCCGCCCTTCTCGACCGCCTCGTGCGCGGCGGCGATGTCGTCGAGCGGGAACCGGGCGCCGATGGCGTGCGTGAGCTTGTCCGCCTCGAGCAGCCGCGTCAGTTCGGCGATGGCGGCGGACCGCTGCGCCGGCGTCAGTTCGTAGACGAGGAAGAGCTGCAGCGTCAGGCTCCCCCACAGCATCGCGGTGAAGGAGACGGGAATGTCTGCCGGAACGTTCGAGCCGTAGCAGACCAGCCTGCCGTGCGGTGCGAGCACTCCCTTGGGCAGGAGCGGCGCGGTGGAGGAGAGGTCCATGTCGATGATGCCGTCGGCGCCCTTGCCGCCGGTCAGTTCCTTGACCCGCTCGGCGACGTCCTCCGACTTGTAGTCGATGATCTCGGCTGCACCCGCCGAACGCGCGTGCTCCGCGCGCGAGGGGGACGCCGTGGCAATTACCCGCGCTCCCCGCATGGTGGCAATCTGCGTGACGTAATGGCCGACGGCGGCCGCACCGCCCGTGACGAGCAGCGTCCTGCCGGCGACGTCGCCCTGGTGCTCGACCGCCTGCAGCGCCGTCAGCGCCGGGATGCCAAGGCAGGCGCCGGCGGCGAAATCGATATTGTCGGGCAGCCGCACGGCCTGGGTCTCGGGCAGCACGATGTATTCAGCCGCTGTCCCGAAGGGGCGCTTCCATTGGCCGTTCCAGATCCACACGCGCTCGCCGTCGCGGGACCGGCTCACGCCGTCCCCGACCGCCTCGATCGTGCCGGCGCCGTCGGAATGCGGCACGATTCGCGGCGCGATCAGCGGCCTCCCAGCGCGGCTCTTGACGTCGGAGGGATTGGCGCCCGACGTCGCGAGCCGCACCAGCACCTCGCCCGGGCCGGGGCTGGGCATGTCCGTCTCGCCCACCGTCAGCACCTCGCGTGCCGGACCGTTCCGCTCGTACCAGGCTGCCTTCATGTCGTGATCCTCCTCCAGGGCGGGCCGATGCCTAGCAAACCGAAATCGGCTTGCACAGACGGCTCGGGTTGCAACCGGTGTGGTCCCGGCGCAATCTGCTGTCATGAGAGATCCGGACAGGAAGACAGTACGAGCCACCATTGCCGGCCGCGTCCAAGGAGTCGGATTCCGCGAGTGGACCCGCCGGCAGGCATCGGGGCTGGACCTGTCGGGTTGGGTTCGCAACGCATCCGACGGCACGGTGATCGCGCTGCTTTCCGGCGCTGCCGAGGCGGTGGACAAGATGGTCGCGCGGCTTCACGAAGGGCCGCGATCGGCCGAAGTGCGCGAGGTCGCAATCCTGGCGGCGGATGACGAGGCTCCCGCACCCGGTTTCTCGATCCTGAGCTAGTTTCCGGTCTGCCGCTTCCCCGCGGCCGCCTGTCCCAAGCGAGCGACGAGCCTGGCGTAGTGCAGGCGAGGTGGCTCGGCCGCAAAGGACCGGCGGGCGCTCCTCGGTCCCCCGTTATCGACATGTCGGTCACATCGCCTATCGGCCAGCAAATCCCGCCCGCGCTCCAGAGCGGCCGCGAGGCCCAGACGGGCATGCTGCTCGTCTTCCTGGCGGCACTTGCCTGGAGCCTCGGCGGCACCTTCGCCCGCTTCATCGAGGTGGGAGACTCCTGGACAATCATCGTCTGGCGCTCCTTCTGGGCAGCCTGCTTCCTGCTCGCCTTCATGCTGTGGCGCGACGGCCCGCGCGGCACGGTCGCTCTGTTTCGCGGCATGGGGTGGCCGGGCGTCACGGTCGCGTGCTGCTTCGCGGCGGCTTCCACCACTTTCGTGCTGGCGCTCGCCCACACCACCGTCGCCAACATCCTGCTGATCTATGCTGGCGCCCCGCTCTTCGCCGCTCTTTTTGCCCGGCTGCTCTTCGGGGAACTCATCTCGTCGACGACCTGGGCGGCGATCGGGGCGGTCTTCCTGGGGGTCGGCATAATGGTCTCGGAATCGCTCGACGGCCAGGTGTCGCCCATCGGCGACGGGCTGGCGCTCGTCGGGCCGATCTGCTTCGCCTTCGCGGCCGTCCTCACGCGCCGCCACGCCAATGTGCGCATGACGCCGGCCACCATGCTGGGCACGCTGATCGCGGGCGGACTGGCGCTGTCCCAGGCCGGCTCGCTGGCGGTCTCCGGTGGCGACATGGCGTGGCTGTTCGCCTTCGGCGCGATCAATCTCGGGCTCGGCCTCGCGCTCTTCGCGACCGGCGCGCGGATGGTGCCGGCGGCACTCGTGGCGCTGCTCGCCACGTTCGAGACGCTGCTCGGGCCGATCTGGGTCTGGCTGGTCCACGCCGAGGTGCCGACGCTCCGCGCCGCGATCGGCGGCTCGGTCGTCTTCGTCGCGCTGCTCGTCCATATCGGCTTCGAGCTCTACCGCCAGCGCCAGACGCTGCGCACGCGCGACCTGCCGGTTCCCCATTGACTCCGGCTTCTCGGGCGGGGCAGGCTGGGCAATCGGCAACAGAGCGACAGGCGTGCCTTGCAGAACAGGCTGACCGGCGTCCTTGAGGCCGGCGAGGCCGGTGATGTCCCGGCAGCCGGCATCCCTCCAATCGCGACGCGGGCGAGCGCGGGCAACGGCTTCATCTCCGCCGACCACGAGCGCGAGTACCGCGCGTTCGTCGCGAAACATCCAGACCTCGAGGCGGTTGAATTCCTGCTCGTCGATCCGAACGGCGTCATGCGGGGCAAGTGGGCGCCGGCCGACTCGCTCAAGAAGGCGTTCCAGGAAGGCGTCAACTTCCCGATGTCGCTGCATGGGCTCGACGTCTGGGGTCGCGAGGTCTCGGAGACCGGGCTCCACATCGAGAGCGGCGACAAGGACGGCTACTGCCGGGCGACGCGAGGTTCGCTGTCGATCGTGCCATGGGCAAAGCGCAAGACGGCGCAGGTTCTGCTCCAGACCTTCTCGCCGGAGGGCGAGCCGTTCCTGGCCGACCCGCGCCAGGTGCTGAAGCGCAAGATCGCGGAGGTCAATGCGGCGGGCTATTTCCCTGTCGTCGCCTTCGAGCTGGAGTTCTACCTGCTCGATCCAGAGGTGGATTGGGACGACGGCATGCCGGCGCCGGTGGGCGCAACGACCGGTCCGGACAGGCTGCGCATGTACGGCCTCGACGATCTCGCCGAGCACGCAGCCCTCTTCGACATGATCCGCGATGCGGCCGACGAGCAGGGCCTGCCGATCGACACGATCATCAAGGAGGCCGCTCCCGGCCAGTTCGAGGTCAATCTGAAGCATCGGGCCGACCCGCTGAGGGCCGCCGACGACGTCATCATGCTGAAGCGGCTGGTGATCGGCTGCGCGCGCGCCCACGGGCTGACGGCGACCTTCATGGCAAAACCGTTCCTCGAATATGCCGGCAACGGCATGCACGTGCACGCATCTATCCTCGACGCGGCCGGCGAGAACATCTTCGCAGGGCCGGCAGGCCGTCGCCGTCTCGAATCGGCGGTGGCGGGGCTTCTCGACTCCATGCCGGAATCGCTCCTCCTCTTCATCAACACGTGGAACGGCTTCCGCCGCATCACGCCCGGCTCCTACGCGCCGACGCGGGCGGTGTGGGCGGAGAACAACCGCTCCGTCGCTCTCCGCATCCCCGTCTCGACGGAGGAGAATCGGCGCGTCGAGCATCGCATCGCCGGCGCGGACGCCAACCCCTACCTCGTGCTCGCAGCCATCATCCAGGGGATGGTCGAGGGCATCGAGAGGGGCACGCCGCCGCCGCCGCCGGTCGAGGGCAACGCTTATGACGACGACGCGCTCCAATTGCCGGACGACATGGACGACGCGCTCCAGCTCATGGAAAAGGGCGGCTTCGCCGAGCGCGCGCTGGGACCGCTGCTCGCCAAGGTCTACCGCGACCTGAAGCGTGCCGAGATCGTGGCCTTCTGGAGCGAGATCACCTCGCTCGAGCGGACGACCTATCTGTGAGGCGGGCGACATATCGCGCCTTGTCGGCCGGTTCCAAGGCCAATAGGGTTTCCAGACGTATCAGGGCCGGGGGACGGCCTGCCTTCGAACACGACAACGAACCAGAGGAGAAATCCATGATTCGCAACACGCTGCTCGTAGCGGGTGCTTCCCTCTTCGCCATCGGCCTCGCCGCTCCCGCCCACGCCCAGGAGCGGGTGGTGAACGTGCTCAACTGGTCCGACTACATCGAGGCCGAGCTGATCGACGAGTTCACCGAGAAGACCGGCATCCGCGTCGTCTACGACGTCTTCGATTCGAACGAGGTGCTGGAGACCCGCCTGCTCGCGGGCGGCTCGGGATACGACGTCGTGGTGCCCACCGGCTCCTTCCTGGCACGCCAGATCCAGGCCGGCGTCTTCCAGCCGCTCCAGAAGGACAAGCTGCCCAACCTCGCCAACATGTGGGACGTGATCGAGGAGCGGACGTCGAAATACGATCCGGGCAACGACTACTCCATCAACTACATGTGGGGCACGGTCGGCCTCGGCTACAACGTGGCTATGGTGACCGAGGCGCTCGGCGAGGAGCCGAACAGCTGGTCGGTCGTCTTCGATCCCGAGCAGATCGCCAAGCTCGCCGACTGCGGCGTCTACTTTCTCGACTCGCCTGCCGACATCATCCCGACGGCCCTGATGTATCTCGGCCTCGACCCCAACAGCACCGACCAGGCCGACATCACCCAGGCCGAGGAACTCCTGATGGCGGTGCGGCCGTATGTGCGGCGCTTCCATTCGTCCGAATATATCAACGCCCTCGCCAACGGGGACATCTGCATGGCGATCGGCTGGTCGGGCGACGTTCTGCAGGCGGCGGACCGCGCGGAGGAGGCGGGTGGATCGGTCGAGGTCGCCTACGTGGTGCCGCAGGAGGGCGCCCAGCTCTGGTTCGACCAGATGGCCATTCCCGCCGACGCGCCCAATGTCGACGAGGCGCACGAGTTCCTGAACTACATCATGGAACCGGAAGTCATCGCCCGGGCCACCAACTATGTCTATTTCCCGAACGGCAACCTCGCCTCGAAGGAGTTCATCGAGCCGGAGATCCTTGAGGATCCGGCGATCTATCCGGATGACGAGACGATGGAGAAGCTGTTCACGCACGAGCCATACGACTCGCGTTCGCAACGCATCATCACGCGTAGCTGGACCCGCATCGTGACGGGACAGTAACAGCAAAGGCGGGTCCGGCGCGGGGGGCGTCGGACCATTTCCTCCTTGGGGGCAGGGGCGGCATGAAGTCTCTGGGCAGTATTCGCAGGACCTTCGCGCCCTGGGCCGATCCCGCCGCCCGGCCCTACATCGTCTTCGAGAACGTCACCAAGCGCTTCGGCGAGTTCGCGGCGGTCAACGACCTGTCGCTGACGGTCTACGAGCGCGAGTTCTTTGCGCTGCTGGGCGCCTCGGGCTGCGGGAAGTCGACGCTGCTGCGCATGCTGGCAGGTTTCGAGGAGCCGACCGAGGGCCGCATCCTGCTCGATGGGCAGGATTTACGGGGCATCCCGCCCTACCGCCGCCCGGTCAACATGATGTTCCAGTCCTACGCGCTCTTCCCGCACATGACGGTCGAGGCCAACATCGCCTTCGGCCTCAAGCAGGAGGGGATGCCCAAGCCCAAGATCGCCGAGCGGGTGGCGGAGATGCTGAAGCTGGTCAAGCTGGAGGCATTCTCGAAGCGCAAGCCGCACCAGCTCTCGGGCGGTCAGCGGCAGCGCGTGGCGCTCGCGCGCTCAGTCGCCAAACGGCCGAAGGTGCTGCTTCTCGACGAGCCGCTCGGCGCGCTCGACAAGAAGCTGCGCGAGGAGACCCAGTTCGAGCTGATGGACCTCCAGCAGGATCTCGGCCTCACCTTCATGGTCGTCACCCACGACCAGGAGGAGGCGATGACCATGGCCGATCGCATCGCCGTCATGGACAAGGGCGAAGTTCTGCAGGTGGCGACGCCGGCCGAGATCTATGAGGCGCCGTCGTCGCGTTTCGTGGCCGACTTCATCGGATCGGTGAACATGTTTGAGGGAACGGTGAGTTCCGTCGACGGAAGCAAGGTCCGGATCGCGCTGCCGGGCGGCGCCACGATCAGTGCCGAAAATGGCGCGGCCGCCGAGCCTGCCTCGACCGTTTGGTTCGCCATCCGCCCGGAGAAGATGCGCGTGTCGTCGCGGCAGCCGGAGGGGCCGAACGCTCTCCAGGGCGAGATCTGGGACATAGGCTATCTGGGCGACATGACGGTGTACCACGTCCGGCTGGACGACGGGCGGGTGGTCAAGACAAGCACGCTCAACAGCGTCCGCACCTTCGACGATCCTCTCACCTGGAACGACCGCGCCTGGGTCTCCTTCAGCCCCGACGCGGGCGTCCTGCTGACGCGCTAGGGCCATGGCTGAACGCGCCGACCACGTTGCCGAGGCACCCGCGAGGAGAGGCGCCGGCGCATCTCTGGTCGCCGCCCTCGCCGGACGGCTGGTCATCATCGTCCCCTATCTCTGGCTGCTCATCCTCTTCCTCGTCCCGTTCCTGATCGTCTTCAAGATATCGCTGTCCGAGACGACGATCGCGATGCCGCCCTATCTGCCGACCTTCGAGCTGCGCGACGGCTGGGCGGCCTTCGTGGCGAACCTGCGCGAGCTCTCGTTCGAGAACTACCGCTGGCTGATCGACGACCCGCTCTACGTGAACGCCTACCTGTCGAGCGTGACGATCGCGGCGGTCTCGACCGTGATCACGCTCGCCGTCGGTTATCCGCTGGCCTACGCCATGGCGCGCGCGCCGTCGGCGCTGCGCTACGTCCTCCTGATGATGGTCATCCTGCCCTTCTGGACGAGCTTCCTGATCCGCGTCTACGCCTGGATCGGCATACTGAGGCCGGAGGGGCTGCTGAACCAGTTGCTCATGTATCTGGGCCTGATCGACCGGCCGCTGGTGATCCTTGGGACCCATACGGCCATCTATATCGGCATCGTCTATTCCTACCTGCCCTTCATGGTGCTGCCGCTCTACGCGACACTGGAGAAGATGGATTCCTCGCTGGTGGAGGCGGCGCAGGATCTCGGCTCCTCTCCGACGGCCGCCTTCTGGAAGATCACATTCCCGCTCTCGTTGCCCGGTGTCGTGGCCGGCTGCCTGCTTGTCTTCATCCCCGCGGTGGGCGAGTTCGTCATCCCGGACCTTCTCGGCGGCTCGCAGACGCTGATGATTGGCCGAACGCTCTGGCAGGAGTTCTTCTCCAACCGCGACTGGCCGGTTGCCTCGGCGGTGGCGATCGTGCTGCTTCTGGTGCTCGTGATCCCGATCATGCTGTTCCAGCACTTCCAGGCGCGGGCGCAGGAGAGGGATCGCTAGATGGGTTCCGAGCGCCTCAGCCGCTTCAACATCGTGTCGCTGGTCTTCGGCTTCACCTTCCTCTACGTGCCGATCCTGCTGCTCGTCATCTATTCCTTCAACGAGTCGCGCCTGGTCACCGTCTGGGCGGGCTTCTCGACACGCTGGTACGTGTCGCTCCTGTCCAACCAGCAGATGCTGGACGCGGCCTGGGTGACGGCACGGGTCGCCTTCATCTCGGCGAGTGTCGCCACGGTGCTCGGGACGATGGCGGCGATCGCGCTCACCCGCTACACGCGCTTCCGCGGCCGCATCCTGTTCACGGGCATGGTGTTCGCGCCGCTCGTCATGCCCGAGGTGATCACCGGCCTGTCGCTGCTCCTGCTCTTCGTCGCGATCGGCCTCGACCGCGGCTTCATGACCATCACCCTCGCCCACATCACCTTCTCGATGTGCTTCGTCGCGGTTGTCGTCCAGTCGCGGCTCCTGTCCTTCGACCGCTCGCTCGAGGAGGCGGCGATGGATCTCGGCGCCACACCCGTGCGGACCTTCTTCCAGGTGACGCTGCCGATCATCATGCCGGCGATCGTGGCGGGGTGGATGCTGGCCTTCACGCTGTCGCTCGACGATCTCGTCATCGCGAGCTTCACCTCCGGCCCGGGGGCGACGACGCTGCCGATGCGCATCTACAGCCAGGTGCGGCTCGGCGTGACGCCCGAGATCAACGCCGTCTCGACCATCCTGATCGGAATCGTCGCAACCGGCGTCATCATCGCGTCGCTGCTGAACAAGCGGCGCGACGTGCAGCGCCGCCGCGACGAGCAACTCGCCGCCGGCGGCTGAGCGGCGCGCCGGTCTACTGGAAGTCGCCGAACTGCAGGACGGGCGACACGAAGGGTGCGTCCCAGCCCCCGCCGATGAAGAATACCGCTTCCGGCGGGACCGGCGGCAGGGGCTCTTCCTCCGCCGATCTTGCGGGCGTGGCGAGCACCTGGCCGGACAGCGCGAAGGCGCGGCCGATATAGGGGACGATCCCGTCGATCGCGATCGTGCGCCCGTTCGACCACGCCTGTGACCGGTCGATGCGGATGACGCCTCCCTGCAGCGTCGCCTTGAGCTCTGCACCGCTGATCGCCAGCGAGCCGCTGCTCACTTCGGACAGCGCGAAGAACTCGCCTTCGGCGGCACGCGTGAGGAAGGCGGGGAGGTCGAAGCCAATGACCGTGCCTTCGCCCAGCGTCGCGGTCATCGTGCCTTCCGCCGTCGCCAGTACGCTGTTCCAGTCGCTGCCGCTGCCCTTGGCCGTCAGCGACAGGCTGGCGCGCGACTGCGGCACGACCCGCTTCATGCCGGAACTGATGGAGAAGGCGCCGGCGTCGACGTCGGCGGCGTTGATCCTGAACTCGACGAGGCTGCTTTCGCCGGCCCTGTCGATCCGCAGGCCGGCCTGGATGGTGCCGCCGAAGGCGGTGGCGTCGGAGATGTCGATCGCGGCCAGCCCCTGCTTCACCTGCACCGAGGCTGCGACCTCCGTCACTGCGAGTTCGCCGAGCACCGCGCTGGTCGCCGACAGGCGCAGATCGAGGTTGATCTGGCTGGCGAGCTCCGTCTCCACCGGATCGTTCATCTGCGCCCGCCCGCCGGCGACCGGCGACAGCGTGGCGAGGAAGGAGCGCAGGTCGAGCGTCCGGAACGCGAGCGTGCCGGCGACGGTCGGCTTTCCCTCCTCGACCGACAGCGTGAGGACGCCAACCCCCGGGTTGCCGTTCAACTCGATGTCGACATTGTTCATGGTGAGGCGATCGTCATTGCCCGATACCATGCCCGAAACCGACAGCGACCCGACCGACGCCCCGGCGGCGATCTCGGTCTGCGACCATTCGAGGAAGCGCCTCAGCGAAGGGGAGGCGAACTTCGCCTGGCCCTGGAAGAAGGTATCGTTGGCGAGATTGGCCGTTCCTTCGAACGCGATCTGCGCCGGGGCCGATTCGATGGACAGCCGGACGGGCGCGTCGCCCCCGGCGAGCAGGATCAGCGGCTTGCCGCTCGTCGCCTCGACCGCGACGCTCTCGCCTCTCCATATCCCGGTGGCAGTAATGCTGGCTGAGCGCCTGAGCGAGGGCCAGGAAAGGCGCCCTGCGACGCTCGTCACGATCGGCTCGTCGCGGCCGTCCTCGTGACGCGCGATTCGGCCGTCGGTGAACTCGATGGTGCCGAACGGGTCGTCGGGGAGTGCGGCGAGGTCGGGATTGACGGGCTCCTGCTCGACGGCTCTGTGGGCCGCCTGCATCGCCCGGGCGATCCGCCCGCCTCCGGGCAGTGTCACCGGAGCGATCGCTCCCGGCTCGTAGTTGACCCGCAGCAGGGGCCGCGTCATTGCGAGTCGCGAGAAGACCACCTCGCCGCGCAGAGCGGCGAGCGGCGAGAGGTCGACCTCGATGAGCTCGGCCTCGATGGCGGGAGGTTCGCCTGGGTCCATCCAGTTGGTGAACTCGACATTGCGCAGCCGCGCCTTGAAGGACGGCCACACGCCGATCTCCGGCCCTTCGCCAAGTGTGACGCGGTAGCCGCTCCAGGCCCCGAGCTCGAAGGCAATGCGGTCGCGGACGATCTGGGTCGAGGCGATGAGCGGCAGCAGGGCGATCAGGAGCGCCACGGCAAGCAGCAGCGTGCCGAACGCGAGCAGGCCTCGCTTGACCAGTCCCGTTCTCATCTCGCCTCGTCTGTGCGAACCGAAGCGCGGACCACGCCTCGATCCTCCCAAGCCCATGGACCGGTTTATCCCACGAGCGAGGCTTTTCAACCCATTGTGGCGCTGCCAAGGCGCCTTTCGACAGCCTTCTTTGCCTATGCCATCCACCCGCGAGGTCATGGGGGCGGCGAAATCTTGCGCGCGGGAGACAGCGCATGCATAAGCTCCGCCGCCTCCGTGGCGTCGGCAATCGAGGGAGAACGACCGAGGATGAACGACCAGTCACCGCTTTGGCGGCCGTCGCGGCAACAGGTTGAATCGTCCGCCATCAGTGATTTCGCCCGGCAGGCCAGTGCGCTCGCCGGCAGGCAGCTCGGCACCTATGACGACCTGCATGCCTGGTCGGTCGAGGACCGCGCTGCTTTCTGGTCACTGGTTTGGGACTATTGCGGCGTCGTCGGCGAAAAGGGCGAGCGCATCATCGTCGACGGTGACCGGATGCCCGGCGCCGGCTTCTTTCCGGACGCGCGGTTGAACTTCGCCGAAAACCTCCTGCGCCATGCGGGCGACGGCGAGGCGATGGTCTTTCGCGGCGAGGACAAGGTCGAACGCCGGATTTCCAGGGACGAGCTGCGCGCGCTTGTCTCGCGCCTGCAGCAATGGATGAAGGCGGAGGGCGTCGGCTCCGGCGATCGCGTCGCCGCGATGATGCCGAACATGCCGGAGACGGTGGCGGTGATGCTCGCGGCGTCTTCCCTGGGCGCGATCTTCTCCTCCTGCTCACCGGACTTCGGACCACAGGGCGTGCTCGACCGCTTCGGGCAGATCGAGCCGAAGGTGTTCGTCACCGTCGACGGATACTGGTATGCCGGCAAGCGCATCGCGATCGGCGACAAGGTGGCCGAGGTGCTGGAGCGGCTGCCGACGGTGCGCAAGGCGCTGATCGTCGACTATCTGGGCGAGGCGGGCGCGCTTGCCGGCCGGGTGGCGAAAGCCGACGCGATGGACGAGGCGCTCGCCGCATCCCAGCCGCGCGAACTCGAATTCGAGCGCCTGCCCTTCGCGCACCCGCTCTATATCCTCTATTCGTCGGGGACGACGGGCGTGCCGAAATGCATCGTCCATTCGGCCGGCGGCATCCTGCTCCAGCATCTCAAGGAGCACCGCCTCCATGCAGGCATCCGGCCCGGCGACCGGTTCTTCTACTTCACCACCTGCGGCTGGATGATGTGGAACTGGCTGGTGACGGGCCTCGCCTCCGGCGCCACGCTTCTCCTCTACGACGGCTCGCCCTTCCATCCGGACGCCAACGCCATCTTCGATTTCGCGCGCGACGAGCGGATGACCTATTTCGGCACCTCGGCGAAGTTCATCGACGCGGTCCGCAAATCCGGCGTCAGGCCGATCGAGACCCACGACCTGTCGAGTGTACGCGTGATCTCCTCGACAGGATCGCCGCTGGCGCCCGAGAACTTCCGCTTCGTCTACGAGGGCATCAAGCCGGACGTCCACCTCGCGTCGATCTCGGGCGGGACCGACATCGCGGCCTGCTTCGTGCTCGGCGTTCCGACGAAGCCCGTCTGGATCGGCGAAATCCAGGGGGCCGGGCTCGGCATGGCGGTCGACGTCTGGAACGACGAGGGCCAGCCGGTGCGCGGCGAGAAGGGCGAGCTCGTCTGCACCAAGGCCTTTCCATCCATGCCCCCCATGTTCTGGAACGACCCGGATGGCGCCAAATATCATGCCGCCTATTTCGACCGCTTCGAGAACGTCTGGTGCCATGGCGATTTCGCCGAGTGGACCGAGCATGGCGGCATGATCATCCATGGCCGCTCCGACGCGACGCTCAATCCCGGCGGCGTGCGCATAGGGACTGCCGAGATCTACAACCAGGTCGAGCAGATGCCGCAGATCGCGGAGGCGCTCTGCATCGGCCAGGATTGGGAAGGCGACGTCCGGATCGTGCTGTTCGTGCGGCTGGCGGAAGGGGTCCTGCTCGACGAGGCGCTGGAGCGCGAAATCCGCACGCGGATCAGGACGGGTGCCAGCCCGCGCCACGTCCCGGCGAGGATCGTCGCCGTGAGCGACATCCCGCGCACCAAGTCCGGCAAGATCACAGAGCTCGCCGTGCGCGACGTGGTGCACGGCCGGCCGGTCAAGAACCAGGAGGCGCTCGCCAATCCCGAGGCGCTGAAGCTGTTCGAGAACCTTGCGGAGCTTCGGGGCTGAAGCTGTCGGATATGGTGAACAGGTGGTATCGCACGAATTTACTTCGATTTCACGGCTGATAGGAATTCGTAAACGTCGCTGCATTCCGTTAGGTATTTCTTAACGGACGCCCCCGATAGTCGTGAGCAACTTGAGGCAGATGTCTCGGCCGGCTTTGGCGGTGGCAGCCCTTGCTCAAGCCCCTGTGTGACAGCATTATCTCATTAGGGCGCCGCGGGCGCCCTTTTCTTTGGCGCAGACGCCTTCAAAGAGTTGCTTCGCGGTCGCGCATGAGCGCGCCCGACAGGAGCACGACCGGCACCAGGGCCGTCGCGATGATGAGGAGGGCAGCGACCGCCCCATCCTCCACCACGCCGCGCGACGCGTTCTCGTAGACATGGGTGGCGAGCGTGTTGAAGCCGAACGGCCGCAACAGGATCGTGGCCGAGAGCTCCTTGACCGTGTCCACGAACACGAGGACCGCCGCCACCATGATGGCCGGCTTCAACAGCGGCAGGAGCACGCCGGCGGCGCTGCCGAGCGACGTGCGGCCGAGGCTGCGGGCCGCCTCATCGATATGCGGCGGGAGCTTCTCCAGCCCGGAGCGCACTGCCCCGTCGGCCAACGCTAGGAACCTGATCGCGCAGACCAGCACGACGGCCGCCGCCGAGCCCGTCAACAGCAGCCCGGTCGAGATGCCGAACCAGGCACGGGCGAGGGAATCGACGGCGTTGTCCACCCAGGCGAGAGATAGCAGCAGCCCGAGCCCCATCACCGTGCCCGGGAGCGCGTAGCCGACCGTGGCGAAGCGCGCGAGCACCACGACCCGGCGCGAGCGCGCGACCCTGACCGCGTGGATCAGCACAAGCGCTACCAGGACGGCGAGCAGCGAAGCGGCCGCCGCCGTCGTGATGCTGTTGGCCATGGCGCGGCCGAGCGCCGGGTCGGCAAACTGGTGCATGCGGCGCGAGGCGTAGAGGCCGAAGACGTAGAGCGGGATTCCGAAGCCGGCGAGGACGGGCAGGGCGGCCGCGGCGGTTGCCGCCGGGGCTCGCCACCCGGCGAGCTTCACACGCGGCGGTCGCGACGTCATCTGCGTGGCACGGGGATTGTGGAACCGCTGCCGCCGGCGCGCCCACTGCTCGATCATCAGGAGCACGAAGACTAGGACGAGCATCAGCATCGCGATCTGCGCAGCGCCTTCGAGGCTGCCCCGGTTGAGCCAGGTCGAGAAGACGGCGAAGGTCAGCGTGCGCACGCCGAGATACTCGGACGCGCCGATGTCGTTGACGGTTTCCATCAGCACGAGGGCGACCCCGGCGGCGATCGCCGGCCGCGCGACCGGCAGAAGGACACGGTAGAACACCTTGGCCGGTCCCGCCCCCAGTGTGCGCGCCACGTCCGCCATCGACCGCCCCTGCATCAGGAAGACGATGCGCGAAGTCAGGTAGACATAGGGAAACAGGACGAGGGAGAGGACGAGCGCCGCACCCCAAGTCGAGCGTATGTCGGGGAACCAGTAGTCGCGCGGCGTCTGGAAGCCGAAGACGTCGCGGACAAGGCCCTGGACCGGTCCGGTGAAATGCAGGAACTCGGCGAAGGCGTAGGCGGCGAGATAGGGCGGGACGGCAAGCGGCAGGACGAGCGCCCAGGCGAGCGTCCGGCGCAGCGGAAAGTCGAACCCGACCACCAGCCAGGCCGCGCCGACGCCGATGAGGGCGGTTCCCAGCGCCACCATCGCAAGCAGAGCGAGGGTGGTACGCACGGCCTGCGGGAGCACGAAGGAGGCGAGGTGCGGCCAGTATTCGCCGGTTCCGGTGAGCGCGATCGCCGCCAATGTCGCGACCGGCAGCAGGACGACGGCTGCCACGGCCAGGCAGACGGCGACGGCGAAGTCGTGGCGCTGCCCCTTGATGCGGCTGACGGTGCGGCGGCGCAGCGTGAAGCGGCCGCCGAGGCGGGTCGCGAGCGTCAGAAGCATGTCCGCCGCCCGTCGCCCGAAACGGAACTGGGCCGCGCGGCGTCCGCCGCACGGCCCATCGAAGTCGGGATGTCGGCCCGGCCGGTCAGCTGCCCGGCCCGTCATCCAGGCCGACGCGGTCGACCATCTCGGATGCGGCACGACGATGCTGCGCGATATCGGCGAGAGGCAAGGTGTCGGCATTCAGTTCGCCGAAGGACTTCACCGTCTCGGAGGGCTCCACGCCAGCCATGACCGGATACTCGTAGACCTGCTCGGCATAGATCTGCTGCGCGCGCTCGCTCGACAGGAACCGCATCAGCTCGAGCGCGGACTCCCGGTTGGGCGCGTGCCTGGCGAGAGCCATGCCGGAGATGTTGACATGCGTGCCGTCGCCATCGATCGACGGGAAGATCACCTTGATGGCGGCCTCCCAGTCCTTCTGCTCGGGCTCGCTCTCGTTGTTGCGCATCAGGCCCACATAGTAGGTGTTGCCGAGCGCGAGGTCGCATTCGCCGGCGAAGATCGCCTGCGCCTGGCCGCGGTCGTTGCCGTCCGGACGGCGGGCGAGGTTGGCCTTGAAGCCGCGCATCCACTCCTCGGTCTTCTCCTCGCCCCAATGGGCGATGAGGGCGGCGAAGAGGGCCAGATTGTAGTCGTGCTGGCCGCTGCGGATGCAGATCCGGCCTTCGTTGGCGGGATCGGCGAGATCGGCATAGGACATCTCGTCCTGCTCGACGCGCTCGCGCGAGGCATAGACCACGCGGGCGCGGCGAGTGAGGCCGAACCACTCGCCTTCGGGATCGCGATATTCGGCCGGGATGTTGGCCGCGATGGTCTCGTCATCGACCGCCTGGGTGACGCCACGGTCCTTGACGGCCGCGAGCCGCGCGATGTCGACGGTCAGGATCACGTCCGCAGGGGAGTTGACGCCCTCGGCCGCGATACGCTCCTCGAGTCCGCGGTCGAGGAACAGCACCTCGGTCTCGATCCCGGTCTCTTCGGTGAAGGCGTCGAGCACCGGCTTGATCAGTTCCGGTTGCCGATAGGAGTAAATATTGACCCGTTCCTGCGCGGCCGCCGCGAGCGGGCCGAGGACGAGTGTGGCCGCAATTGCGCTTGCGCCGAGGCGCAACAACGCGGAACCGGCAATGCTTGGCATCTTGACCTCCTGAGGGATACGCCGAGGCCGCTCGCAAAGTTGAGCGGGATGGTCGGGTTAATGCCGCATCACCGGCATGACGTCAATATCGCTAGTGAGATCAATAGTTTAGAACTATTCTAAACTAGTCAGGTTTGCTATTCCGCAAGCACCCGCGTTGCGGGAAAGGTGATCTCGACGAGCGTTCCCTGTGCGGGAGCCGACGTGATCGAGAACCTCGCCCGGTTCGCCTCGACGAGCGCCTTGGTCAACGGGAGGCCGAGACCCGTGCCGTCACCGCGGCTTCGCTTCAAGGCATTGATCTGCTTGAACGGTTTGAGCGCCTGCTCGATCTCGGCCGCGCTCATTCCGATACCGGTGTCGCGGACGCGGATGACGATGTCGCCGCTCGACTCGTAGGTGGTCGAGACGATCACCTGCCCGCCCGCCGGCGTCGCGCGGATGGCGTTGGAGAGCAGATTGAGCGCGATCTGCCGGACGCTGCGCAGGTCCGCGACCACGTCGGGCAACCGCGACACGAAGCTCGACCTTATGATGACGCGCTCGCGATTGGCCTGCGGCTGCATCATGCCGACGGTCTCGGACAACGTCTCGTTGAGCGATACCGCCTCGTAGCTCATCTCCTGCTCGCCGGCCTCGATCTTCGAGATGTCGAGCAGGTCGTTGACCAGGTCGAGCACGTGATTGCCGGACCTGTTGATGTCGCGCAGGTAGTCCCGGTAGCGCTCGCTGCCGATCGGACCGAATTTCTCGTCGAGCATCAGCTCGGAGAAGCCGATGATGGCGTTCAACGGCGTGCGGACCTCGTGGCTGACGCGTGCCAGGAACTCGGTCTTCTGCGAGGAAGAGCGTTCAGCCTGGGCTCGGGCGCGGTTCAGATCTTCTTCGGCGCGCTTCCAGTGGGTGATGTCGCGGAGGACGGCGCAGAACCCGCCGTCTCCAGGCAGCCTCCCGATCGACATGAAGAGCGGGATGAAGCCGCCTTGCGCCTCGCGCCCGATCACCTCGCGGCCATCGTTCATGACGCTCGCGACGTCGTCGCGCGAGAGCCGCGCCAGATACTCGGCCGCCGCCCGCTGGCTCTCGATCGCGAAGAGGGTGGCGAAGGGCTTGCCCTCGACCTCGTCGCTGTCCAAGCCGAACAGCGCCTCCGCCGGCCGGCTGATCGAGCGGATCGCGCCACTGGTATCGATGAGGACGACGCCGTCCGTCGCCGTGTCGATGATGGTGCGCAGTTCCGCGACGCGCGCCTCCAGCGCGGCGGCCCGATCCGCGACCGCGGACGACTGCACGGGCACCAGCGTGAGGAGCAGCGCCTTGCCGCCTGCCCAGGGGACCGATTGAAGGTGGGCGGAGACGGGCACCGTCTCATCGGAAGAGGTGCGCAGCGACAGATTGCCGTCGCCCGGCTTCGCATCCCCCGCAAAGAGCGCGCCGAGACCGCCGGCCGACTGGAGCTCGTCGAGCGACCCGTATCCGGTCAGCCGCAGGAACTCCCTGTTGGCATGGTGCAGGCGTTCGCCGGAATGGATCACGATCGGTGTCGGCAGCCCTCCTATCAGTTGCATGAAGGGGCTTGAATCGAGACCGGCCGGCTGCCCGCAGAGCGCCGAAGGCACGGAGGGCGGTTCCGACAGCTCGGCGGCGGGCGCAAGCTCGTCGAGCCGGAGCAGCGCAGGTACGGGTGCACCATCGTCGGCAGGCTTCAAAGCTGCCGGTTCCGCCGGACGATCCTCTGCGGCCACAAGCTCGTCCGTTCCGCCAACCGGTCCGGGAGAGGGCTCGTCGGGGGCCGGCTGAGCCGGAATTGCAGTGGCGGCCTCGTCCTCTTCGTTCTCTGCGCCAACGGGCTCTTCGGCCTCCGGCTCAATCGCGATTTCGGCGCCATCCTCGTCCATCATCACGTCGGCGTCGGCGGCCAACTCCGCAGCGATATCCTCCTCGGCGGAGGATTCTGCGGCGGCCTGGCTGATATCCAGTGCGCCGTCCGGTGGCTCGAACCTGCCCTCGATCTCGGCCTGGGCGTCGGCGTCCTCGGCCGCGCCGTCATCCTCCGGGGGCCCGACATCGCCGAGCGCGTCCGGCACCGCCGCCTCGCCTGTGGGCGGGGTGTCCGCGGTTGCCGGCGCCAAGTTCTCGACAACCTCGTCGTCCTCGCCCTTGCCCTCGGACACGATCAGGTTCGGGCCGCTCTCGCGCCTCAGCCGATCGCCGATCTCCCTGAAGGCGCTGCGCTCGGTCGCGGTGAGTGCGTCGGCTGTCGTCTGCCGCGTATTCGCCGTCGCGCGATGCTCGGCCAGCCTGACCACCTTGTCGGCCTGACGACGGTCGGGACCGGAGGGGATCGCAAGTGCCGGCGCCTCGCCATGAAACGGATCGTCGTTGGCGGGCGGAGGCAATCGTGTCGTCTCGGGCGACGGCTCTTCGCGCAGGGCGCCACCGACCCCGTGGGGGTCGATCACGGCATCCGCCATGCGGGCGACGCCGAAGCCCCTGAACCCCTCGAACTGCCGCGTGCGATCGTATATCGGCAGGGCGGCGAGGTCGACCGGCACCTTGAGGTCGGTCCCCGCCATCGGCCACATGACCGTGCGGCCAGACCACGTGTCCCGGCGCTCGAGCAGCCCGGCGATCACGCCTTCTGGATCGATGCCCAGCTTCTCTGCCGCCTCGCCGAAGCGCAGACCGGTGACATCCGCCGCCTCGCGGCCCATCGCGGCGGTGAACTCTTCGGAGATCGTGGTGAAGCGTCCGCCGGCATCGGTGCGCCACACGAAGCGGACGGGGCCGGCATCGGCCGCATGCGCGTGCTGGTGCTCGGGCACGAGTGTGGGCAGGTCAGAGGCAGCCGATTCGGTTTCCTCGTCGAGGCCGGACGCGGCATCCACCACGTCGAGATCCGGATCGGGAAGAGCGGCTTCGTCGTCGCGCATAGCGGCCGGCTGGCCGGCGTCACGCGGTGCCTCCGAGGCGTCGCCGCCGGGTGCGGCATCCGCCTCCGACTGGTCCGGCGCCTCCAGATCGGATGCGGTCAAGGAGACATCGGCGCGGGGGAAGAGTTCGAGCACCGGCTGGTCGGCTTCATCCTCGCCGAGTTCGACCTCTGTGGAACCGTCGTCCGCCTCTTGAACGCTTGCTTCCGGTTCCGCGGGGGCATCGGCCTCGATCGCGAGCAGGAGGTGCAGGCGGGGAGCGTCGGTGAGCCTCGCGATCCCGACCGCAACCGTGCCGTTCCCGACCTCGACGAGCCGCTTGACCAGTCGGTCTTCCTCGTCGCGGACATCCTCGACCAGCGTGGCGAGCAAGTCGCTCCCGATGCCCAGATCCTCGAAACCTTCGGAAGCGGCCGCGACCGTAGCGTCCTCGCGTACGAGGGCGGCGAACGAGCCGTCACTGGCGAAGCCGGAAATCGCGTCGCGTGCCGCGTCGTCCGCGGTTCGGGCGCCGCCGTGTGCCGCCGGCACCACGAGCATCATCGCGATCTCGCCCTGCGGGAGCCTCAGGCCTTGCGCCTGGAGCGTCGTCGGCCTGCCGCTAAGCCCCCCGGCCAAGCGCACGGTTACCGCCTGCATGCGCGCGACATGTGGGAAACCTGGCAACGAGGCTAGCTGACGGCGCGTCACGGGCGACAGCCCGGCAGGTGCGCCGATCGCCGTCGCGATGTCTGCGAAACCGAGCAGTCTGGCGCCCGGCCCGTTCGCCCATAGGACTTCCTCGAGCGCGGAGTCGAGAACGAGCAGCGAATCGCCCATGGCGAGGCGCTGTCGGATTGGGTCGAGGACGGCGATGTCGATGAACGAATAGGCAGCCGAGGCCATGTGGCGAGCGGTTTCCCCAGATCCGAGGCGAGGGTGACGTTAACTCTTTATTAGTAATCGCAGCGACCGCGAGCGTCCATGCGCAAGCCGGCCGTTGGAGCGGGTTTTGAGGGCCGTGGTTAATCTCCCGAACTCGTGATTGGTGCATCGCAATAGAAAAATGTTGCAATGCACAAGAGCATGCGCTATATGAGGCTCATCGAACCGCATCTGGCCACGCCCACCGTGGCATCACAAGGAAACGAGCCATGACCAAGACCACTGCCAAGACCGCAGAGACCATCGAATTCCCGACCTTCGACGCCGGCAAGGCCACCGATCAGGTGCGCGCTTTCGCCGAAAAGGGCGTCGAGCAGACCAAGATGGCCTACGACCGCATGAAGACCGGCGCCGAGACCACCCAGAAGGCCCTCGAGCAGACCTACGAGGCTGCCCGCGCCTCCGGCACCGAGCTTTCGCTGAAGTCGATCGCTGCCGCCCGCCAGGGCGCCGATTCGAGCCTCTCGCATCTCGAGTCGCTCGTCAATGCGAAGTCGCTTTCCGAGCTGATCGAGCTGCAGACGGCCTTCGTCCGCAAGCACTTCGAGCAGTCGGTCGAGCAGGCGCGCGAGTTCCAGGCGCTCTCGACCAAGTCGGTCGAAGAGGTGTCGAAGCCGATGCGCAGCCTTTTCGAGAAGTCGATCAAGGAACTGAACGTCGCCTAAGGCGTTCTTCACGCAAGTCACCGGCCGTCGGGACCTCCTCCCCTCGACGGACGGATCGGAAGACCGGCTCCTCCCGCCGGTCATTCCCTGAGAAGAAGGCCGGGACCTCCTCCCCCCGGCCTTTTTCCATTTGTGCCCTCCGACGTCAGAACAGCGAACCTTGTCCGCCCGCCCCGCCGACGGGCGCCTTGCGCACCGGCTTCGGCCGCGGAGAGGCCCCTGTGCCCGCCGTCGCCTCGACAGTCCCGTCACGGAACTCCAGCGCGAGTTCGTCGCCGACGGATATCGCCGCGGCGGACGTGAGAGGCGTGCCACCCGCGTCGCGGATCACGGCGAACCCGCGGTTGAGCACCGATCTGTAGGACAGCGAGGCTAGGAGCCGCGCCGATCGCTCCAGAGCGTCGGAGGCCATGCGACGGCGGATGTCGACCGCCCGCTCGGCGCGCCGGGCGAGGGCTGCGAGCGCCGTTTGGTCCTTGCCCATCAGGCCGATCACGGGCTCAATCCGCAGCCGCACCGCCACCTCCCGGAACTCCGAGCGCCGGCGCCTCACATAGGCGCGGGCGCATTTGGGCAGCTGCTCGCCGCCGCGCTCCAGGCGGCGCCGTGCCGCCTGCAGCCGGTGGGCGAGCGTGGCTCCGGACAGTCGCGCCCGCTGAAGGCGCGCATGCTTGCGCTCGACGCTGACGACGAAGCCGCGCGCGAGACGGCTGCCCGCCTCGTCGAGCCGCCGCCGCGGCATGGCGAGCAGTTGGTCGGCCGACGGCAGGGCTCGCGCGCATGCCCGCAGCCTCTCGCGCTTGCGCTCGATCGATCGCGAGCCGCAGGCCCTCAGCCGCGCATGGAGCCTGGCGAGGTTCGCCGCGAGCTCGGCCCTGACCGGCACGACGAATTCGGCCGCGCCGGTCGGCGTCGGCGCCCGAACGTCGGCTGCGTGGTCGATGAGGGTCCAGTCGGTCTCGTGGCCGACCGCCGAGACGACGGGGATCTGCGACGCGGCCACGGCGCGCACCACCGCCTCGTCGTTGAAGCCCCAGAGATCCTCCAGGCTGCCGCCGCCGCGCGCCACTATCAGCACGTCGGGCCGCGGGATCGGCCCGTCCGGCAGCAATTCGTTGAAGCCCGAGACGGCAGCCGCGACCTCCGCCCCTGTCGTCTCGCCCTGTACCCGCACCGGCCAGACGAGCACGTGGATCGGGAAACGGTCGGTGATCCGGTGGATGATGTCGCGGATGACGGCGCCGGTCGGCGAGGTCACGACGCCGACGACGCGCGGCATGAAGGGGAGGGGCCGCTTGCGGGTGGCGTCGAAAAGGCCCTCGGCGCCGAGCCGCGTGCGCCGCTCCTCGAGCAGCGCCATCAGCGCGCCGGCGCCCGCCGGCTCGATGCTGTCGATGACGATCTGGTACTTCGACGATCCGGGATAGGTCGTCAGGCGACCGGTCGCGATCACCTCCATCCCTTCCTCGGGCGGGAAGCGCAGCTTCTGGAACGCGGTGCGCCAGATCACGGCCTCCAGCCGCGCCTTGTCGTCCTTCAGCGCGAAATAGGCATGGCCCGAGGAGTGCGGACCGCGATAGCCCGAGATCTCCCCGCGCACCCGGACGTGGCCGAACGTATCCTCGACCACGCGCTTCAGCGCGCCGGAGATTTCCGAGACGCTGAATTCTGCGACGTTCGACCGGGCTTCTGGAGAAAGATTGCTCATGTGACCAGTGCAAGGGTTCGAGGTGATTCGGTCAAGCGGGGGCGGCCCCACGAGAAGGATCAAGCCGATTGATGCTGACATCAGAACAATCGGGTGGACGCCCGCGCCCGAATGGACATAGCTGACGCCCTCACCGGAAGCACGCCCGCAATGTCATCCTCCGCTACCGCCCCAGCCGCGGCACCCTCGCTCGACCGCCCCTTCGACGCCACCGATCTCAGCCTCTATGGGCTGACGATCGTCGCCTGGAGCGTATCCTGGTATGCGATCGCGCTGCAGATCGGGACGGTCTCGAACGAAGTCAACCTGGTCTGGCGCTTCGCCATCGCCACTGTGCTGATGTTCGGCTGGGTGGCGTGGTCGGGGCGGCGGATGCGCTTCGCGCTGACGGAGCATCTGCGTTTTGCCGCACTCGGCGTGCTGCTCTTCTCGTCCAACTTCCTCTTCTTCTACTACGGCGCCTTCTATCTGGTGAGCGGGCTGTTGTCGGTCGTCTTCTCGCTCGCCTCCGTCATCAACCTGATGCTGGCCGCGATCGTGATGGGCCAGCGGCCGTCCCCTCGCATCCTTGCCGGCGGATTGCTCGGCTTCGGCGGCATCGCGCTCATGTTCTGGCCCGAGATCGCCCGCCAGGACGTCTCCGGCGCGGCGTTGATTGGGCTTGGCCTGTGCGTCTGCGGCACGCTGAGCTTCTGCCTCGGCAATCTCGTGTCGGCCGCCGCCCAGCGCAAGGGCATCCCGCTCGTCTCGATGAACGCCTGGGGCATGCTCTACGGCACGGCCTGGGCCGGTTTCCTCGCCCTGATTCTCGGCCGCGACTTCATCATCGATCCGACCGCCACCTATCTCGGCTCCCTCGTCTTCCTCGCCGTCGTGTCGACCGTGGTCGCCTTCGCGGCCTATCTCACGCTGCTCGGCCGCATCGGCGCGGCACGGGCCGGCTATGCGACCGTCGTCTTCCCGATCTTCGCGCTCGTCGTGTCCACCTTCCTCGAGGACTACCGCTGGAGCGTCTTCGCGCTGGCCGGGCTCGTGCTGGTCGCCGCGGGCAACGTGATCGTCATCCGCGGCACCAGACCTACCAGCCAGGCATGAGGTGACCGGGCCTCAGCCGCTTGCCGCGGATGAAGGCTGCCCCGGCGAAGTCGAACTGCGCCGCGTCCTCCGGCGCGGGAACCGAGATGTTGTCGAGGCTCTCGGCGATGTGGCGCGCCAGCGCGTCGACGAGTTCCGGGCTGCTGCCATGCCCGCGCATGATGGCGATCTTGCAGTCCGGCAGGCTGCCGAACCCGTCGGCCTCGCCGAGCACCCGCATGCCCGGCCTGAGCGCGCATTCGGGCAGGACCGAGATCGCCAGCCCCGAGAGCACCGAGGCGATGATCACGGTGGCCGACCAGCTCGTGAACAGGATGCGGTAGTCGCGCCCCATCCGGTCGAGCACGTCGCAGGCATTCCTGCGCCACAGGCAGGTCGGCCGGCCGACCGCGAGCGGCAGCACCTGCTCCTTGTGGGTCGAATGGTTCGCCGATGTCACCCAGAGCAGGGGCTCGCGCCGAACGACCTCGGACTGGCCCTTCTCCCCGTCATGCGTGACGATGGCGATGTCGAGATGGCCGCGGCGGATATGCTCGACGAGGTTCACCGTCGGCTCGCACAGGACCGAGAGCTCGACGCGGGGATTGGAGCGGGAGAACCGCGCCATGATCTCCGGCAGGAAGCGGTCCGCATAGTCGTCCGGTGTTCCGATCCTGATGTGGCCTTCCAGGCTGGTGTCGTCGAAGGCGGCCAGCGTCTCGCGGTTGAGCCGGATCATCCGCCGGGCGTAGGCGAGCAACCGCTCCCCATCCTCCGTCAGCCGGTTGTTGCGCCCCTCCTTCTCGAACAGCGTCTTGCCGAGACGCTCCTCGAGCCGGCGCATCTGCATGGAGACGGCCGACTGCGTCCGGAAGACCTGGTCGGCCGCGCGCGTGAAGGAGCCCGTGTCGGCAATGGCGACGAATGTGTGCAGCTGGTCGAGGTCGAGTGGAGCGGCCATGGTCTCTTCCCATCATCGAGGGTGATGTTTGAGATTAGAAACATTCGTTGGATCAATCAATCGCCCCGTGAGAAACAGGTGACGTTCCGTCAATGCCGGCCGACCCCTGTTCCAGCCTCCCTTTCCGGGCGGGCAGGCGGCCGCATGACGCCCGACGAAGGAGAAGCATCATGACCGCCATAGACCCTCTGTCCACTGGTTCCATCGCGCCGCGGGCGACGGCGAATCTGGTGCGCGTGGTGGCCGTGATGCGCGCGCTCTACCGTGCGTGGCGCAGCCGCCGGGACATCGCCCGGCTTGCCGAACTGAGCGACCATCAACTGGCGGACATCGGCCTCACCCGCGACGATATCCGCGTCGCGCGGCGCGCGCCGCTGGCGACGGACCCGACCACCGGTCTCGCCGCTCTCATCAAGGAGCGCGGACGCACGCAGGAGGCCGCGCGGCGGGTCTGCTGAGTTTCCCGAGGCAGGCACACTCCCCCGGCCGCTCCCTACGGCCGCGCCTGCTCATTCGCCCGGCTCCGCGAGGAGCCGGGCTTTTTCATGAACCGCGGCGGGGGCCCATCTGGTCGAAGAGCGCCGCCATCGCCTGCTCGTAATCCTCGCGCGACTTGCGGCCGGTCTCGAACATCTGGTCGAACAGGTCGTCATACGTGTTGCGCGCGCGCCCGCTCGGGTTGGTCGGCCGTTCGGGCTCGGCATCCTGCCGTCCGGTGCCCAGCATCTGCTCGTAGAACTGCATGAAGGGGTTGCCGGCAGGCTGGTCCCGCCGCTCGGAACGTCCCGCCATCTCTCGGAACATCCTGGTGAAGGGGTTGTCGAACGGGTCTGAGTGCGCGGCCTGCTGTTGCTGTGCGGCTGCGGGGGTCAATCCGCTCTGGCGCATCATCTGCTCGAACATGCCGGCGAAGGGATTGGGTGTCGATGCGCCCGCCGCTCCCTCGCCCCGCGCCTGCTTGGCAAAGCCTCCCATGATCATGTCGGCCACGATGGGCAGCATCCGCTTCAGCGTATCCTGCGCGATCCCGGTCATCTGCGCCGCCTGCGCCGCCACCGCGCGCGACACGTCCTTCGAGCCGAAGAGATGCCCGAGGATCGAGTTGCCCTCGGCCATGCCCTCGGGAGTAAATGCGCGGCCGACATCCTCGAAATACTTGGCCTGCTGGCCGGCGGCGACCGCACCCATGAAGGCCGCTATGCCGAACGGGTCGGACGCGTTCCGCTTCAGGCCCTGGCTGAACGCCGGCAGCAGCGCCTCGAGCGCCAGCTGCACCTGCTGCCGCGACAGCTCGAACTGCCGCGCGAGTATGTCCACGGCGCGCCCGCCATGGGCCTGGTTGAGCAAGTCGAACAGGGGGATCATCCGCAGCCTCGCAATACCTTAGTGCAGGCTAGCGGAAGCAGTGCATCCTGTGCAACCGGCGGATCGGGCGACGCGCCCGCCTCAGTACGCGTACTCCAGGAATACCGGCTCGATCGAGCCGCCCCAGCGCGTGTGGTAGGCGCGCAGCATTTCCTGTGCCGCCGTCGTGCCGCGCGCCACCGCCTCCTCGAGCGGCGCCAGGAACCCCGTCTCGTCGTAGCCCTCGCGGTTGCGGCGGTCACGATGGGCAAGTCCGAGCCGCGAGATGTCGAGCACGTCGCGCGCCACCTCGATGAGCTTGCGATTGCGGAACATCGTGTCGAGCCCGCCAGCCGGCACTGCGTCGCGCATTGCCTGCACCTCCTCGAAGGTCCAGTCCCGGGTCAGCGCATCGGCCTGCCCGAGTGCCTCGTCGTCGTAGAGCAGACCGACCCAGAAGGCCGGCAGGGCGCAGATGCGGCGCCACGGCCCGCCGTCGGCGCCGCGCATCTCCAGGAAGCGCTTCAGCCGCACGTCGGGGAAGAGGGTGGAGAGGTGGTTGGTCCAGTCGCCCATCGTCGGCAGGCCGTCCGGCACCTCGTCCTTCAGCGCCCCCTCCATGAACTGCCGGAAGGTGACGTGCGTCGCCTCGAAGTAGCGCCGGTTGCGGATGACGAAGTACATCGGCACGTCGAGCGCCCATTCGACATAGTCGGCGAAGCCGAAATCCGGCGAGAACGCGATCGGCAGCAGCCCGGCGCGCTGGTTGTCGGTGTCGCGCCAGATCTCGCCGCGCCAGGACTGCAGACCGTTCGGGCGCCCCTCGGTGAAGGGCGAACTGGCGAAGAGCGCGGTCGAGAGCGGCTGCAGCTTGAGCGAGACCTGCATCTTGCGGCGCATGTCGGCCTCGGACTCGAAGTCGAGATTCACCTGGATCGTGCAGGTCCGGTACATCATGTCGAGCCCGTGCGAGCCGACCTTCGGCATGTAGGCTGTCATGATGTCGTAGCGGGACTTCGGCATACGCGGCGTCTCGGCCAGCGTCCATTTCGGGCTGCCGCCGAGCCCCAAGAAACGGATGCCGAGCGGCTCGGCGATCTGGCGCAGCTGGGCGAGGTGCGCGTTGCCCTCGCGGCAGGTCTGGTGGATGGTCTCGACCGCTGCGCCGGAAAGCTCGAACTGGCCGCCGGGCTCGAGCGAGATGGCGCCCTGGCCGGTCGGCTCGACGAGGCCGATGATGTGCTCGCCATCCATGATGGGGTCCCAGCCGAGCATCTCCTGCATGCCTTCGAGCAGGGCGCGGATGCCGCGGCTGCCGCCATAGGGCACCGGCGCATGGCCGTCGACATAGAAGGGGAACTTCTCGTGCTCGGTGCCGATGCGCCACTTGTCGCGCGGCTTGCAGCCCTCGGCGATGTGGTCGACGAGCTCGTCGAGGCTCCCGATCGGCCGGAAGTCGGTGGTGTCGCGCGCCATTCGGGAACCTCTTCGAGCCGTCCGCTCATGCGGTCGGCGGTTGATGGACGAACTGCCGCGCGGCGATCAAGTGAAAATTCGTGACGCTCGCATCAAGCCGTACCGGGCGGGCCGATCCGCCAGTCCCCGACCGTCGCCTGGATAAGCGCCAAGGCCGCAACCGCAGCCGTGTCCGCGCGAAGGATGCGCGGCCCGAGAGATAGCACGGTCACGAAGGGCAGCCGGTGCAACTGGCGCCGTTCCTCGTCGGAAAAGCCCCCTTCGGGACCGACCAGAAGCCCGAGCGGCGCGTCCCGGAGGCCGGCGAGCGTCTGCAGCGGATCCTGCGCCCCAGCGCTCTCGTCGCAGAAGACGAGCCTTCGCTCCGGTTGCCAGTCCGCCACCTGCCGGTCGAACTTGATGGCCGGCAGCACCCGCGGCACTGACAGGATGCCGCATTGCTCCGCCGCCTCGATCGCATTCGCCTGCAATCGGTCCGTGCCGACGGTCGACATCTGCGTGTGCTGCGTGATGACGGGCTGCAGAGGACCGGCACCCATCTCCACCGCCTTCTGGACTAGGTAATCGAGGCGGCCCGCCTTGATCGGTGCGAAGGCGAAAAGGAGGTCGGGCGCCGGCGGCTGCGCCCGTGTCCGTTCGACGGCCGAGAGCGTCACGCTCTTGCGCGCCAGCCGGTCGACCCGCGCCAGCCATTCGCCGTCCTTCCCGTTGAAGACGAGGAGTTCGCCGCCTTCCTTCATTCGCATGACATTGGCGAGATAGTGGCTCTGGGCCTTGTCGAGCTCGAAGGAAGAATCGGCCGACAGGTCGTCCGGTACGAACAGCCGCTGGAGGCGATGATGGGCGCGCATCCGTCTGGATTGCGCCCGCGGCGCCTCGCGTCAATGTTTTTGATGACGGTTCCGCGATCGCGGACCTTTGGAAGACGATCCGGTCCCGCGGGACGATCCGGATAGCTGGTCGATCTGCCTGGCTAACCGGCCGTGGCGTGCCACTGCGGGCGATAGCCGGCCCGCAGCGCGGCTACGCTGGTCGGCGGGGTGATCAGGATTGCAGGCCCCGGCAGGCTGCGGCAGCTTGGCCATCGGACGCCGTAGCCGGTGAACCGCCAGGGAAGCAGTGCGCCCTGTCTCATCGCGAATGGCTTGCCGCCGAGGGCCACCATCGCGCCATCCGGCAGTGTGCGGACCTCGCCTTCGGAGAGCGGGAGCAGAGTCCCTCCGGACGCCAACCGCTCCGAATGCAGCTGGCGGTCGATATCGGCCGCGCCGGGACGGGCTATTCCGAACCGCGGTGCGAGCGCCTGCACATACCGCGTCGCCGCCTCGCGGCGGCAGTAGAAGCAGGGCCGGTGGCCGGCGGCCAAAGCGGTCACCTCGTCGAGGAAGAAGAGCTCGGTCCAGCCGGCCCGTTCGCTCGGGCCGTTGCGGCCCATCGCTACGCGCGTCGATCCGCGAGGGTGTTCGAGCGTGCAGATGATCCAGGCCTTGGTGGTCCAGCGCCTTCCCGTCAGCGTGCGCGTCTCGGGATCGTGCAGGATGCCCCGGTTGCCGGTGAAGAGGCCGCGCGGCGACCGCGTGGAGCCGCCCGAACGGATCACTCCGGTTCTGCAGGGGGCTCGGCCGCAGCTCGGTCATGCGTGCCCGAGAAATGCGTTGCGATTCTGCCACGGCACCATCAATTCACTGTTTTCAAAGCCCGAATGGCTGGCGCCGACACCGGCGTTCGCCTAGATCAGCGCCGCCTCCCAAGGCTCCGTCGGCCCTGCTTCTCGCACACCAGCATGGGAACCACTTCGCCTCGCCGCCGTTGATCGGGCGACGAAGGGACACGCTGTCGGAAACCAAATCGTAACCTCCTCGGTGCGATAGATAAAATTGTAAAGAGATAAGAAGATGAATCCCGTCAAAGCCGCGTTTCTGTCGCTGTTCATGCTGTCCGGTATCGTGCTCTGGGGCGCCGGAATCTATTCCGCCGACGCCGCAGGCGAACATGTCGTCCTCGACGGCTACGGTGTCGCCGCGCCCGCGAACTGACGCCTCCTAGATATCCGCGGTTGCCAACAGCCGCTTCTCCTTCCCATCGATAGCCAATGCCGTCAGCCGGCCTGTCTCCCAGGCCAGCGTGTCGAGGTTGACCCTGTTGGGGAGGATATCCGGCTCGCGCACCGGCGTGTGGCCGTGGACGATCAGCTTCGGGTGGAGCGATTGATGGGCGTGGAAGTCCCGCCTGATCCACAGCAGGTCGTCCTCGGTCTGCTCCTCGAGCAGGATTCCCGGTCGTATCCCCGCATGGCAGAAGAAGAAGTCGCCGATCGTGATCGATAGCGGCAGCATGTCGAGGAAGCCGACATGTGCGGTGGGAACGAGTTGCCGCAGACGTTCATGGCCGACGGCGATCTCCAGCGGGCCGCCGGCGCCGAAATCGACGCCATAAGATCGCGCCGTCGTCCGCCCGCCGAAATTCTCGAAATTCGGCCACTCCGCGATGTCGCGCAGGAACATCACGAATCGCTGGTCGTGGTTGCCCTTCAGCGCGATATGGCGGGCGTCCTCTTCCTGCCGGTCGAGCAGGAACTCGATGACGCTGCGGCTGTCAGGGCCCCGGTCCACATAGTCACCGAGATGAATGATGCGCCAGTCGGCCGGCTGGTCGCGGACGAGCTCGGCCTCGATACGCTCGTGAAGGCGCATCAGGAGGTCGATACGGCCGTGGACGTCGCCGATGGCGTAGATGCGCATCCCGTCCGGAGCGGCGGCATCCCGGAAGTGGACGCCCGCCACCCGCCTAGCCCCCGACCACGATCAGATGCAGCGCCCGCGGGCCGTGCGCGCCGAGAAGCAGCTTCTGCTCGATGTCGCCGGAGCGCGAGGGACCGGTGATCATGTTGACGGTGCGCGGCATCTGGCCGGCCCCGAACTTCTTCCTGATCCGGTCGAGCGCCGTCTCCAGATCGCCGCCGATATCGGCGGCATCGACGACCACGATGTGGTGCTCGGGCAGGAAGTTGATCGTCGTGGGATTGTCGCCGCCTGAATGCAGGACGACGGTGCCCGTTTCCGCCACGGCTGCGAATGCGTGGCTGACCCCGACAAGGTCGTCGCCGTCCGACGGGCCGCTCCTCACCGTCAGCGAGCGCTGCTTGTCCCAGGCCAGTCCGGCCAGCCTGGGATCGGCACCCATGCGGACAGAGGCGGGCAGGTTCTTGGAGCGGAGATAGGCGGCGATCGCGGACGGCACGCCGTCTGGGCTCTTGACCCGCCGGACGGTCGCGTGGACGCGTTCGGCTTCCGAGCAGAAGAGAGCGATGCGCTCGCGCGGCTGCAACTGCCCGCGCCGCGGCACGACCCCTTTCGGTGGACGGGCGAGCCGTTCCTCCACGGCGCTTCGCCGGTCGGCATCTTCGGCGGCAGCCAGCGCGCCGCGAACCTTGCGCAGGATGGCCTCTCGCCCGCTCACCGCGCGCCTCCCTGCTTCAACGCGTCGCGGTCGCGCCACTGCTGCATGAAGGTTCGCGCCTCAGGGGCCGGCAGGTCGCGGTGGCGCGTCCAGCCGCCGGCAAGCGGCAGCCAGCGGAATCGCCTCGACCCGCCCCCCAGAAGCGAGAGCACGGGCACCGCCAGAGACGTCGCAAGCCGGTAGAGCCGCGGCCGCCTAGCGAAAAAGGCCCACAGGCCGAGCCCGTAGCGCTGCGTCGCCGGGTTGAGCCGCCGCTCGAACTCGCGCTCGCGCCAATGCCGCATCATCTTCGGCAGCGGGATCTTCATCGGGCAGACGGACTCGCAGCGCCCGCAGAAGGTGGACGCATTGGGCAGGTGCCCGGCCTTGTCGACGCCGATCAGCGATGGCGTCAGCACCGCACCCATCGGGCCGGGATAGACCCAGCCATAGGCGTGGCCGCCGACGGCGTGGTAGACCGGGCAGTGGTTCATGCAGGCGCCGCAGCGTATGCAGCGCAGCATGTCCTGGAACTCGGTGCCGAGCATCGACGAGCGCCCGTTGTCCAAGAGCACGACGTGGTATTCCTCCGGCCCGTCCGGATCGCCCGGCCGGCGCGGTCCTGTCGAGACCGTCGTGTAGACGCTCATGTCCTGTCCGGTGGCCGATCGCGCGAGCACGCGCAGGATCTGGGCCGCATCGTCGAGCGTCGGCACGATCTTCTCGATCGAGGCGAGCACGATATGCACCTTGGGCAGGATCTGCGTCAGGTCGCCGTTGCCCTCGTTGGTGACGATGATCGACGACCCGGTCTCGGCGACGAGGAAGTTGGCGCCGGTGATCCCGACGTCTGCCGTGAGATACTCCTTGCGCAGCACCGTGCGCGCTTCGTTCAGCAGGGACTCCGGCTCGGTGAGGTCGCGTGCAACCGGCAAATGGTCGTGGACGCGGCGGAAGTCCGCCTCGACCTGTTCCTTGTTCAGATGCACGGCGGGCGCGATGATGTGGCTCGGATGCTCGCCGCGGAGCTGGATGATGTATTCGCCGAGGTCGGTCTCGACGGGACGGATGCCGTTCTCCTCGAGGTAGTCGTTGAGCGCGATCTCCTCGGTGATCATCGACTTGCCCTTGGTCACCGACCGGGCGTGGACCGACTTGCAGATGTCGAGGACGATCCGGCGCGCATCCTCGGCGGTCTCGGCCCAATGGACGTGCCCGCCGGCTCCCACGACCTTCTTCTCGTAGGCCTCCAGATAGAGGTCGAGATGGGCGAGCGCATGGTCCTTGATCTGGCGCGCCCGCTCGCGAAGCTCGTCGAATTCGGGCAGCCGGTCCGCCGCCTTCTGCCGCTTCTCGATGAAGCCGACGCGCACGTTGCCGAGCGCCTTCTGCAGTTGCGCGTCGCCAAGCGCTCCCCTGGCGTTCTGCTTGAAGGCGGGCGATGTGATCTGCACGTCTAGCCTCTCCCGGCGATCGGCGGCGTGTCGGTCATGCCGGCCAGCACCTCCGCGACATGGCGGGTCTCGACCGTCGACCCTTCCCGCTTCAGCTTTCCCGCCATGTTCATGAGGCAGCCAAGATCGCCGGCCAGCAGCGTGTCCGCCCCGGTCATCTTGATGTTGGCGGTCTTCTTCTCGACGATGGCGTTGGAGATGTCGGGATATTTGACGCAGAAGGTGCCGCCGAAGCCGCAGCACACGTCGGGATCCGGCATCTCGCGTATCGTCAGTCCCTCGACCGAGGCAAGCAGCGCCCGCGGCTGGGCCCGCACGCCGAGCTCGCGCAGGCCGGAGCAGGAATCGTGGTAGGTGACCACCCCTTCGCCGCCGGCCGAGACGCGTTTCATGCCGCGCGTGTCGACCAGGAAGCTGACGAGTTCGTGCACCTTGGCGGCAAAGGCGGCCGCCCGCGGCTCCCATTGTGCATCGCCGGCGAAGAGCCCCGGATAGTGCTTGCGCAGCATGCCGGCGCAGGAGCCGGATGGCGCAACGACGTAGTCGTGGTCCTCGAAGGCCGTGATCACGTTCTCGGCGATGGCGCGCGTGTCGGCCCTGTCGCCCGAATTGTAGGCCGGCTGGCCGCAGCAGGTCTGCGCGGCGGGAACGTCGACCGTGCAGCCCGCCTCCTCGAGCAGCTTGATCGCCGCGAAGCCGACGGTCGGGCGGAAGAGGTCGACGAGGCAGGTGACGAAGAGGCCGACGCGCGGCCGGGCGGGCGAGAAGCTATTCAAACCGGATCCGTATGTTCTCGTGCCGGGGCATGCGAGCGCGGGTCATTTTCCGTTCCCTCCGGCACCAAGCCTTCGTTATAAGGTCGGTGCGGTGGCCGCGAAAGCCCTTTCGCGCGGAGGAGGATCATGACCGGCCTGTCCATGCCGAAGCTCGACCAGGCGACGCTCGACCGGCGCGACGAGATCGTCGCCGACCTGAAGGTGATCGTGCCCGGCGAGGGGGTCGTGGACCACGATGTGGGCATGCGCGCCTTCGAGAGCGACGGCCTGACCGCCTACCGGCAGATGCCGCTCGTCGTCGTGCTGCCGGAGACCACCGCGCAGGTGTCGCGCATCCTGAAATACTGCAACGACCGGAAGATCCGTGTCGTCCCGCGGGGGTCCGGCACGTCGCTCTCCGGCGGCGCGCTGCCCCTGGGCGATGCAGTCCTCCTCGTCATGAGCCGCTTCAACCGGATACTCGACGTCGACTACCCCAACCGCGTCGTCGTGGCGCAGCCGGGCGTCACCAATCTCGGGATCACAAAGGCCGTCGAGGAGGAGGGCTTCTACTATGCCCCCGACCCGTCCTCGCAGATCGCCTGTTCGATCGGCGGCAACGTGGCCGAGAATTCGGGCGGAGTGCACTGCCTGAAATACGGCCTCACGGCCAACAACGTGCTCGGCGTCGAGATGGTCCTCATGGACGGCGAGGTGATCCGCCTCGGCGGCAGGCATCTGGATGCAGAAGGCTACGACCTCCTGGGGCTGATGACCGGGTCGGAGGGGCTGCTGGGCGTCGTCACCGAAGTGACGGTGCGCATCCTGCAGAAGCCGGAGACGCTGAGGGCGATGCTGCTCGGGTTCCCGTCGAGCGAGCAGGCGGGGCAGTGCGTCGCCGACATCATCGGCGCCGGGATCATCCCAGGCGGCATGGAGATGATGGACCGGCCGGCGATCCACGCGGCGGAAGATTTCGTCCGCGCCGGCTATCCGCTCGACGTCGAGGCGCTGCTGATCGTCGAGCTGGACGGGCCGGGGGCCGAGGTCGATCATCTCATCGCGCGGGTCGGCGAGATCGCAGCCGCCAACGGCGCGACGACAAGCCGGATCTCCAATTCCGAGGGCGAGCGGCTCGCCTTCTGGGCTGGTCGCAAGGCGGCCTTCCCAGCCGTCGGGCGCATCTCGCCCGACTATTACTGCATGGACGGCACGATCCCCAGGAAGGAACTGCCGCGCGTTCTGGCAGGCATGCGCGAGATGTCGGAGCGCTACGGCCTGCGCGTCGCCAACGTCTTCCATGCCGGCGACGGCAACCTCCATCCGCTCATTCTCTACGACGCCAACGAGCCGGGCGAGCTTGAGCGCGCGGAGGCGTTCGGCGCCGACATATTGCGGCTCTGCGTCAAGGTGGGCGGCGTGCTCACCGGCGAGCATGGCGTCGGCGTCGAGAAGCGCGACCTGATGCCCGAGATGTTCTCGGAGGAAGATCTGAACCAGCAGATCCGGGTGAAGTGCGCCTTCGACCCGGAGCATCTCCTGAACCCCGGCAAGGTCTTCCCGCAGCTCCACCGATGCGCCGAGCTCGGGCGGATGCATATCCATCGCGGCCGGATGCCGTTCCCGGACATCCCGAGGTTCTGAGACGATGCTGTTCAAGCAGCATGTGCTGGACGGCATCGCGCGCGGCGAGGTCGTGCTTGCATTCCGGCGTTGGAAGCGGCCGACGGTCGTCCCGGGCGGTCGCCTGCGCACTTCGGCAGGGGAAGTCCGCTTCGGCGAGGTTCGGGCGATCGCGGAAGATGCCCTGACCGAAGACGACGCGCGGAAGGCCGGCTTCGCGTCGCTGGCCGCCCTGAAGCAGGACCTCCGGGGCGGCGAGGATCGGCGGCTTTTCCGGATCGAGATACGGGGTCTTGATGAAGACGCCCGCGCAGCCCTGCAAGCGGATGGCGAGATCGACGAAGACGCCGCCACGGAACTGGCGGCCAGGCTGGCGAGGTGGGACAGGATCAATGGCATCGCCGGCTATCACGTCCGCCTGTTGGAGGCGATTGCCGGGAAGCCGGCCGTTCCTGCCGCCCAGGTTGCAGCCGCGCTCGGCATCGAGAAGCTGAAGTTCAAGCGCGACGCGCGCAAGCTGAAGGAACTCGGCCTCGTGACAAGCCTGGCCGTCGGCTACCGGCTGTCGCCACGCGGGAACGCTTTCCTCGCCGCCGGGCGCGCACCATCGCAAGCTTCGAGGCCAGAGGGTAGTGTCGCGGTTTGAATTCGGCTCAGGGTAGTTGTCGGCCTGTAGCCTACCCGGCACACGGAAGATGCATCAGATGATAGCCGGGGAGCCAGGATGGACCTCAATGATCTGAGGGCTGCCAGGATTATCAATCTGCCGGATCAGCTTGATCCCCATCCCCGACCGCCGTCATTCGGGGCCCGGCCCGCCAGGCCGCGAACCCGGAATCCAGATCGCCGCCGTCGCAGCTCTGGGTTCCGGGTCCGATGCTGCCGCATCGTCCCGGAATGACGGCGCCATGCGCTGCCGAATTGGCGTGAAATCGTGCTCTACGCTGACGGCGCGAAGCGAAGGCATTCTGGGAAACGCTTGGATTTGTTGACATAGCCGCCGAAATACCGCTCGGCTGGCCAGGGGCGGGCCAGAGACCTGATCCTGTTGCGAATTGCAGGTAAGGCAGAAATGCCTTACATTTGTGGCTGACTGCATGGAGCTTCGATGACTACGCTTACGGTTACCGCCAAGGGGCAGGTAACGCTCAAGAAGGAGCTGCTTCAGCATCTTGGCGTCAGGCCGGGCCAGAAGGTCGAGGTCGATCCATTGCCCGGCGGGCGGCTCACAGTGAGGGCGGCCAAGCGGGAAGGTAGCTGGGAAGAAATCTACGGTTTGCTGGCGGACCAGACGGACAAGGTCGTCACGATCGAGGACATGAACGAGGCGATCCGGAAGGGCTGGGCGGGCTTGAAATGAGGATTACCGCCGACACCAACATGCTCGTGAGGATTATCGTCCGAGATGACCTCGATCAGGCGGAAACGGCGCTTCGCATCCTTGCCGCCGCTGATTCGGTCTACATCCCGCTGTCTTGTCTCTGCGAGTTCGCCTGGGTTTTGGACCGCAGCTACGCGATGCCGCGCGCCAGGATCGCCTCGTCGGTCAGGGCAATCATGGAAAGGGCGAACGTGTCGATCGATATGCTGCCTGCCGAAGCCGGGTTGCGTGTTTTCGAGGAGGGCGGCGACCTGGCGGACGGGGTCATCGCGGCTGCCGGAGCTGCAAAGGGCAGCGACGCCTTCATCTCGTTCGATCGCAACGCTGTCTCCCGAGTGAAGGCGGCCGGCATCAATGCCGAGTTCGCCACGCGGCCGGCATGACCACTTTCGCCCCCAGCACTCCCGAAGACGTCCTGGCCGCCGTGAGCTGGGCAGTCTCCGAGGAGACGCCGGTCGAGGTGGTGGGCCATGGCTCGAAGCGCGGCATCGGGCGTCCGCTGCAGACCGAGCACACGATCGACCTGTCGAACCTGACCGGGGTGACGCTCTACGAGCCGGAGGAACTGGTGCTTGCGGCGCGCGCCGGCACCCCGCTCGCCGATATCGAGGCGCTGCTTGAGGCGAACCGCCAGCAGCTCGCCTTCGAGCCGATGGACTACGGCCCGCTGCTCGGCGGCGAGGCCGGGCGCGGCACGATCGGCGGCGTGCTGGCGGCGAACCTTTCAGGGCCGCGGCGCATCAAGGCGGGCGCTGCGCGCGACCATATTCTCGGCATCCATGCCGTCTCGGGGCGCGGCGAGGCCTTCAAGTCCGGTGGACGGGTGGTCAAGAACGTCACCGGCTACGACCTCTCCAAGGCCATGGCGGGCTCCTGGGGCACGCTGGCGGTCGTGACGGACGTCACTTTCAAGGTTCTGCCGGCGGCCGAAACGGAGACGACCCTGGTGGTGCGCGGCCTCAGCGAGGAGCGGGCCGTTTTCGCCATGGCGGCGGCGATGAACTCGAGCGCCGAAGTCTCCGCCGCCGCGCATCTGCCGGAGAGCGTGACCGGACGGGTCGCCGGCGGCGCACTTCGCGGCCCGGCATCGACCCTGCTCCGCCTCGAAGGCGTCGGTCCTTCGGTCGACTACCGCAAGAACAGCCTGAAGGACCTGCTCCGCAGCCTCGGCGAGATAGCCGAGCTCGACCGGGAGGACTCTCGTGCGCTCTGGCGCGAGATTCGCGATTGCCGTCCTTTTGCCGGGACGGCCAAGCCCCTGTGGCGCGTCTCGATGGCGCCGTCCCGGGCGCACGAGATGGTCATGGCGCTGCGAATGCAGGTCGCCGCCGACGCCTTCTACGACTGGCAGGGCGGGCTCGTCTGGATTGCCATGGAGGCGGAGCCGGGGGCCGAACTGCTGCGCGCGCTGGTGGCCGCGCATGGCGGCGGTCACGCAACGCTCGTACGAGCGGACCTGCCGTCTCGCGCCGCGCTTCCCGTTTTCCAGCCGCAGCCGCCGGCGCTGGCCGCGCTCTCTGCCAGACTGAAGGAACAGTTCGATCCCAAGGGAATACTGAACCCGGGCCGCATGGGCTGACAATTCGGACAGAGGAGGGTGGCATGAGCGACAGGTATTCGACCCCGGCACCACAGGACGGCGGATGGTTCGATCCGGGTCGCACCAATGTCCAACTGATCTACGTCCTCTATCTCGCCGGCTTCTTCGTTGCCGTCACGATGCTGGTCGGGCTCGTGATGGCCTATCTCAACCGTGGCAAGGCCGGCGGATGGGTCGACACGCACTACACCTGGCTCATCCGCACGTTCTGGATCGGCATTCTGGGAGCCCTGGTCTCGGCGGTCCTCTCGCTCATCCTGATCGGTATTTTGCTCGGTTTCGCCGTGGCGGTCTGGGTCGTCGTCCGCTGCGTCGTCGGCCTGCAGGCGGCGAGCCGGTCGGAGCCGATCCGCGACCCGCAAAGCTGGTGGATTTGAGGCCGGGGCGGTAGACTGCCGGGGCGTATGCCGGAGTGACGCCATGAAACTGTCGGATGTATTGAGTTCGGACCCGGAGACCGTGTCGGGCGCGGTCGTCTTCAAGGGCACGCGCGTGCCTGTCGAAGCTTTTTTCGAGAACCTCGCGGGGGGTATGTCGGTGGAGGAGTTCCTCGAGAATTTCCCTACGGTCGATCGACAGCAGGTCGAGTCGCTGCTGCACTTGGTTTCCGAGGACTTGAAGCAGCATTTCCCGAGGGCTGCTTGAAGGCGGTTCTCGACGAGAACGTACCACGCAAGTTGCTACCCGCACTCGTGAGAGCGGGGTGTGACGTGTCGCCCTTCCCGAAGAGCTGGCGGGGACTGAAGAACGGCCGGCTGCTCGAGGCGATGCGTGGGTCTAGGTTCCAGTGCCTCGTGACCTGTGACAAGACGTTGGTCAAGGAGCAGAACCTAGTTGCCAAGGACGTGGCTGTGGTTGTTTTGCCCACTCCAGCTTTGGTGGCGCTCGAATCGATTGCCGAGTCAATCGCTGCGGCGGTCGGTGAAGTCGCTGCAGGACAGTTCATCGTGGTAGACGGTTGAGATCGAAGCAGTCATCTGAATGCAAACATCCTTCACGCCCGACCAGCTCGCCGATCCCCACGTGGCGGAATCCGAGTCGATCATCCGCAAGTGCGTCCACTGCGGCTTCTGCACGGCGACCTGCCCGACCTATGTGACGCTCGGCAACGAGCTCGACAGCCCGCGCGGGCGCATCTACCTGATCAAGGAGATGCTGGAGAACGATCGGCCGGCCGACAGGCACACCGTCACCCATATCGACCGCTGCCTCTCCTGCCTCGCCTGCATGACGACCTGCCCCTCCGGCGTCCACTACATGCACCTCGTCGATCATGCCCGCGCTCATATCGAGAAGACCTATCGCAGGCCCCTGTTGGACCGGCTGACGCGCGCGGTGCTGGCAACCGTTCTGCCCCATCCGTCCCGCTTTCGCGCCGCGCTTGCGCTGGCGCGGCTTGGACGGCCGTTCGCGGGGTTGCTTGGCGCGTTCAGGCCGCTGAAGCCGTTCGCCGCGATGCTCGCTCTCGCGCCACGGACGGTGCCGCCCGCATCCGCTGCTTCACGCCCCGCCAGCCACGGCCCCGGGGGCGCGAGGCGCGGTCGGGTGGCGATCCTGACCGGCTGCGCCCAGCCCGTGCTCGACCCCGGCATCAACGAGGCCACCATCAGGCTCCTCAACCGGCTGGGCGTCGAAGTCGTCGTCCCGGAGGGGGAGGGATGCTGCGGCGCGCTCGTCCACCACATGGGGCGCGAGGAGGAGGCGCTCGGCTTCGCACGCCGCAACGTCGATGCCTGGGCCCGTCAGATCGACAACGGCGGGCTCGACGCCATCGTCATCACCGCGTCGGGCTGCGGCACGACGATCAAGGATTACGGCCACATGCTCAGGCTCGACCCGGCCTATGCGGCGAAGGCGGCGCGAGTCGCGGGTCTTGCCATGGATGTGACTGAATACCTGTCCGGCCTCGACCTGCCTGCACCGGAGCTGCGGCCGGGACTTGAGGTCGCCTATCACTCGGCATGCTCGATGCAGCATGGCCAGCGCATCACTCGCCAGCCGAAGGAACTTCTTGCAAGAGCCGGCTTCATCGTCAGGGAGCCGCGCGAGGGCCATATCTGCTGCGGCTCGGCCGGCACCTACAATATCCTGCAGCCGGAGATCGCCGCCCGCCTCCGCGACCGCAAGGTCGCCAATATCGAGGCCACGGGCGCGGCGGTCATTGCCACCGGCAATATCGGCTGCATGACGCAGATCGGTTCGGGCACGTCCATGCCGATCGTCCACACAGTGGAACTTCTCGACTGGGCCTGGGGAGGGCCGAAGCCACACGGCATCCCCGAATCGGTGCCGGTCCTCGAGGCGGCGCAGTAAGCTTGTTTCAGATCGTGGTGCGTCGGCTCCTCAGCCAGAGCGCGAAGGGCAGGCTGATGAAGTACATCGTGACGCCGTAGACTCCGGCCGGAAGGCTGAAGGGCGGCAGCCCCACCGCCTGCTCGGCCAGAAGAGATCCGACGGTGATGCCGAGCGCGGCATTCTGGATGCCCGTCTCGATGGCTATCGCCGTCGCCTCGGCCTCCTGCAGCGAAAACAGCCTGGCCAGACCGAGCCCGAGAAAGAGCAATGCGACATTCAGGCAGATGACGGTCGGTCCGAGCGTCGGGAGGTTCTCGACGAACAGGTTCCAGTTGACCGCGATCGCGGTGATGACCACGACCAGGAAGAGCCCGATCGCTACCCTGTTGAGCGGAACGTAGATGCGGTCGGCCAGCGCGCTGCGGAAATGGCGCAGGAGCATGCCGAGCACTACCGGCACCGTGGTCAGCAGGAAGAGCGCGATGCCGAGGCCCGCGACACTCACCTCGATCGCGTCGAGCCCCATGAAATGGCCGGAGAACAGGCCGATGAGGATGGGCATGGTAAAGACCGCGACGAGGCTGACGACGCCGGTCAAGGTCACCGACAGCGCCACGTCGCCATGCGACAGCTTGGTCAGGATGTTGGAGGTCGCGCCACCGGGGCAGAAGGACAGGATCATCAGGCCGAGGGCCAGCTCCGGAGGAAGCCGGAACAGTATGGCCATCAGATAGGCTGTCGCCGGGATGAGCAGGAGCTGGGACGCCGCTCCGACGGCGAATGCCTTCGGGTGACGGCCGATCCGCTTGAAATCGCCGACCCGCAGACCGACGCCGAGCGAGAACATGATCACGACCAGCGCGATTGGCAGGAGGACTGAAATCGCTAGGCCCATATGCTCCCCGCAATGGCCTTCCGGCAGGTGGCTGCCGATGGATGAATCATCGCATACCGGCAGCGGATTGGATACGGCGAGAAGAAGAAGCAGCTCCGCTCCTGTCGGCGGGAGCGGAGCATGTTCCTGATCCGGCTAGATCACGATGACCTGGGTCCCGACTCGAACGCGCTCGTAGAGATCGATCACGTCCTCGTTGCGCATCCGGATGCAGCCCGACGAGACCCGCTGGCCGATCGTCCAGGGCTGGTTGGTCCCGTGGATGCGGTAGAGGGTCGAGCCGAGATAGAGCGCGCGCGCCCCCAGCGGGTTCTCGGGCCCACCCGGCATGTGCGCCGGCAGGATGCGCCCGTTGCGACGCTCGCGCGCGATCATTTCCGCCGGCGGGCGCCAGTCCGGCCACTCGCGCTTCATGGTGACGCGGTGGCGGCCCGCCCACTCGAAGCCTGGCCGGCCCGTCCCGACGCCGTAGCGGCGCGCGGTGCCGCCGGCCTCGACGAGATAGAGGAAGTTCTCGCGCGTATCGATGACGATCGTTCCGGCCGGATGCGGCCCCGAATAGTCGACGGTCTGCGGCAGGTAGCGCGGGTCGATCGGCGGCATCGCCGTGCGGCCCGGCGAGGCGGGCATCGCAGCCGTCTGCACGGGGTCGGCCTGCGCCGGCATCTGCTCCATGCGCTGGCGGTTGGGCTGCGGCGGGGCGACCGTCATCCGTGCCTGCGGCAACTGGCGTCTCACCTGCCGGGACTGCACCGGCGCGCCGACCGGGGCCCGCTGAAGCTGCAGCACCCATGGAGCCGAAAGGTCCGGGCTGACGACGATCGGGGGCCGCTCCTCGTAGCGCTCGCCTGCGGCGGGCACGGTGGTGACGGCCAGGACTGCCGCCAGCAGTAGGATTGGTTTCATGAAACAGGAACTCCACAGAACGGGACGCACACGCCGTCGATCCTGCGCGCGGCCGGCAAGCGAAAGGTGAATCGCAGATCGTTCAAATGCCGACATGTCAGGAAACCTTTTGGTGTGGTTACCGGCGGCTTGAGGAATCTGGTAAAGGGCGGCTTAAGGCGCGGGGAGGCGGTCGATGGAGCAGGCGGAGTGGCTGATCGAGGGGCCGGACGGCCGCCTGCGCTGTGCCTGGCACCAGAACCTTCCCGATTACCTCGCCTATCACGACGAGGAATGGGGCCGCCCCGTCGCCGATGACAGGCGTCTGTTCGAGAAGCTCTGCCTTGAGGGTTTTCAGTCCGGCCTCTCGTGGCTCACGATCCTGCGCAAGCGCGAGAACTTCCGCGAGGCTTTCGACGGCTTCGACTTCGAGCGGCTGGCGGGGAGGGGCGAGGCCGATGTCGAGCGGCTGCTCGGCAATGCCGGCATCATCCGCCACCGCGGCAAGATCGCCTCCGTCTACAACAATGCCCGCCGCGCCGTCGAACTCGCAGAGCAGGAAGGCTCCCTTGCAAGCTGGTTCTGGCGCTTCGAGCCGGATGAGGCCGAGCGGCCGGAACGGGTCGACCGCGCCTTCCTCCGCGCCAACCCGAAGACCGATGCGTCCATCCGTATCTCCAGGGAACTCAAGAAGCGCGGCTGGTCCTTCGTCGGTCCGACGACGGTCTACGCGTTCATGCAGGCGATGGGCCTGGTCAACGATCATCTCCATGGCTGCTTCTGCCGCGAGCCCGTGGAGCGCGAGCGCCTCGCCTTCCGCCGGCCCTGACCTTCGTTTCGGCTAGATGCGCCGGAAGGCTCCGCGCAGGTCGCCCTCCAGTTCCCACAGGAGCGTGCTGCGCTCGACCGTCAGCACCAGCCCGTCGAAGCCTTCCTCGGCGAGCACGTGGTAGTATTCGGCGATCTCGCGTCCCTCGGGGATGAGGTGGAGGCGGTCGCCCTCGACGCGCCAGCAGCCCTCGCCGTGCTGCTCGAATTCCTCGATCGCCAGGAAGAACGCGAAGCGGCCGTCCGCCGCGAGGTGTACCTCGGCATCGACCTCGGGCATGCCGTCGAGACCGTAGACGCCCGCGAAGGACGGATCGACCGCCGCACATGCCGGCGCGGCAGGAGCCGTCCGCTCGACCGTCGGCGCGTAGCTCGTGGTCAGGATTTCGGCGGAGCCGGTCGACTGCGAGCAGCCGGCTGAAACGGCGGCCATCGTCAGGGCTGCGGCGAGCAATGTGCGGCGAAGCATGGCGTCCTCCCGGAATCGCGTTCTTCGCCTTTTTCGCGCACGCGCGTTTCCTGCCTATGGCGCATGAAAAACGAAAGGTTTCCGAAATCTTTCGGCGAATGGCTTTCGCCGACGGCACCCGATGTGCTGGCCCAGTGCTTTCGGGTGGTACTTTCGCGATGGCCGCGACATGATGCTGCGTGGTCGCCTGCCGATCAGGAGAGCGTGCATGGATCTCGCTTCACTCGTCGTCTTCGCCGGCGTGCTCTTCGTCGCCGCCGGCTCTCCCGGCCCCAGCATCGCGGCGCTGGTCGCCCGTGTCGTGGCGCGCGGCCACCGCGACGTCATGCCCTTTCTGATCGCGATGTGGGTCGGCGAGGCGATCTGGCTCTCGCTCGCCGTCTGGGGGCTCGTCGTGGTGGCGGAAACCTTCCACTACGTCTTCCTGGCCATCAAATGGGCCGGCATCGCCTATCTCCTGTGGCTTGCCTACAAGATGTGGACGGCGCCCGTCGCGGTAGAGGGCGGGGAGCTGCCGCGCGAGAGCTCCGGCATCAAGCTCTTCCTCGCCGGCATGGCGGTCACGCTGGGCAATCCGAAGATCATGGTCTTCTATCTCGCGCTCCTGCCGACCCTCGTCGACCTCGCCCGGGTGACGGTTCTGGGCTGGGCAGAGCTGGTGGCGACGATGCTCGTCGTGCTCGTGGTCATCGACTTCGCCTGGGTCGGGGCCGCAGCGCAGGCACGGCGGCTCCTGAAGAGCCGGCGCGCCATGCGGATCGCCAACCGCGCCAGCGCGTCGGCGATGGCGGGGGCGGCCGCGGCAATCGCCGCGAAGTAGCTTTCAGGACATACCCTTGCAGGTGGCGGCCGCCCTTGCCGCTTCCGGCGCCATCGGATAGGACGTGCCGCGCCGCGCAAGGGCGCGGCCTTCTCATCTTTTCAGGCGGTACCGGGGCATGGCGGACAAGGCGGAACGGACCAGGGCGAGGCTTCCGCGCGGCTTCGTCGACCGGACGCCGGACGATATCCGAGCGACCGGCGCCATGGTGGAGAGGATCCGCGAGGTCTTTGAGCGCTACGGCTTCGATCCGGTCGAAACGCCGCTGATCGAATACACCGACGCGCTGGGAAAATTCCTGCCCGACCAGGACCGGCCGAACGAGGGGGTGTTCTCCTTCCAGGACGACGACGAGCAGTGGCTGTCGCTGCGCTACGACCTGACCGCGCCGCTCGCCCGCTACGTCGCCGAGAATTTCGACGCCCTGCCCAAGCCCTATCGCAGCTACCGCGCCGGCTACGTCTTCCGCAACGAGAAGCCCGGCCCCGGCCGCTTCCGCCAGTTCATGCAGTTCGACGCCGACACGGTCGGCACCCCGGGCGTGGCGGCGGACGCCGAGATGGCGATGATGATGGCCGACACGCTGGAGGCGGTCGGCATCAAGCGGGGCGACTACGTCATCCGGGTGAACAACCGCAAGGTGCTCGACGGCGTGCTGGAGGCGATCGGCCTCGGCGGCGAAGAGAACGCAGGAAGGCGGCTGACGGTGCTGCGCGCGATCGACAAGCTGGACAAGTTTGGTCTGCAAGGGGTGAGGCGACTGCTGGGGGCAGGCCGTTGGGATGGCGGAAAGGAAGGCGAGGGGGATTTCACTAAGGGCGCTGAGCTGGAGGGAGCGCAGATCGCTGCAATTCTTGAAATCGTTACATATGAAATCGAGGAAATATGGGCGGGCCACAGCAGCACATCACCTCTACCAAATGTGCCGGACAACTGGCTGCAAATCGAGGGCCAAAACGAGCTCATGGTAATTGTTGGTCTGGTGCGCGCCGCAGGCTATGGGCGGGACCGCATCAAGATCGACACCTCCGTCGTCCGCGGCCTCGAATACTACACTGGCCCGGTCTACGAGGCGGAGCTGACCTTCCCGGTCGTCAACGAGGCTGGGGAGACGGTGCGCTTCGGCTCGGTCGCCGGCGGTGGACGCTATGACGGGCTGGTCGCGCGCTTCCGCGGCGAGGCGGTGCCGGCGACGGGATTCTCGATCGGCGTCTCGCGCCTGCTGACGGCGTTGAAGAACCTCGGCAAGCTGGCGGACGATGCGGCCGCCGGCCCGGTCGTCGTCCTCGTCATGGATCGCGACACCGAAAGCCTCGGCCGCTACCAGAGGATGGTGTCGGATCTGCGCGCCGCGGGAATCCGCGCCGAGATGTATCTCGGCGGCGCCGGCATGAAGGCGCAGATGAAATATGCCGACCGGCGCGGCGCCCCTTGCGTCGTCATCCAGGGCGGCGACGAGCGCGCGAAGGGCGAGGTGCAGATCAAGGATCTCGTCGAAGGCGCCCGCCTCGCCGCCGGCATCGAGGACAATGCCGAGTGGCGCGAGGCGCGCCCGGCACAGTTCTCGGCCCCCGAGGGCGAGCTTGTCGAGGCGGTGAAGAAGGTGCTGGCCGCGCACGAGGCCAAACCACGATGACGGCCGCCGGGCGGGTTTCCCCTTCTCCCCTTTTGGGAGAAGGTGGCCTCGCGAAGCGAGGCCGGATGAGGGGTATTGCGCGGATCAGGAGGCCGCCTGTCCCTGAAATATCCCTCATCCGTCTCGGCGCTTCGCGCCGATCCACCTTCTCCCACAAGGGGAGAAGGACAGGCGCCTGTCCATGACCGCCGCCCCTGCCTTCGCCGCCGACGTGGCCGCGCTGCTCGAGAGGCTGGGCGCGCCGCTTGCCGACGTGGCGCTCCTGCAGCCGGCCGATCCGTTTCTCGACATGGCAGGCGAGGATCTGCGCCGGCGCATCTTCCTGACCGAGAGCGAGACCGGCGAGACGCTCTGCCTGCGTCCCGAGTTCACCATCCCCGTCTGCCGCGACCACATCCGCGCCCGCGCCGGTACGCCGCGCCGCTACGGCTATCTGGGCGAGGTGTTCCGCCAGCGCCGCGAGGGCGGCAACGAGTTCTTCCAGGCCGGCATCGAGGATCTGGGCGAGGCCGACACCGCGCGCGCCGACGCCCGCTCGGTGAGCGACGCGCACGCGCTGATCGCCATGCTCCTTCCGGGCACGCGGCTGCGCGTGACGCTGGGCGACCAGCGCGTGTTCGAGGCGGTGCTCGCCGCCCTCGGCCTGCCGCTCGGCTGGCGCAAGCGCCTGGTGCGCGCCTTCGGCTCCCAGGACGTGCTGCGAGCCGCACTCGCCGACCTTGCCGCGCCGCCGCGCGTGGCGGCGCTCGACCAGGCCGCCGCAGAACTCGTGCTTGCCGGCGACCCGGAAGGGCTCGCCGCCCATGTCGCGGCGCGGATGGAGGAGGCGGGGCTCTCGGCCTCCGCCGGACGCACGCCCGAGGACATCGCGCGGCGGCTGATCGAGAAGGCGGAGCTCCGGAGCGTGCGCCTGTCGCGCGAGGCCTTCGAGGCGCTGGAAGCTTTTCTCGCCATCCGCGCTCCGATCGGTGAGGCGGGCGATGCGCTCCGAAGCTTCGCGGCCGAGGCCGGCATCCTGCTCGGGGCGGCGCTCGAGGCCTTCGCCGCGCGCGCCCGCGCGTTGTCCCAGAATGGCCTGCCCGAGGACGACATCGTCTACGACGCCGCCTTCGGCCGCCCGCTCGACTATTACACAGGCCTGGTTTTCGAGATCGGGGTCGAGGGATCGGGCGCCACGCTGGCCGGCGGCGGCCGCTACGACCGGCTGCTGACGCTGCTGGGTGCCGCCCGGCCAATCCCCGGCGTCGGCTTCTCCGTCTGGCTCGACCGCATCGAGAAGCTGAAGGGTGGGGCGCGATGACCATCACCCTCGCGCTTCCATCGAAGGGCCGGCTGAAGGAGGCCGCGGTCGAGAGGCTGGCGAGTGCCGGCCTGGACGTCGTCCAGCCGGGCGACGACCGGCGCTACCGGGCCCATGTCGCCGGCCGCGACGACATCGAGATCGCGCTCATGTCGGCCGGCGAGATCGCGCGCGAGCTCGGCCAGGGCGGCGTCGACCTCGGCATCACCGGCGAGGATCTCGTGCGCGAGGGACTGGCCGACAGCGACAGCCGCATCGAGATTGCCGCCCGACTCGGCTTCGGCCGCGCCGACGTTGTGGTGGCTGTCCCGGAAAGCTGGCTCGACGTCGACACGATGGGCGATCTGGATGATGTCGCCGCCGACTTCCGCCAGCGCCATGGCCGGCGCCTGCGCATCGCGACCAAGTACTGGCGGCTCACCCAGCAGTTCTTCTCCGCCCAGCACGGGATCCAGGTCTACAGGATCGTCGAAAGCCTCGGTGCCACGGAAGGCGCACCCGCCGCCGGCTCGGCCGACGTGATTGTCGACATCACCACGACCGGCTCGACGCTTGCCGCCAACCACCTGAAGGTGCTCCAGGACGGCATCATCCTGCGTTCGGAGGCGTGCCTCTTCCTTGCCCGCAAGGACAGAAGCGAGGCAGACCGGGCGGTGATCGAGGAGATCGCCTCGCGGCTGCGCGGCTGACCTCCGACAAGAAAAAAACCTCCCGCCGGATGGCGGGAGGAGGCGTGGGGCAGGTAATCGCGGGATGTCAGGCGTGAGCGAGGGTGCTGCGTCCGCCGCGGGCGTCGACCGACAGGGCTCCGGGGCCCGAAACCGACAGCGCGAGGAAGCCGCCGGCGATGGCGAAGTTCTTGAGGAACTGCGTCGCCTGGTTCTGGTCGGCAAAGTCGAAATGCCCGAGGAAGGCCGATCCGACCGCGAAGGCCGCGATGGCATAGGCGACATAGCGGGTCTGGAACCCGACGACGATGGCGACCGCGCCGAGAACCTTGAGCGCGATGACCAGCCAGGCGACGAGGGTCGGGAAGGGCAGCCCGATGGCGCCCATGTAGCCCGCGAAGCCGGACGGGTCGGCCAGGATGCCGAGGCCGGAGACGAGAAAGAGCGCCGCCAGAAAGAGGCGGGCGACGAGAAGCGTGACGTTGCTGGACATAGAAGGGTACCTTCGGACGCTGGTTGTTTCGCAGCGGAAGATACTCATGTTGCGCCGCAGCAAAAGCCTCCGCTGCGGCGACGCATCGTTCACTCTGGATGAACAGCCGAACTGCACCCCGAGAATGCGACCGCTGCAGCGGCCCGCCGTCAGCCCGGCTGCGTCATCTTCTCCGGCCGCACGATCGCGTCGTACTCGGCCTCGCTGACCAGCCCCGTCGCCAGCGCTTCCTCGCGCAGCGTCGTGCCGTTCTTGTGCGCCGTCTTGGCGATCTTGGCGGCGTTGTCGTAGCCGATCTTCGGAGCAAGCGCGGTCACCAGCATCAGCGAGCGGTCGAGCGCTGCCTTGATGTTGTCCTCGCGCGCCTCGATGCCGACCACGCAGTTGTCGGTGAAGGACACCGCGGCATCGGATAGGAGCTGCACCGATTGGAGGAAGTTGTAGGCCATCAGCGGATTGTAGACGTTGAGCTCGAAATGGCCCTGGCTGCCGGCGAAGGTCACTGCGGCGTGATTGCCGAACACCTGCACGCAGACCTGGGTCAGCGCCTCGCACTGGGTGGGGTTCACCTTGCCCGGCATGATCGACGATCCCGGCTCGTTCTCTGGCAGCGCCAGTTCGCCGAGGCCGGAGCGCGGGCCGGAGCCGAGGAAGCGGATGTCGTTGGCGATCTTGAACAAGGCCGCCGCAGCGGCATTGATCGCGCCGTGCGAGAACACCATCGAATCGTGCGCGGCCAGCGCCTCGAACTTGTTCGGCGCAGAGACGAAGTCGAGGCCGGTGATCGCGGCGATCCGCTCCGCGACCTTCTCGGCGAAGCCCACCGGCGCGTTGAGCCCGGTGCCGACGGCGGTGCCGCCCTGCGCGAGTTCCATCAGGCCGGGCAGCGTCAGCTCGATCCGCTTGATGGAGGAGGAGACCTGGGCGGCGTAGCCCGAGAATTCCTGGCCGAGCGTCAGCGGCGTCGCGTCCTGCGTATGGGTGCGGCCGATCTTGA
>VFQR01000518.1_pt1 | contig 50911 bp, 35 predicted proteins | sample 3512321 | NCBI WGS metagenome assembly VFQR01 (sample SAMN10412374, study PRJNA504923) | tailings metagenome | isolation source: Relicate 3 Philex TSF1 revegetated site | place: Philippines: Tuba, Benguet | collected 2017-08-29 | reverse complement strand
TCGCACAGAATTCATTCTGAATTCTGGCTCCTGACTCCTGAATTCTGTTTGATAAAAAAATCCCAGGCTCATTGAATCAGCCTGAGATATAAGTTTTGAATTAATCCAAAATTCAAAATCTAAAATCCAAAATTTGTATAATTTAACCAGAATTACTAGAAGCATCACTTTCTTGTGGATAATCTTGTTCTCCAGCCATCGGTGTATAGTTTGTCTCTGATATGGGCTGTTGTTCAAATGAGTTATCTTTTTGGGATTTAGGGTTTTCTGGATTTTTTACCATTCCATGCTGTTCTTGTCCTCTCAGTCCCAGATATGTAGCGGAACTGATTCCTTGTAGCGTCAGGAGTGTTTCATCAAATTCCGGCATAGCTAAATTTTTCCCCACCTCCCAAAGAAAGAATACTCCTATGGCAACTGTCCAAATAAATGTTTGGAATCGATGAAAATTTATGCCATTAATATCAGATAATATATCTATAAAAAATCCTTCGGAAACGCGTTGAGAACCCTTTCTTTTGCTCTCATCTCCTTGTCCATCAATTAAGGAACTACCAAAGGCAGTTACGGAGTTAATGCCTAATAATATTAGAGATTGTTGGTTTAAAATATTGGTATAATCTCCTGTGATGCCGTAGATAATCATGTAAGAGCCAAAAATTATCAATGTCCAAAAAGCCAGTTGAGATACCGATAGACTAAAAGGATTGCGATTGATTTTTTTTCGACCAAGAAAGAATTGAGCGATTCGGGTTTTCCGTTGTTGGGGTTCAATGTTAACTTGTTCTGGAATCAACAATTCCTGACCATCAATCACCTCTTTTTTCGAGTAAATTCCTTCTATACCAGAACTCCGAAGACTGTTTCGGCAATACCTGGTGAATAATAAAACAACAACCACAACTAGAAGAAGACAAAGCCAAAAACGCCACGAAAATAAAACTATTTTTATTTGCGGAGGTGACTCAGGATTGCTGACTGGAATTGCAATTTTATTGGGACAGCCTACCCCCGCCACCACGTTAATGCTATATTTGGGTCTACCAATCAGGGCATTCCAGACATTTTCAGATGGGTCATTACGTTCGAGTCGAAAGGCTAACCAATCTTCATCAACAACCAGTTTTTGTTCTGCATTCCGCACCATAACAATGGTTGGTTGTGCGTATACATCCTGTAGTTCATAGCCATTCAAATACAAGACTAACTGTCGAGGATCGAATGAATTACCGCCAGCAGTTAAATTTGTTGCTTTTGATAATCCTTCGACTTGAATCTTGATGCGATCGCCCATTTTCACTTCGCCACCGCCATTGTCAGCAATGACTTGTTTAGTTTTGAAATAAGAAGGAACTGAACAAGTCCGAAATGGTGAAGGATTCAGGGAAGGAACATTTTGAGTATCTTGGGCGATAACAGCAAAGTTGAGAGAAACAATCAGAGAAAACACCAACACAAAAATAGCAGCAAATCTTTTCGTATTTCTATGCATTGAGCGGTATTCCAAAGCGACTATTATAACGGTAGTTTAACCATACTTGAGTCACTTCAATATTAAAAAACTTGTCTGAAAAACATATCTTAATCTGTCATTAGTCATTAGTCATTGGTCATTAGTCACTAATCCTTTGTTGATAACTAATAATCAATGACCCATGACCCCATCTCTAGTTGATTTGACAACTTTGAATGCGAGAGAATAAAGCAACACATAATCGCCACCAAGAAGCTGTGGCGATCGCACTATGCCATTCCCAAACACCCAGTACCTTTACCCGCCAAACTTGTTCAAAAAAGCCAAAGTAAGGTAACTGCCCATTGGGAGCATTATCATTTATATTTAGCTGACTATAATCTATCCAGGAATCTTTTAAACGCCAGCCGACACGATTGGCAAAATCAATACAAGTTTCAGAAGCAATCACATTATCATTGCCAATCATCAAACCTAGCACGGGATCGCCCCCAGAAGTATCTCTAATACTCTCCCAAATACCTTTTTGAACGGCAAAACCAAAGCGTCCCCGACTATATTTAACCCAAAGGCCATCGATAGTAGATAAATCACTGCAAAAAAAGTTTTCCACACTTGCTAAATCAAGATAATCTTTTTCTGCTTTACCAGCTACTTTTAACATCAAAGTTGTAGTTTCCCGATCCGCCTCCAACCATCTTTCAGCTTTGAGTAAATCTCGCAAATGAGTGTAATCTAAACCCACAGATGAACTCAAATCATCTATATCTTCAGCTTTTTCTTCGGAAGTATCGCTAGAAAATAAAGTTTTTCCTGGGAAAACTTCAATCACACCTTGAAATCCAATTAACCAAAAATATAATTGGATATCACTACCTGATAACTCTATTTGTAATTGTGTAATCCAAGTTGCTGCGGTGAGTCCAGATTGTTGAATAGTAGGTTTGCTAGGAAACTGTACGCCTTTACTAAGGGTGTCTACTAAAGAAGAAGCAAAGCGTTGATTTTCTGAAGATGGCGCAGCAGCAGCAATTAAACATTGTTCAGTATCTAGTCCTAGTTGCAGTTCTTCCACCCAATCCCGCACAGATACACAAGTGCCACTTTCTTGAGGACAATCGAGGATAATTATTTGTTGCGAACTACAACGGCGTAGCTGTTTTTTTAACCAAGAACGATTAATGATAATATTATCGGCAAGGATAAATACAGCTTCTCCTTGTTCTGTTTCTTGAATCTTGCCTCTTAAATATAAAAATACAGTGGGGATTTCTTCCACAATATTGACGTTACTGGGTGATTCAGAAAAAGCTTCAGAAAGCAAACACTTTTGAATGGCTTTGCGGACATTGGTAGCTGGAGTTGTTTCGCTAACACTCCAATAATTGACTTCAAAGTAACCAGATGTATTGAGTATTTTACTCAAAGCTAAAGCACTTTGGCTTTTGGGAAATCCTTCGATAATTAATGCTTGTCGCGGATGTTTTAAAGATGCTGTTTTATGTGGTTTGATTCCTAAAATTACCTCTCCAGTTCCTTCCACGATGCGCTTCGGGGTTTGAGATGGATATTCGGGATGAATTTGGTTTTCACCACGGCTTTTTTTAAGCTGATTAATTACCCGCAATTGCTGATTAGTTTTATCTATATATGCCAGGGTTTGGTGATAAACGTAACGATAAAGTCCATCTGCTTCAATCACACCTTGGGAATCAGCAGCTTCTCCCCGCAGTCCCCGAATTAAATAGTAAGTGAATACTCCATGCTTGAGTTGGGGAAATTCCCAAGATTGTTGGTCGCCATCGCAAGATAATAAAGCATAAAATCCCTTTCTTTTAGCAGCACGTTGACGGAGAATTTCGACTAATTCCTGTGTAGGGTTGAGTTGCGAGTCTTTTGTTGCTTCTCCCCTAGCGCCAAATAATGTCATACCACCGCTATGACAAGCATCAAGCCATATTAATTGCTGCTGGGCTGGACAATTTTCTAATAATTGCAATAATTCTTGCAACTGCAAACCAGTATTGATTAAATTGTCTTTTTGAGTATCTTGGAGACACAATACCACCTCCCGGTTGGATGGCTCTAGCATTCCATGTCCGGAAAAATAAAACAGAATAGTGTCGGTTGATTTACTCGCAGTAGCTACTTCTTTAAGACTTGTAGAGATATTTTCTAAGAGTGGCTGCTGTTGAGCAAAATCATGGTAAATTCTGATATCCTTTTGTGGAAATCCGGCAGTTGCAGCGTTTAATGCTTCTCCTAAACCCTGACAATCCACTGCTGAATAACGCAAACACGGTATTTGCTCATCCTGGTATTGGTTTACTCCCACCAGTATCAGCCAAATTTTTGCTAAGCCGGTTTCTAAGGCATGAGTTGAGTGACTAGTACGAACACCAACTGGACACATTTGTTAAGATTCCTTAACAGGAAAAGTACGGTAGCTTTGATATAAATATTATTCAATCGCACTGGCAAAAATTACTGAAATTGTCACATTGCTTTTGGGACAATTTATTGTTTGCAAGTTTTTTAAAGTTATAGCGATCGCTACAATTATATTGCCCATAGGATATCTAAAATGCGAGAACTTTATCCAGCCAGAGAACCTTATCGAGAAGGAAATTTACAGGTTTCTGACCTACACACTATCCATTTTGAAGAGTCGGGTAACCCCCAAGGCCAACCCATCGTATTGCTGCATGGGGGGCCTGGTGGTGGATGTCCGCCTTTTTATCGCCAATATTTCCACCCAGAAAAATGGCGTTTGGTGATGTTTGACCAGCGTGGTTGCGGTCAAAGCAAACCCCACGCTGAATTACGAGAAAACACCACTTGGGATTTAGTTAATGATATCGAAAAACTGCGCCAACATTTAGGTATAGAAAAATGGACGGTGTTTGGTGGTAGTTGGGGTAGCACTTTATCATTAGCCTACAGTCAAACCCATCCTTCTCGATGCGCGGGATTAATTCTTCGTGGTATTTTCATGCTCAGACAAAAAGAGTTGCAATGGTTTTACCAAGAAGGTACTAGCTATATTTTTCCCGATGCTTGGGAAGAATATTTAAAACCAATTCCTGAAGATGAGCGTCACGATTTAATTGCAGCATATTACAAACGCTTAACTAGCCCAGATTTACAAGTCCAATTAACAGCGGCCCGTGCTTGGTCAATTTGGGAAGCGAGTACAAGTAGACTTTTGTTCGATCCCGAACTCATAGAAAAGTTTGCCGATAATGAATTTGCCTCGGCTTTTGCTCGTATTGAATGCCATTATTTTATCAATAAAGGATTCTTTGAAACAGAAGATTTATTACTTGCAAATGTCCATCGCATCCGCCATATTCCTGCTGTCATTGTTCAGGGACGTTATGATGTAGTTTGCCCAATGATATCAGCTTGGGAATTACATCGTGCTTGGCCAGAAGCCGAATTTATTGTAATTCCTGATGCGGGTCATTCCATGAGCGAACCAGGAATTCGTAGTGCTTTGATTGAAGCAACAGATAAGTTTGCAAACTTGAAGTAGAATTGGCGAATTGATCGGCTAATCAGCATTAAAGAAGTCGGAAGTCGGAAGTATAGTTTTGTAATGGGGATTTAGACCCCACCACAAAACTGACCGGTTATAGAACCGGGGGACTTAAACCCATTGAATTTGTTTAATCAAATCGGATTCCCATATATATCAATTAACGTTATTTGCTAATATTTGATTAAGCTTTTGCTTTTAGGCATCTTTGATGACTTTCGACACTCCCGACTCTCTGATTCTGGATGCAGCACTTTCGGTATCTGGTTTAACCGACTATATCCGGTTACTGTTAGAGCAAGATGAACAATTGCGCCAAGTTTGGGTGACTGGAGAAGTTTCCAGTGCTAACCACCATCGCAGTGGGTTATTTTTCACGCTGCAAGATACGGATGGTACGGCAGGAATTAAGTGTGTGGTGTGGAATAGTCAATTGGCAAAACTCGCCCAGATACCCGTTGCCGGCGAACAGATAATTATTTTGGGCAGTATTCGAGTTTATCCGCAACGGGGAGAGTATCAGTTATCAGTTTGGCAGGCTTTACCTGCTGGTGTTGGTTTACAAGCATTACGCTATCAACAACTCAAAAATCGCTTGCTGGCTGAGGGGTTATTCGATCGCCAAAGAAAGCGATCGCTCCCCATCCATCCCCAAACCATTGCTGTCGTCACTTCACCAACTGCGGCGGCTTGGGGTGATATTCAAAAAACTCTCAAGCAAAGGTATCCAGGTTTACACGTTTTATTTTCTCCAGCCACAGTACAAGGCGAACAAGCACCAGAATCTATAGTCAAAGCAATTGAACGAGTAGACTGGGATGGGCGCGCCGAGGTGTTAATTTTATCCCGTGGTGGTGGTGCAATTGAGGAATTGGCTTGCTTTAATGATGAACGAGTGGTGCGAGCTGTTGCTAATTGTTCCATTCCGGTAATTACTGGTATTGGTCATCAACGAGATGAATCTTTAGTAGATTTAGTTGCAGATGTATGTGTGCATACACCAACGGCAGCAGCGGAAACAGTTGTACCCGCAATTGCACAATTGTATGCTGAGCATCGGCAACGAGTTCTAGCTTTGCATGAAGCGGTGTATAACTTTGGGGAAAATGCTGAAAATAAACTGCAAGGATTACGGAATCGTTTGCGACGTTTGCGGTTAGATCGGCAAGTCCAGCAGGAAGCGGACAAGCTAGTTTGGAAGCGTCAGCAATTGGTACAAGTAACGATCGCCCGATCGCAACAAGCAAAGCAGCATTTAGAATTGTTGCGGCAAAAGTTGGCAACTCTCGACCCGAAAGCTGTGTTGCAGCGTGGTTATGCGGTGGTGAGACAAGAAAATGGAGCGATCGCTCGGAATGCGGCTGAGTTAGAAGTGGGTCAAGATTTATCGATTCAGTTGGCACAGGGTGAGGTGAAAGTGAAAGTTACGGAAACGAACAATGCCAAAAATCCATCGCAGGTGTAATCACACAGATAGCTAGAAACCAGATTTAGATATATGCGATCGCCACATCTCAAGGCGCGATCGCCTAAATCAGCAATATCCCAAACAGCAAACTGACAAATTATACCAATTCTCTATGAAGATGCGCTTTACTAGACCCCCCTTAATCCCCCCTTGTAAAGGGGGGAAACCGGAAAATCTTGTTCCCTCCCCTTTATAAGGGGAGGGTTAGGGAGGGGTAAAATATATTGCAGCTTCCCAAAGAAATGGTATTAGCACTGGCGCGATCGCTTTTCCCATCATCTCAAGGCGCGTTGGCCTAGCCCGCCGCAGGCATCGCCAAAAAGCGAAGATGTAGCATTTTTCCCTAATCAGTTAAGATAATCTTTATCAATCTTCTTTCCTCACCCTTTTCCTTGGAATTATGACGCAGGATGAGTTATTGGTACTGATAGATCGCGCCGTGGCTGAGGGTTGGCGAGAGTTAGACTTGTCGGGGCAAGAGTTGACGGAGTTACCTGTAGAAATTGGTAAGTTGCAGCAGCTTGAGTCTTTGATTTTGGGAAAGAAGGTTGAAGGTTATGAACCAGTAGGAGACCGCTTTCTCGAAAAGGTTTCAGGCAACAATTTAAAAACGCTTCCACTAGAACTATTGGGTTTGCCTAATTTGCGTAAGCTGGATATTAGTGGCAATCCTCTAGAGAGCATTCCCGATGTGGTAACGCAAATACTACATTTAGAGGAACTTATCTTAATTCGAGTAGAGCTAACTCAAATACCTGATGCGATCGCTAATTTAACCAATCTGACGCAGCTTGACCTCAGTTACAACCAAATAACCGAGATTCCAGAGGCGATCGCTAATTTAACCAATCTGACGCAGCTTGTTCTCAGTGGCAACCAAATAACCGAGATTCCAGAGGCGATCGCAAAATTAACTAATCTGACGCTGCTTATCCTCCGTAACAACCAAATAACCCAGATACCAGAGGCGATCGCAAAATTAACTAATCTGACGCTGCTTATCCTCCGTAACAACCAAATAACCCAGATACCAGAGGCGATCGCAAAATTAACTAATCTGACGCTGCTTATCCTCCGTAACAACCAAATAACCCAGATACCAGAGGCGATCGCAAAATTAACTAATCTGACGCTGCTTATCCTCCGTAACAACCAAATAACCCAGATACCAGAGGCACTGGAAGGTTTGCCGAAACTGGAAGTACTAGATTTACGGGAAAATCCGCTTCCTATTTCACCAGAGATTTTAGGATCTTCTTATTATGTTGGTTCAGTTAAAGATATTTTCAATTACTTGCAATTACTCCGAAGCGGTGAAGTGCGTCCACTCAACGAAGCCAAACTCTTGCTCGTCGGACAAGGCAACGTCGGGAAAACATCCCTTATCGAGCGACTAATCCGCAATAAATATGATAAAAATCAACCCCAAACTGACGGACTCAATGTGCAAACTTGGAACGTGCAGGTTAATAGCAAAGACATCCGCCTCAATGTTTGGGACTTTGGCGGACAGGAAATTTATCATGCCACCCATCAGTTTTTTCTGACTAAGCGCAGTCTCTATCTCCTCGTTTGTAATTGTCGCACCAGCGAAGAAGAAAACCGCATCGAATATTGGCTGAAATTAATTGAAAGCTTCGGCGGACAGTCTCCTGTGATTATCGTTGGCAATAAAAAAGACGAACAACCCCTTGACATTAACCGCAAAGCATTACGCGAAAAATATCCCAACATCCAAGCCATTATCGAAACTTCCTGCCAAGACAATATCGGCATTGATGAACTTCGCACTGCTATTTTTCAGCAAATTGCCAACCTCAAAGAAGTCTACGACCTTCTACCCCTCTCATGGTTTGAGGTTAAACAACAACTCGAATCCATGACTGAAGACTTCATCAGCTACAACCGCTACATCGGCATCTGCCACCAAAAAGAGATTCCCGAAGAACAAAACCAAGAGCAATTAATCGACTTGCTGCATCGACTCGGCTTAGTTCTCAACTTCCGCGATCATCCCATCCTTAAAGATACCAACGTCCTCAAACCCAACTGGGTGACAGAAGGCATTTACGCGCTCCTGAGCGATGAAACCCTCAAAACTAAAACCAAAGGCATTTTCACCCACGCCGATCTCACCCGCATTCTCGATCCAAAGCGCTACCCAACCAAGCGTCACGACTATCTGATTGGGCTGATGAAAGAATTTGAGCTTTGCTTTGCCCTAGAATGTCAACCACCACAATTCCTGATTGCGGGACTTCTGCCTAAAGACCAACCAGACGAAACACAACTAGAAGGCAAAACCCTGGAATTTCAATACCATTACAAATTTCTCCCCGAAAGCATCATCTCCCGCTTCATCGTCAACACCTGCGACAAAATCCATAACCAAATCTATTGGCGCAGTGGCGTAATGCTGCGATATCAACAAAACAACGAAATCTACAATATTGCTCGCATCAAAGCCGATCCCGAAGACAAAAAAATCTTCATTACCATTAGCGGCCTCCAAGAAACCCGCCGCTTATTTCTCGGCATCCTCCGCGATGCCTTCCACAAAATCCACAAAAGTCTTCCCAATCTCGAAATCACCGAATGGGTTCCCGTCCCCAATCACCCCAAACATCCACCCCTCGACTACCAAGAACTCCTCGCACTCCAATCAATGGGCGTTCTTGAATATCCAATTGGTAAACTCAAAATAAAGATTAATATCCGTCAACTTTTAGATGGCTATGACTCAATTGATATTCGTAAAAATGTTATTGTACCCAGCTATGAGGATCTTGTAGAAAGCCAAATAAATATTGATATATCTTCTTAAAAAATAAATGAATATAAAAAACATCCAATATACAATCTTTTTGACTGAAGATAAAGAATGAATATTGATTACAACATCTATGTGATTTTTCCTCACTCTCGGAAAACATTATGTGAAATTATTACTCAGCATATTATTGAATCATTTGAGAGTGTATGTTGTGAAGGTATTATATATAGTTCTAACAAGATAGATATCAAAAAGATTAATAAAATTCTTGAAAAAAAATGCATTTTAATTATTGGCTACGAAGGAAATATTTCTTATGAAAATTGTTATAAATTAGGAATGGCTCATGCAAAAGATAGAATTGTAATTCTCATCAATATTCTTCCTAAAGACAATTATGTCTTTAAAGAAAATCCTGAATATATAAGAAAACATTTTTTTTTAATCTGCCAAGCGAATAAACATAAAGAAGAATTAGAAAGAATAAAAAAAGATATAGAAGATATAATTAATGTAATTTTAATAAATGATTTTTCTAGTATTCTTTATCTAAAAGCTATACATTTGTGCAATGATTTAGAAGCAGAAACTAAAATTACTATTACTAAGCTAGATGAAAATTCGTTTAAACATCGACTAAGTAAGTATGAAGAACACTTTTTTAAAACATACGAAACAAGAATATTCGATTTGTATTTAGAAGATGATAAGGGATTGTATCTTATTTTGTTATATTGTATTTGCGAAGATAAATATAAACTCATGGAAATTGAAGAAATAGCAAATAGTCAGCAAAAATCACAATTAATTGATAAGTATTTACCCAGCCAAAATAAATTAGAGGATTATTTAGTTAACATTACTAATCATTATAATATTAATCAATATGGAAAAGGTGATAATTTTGCAGGCGATGATATTGATGGAGATAAAATAATCAGATGATACTAAAAATTTTAGATATTGTTGCTCTTAAAATTCCCTTATCCGAACATAACTTGCTTGCAGGTCAAGTGGGAACCATTGTCGAAATCCTCGCCCCTGAAGTATACGAAGTAGAATTTAGCGATGATGACGGTCAAACCTATGCCATGCAAGCCTTACCAGCCCATCAGCTTCTTAAACTCCATTACAAACCCCTAAAAACTATGTCTAACACCATCAATCAATACGGCAAAGGCGATAACGTTGCAGGCGATAAAATCCAAGGTGATAAAATTCAAGGTGATAAAAACCAAAATGACTTCAAAAACGCAACTATTGGAATTGTCGCTCAAAACCAAGCCCAAGCCACAGTAAGCAACCTTAATCAAACAAGCGGCGCAAGCGTAGCAGAACTAATGCAAATCATCAGCACCATGCGCCAAACTGCCGCCCAATTCCCGGAAGTAATCAGCAAAGACATTACCCGCGAAGACATTATCATTGATATTGATGATGTAGAAGCAGAAATTCAAAAGCCAGAAAAAGAACGCAATGTACCCAAACTCAAAAAGCGTCTACTAGCTTTACTAACTGCTGCTAGTGTAATTGCTGCCCCGATCGCAGGTATGACAGACTTTGCAAACAATGTTATGGAAATAGGGAGCAAATTAAACATCGAACTAAAGCTTCCTTCTGGTAAATAGACTTTTCTCACTCCAGAGGCGATCCGCTTGAAATGATGCCCGCCTTTGATTGAATGAAAATTGAACTAGCGATCGCCAAAATAACAAATGGGTTCGCCAAAATAACAAATGCGATCGCAAAAATCATAAATGCGCTCGCAAAATTATAAATGCCCTCGCAAAATTATAAATGCGCTCGCCGAAATCATAAATGCGCTCGCAAAAATCATAAATGCGCTCGCAAAAATCATAAATGCGCTCGCAAAATTATAAATGCGCTCGCAAAATTATAAATGCGCTCGCAAAATCATAAATGCGCTCGCAAAATCATAAATGCGCTCGCAAAATCATAAATGCGATCGCCGAAATCATAGGGATTACCAAGAAATAAATTATCCACTCTTGTGGGGTGGACATCTTGTCCGCCCCTGTCAACGGGCGGGCGAGACGCCCACCCCACAAGAAAAATTGTATATTTTTTTATTTGGAAGCCCCATAAATGCTAGCTCGCTATGTTTTGATAGCTGTGCGAGTGTCAATAAATCAGCTATTGTTCAACTGCTGAACAAACGCTTGATGTTCAGCTGAATTTAGCCCTGTTTGCAACACCGCTAAAACCTGTTGCATATTGTCATTAACTAATGCTGAGACATCCAGCCATAATCCAGGAAATATTTGACTTTCAATGATGCCTGAGGCATTTGGTGTCAGTGTTATGTATTCACCATCTTGCAAGCTGAACCAACTTATAGTTTGCTCAAAAACCTGCCAAACAATATATTCTTGAATACCATTGCGACGATAGGCGCGTTTTTTATCATATAAATCTTTAGTAGCACTGCTAGCGGCGACTTCTGCGACTAATTCTGGCGCACCTTCCACATAACCATCACTACCCAACTGAGATTTTCCGCCACAGGCTGCATCAATTAACAAAATGGCATCTGGTTGGGGTTCATTATCTAAATCTAGCCGCACAGTTGGATTATCACCTAGTCTGACTCCTGGCGTGGCTACTTTATAATTTCCCAGCCAAATCATTAAATTAGCATGTGGTTCGGCGTGTGGTTCAAAGCGCAAAGGTGATGCCACGTAAACGACTCCTTCAATTAATTCGGCTTTCTTGAGGTTGGGCATGGCATTGTAGCGACGCTCAAATTCTGGGCGAGTCAGGCGATCGCCACTCTCAAGAGGCGGAATATAAGAAGGAGAATGAATTGGAGTAGAATTTTGTGGAGAGGTGTTGACCACGAAAAGCAGGCGGTAGAGGTGGTTAAATTGATTGTATCGTAATGCATTTTGAGGAGAGAGAAGATAAGGGCGATCGCGTTGCGGCTCAAGTGCAAGAAGATTTGTTGATTCAGTTGGGGCACGGTGGAGTTAAAGTGAAGATTGTGGAAATAAACGAACCGCCAAGACGCCAAGGACGCCAAGAGTTGAATGGTTAAACGCAAGAGTGCTTCTAGTCCTGATTCGATGGAAGGTTGGAATTATGAAGCGAAGGTTATTGAAATAGAGGGAATTATTGCTCGCATTGAAGCGGGTGAGTTGGAATTGGAAGAGGTTTTTGATCAATTTGGCAAGGCTGTTGAATATTTGCGTCAGTGCGAAAGTTTTTTGCAGCAGCGACAGCAGCAGGTAGATTTGTTAATTGAAACTTTGAGTGAAGAATAGAAGAAGATTAAGGGAACTGCAAAAAGTAAATTATTTTGGTTAAAGTGTTGACGGTTGACGGTTGACGGTTGACTGTTAACAGTAAATAACCCTAATACCAATTCATCAAAATATTGATACATATAAGACATCTCCAGAAATTAAATATGCGTTTGCCAAAACCCTGTAGGGGCGAACGGTTGTTCGCCCTTTGTTGTGTACGGGTTGTTCGCCTTTTCTTGTGTACCGTTTGTTCGCCCTTTGTTGTGTACGGGTTGTTTGCCCTTTGTTGTGTACCGTTTGTTCGCCCTTTCTTCTGTACCCTGCGGGAAGGCTTACGCCTGTATTTGTATCATTTATAAAGTGAAATGGTATAACACGTAATATTTCACAAATTATTTGGGATTGTTATGGTTTTTTATTAAATAGATCGGCAGAAAGTCCAGTTATTTCATTGGTAAGAATACATAAGAGCCAAAATCTGGTAAATTATCTCGGAACCTGTTGTCAATAATTCGTATTGACAAATTTAATCTGCCAATTTTTAGTTTCTCAAGCATTTGTGCAACTACCAACTTGGGGTAAATCAAAATTATGAAACCATTTCTTTTTGTAACCGATTTAGATGACACCCTCGTATATCGCACCGTGGGTAATGACGACGCTTTGCCAAAGCTGAACCAACTGCTAAACCAACATCGCCAAGAATACGGTACTAAAATTGTTTATTCTACCGGGCGATCGCCTCAGCTTTACCAAGAACTCCAACTTCAAAAAAATCTTTTGCAACCAGATGCTCTAGTCCTTGCTGTAGGGACAGAAATCTACCTTCATGGCAGTGATAATCCTGATTCTAGTTGGTCACAAATCCTCTCTCCTGGTTGGGATCGAGAACTCATCTTATCCATAACCAACAGTTTCCCCGATTTAAAGCTGCAACCACAGTCAGAACAGCGTGCTTTCAAAGTCAGCTTTTTTGTTCCTCAAGAAATAGCAGTCGGTATTCTACCGCAACTTGAGGCAGAGTTAGATAAATATAAATTAAATGTAAAGTTAATCTACAGTAGCGGAATAGACCTTGACATTGTACCCCTTACCAGCGATAAAGGTCAAGCAATGCAATTTTTACGCCAAAAGTGGAAATTTGCAGCAGAACAAACAGTTGTCTGTGGTGATTCAGGTAATGATATTGCTTTATTTGCTGTAGGCAACGAAAGGGGAATCATAGTCGGTAATGCTCGAAAAGAGTTACTCCAGTGGCACAACGAGTATCCGGCTAAGCATCGTTACCTAGCACAAGATTTTTGTGCGGGTGGAATTCTGGAAGGATTAAAATATTTTGGTTTTTTAGAATGATTAGCTATCTCAAAGGAATCGTTGCTGGTATTCAAACAATTGGTAATCGGGCTGTTTTAACTCTAGAAGTTAATGGCTTGGGGTATGATTTGCTAGTTCCCCAACGCCTAGCACAGCAATTACCAGATTCAGGGGGAGTGGCACAAATTTTTACCCATTTGCAAATTCGCGAAGAAGTGCCATTTCTCTATGGCTTTGCTTCTCCAGCCGAACGCGATTTATTTCGCCACTTGTTAACAGTTAGCGGTGTTGGTGCAGCCTTAGCCATTGCACTGTTGGACACTTTGGAACTGCCAGATTTAGTCCAAGCAATTATCGCTGGCAATACCCAAATGTTAATTCAAGCCCCTGGTGTCGGCAAAAAAATTGCCGAACGCATCTGTTTAGAACTGAAAACCAAATTGATTGAGTGGCGCAAATCAGCCGGGTTCTTTGTCGCCACAGGCGGCCCTGCACCAGGAATTCTTGAAGAAGTACAAATGACACTCTTTGCTTTAGGGTATACTGCTCATGAAGTTAGTCATGCCTTGCATGTGGTCAGTGAAGACATCGGACTACCAAAAGACGCCTATGTAGAAGATTGGATTAAACAAGCGATCGCTCATCTCAGTAGTAGCGAACAAGTTGGTTATTAGTCATTGGGCATTGGGCATTGGGCATTGGGCATTGGGCATTGGGCATTGGGCATTGGTTATTAATTCTTATCCCTCTTTCCCTCATCTCCCTTATCCCCCCGATCTCCCTCATCTTACCCACCTCCTCACCTCCCTATCTCCCTATCTTCTCACCTCCCTATCTTCTCACCTCCCTATCTCCCCATCTCACCATCTCCCCACCCCCTCTATGCCCCATGACCCTTATGCTTGGATAGAAAAATCTCTGGCAACAATTCATCGGGCAGATTGGTATCGTTCTGTACAAACTATTGACGGTCGTCCCGGTGCAACAGTGGTTTTACATGGGCAAGAGGTGATTAATTTTGCCAGTAATGATTATTTGGGATTGGCTGGAGATGAACGTTTGATGGCAGCGGCTATCGCTGCTATTGAAGAATTTGGCACTGGTAGTACTGGCTCTAGATTACTCACTGGTCATCGTGAATTACATAGGGAATTAGAAAAGGCGATCGCATCTACCAAACAAACAGAAGATGCCTTGGTATTTAGTTCCGGGTATCTAGCTAATTTGGGTGTAATTACCGCTTTGGTAGGCAAGCGGGATTTAATTTTATCTGACCAATACAATCATTCCAGTTTGAAAAATGGGGCAATTCTCAGCGGTGCAGCGATTGTAGAATATCCCCACTGTGATGTTGTAGCACTTAAAACACAGTTGAATCACCAACGAGAAAATTACCGACGCTGTTTGATACTCACAGATAGCGTCTTCAGCATGGATGGCGATTTATGTCCAATGCCAGCACTCTTAGATCTGGCTGAAGAATTTAACTGTATGCTGCTAGTTGATGAAGCTCATGCCACTGGAATATTAGGAAAAACTGGTGCTGGATGTGTTGAATATTTTGGATGTACGGGAAAGCCTTTAATTCAAATTGGTACTTTGAGCAAAGCTTTAGGTAGTTTAGGCGGGTATGTAGCCGGAAGTAGCATCCTAATCGATTTTTTGCAAAACCGCGCCCCTAGTTGGATTTACACCACTGGACTTTCACCTGCTGATACAGCCGCAGCCTTAGCAGCAATCAACATACTACAACAAGAACCGCAACGCCGTGCCCAATTATGGGAAAATGTGCGTTACTTAAAAGCTTTGCTCGAAGATGTACCTAATTTAAAATTGCTGCCTTCAGAATCAGCTATATTATGTTTCCAATTGCCTAATGCCACAGATGCACTTAAAGCCGGAAAGTATCTCAGAAATGCTGGCATTTTTGCCCCAGCAATTCGTCCGCCCACAGTGCCCACAAGTCGCATCAGAATATCTCTAATGGCAACTCATGAAGCAGCGCATATTGAAAAATTAGTAGCAGTTCTGAAGCAAGGAAATAAGGAGTGGTGAGTAGAAGCCACAGGGGAAGAATTTTAGAAGTTGGTTAATAATCCCTTGATTGAGCAATGCCAAAAAAATAGCGGTAAAAATTTAGGACTTACGCAACGCCGATATTGTCATTGCGACCGAAACGGAGTGTAGGGAAGCAATCCCAGCGTCAGGGGGGATTACTTCTCTATCGCTCGTAATGACGGAATTACGTTATTTTTGCGTAAGTCCTGAAATTAAGAAACTAATATTCTCGCACTTTATACAATGAACCCAAATGTAGAGACGTTGCAATGCAACGTCTGTGGAACGATTTTGATATCATGAACAATTGTTTTTATACATAAAATCAGCAACGTCTAAGGAACTTCCAAATAAAAAAATATTCCACAGAAGATTGTTAATTGTTGAACGTTGACAGTCAACAGTCAACAGTGAATAGTCAACGACCTGAATCAGAACAATTTATTTTTTAGAGTTCCCTAAAAAGAAATTATTTGGCGATCGCGCAAAAATTTACCAGTTATGTTCCGTGGAGCATCAGTAGCTAACCAGATTGCAGTATCCGCCCCTTGTTCTGGCGAACGCGGTGCTGATGAACCACCCATATCTGTTCTCACCCACCCCGGACAAATGGAATTGACAAGGATTCCTTTAGATTGCAAAGCTTGTGCCAGCATAATTGTTGCCCCATTTAATGCTAACTTTGATAGGCAGTAACTTGGAACATCCGCAGATAAATCTGACAATGCTCCATAACCACTGGAAACATTAATTATTCTGGCATTTGGGGATTTTTCTAATAGAGGTAAAAATGCCTGCACCATACGAATTGGGCCAAAAGTGTTGGCATTCATCGTCGAATCGAGCAATTCCCGGTTAATAGTAATAATATTGACATTATTGTCTGGATATACACCAGCATTATTAATCAAAACATCTAAGCGATCGCTCTTTTGGTAGAGGGTTTTGACTGCTTCATTGATGGAGCGATCGTTAGTCACATCCAATTCTATAGGAATTACCTTACCTTGAAGTTGCTGGGCTGCTTGTGTAGCCTTATCAAGGGAACGCGAAGTAATAATCACTTCATAGTCTTTTGCCAGTAAACCCTGGGCAATGGCAAATCCAATTCCTCGGTTACCACCTGTCACTAATGCTCGTTTATCTTGTATCACTTCCATCACAGTACTTCACCTCCAATTACAGGCAAAAAATATACTGGGCTATTGCTTATTGCCTGTTTTCTCCCATATCAAACATTCTAGTAGTTCGCCAAGTGAACTTGGTGGGGGAAAGGGGAAAGGGGAGAGGGGAAAGGGGAAAGGGGAAAGGGTAAAGGGGAGAGGGTAAAGGGTAAAGGTTTTAAATCCCTTACCCTTTACCCAGCCGTCACCCAGCATTTTTGGATTGGCAGACCACTAGATATCTGCATAGAAAATTCGTATCAATATTTACATAAATTTATCGTTGTGTGATGTACTTTTTTCACTCTTTCTATTGCTCTAAAGCCTGACCCGTTTAGATACATTTCAAAGCATTCCTGTTTGATTTCTTCTAAATAACCTTGTTTTTCATAAGAATTCATAAATTGACGACGACAGTTAACACAGATGTAATTTTGCTTACTACCCTTTTTTCCATTCTTGCGGATATGAGTTGATGTACACCTTGTACACTGCATAGCGATCGCTCTAATTCATACTTCAATTATGCAACGCCCAGAATTGTCCTGTTTGTCATACCAGTTTGTGCAGAGATTTAAATGCCGCTATAATCATAAAGGCGCGTGGAACGCACGCCCTAAAAGCTCAATTAATGTCTTCCTAGAAGAGTCATTGAGAAGCGCACACTCACCCTGAAAGGGGAGTGTATGGAGTACGTCACAAAAGTTCGACTTTGTTAAGAATTCCCTACCCAACTATCAGACTTTCTCAGCAAGCCCTAATGAATTAAACTTTTACCTGTTCTATATCTGCATTTGTTGGCTGGTCTATTTCTATGAACCTCGGCCCGATAATCAGAACTGTAACCATCATTAATATACTCGTTACCATAATGATGCTCACCACGCTGGGATCTTCAAAGTTGCTTGTACCCACTAATAGTGCTGCGGCAAAATTGCGTTGAGCGGTTCCGACTCCTAGCACTCTTTGGGTATCAACACCAGGGCCGCCTAACAGATAACCTACGCTAAAGGAAAAGAGAATAAATACAGCACAAACAAAAATTGCGCCTGTTTTCAATAAGGCGATGATATCGTTAGTATGAACAGCTAATCTGACTAATAAACCTATAAATAATCCAGCATTAGATAATTTGAACAAAATTGGTTGAAGATTTGTAGCGATCGCTGGAAATTTAGCTTTAATCAATAGCCCAATTGCCAATGGACTAACCATCATTAATAACAACGGTTTGGCAATTTCCCAAGAGTTGATTTGCACCCCTTCCACCACCAACGGCAATACAATCGGCATATAAACGATTGTCCCCAACATCAGCAACATCATTAACCCCACAGAAAAAGCTATATTGCCCTTAACTATGTGAGCGAGTTTTGGCAAAGCTGGAGGGCCTGATGCTACCGCCATGATTAGTAAACCATCTTTAACTGGTTCGCCTAGATCTACTATTTGCAGCAGCAGATAGACAAAAAGCGGCACCAGCACAAAATTTGTCAGCAAAGACAAGATAACGAGGCGGGGATTGCGGAGTGGTTGCCAAATCTCCTGTAGAGTTAGACGTAAACCAGCACCCAGCATAGTAAAAACAATAAACGTCAGAAGTGCTAATTTGTCGATGACTGCCAGAATTTCATTCATGATTTTAATAAGAATTGGGCATAGGGCATTGGGAATTGGGAATTGGGAATTGGGCATTGGGCATTGCTAAGGAGACAAGGTAGACAAAGCAATCTTTCTCCTCATCTCCCCCATGCCCCACGCCCCATTCGCCATTACTTACTTCAACTCAAGACTTACTTGTTGTAAGTTACCGGTGAAGGTAAAGGGTACTTGGTAGGTGTCAACTACGGGAGTACCTGTGTCTCTACCGACATCGAAGGTTTCATCTAGGGCTAAACGATAAGCAATGGTTTTTTCGATTCGACCTTCGGCTACTTGCTGTTGGTTGATGAATAGTTTGCCGATTCCGCCTTTACCTACAGTGCCTCCGTCATAATCAAAGTCGAACTGTATTGTCGATTTCCCTGGGGGCAATTTTTCTGGGGATTGAATGATGTAGCGAACGGCATTGGCATAGTTGTAAACGTAGGTGGGCTTGCTATCTTCAAGGAAAAAGCTCCAACCGGCAAAACGTCCGCCTTGGGTTAAGAGGATACCTTCTGCACCAGTTTCGGGGATTTCTACGTTAGCTGTGATGCTGAAGGATCTGTTTTTTAAATTTGGGGCGCTACCTTCTGGGATGCCAAATACCCCAGGATAATAAGTAAAGTTTGTGCGTCCGACGGTGAGGCTGGGGCGAATTTTGACATCAAATCGGTCTAGAACGCGATCGTCTAATGGTAAGACTTGATGCTTACGGGCTTCTTTGAAGAATAATTTTTGCAGTTTTTCTACCTTCTCTGGATTTTCTGGAGCGAGGTTGTTGGCTTCGCTGAAATCTTCTGCAATGTTGTACAGTTCCCATTTATCTGTATCAAAGTCGCCTTTGACGGTACGTTCCCAAGGCAAGCGGCCATGACGCGCTGCGGCTACCCAACCGCGATGGTAAATGGCTCGGTTACCAAACATCTCGAAGTACTGAGTTTCGCGATGGGAGGAAGCATCGGGATTATCAAAGGTATAGGCGAGGCTAGTACCTTCTATTGGTTGTTGCTTGACTCCATTCACTTCTTTGGGAGCAGTAACTCCCGCTACTTCTAAAATGGTGGGTGCAATATCAATTACGTGATGGAATTGGCTGCGGATTCCACCTTTGTCTTTAATGCCTTCACCCCAAGAAATTATTAAAGGATTGCGAGTTCCACCAAAGTGGGAGGCGATTTGCTTTGTCCATTGGAAGGGAGTATTAACTGCCCATGCCCAAGGGGCGGGAAAATGGTTGAATGTCTTGGGGCTGCCCAAGTCATCATAGGAAGCAAGCAGTTGTGGCAGATTTTCGGGTACGCCGTTGAAGAATTTCAACTCGTTGACGGTACCTGTTAAGCCGCCTTCTGCACTTGCACCGTTATCTCCCACGATGTAGATGACCAGGGTGTTGTCTAGTTCGCCGAGTTGGTCAACTGCATCAATTAATCTGCCGATTTCATAATCTGTGTGGGCGAGAAATCCGGCAAATACTTCCGCCATGTGAGCTGAGAGTTTCTTTTGGTCAGCCGAAAGGGAATCCCAAGCTGGCAATTCTTCAGGACGGGGTGTAAGTTGGGCATTGGCAGGAATCACACCCAGTTGTTTTTGACGGGCAAAGATTTCTTCGCGTAATTTATCCCACCCTTGGTCAAATTTGCCTTTGTACTTATCAATCCAAGCTTTGGGGGCGTGGTGGGGTGCATGGGTGGCTCCGGTGGCGAGATAGGCGAAAAAGGGTTTGTCAGGAGCAATGGATTGTTGGTTGCGAATCCAGGCGATCGCATGGTTTACTAAATCGGGTGTCAGGTGGTAATCCTGGTTATTTGCTGGTTTCTCGACTCGTTTAGTATTTTCTACCAATGCCGGACTCCATTGGTTAGTATCGCCACCAAGAAAGCCGTAAAAGTACTCAAATCCCAATCCTGTGGGCCAGCGATCGAAAGGCCCAGCGACGCTGGTTTCAAAGTCTGGTGTATTGTGCCATTTACCGAAAGCAGCCGTATTATAGCCATTTTGTCGTAGCACTTCGGCCACCGTGGCAGCACTTTTAGGTAAAATTGTTGTGTAGCCAGGATAACCAGTAGCTAATTCCTCAACTACCCCCGTATTTACTGAATGGTGATTGCGTCCAGTTAACAATGCTGCTCTGGTGGGGGAACAAAGGGCTGTGGTATGGAATTGGTTGTAACGCAATCCGCTTTCGGCTAGGCGAGTCAAGTTAGGAGTTTCCACCGGGCCGCCAAAGGTACTGGCTTGTCCAAAGCCAACATCATCTAATATCACTAGTACAACGTTGGGCGCTTTGTCTGGAGCAGTAATCGGTTGGGGAAAATCTGGTTTTGAGTCTTTGTAGGTAATGCCAATTTTGCCCTTAAATTCTGGTTGGGGAATGGGTAAAATCTGTGATGTGGCTGCAAAGGCAGGACTAGTAACCGTCAGTATAGTGATGACGAGAGATATGATGAGCGATCGCCAAAGAAAATGCAACATAAACTAATTGGTTATTGGTTGAGTAGGGAGTGGAGGAAAAAAGTGTTTTGTTTATTTCATAGGGTGGGAATACTCTGAACTAAACGAAATCCGATATGGGTAGTTCCGGTGTCCGGGGCTTGAGATTCTCGTGCCGCAGGACGGAAGCGGCTGCAATAGTTGGGCGCACAAAGGTAAGAGCCTCCTTTAATGGTGTGTAAGACATTTTCTGTGGGTTTGTTGGGGTCAAAGCTGAGTTTTGGCCCTGTGGGATCGACACTATGGTTTTTCTGGTCATGCCCTACCCCAAACAAATCTGAGGTCAATTCCCAGACATTACCTGCCATGTCGTAAAGACCGTAACCGTTGGGTGGAAAGGAACCTACGGGGGCAATACCTACGTAACCATCGCTTTTGGTATTAAAAAAGGGAAAGATTCCTTGCCAGGTGTTGGCTTTTTTCTCAGAATATTGCTCGCCCCATGTATAAGTCGCGCTCTCCAAACCACCACGGGCGGCGTATTCCCACTGGGCTTCGCTTGGTAGGAATTTTCCCGCCCATCGCGCGTAGGCTACGGCATCTTCATAGGCAATATGAACCACTGGGTAATTTTCTTTTCCAGCTATCGCACTTTCCGGGCCGAAGGGATGCTGCCAATTGGCCCCAGTGCGCCAATACCACCAACTCAACAGCTTTGCTCCTGGCTTTGCCATCTCAAACACCAAAGAACCCGGTAATCTCTGCTCCTCTGATAAGTCGGGAAATTGTTCTTTGGATAAAGGGCGCTCTGCAACTGTTACATATCCTGTTGCTTTGACAAATGCTGCGAACTGTGCATTTGTCACTTCATATTTATCGATGCAAAAAGAACTCACTGTAACATCAAAAGCCGATCGCTCTTCCACAAAAGCAGAATTATTCGATCCCATTGTGAATGTTCCTGCTGGAATCAATACCATTTCTTGGGGACAGGGATTGACGCTAGCGGCAAAAGCAGGAGGAATGATGAATAAAAATGCGATCGTCACTCCTGTAACGAACAATAATCTGAAAAAACTTTTTCCTAGCTTCGACATACTAATAGCAATTTGTATTTACATTAGCCATAACTTTGAAATTTACTAACTCATATTTTGAAAATTCAAATTACCTTTGATAACGCAGGTTTATCTTAATAATATGATGTTTAAAACCAGCTATATTTTTCATAAACAATATGCAAAATTTATATAAGCTTTTACGTAAAAATTCAGCACTCAGGAGCCAGAATTCATAATTTATAAGGAATTTAGTATAACTAGTATGATTTAATAATCAAGAGAATACTTGATTATTGAACTATTCTGACTCCTGAATTCTGACTCCTGAATCCTTACGCTTTTACATCAATTGCACTAGGTAGTAAGTACAATAGGGTAAATAATTAAAGTAGTGAGAACTAAAGTTATCCAAAAAGGACTAAAATCCTTACTACTAACTGAATATTAAGAATTTTACGTTACTTAACATTGTTTGATTTTTTCAATTATTTCTACTTGTTTCCTGTTAATTAAAAACATCAAAATGCAACGAATCTCCGACCATATACATTAAAATTCTGGTTTTAAATCGAGCAAAATTTACCTTAAATTAATTTAAATGAATCTCCAAAAAAGAAGCCAGAAAGTTTTCTTAAATAGATAACAATGAAGTGAGAGAGTTAGACCCATGCTACCACTCAAACTTTTATTCATCATGAATTTTGGCTTTTTGTTACTAAAGTACTATAAATCGATATGTATACCGTATTTAATTGCGATATTGATAAACTACCTCTTAGACAAAAATAAGTCAAGAACTTTGTGAAACGTCATAAAATAACCCTCAAAACTCAGAAAGTTTTGAGGGTTAATTAACAAGCTAAGGTGTTTTAAATTTAACTTGCACATTCATATCATGTTCGTCTAATTACTTATCAAAAAAATTCTCCGTGTCAGAGCGTCTTTGCGTCAGTCTACATGATAAGTATTCAACCGGACATGACATCACTCGCCATCGGCTGTTGACTGTCAACAGTTAACAGTTAACAAGCACCACGAATAGTTATGCTTTTTTCCCGTTTATTCGGTGAGAACAATATCATTGTGATTGTTGCAATTTCTGAAGTTGGGCACTTTTGTTAACAATTATATCTGCATGGGAATCAGCACTCTTCTCCAGTGCATCACGGCGGGACTGATTACCGCCAAGTCCATCGAGTTCAGCAGTTTCACCACGCATTTGCTGTACTGCGTGTGATACTTCGTGGGAGAGTGTATGTTGACCTTGGGGTGAATCCACAGGAAGTTGGGAATGCATAAAAATGTTAGTTTCCCCTTCATTACTTGGCGTGGTAAATGCTGCTGCATTCATGGAGTCACAGTAAGCATCAGCTTGTCCTCCTTGTACGAGGTGTACCTTATCCAGGCTCATTCCATGATGTTCTTGTGCAGCAACAGCCACATCTGTGGGTAATGGAGTACTACCAGAATTGCTCAATTGAAGTGGATTGATATTGTTAACAGCCGCCGCATTATTAAAATTAGCTTGAGACTGCTCAGTAATTCCTAGTTGATTTTCCATCCAACCTTTACGTTGTGCTGGAGGTGCTGCTGGGGTTGGTGTTGGTGTAATTCCATTAGAAGTATAATAAGTAACACTACCGCAGTTAACAGAACCACTTACTCTCTTCATGGGTCTGATACTCTCACCAATAAACATGCCCCACTTCAAGGGATTAACGTAGTCACTACCTTGAACATCTAGTTCTGGATTTAAAGATATTTCAGCAATCAGCGGTGCCATAAAACGTTGCATGTTATTGGTCATGTTTGTTGTTCCGCCTCTACTGCTGGTTGTAGAATCAGTGTATTTATCACTGCGACTAGTTGTAGTAGATACTTCACTTCCCACTGTCCCAGAACTACCAGTAGAAGTTTCGCCACCTTTGCCAGCCTCTCCAGATTTCGTACCACTTGTACTACCACCACTAGCCGTGGCTTTAGCGGAATCTGTGGTTGAAGTGGATGTCTCTGTACTGGAGGTGGTACTACCACCGAAGCCGCGAGTCGTGGCTGCACTTCCACCTCCAGAAAGAGCTTGTGGTTCACCTAATCTAAAGCGGATATACCCTCTCCAGTAGACATTGACTCCAGTGGTTTCAACAAAATTGATGGGTATATTTGTGTCTGATAAGCTAGTGTCCGAGAGTACTTGATCTATTCTGTCAATGTAGCGACTAAAATCTGGCGGTCTTGCTCCCGGCATATTGTCTAGAGCTATTATCGCTTTTTGATCTAATAAAGAGATGACAGCACTAGTGTTACCGTTGACTGTCTCTATAGTTGCACCACCAGGAATATTCATTCCGTCTCGCTGAATCGGTTTTTGTTGCACAGGAGAGTGAAAAGCCTGCTTCGTTTCCACTGGTTCTGGTGTTATCTTTTGTTGAACGGCTGGTGCAGCCATCATACCTACTTGCTGCTGGTGAGATTCTGCTGGCTGGTTAGTGAATCTATCCTGTGAATGCAAAGATATTTTGCTAATATCGTGATTCAGAGGTTGTTGAATAACTGTTGGTTCTAAGGATTCCTCTTCAAGCAAATCATCTTCTTCAAAATCAGTTGATATTATTGGACGCTGAGCTTGATTTGTATCTAGACCAAAACCGCGCGTTGGATTTGCCAACGTTGGAATATCTTGTGAGACAAGCGACGGATTTGTAGAATTCGATGCAGGTGTTTTTCGGCGACCAATTTTACGTAACCCCCCAGCGCCTTGTCGATGGACATCGCTCATCTCACTTTCCCCCATAAATACTGTTTAAGTCGATCGTACAATTTGTCTAATTGCACCGCTATGGACGTAAGTATAAATTATCTCAATTGGCAAGTTACTGCCGTTGCTAATAATACCTACAGGATTGCAAAAAAAGCTGTGGATAAACTGCGATCGCTTATTATCCTTTTAGCTAGTGCTTTATCTAAAATTAACAAAGGAAAGTCAAGAATCGGGAGTTTTCAATGGCAGCTTTTTTCAGACAGAAGAAAAGTTGAGATGAGTAGTCCCAGAGGGAAAAGGGGAAGGGGAAAGGGGGAAAGGTTTGGTATTTTTCCTTTTCCCTTTGACCACAAGAGTCCAAAAAGCAATTGACTGCAAGAGGTATAGTCACCAGTCATTAGTCACCACCCCCTATTTCCCCATTAAATCAATTCCAGCCCACCTCGATAGCCAGTAACAATACGGCTACCATCCTTGAGAATGTGAACTTCAATTTGGTCGCTAGCCCAGGTAATCTGGTCAGCAAAAGCAGGGTTAAATATGTTGATCTTCTGGTTACTAGAAGAAACTGGTGAGTTAGGAGAATTAATTGCCAGAGATTGCACAAAAGGCCCGTCAATTAAAATATCAAGTTGTTCTAACAATTCTTGGGAACCTGGCGGTGCAGATTTAGACTGTAGCTGCTTGAGGGTGAACCCACTAAAAGACATTACATTCAACCCAGCGGCTTTTAATTTACGAGCTAAAGATGCTAGCGTAGCTGCTTGCCAAAATGGTTCTCCACCAGAAAACGTTACACCAGTATTGCGAGAATTACTCAGAATATTTTCAACAAGAGTATCAACAGCAACAAGTTGATTAGCCTCAAAAGACCAAGAGTCAGGATTAAAACAGCCAGGACATTCACGCGAACAACCTTGCACCCAGATAACTGCGCGACAACCAGGGCCATTGACTTCTGACTCATCAACGTAACCCATAATGTTGAGATAGCCAGAGGGAATTTCTGTGAGTGCTAGCGATGGGTCAGTTGGCTTAGTTTCCATCTCTTTAACTCCTTTTAAAACCGTCGCCTGTTAACTATATAACTATAGCGAAATATTATAAGCTTTCACCTTAGTAAGTAACTCAGGCTTTTTTGTCGGTATTTGTACTTTTTCACTACTTAAAATGGGCGTTATGAATGGCAAATTTTACTGCTAAGTAGCTAAACATGATTAAACATAAAACGCTTAGGGACTTCCAAAGAATAAGTTACTCAATTTATTTGGATATGTAGTTTTTCTCTAGCCTGCTCCCTGCCCCTTGCCTTCTTCAACCTAGATGCTCTCGGAAATACTCGGCGTAAAGTTGACAACGCGGTAACACGATACGCCCTTCGCGACGGACTAAACCTGCACCGCGCAAGCGAAAGAAAATTCGCTCGTCTTCGCAGAGGTTCTGGCGAATGATTTGGAACATTGCTTTAACCAACTCCTGTTTATTATGCAATCGAAAGAGATGGTTTCGCAGATGATTACCAAAGATTCCATTATCTGTGGTGGCGTTGGTAAATAGTTCATTAACAGAGAGGCGCTGGCTGGCTACTGAGTAGAGTGCAAGGCGGATTAAATAAGGATGTCCCCCTAACAGCGCCATTAATTGCTGTTCTTCTTTGGGGTTAAATGGGGAACCGTGACGGCGGTTGAGGTCAGAAACTTGTGCTGGTGTGAAGTCTTCTAAATCAATCACCTGCCCTACATTAAAGGGTGATTGGTTGAGATTATCAATTAACTGGTAGGGTTCGGTGGAAGTAACGAGTGCTAAATCGAGTTGCTTCCAAATCGGTGTGGTGGCGCGGCTGTTGTGCCAACTTCGCAGCATTCCAAAAAAATCAGAACGAAATTCAGTATCAAAAACTGTTTCTACTTCATCCATTGCCAAGACAAGAGGGTTGCCAAATTCTTTGAGCAAATAGCGACCGACGTAACGAGTGCAGCGCTGACTATTTCCCAAGGGGAGATTCCAATATTCAGTTACTTTGTCGGTCATTTCCAGTTCATCAGTTAACCAAGTACAGAACTGGCGAAAGAAGAGGTCAGCATTGGTTAAGGCGGTTTTGTCAAATAATTGGAAATCCAACAAAGCAACTCGCTTACCTGCATTCACAGCAGTTTTAATTGTGCGAATTAATAGGGAACTTTTGCCCATTTGTCGGGGGCCTTTTATGGTAATTGTCACACCTTGCTGCTCAATTGTCTGCAAAGCAAGTGGATCTGATGAGCGTTCTACGTAAAAAGCAGATTGTGATTCCATTGTGCCTTCGGGCATTTCTAGGGAAACGGGTTGTGCTGAAGGAAAGGGATGGGGGAGGGGTGATGAGGATGTGGTTCGGCTGACCTCGACTTCGCTCGGTACAAGTCGCTCACCAACCGGGGATGAGGGGGATTTTTGTGTGGCGATGGTTAATGGAGTGCCGGAGATAGTTTGTAATAATTCATCTATGAGCCGGGGGGTATCTTCTGTGTCTTTCCAGAATGCCCAGTTAATACCGTTGAGATAGGCACTCAAAGGATAGACGAGGGGTTCTTGATATGCTAAACGCACTGGGAGAATTACGGGGCGTCCTTGTTGTGATTTTGATAAGTGGTGTGCTGTTTCGATTTCTGCTATTACCATCTCGCTTTGGGTTGACCAGGCTGAAAGAAAAGTAATGAAAAAATCAGCTTGGTGGATTTCTGCTTCAATGCGTTCAGCCCAGCGTGTGCCAATGGACATGGTTTGGTCGATGAAGACTTGGTGTTGCTGGGATAGGGCTTGGAAAACTTGCAATGCAATTTGTTCGTCTGGGTGAACATTACGCTTATAGCTAATGAAGATGCGTTTAGTCTGTGAATTAAGCATTACTATAGAAATTCGCTTTACAGTTTGGTAGGGTGCGTTATGGAGGGCAGTCCTAACGCTCCGTAAATCTTTAGCGGTGCGTTACGCTGGCGCGATAACACACCGTACAACACTACAGCGTAGTTGCAGATAATTACCGACATTACAAAAAAATTGCCTACGAAGTTCAAATACTCATTAATGGAGTTCCAAGCCTTATTAATGAAGCTCAAATACTCGTTAATGGAGTTCAAAGCCTCATTAATGAAGCTCAAATACTCGTTAATGGAGTTCAAAGCCTCATTAATGAAGCTCAAATACTCGTTAATGGAGTTCAAAGCCTCATTAATGAAGCTCAAATACTCGTTAATGGAGTTCAAAGCCTCATTAATGAAGCTCAAATACTCGTTAATGGAGTTCAAAGCCTCATTAATGAAGCTCAAATACTCGTTAATGAAGTTCAAATACTCGTTAATGGAGTTCAAAGCCTCATTAATGGAGTTCCAAGCCTCATTAATCGAGTTGAAATACTCGTTTGCGAGCTATACATATAGTTTAAGTTGAGCAATGAAATCCAAAATTAAACGTTAATTGTTGAATTTTGCTGCGCTCAAGCGAAATTAGAATTCTTTTTAAGAAACTCCAAGAAATAAATTATCCAATATTGTGGGGTGGGCATCCTGACCGCCACATCGACTGGGCGGGCAAGATGCCCACCCCACAAGAGTTAATTGGATATTTTTTGATTTGCAAGTCGCTTACAGTAATTTTGAGGTAAATAGACAAAATGTATTACATGATGTCATTGTAAATTGAGTCGGTGCCTTTTGCGTTTTCCTTCCTCTCGGAGTCTGTGAGATGGCTAATCCAACTATTTATACTGTTGGCGGGACTGTGCAGGCTGGTGGTGGAATTTACATTCCCCGTCAAGCAGATGACGAATTGCTGGGTTTATGTCGCTCAGGAACTTTTGCTTATGTGCTGACGCCGCGCCAAATGGGGAAGTCTAGCCTGATGGTACGCACGGCGCAAAGGCTGACGGATGAGGGCATTCGCTCGGTAATTGTTGACCTCCAGGAATTGGGGGCAAATGTCACAGCCGAACAATGGTATTTTGGCTTTTTGGTGAAGCTGGATGACCAACTGATGTTTGATACAGATGTCGTGAGTTGGTGGCAAGAACGCGAATATCTGGGAGTATCGCAACGGCTGACACAGTTTTTTGAGAAAATTTTGCTGGCTGAGGTTGAAGGGCAAGTGGTGATTTTTGTGGATGAAATTGACTCTACCCTCAGCTTGAATTTTACTGATGATTTTTTTATCGCCATTCGTTATCTCTATGTTGCCCGTGCTACTAATGCTGAATTTAATCGGCTTTCTTTTGTGCTAATGGGGGTAGCGACTCCCGGCGATTTAATTAGCGATGCCAAGCGCACGCCGTTTAATATTGGACAGCGTGTAGATTTAACTGATTTTACTTTTGAGGAGGCTTTACCTTTAGCTGAGGGATTGGGATTACCCAGCGATGAGGCCAAGCAAATATTACACCAGGTGTTGAAATGGACGGGGGGACATCCTTATTTGACGCAGCGCCTTTGTGGTGGCTTGGTAGCCGAGAGGCACAATTTTGTAGAGACGCGATTCATCGCTTCTTCTTTGCGTACCAAGGATATAGACAAAATAGTGAGCAACACATTTTTTGGCGCAATGAGCGAGCAAGATAATAATTTGCAGTTTGTCCGCGATATGCTCACCAAACGCGCACCAGACCCGGAGGTTTTGACCATTTACCGCGAGATTCGCTGGGGTAAACGGGCGGTTGTGGATGAGGAACAGTCTTTAGCTAAATCTCACTTGAAACTCTCAGGGGTGGTGCGGCGGGAGAATAATGTTTTGCGGGTGCGGAATGAAATTTATCGGCAGGTGTTCGATTATAAATGGATTAATAAACATTTGCCGTTTAACTTGCGGGATAGGTGGGAGCGTCTAAAACCTGCACTGCCTTATGTGATTGTAATGATTGTTTTTTCGACATTATCAACGGCGGTGGCTTGGTATATTTATGAGCAAAATCTGATTGCCCAGAAAGCCCTTGAAGAAGCAAATAAACGCCGGATAAACGCCGAAATTCTCGCTAAAAGTCTCGAATTACAAAATCTGATGGCAGAAAAGTCAGAATTTGATGCTTTCGTTGCAAGTTTGAAGGTAGGCAAAAGACTCAAAACACCAAATAAAAATGTAGAACAAGATACCCGCATGTTGGCACTACCTACACTCAAGCAGGCAATTTTACCCATACTCAAGCAGGCAATTTATAAATTCAAGGAACGTAACCGAATTCAAGATCATAACCATTCGGTTAGAGGCGTGGTATTTAGCCCTGATGGTCAAACCATTGCCTCTGTCAGTGATGATAAGACGGTGAAATTGTGGAATCTCAAAGGGCAAGTGTTACAAACTCTCACTGGTCATAGCGATTCGGTTAGAAGCGTGGCATTTAGTCCCAATGGTCAAATTATTGCCTCTGCCAGTCGTGATAAGACGGTGAAGCTGTGGAATCGCAACGGGAAAGTGTTACAAACTCTCACTGGTCATAGCGATTCGGTTAGAGGCGTGGCATTTAGTCCCGATGGTCAAATTATTGCCTCTGGCAGTGATGACAAGACGGTAAAGCTGTGGAATCTCAAAGGCCAAATGTTACAAACTCTCACTGGTCATAATGATTTGGTTAATACCGTAGCATTTAGCCCCGATGGTCAAATTGTTGCCTCCAGCAGCGATGACAAAACGGTGAAGCTGTGGAATCTCAAAGGCCAAATGTTACAAACTCTCATTGGTCATAGCGATTTGGTTAATAGCGTAGTGTTTAGTCCCGATGGTCAAACCATTGCCTCTGGTAGTGATGACAAAACGGTGAGGCTGTGGAATCGCAACAGGCAAAAAGTATTACCAACTCTCCCAGGTCATACCAGTTCAGTTAATAATGTGGCATTTAGCCCTGATGGTCAAACCATTGCCTCTGTCAGTGATGATAAGACGGTGAGGCTGTGGGATCGCAAAGGGAAAGTCTTACAAATTCTCACTGGTCATAGCGATTCGGTTAGAGGTGTGGCGTTTAGTCCCGATGGTCAAACCATTGCCTCTGCCAGTGATGACAAGACGGTGAGGCTGTGGAATCGCAACGGGAAAGTCTTACAAATTCTCACTGGTCATAGCGATTCGGTTAGAGGTGTGGCGTTTAGTCTCGATGGTCAAATTATTGCCTCTGCCAGTCGTGACAAGACGGTAAAGCTGTGGAATCGCAACGGAAAAGTGTTACAAACTCTCACTGGTCATAGCGATTTAGTTAATACCGTAGCGTTTAGTCCCGATAGTCAAATTATTGCCTCTGCCAGTCGTGACAAGACGGTAAAGCTGTGGAATCGCAACGGAAAAGTGTTACAAACTCTCACTGGTCATAGCGATTTAGTTAATACCGTAGCGTTTAGTCCCGATAGTCAAATTATTGCCTCTGCCAGTCGTGACAAGACGGTAAAGCTGTGGAATCGCAACGGAAAAGTGTTACAAACTCTCACTGGTCATAGCGATTTAGTTAATACCGTAGCGTTTAGTCCCGATAGTCAAATTATTGCCTCTGCCAGTCGTGACAAGACGGTAAAGCTGTGGAATCGCAACGGGAAAGTCTTACAAACTCTCACTGGTCATAGCGATTTGGTTTGGGGCGCGGCATTTAGCCCTGATGGTCAAATTATTGCTTCTGCTAGTTCAGACAAGATGGTGAAGCTTTGGAATCGCAACGGGAAAGTCTTACAAACTCTTCAAGACCATAGGGATTGGGTTTGGGGAGTGGCATTTAGCCCTGATGGCCGAACCATTGCCTCTGCTAGTTTAGATGACACGGTGAAGTTATGGAATCGCAACGGGCAAGTGTTACAAACTCTCCAAAGTCATAACAGTTCAGTTTATGGCGTGGCATTTAGCCCCGACAGTCAAACCATTGCCTCTGCCAGTCATGACAAGACGGTGAAGTTGTGGAATCGTAACGGGCAACTTTTACAAACTCTCGCAATTGGTCATAGTAAGTCGGTTAGGGGCATGACATCTGGTGACGACGGTCAAATTATTGCCTCTACTAGTTTAGACAAGACAGATTTGGATGATTTAATGGTTAAGGGTTGTGCTTGGGTGCGCGATTATTTGCAAAACAACCCCAATGTGAATGAAAGCGATAAGCGTTTATGTGATGATGTTGGCATAGGTAGGTGATTGAATGATTTGAGGAAGGGCGGTTTCGCTGTAATTTGAGGAAGTGCGATCGCTGTTGCTGTAATCTGAGAAAGTGCGATCGCCTGTACAATTTCAGCTATGCTCTGATTTGAGAAAGTGCGATCGCTTTTGTTGTAATTTCAGAAAGTGCGATCGCCTGTACAATTTCAGCTATGCTTTAATTTCAGAAAGTGCGATCGCTTGTGGCATCACTAATTTTGATTTTGCGCTAACCAAGCTTGTAAGTCCGTTAAAGTAGAAAAATCAAGTAAAGCCTCTGCTAAATCATCCAACTGTGTTGAATCTAAAGCTTGTATTTTCAATAGCTGTGCAGGTGGAACAGTTCCAACTTTACGGCGAAGTAGTCGCGTAACAATAGATAAAGCTTTTTCCTGCTGGATATCCTGATAAATTACAGACTCGCGCATAGCATCACTCCGTAATAATCTCTTAATCAGTTCCTTGTTTAATACTAACCCAGATAATATTGCCGTTGATGCAGCAATATTACTTTGTGTACGCTGGTCGTTGATTTGTTCAATAGCCTGTGCAACCTGTTGTAATGTTCGCGCTTTATCATCAGTTTGACTGAGGGTTGCAAATGGTAACAAACCACGAGTATTTAAAAATATGTGGCTTGGTTGCTCCCAAAGACGAATCACTCCAAATTCATGACGGGTATTTTCTAAAACAAAAGCTGTTTGCTGGACTAATTCTGATGTGGTGGGTTGCAGATAAATAACAACTTGATGCATTCGCTTGTGGGGAAATTTGCGATACACCCTTAACCGATAATCGGTCATCCGAAAGGGAATTTCAGCTTTTGCTTCCGTCTGGAATTCGATATGCAGGACAATTTCATCTGACTGTAACAGAATTAAAGCATCTGCTCGAATTGGTTCGAGGGATAATTCTGATGGACTGAGTTTGGTAAGTGCAATAGATTCACCGAGTAACCAGGTGGCGAAATCGGCTGAAAATGACTCTGCTAAAAAACGACAGACGTTATCAAACATAGATAAGTATTATATCAGCCAGGTATTCTCTGTCATTTAGCATTTGTCAATTGTCTGTCTCATACCCAATTGTTACATAAGCGATCGCTTGTATGATTAGACTTCTTGGCCTTAGTCGGGAAAAGGGTAAGGGGAAAGGGGGTGCATGTTTGGTATTTTCCCTTTCCCCAATAAAGATGCACCCCTTTTTCCATCTCTTGCAAAAGCACTTTTGCAAGAGATCTATTGAATATAAAACTTAATAAATCACGATTCTCATCAACAAACGGGTTCGTTTACTAACGAAAATAATGTGTTTGATCGCAAAAATCATCAGTTTCATCAACAAACAGGTTCGTTTGTAACGAAAATTATCCGGTTTGTCAGGGGGACGGCGTAGCAGGGGGGAATTATTAAGCGCATTGTTACAGAGAATTGGTATGATGCGTTGCCTGTTCGCTGCTATCTTTTAAAGAATCTCGCGTTTTGCCAGATATTGATACATTTGCCAACGTGCATCTACTTCGGTTTGGGCTTGTTGTAACAATTGCTTGGCAAGTTCGGGTTTACTCTTAGCGAGCATTTTGAAGCGATTTTCTTGGTACATTGAATGTTCTACTGGTTGGGTTGGCGATCGCATATCCAATTGCAAGGGATTTTTACCTTGTTTTTGCAACTCTGGATTATGGCGATACAATAACCAACGACCTGATTCTACCAAAGATTTTTGATGATTCATACCTGTTGTCATGTTAATGCCGTGGGCGATGCAATGGCTGTAAGCAATAATCAGCGATGGCCCGTTATAAGCTTCTGCTTCTAAAAATGCCCTCAAGGTATGTTCGTCTCTTGCGCCTAAAGCTACACTGGCTACGTAGACGTTTCCGTAGGTCATGGCAATCATCCCCAAGTCTTTCTTTGGCGCAGGCTTACCACTGGCGGCAAATTTGGCAACGGCGGCTCGTGGTGTGGCTTTGGAAGATTGACCGCCTGTGTTGGAATATACTTCTGTGTCCATCACTAAGATGTTAACATTGCGACCGCTTGCCAGCACGTGGTCGATACCACCAAAGTCAATATCATAAGCCCAACCGTCACCGCCAACAATCCAAACGCTCTTTTTCACCAAGTAATCAGCAAGGGATTTGAGATTTTGGATTTGGGCATGGGGCATCCCTTCTCTGCGAGACGCTACGCGAACGGCTTCGCTCAGGGCAAGTGGGGATGGGGCATGGGATGATAGTTCATCTAGCTTTTGTTTTAACAGTGCTATCCGTTCTCGTTGTTCCCAAATGTCAGCTTCAGATTTTTGTTCGGCTTTGAGAATAGACTGTACCAATTCGTCAGGTATTCCCAATTCCCCATGCCCAATGCCCCATGCCCCACTTCGTAATTTTTGCAAAAGTTCTGCTGCAAATTCGGCTTGTTTATCCACAGATAAACGAAAGCCAAAACCAAATTCGGCGTTATCTTCAAATAAATTATTCGACCATGCAGGGCCGCGTCCTTCGGCGTTAGTTGTCCAGGGTGTGGTGGGGAGGTTACCGCCGTAAATTGAGGAACAACCTGTAGCGTTGGCGATGATGGCGCGATCGCCAAACAATTGTGTTAATAGTTTTAGATAAGGTGTCTCACCACAACCCGCACAAGCACCAGAGAATTCAAATAAAGGTTCTTGCAATTGTTGTTGGCGAATTTGGTTTAATTTCAACTGCCTTCTGTCAGGGTTGGGTAACCTTAAAAAGAAATCCCAATTTTTTTGTTCTTGTTCTCGCAATGGCAATTGTTGTGCCATATTAATCGCTTTCAGGGATGGCTGAGATTTATTTTTCGCCGGACAAATCTCTACACAAATCGAGCATCCCGTACAATCCTCTGGAGCTACCTGAATGGTAAATTTTTGATTGGCAAAGTCTTTATCTTTGGCATTAATTGACTTAAAGGTTGCTGGTGCATTCACTAATTCATCAACTTGATAAGCCTTAGCACGGATAGCACTGTGGGGACAAACCATGACGCACTTACCACACTGAACGCAGACATCCGGTTCCCACACGGGTATCTCTTGGGCTACGTTGCGTTTTTCCCACTTCGCAGTACCTACGGGAAAGGTTCCGTCAGCCGGTAAGGCGCTAACGGGTAAATCGTCGCCTTCCCAAATCATGATTTTACCCAATACTTCTTCGACAAATTCGGGAGCGTTGGAGAAGACGGGGAGAGTGGGAGACGCGGGGACGCGGGGAAAGAACTCTCCGCGTCCCCGCGTCTTTGTGTCTCCGTGTCCCTTCACTTCAACATAGTGTAAGTTGTCTAAGGTGTTGTCTACGGCTTGTAAGTTCATGCGGACAACTTCTGCACCTTTTTTACCGTAGGTCTTTTCGATCGCTTGTTTGATTTTAGCGATGGCTTCTGCTTGGGGCAAGACTCCCGCTAAGGCAAAGAAACACACTTGCATGGTGGTGTTAATTCTGCCACCCATACCGCTTTCACGGGCGACTTGATTGGCATTAATTACATATAATTTCAGCTGCTTATCGATAATTTGCTGCTGTACCTTGGGCGGTAAATGTTCCCAAACGCTATCTGCATCATATGGGCTATTAAGTAGCAAAATTGCTCCCAAAGTAGCAGCTTTTAAAACATCTATCCGTTCCAGAAATCCCCAGTGATGACAACCGATAAAGTTAGCTTGGTCAATTAAATAAGTGGAGTGAATTGGTTCCTTTCCAAAACGTAAATGAGAAACCGTCATCGACCCCGATTTCTTAGAATCGTAGACAAAATAACCTTGGGCATAATTATCGGTTTCTTCACCAATAATCTTAATGGAGTTTTTGTTAGCGCCAACTGTACCATCTGAACCCAACCCATAAAACATTGCCCTCACAACGTTATTTGATTCTGTGGAAAAATTGGGGTCAAAGTCCAGAGAAGTGTAAGTTACATCATCATTAATCCCAATAGTAAAATGATTCTTCGGCTGACTTTGAGCTAAGTTATCAAAAATTCCCTTCACCATTGCCGGCGTAAATTCTTTAGACGAAAGACCGTAGCGACCGCCGACGATTTTGGGGGATGAGGGGGATAAGGGGGACAAGGGGGACAAGGGGGACAAGGGGGACAAGGGGGACAAGGGGGACAAGGAAGAATTGTCTCCTCTCTCTCCCTTGTCTACCCCCTCTCCCTTGTCTACCCCCTCTCCCTTGTCTGCCCACGCTTCATGAATAGCAGCCACCACATCTAAATACAATGGTTCACCGGCGCTACCTGGTTCTTTGGTGCGGTCGAGAACGGCGATCGCTTGTACACTACTAGGTAAGGCTGCTACAAATCTGTGGACATCAAAGGGGCGGTAAAGTCGCACTTTCAACACGCCGACTTTTTCACCACCGGCGTTGAGATAGTCTACTGTTTCGTGGACGGTTTCACAGCCAGAACCCATGAGAACGATGACGCGATGGGCGTCGCTAGCTCCATAATATTCATAGATTTGGTAATGCCTGCCCGTGCGTTCTCCAAATTTGTCCATGATGCGCTGCACAATTTCCGGACAGGCGTTGTAGTAGGGGTTAGCGCCTTCACGGGACTGGAAATAAACATCGGGATTTTGAGCAGTACCCCGCAATACTGGACGGTCTGGGGTGAGGGCGCGGTTGCGGTGGGCAAGGATTAGGTTATCATCGATGAGCGATCGCAAATCATCATCTGCAAGTAGTTTGACTTTCTGCACTTCATGGGAAGTACGGAAACCATCAAAGAAATGCATAAATGAGACTCGCGCCTCTAAGGTAGCAGCATGGGCGATGAGAGCAAAGTCTTGACTTTCCTGCACCGAAGCGGAACACAGCAGAGCAAAACCAGTAGCCCTAGTTGCCATGACATCGCTATGGTCGCCAAAAATTGATAAAGCATGAGTAGCCAGGGAGCGTGCTGCAACGTGAATTGTGGCGCTAGTTAATTCACCAGCAATTTTGTAGAGGTTGGGTATCATCAACAATAATCCCTGAGATGCCGTAAATGTGGTACTCAGAGAACCCGTTTGCAATGCGCCATGCACGGCGGCTGCGGCTCCTCCTTCGCTTTGCATCTGCACCACACTGGGAACAGTCCCCCACAAGTTGGGACGACCTTCCGCCGCCCAAGCATCCGCCCATTCACCCATTGCTGAAGAGGGAGTGATAGGATAAATGGCGATCGCTTCATTTAATTTATAAGCAACACGGGCAACAGCTTCATTCCCGTCGATGGTTGCGAAGGTTTTGTTCATAATTTGCTTTTTGTCCTTGGTCGTCTTGCATAAGTCGGGAAAAGGGTAAGGGGAAAGGGGGAAAGGTTTTGTGTTTTCCCTTTCCCCTTTTTCCATCTCTTGCAAAAAGCACTTTTGCAAGAGGTCTATTAGTCATTGGTCATTCGTCCTTTGCAAATGACTTTGACTCTAAACATTTGTAATGAGGAATCCAGTTTGCTTAAAAAAGCTGAAGATGAGGACGCTGTTGAGCTATTGCCTACTGCTTCTGCTCTAAGTTAATTTTCAATAAATATTGCAAATATTAGTATCTCATTTGCAATATTGCATCTATTAATATGTATTAGTTGTGTACTCAAGAATCAAACTTATGATGAGATAAGGCTTTGTGGTGGTCGATTCTTTTTTGTGGGGTATGGGGTCGGGAATATTTAATATTTGAAGTTGCGATCGCCCTTCTAATACCGTTGAAATTTAAAATTATAAATGTAGAGACGTTGCAATGCAACGTCTCTACAGGATTTTGATATCATACACAATCGTTTTCATACATGAAATCAGCAACGCCGAATTAAAGACTTGTAAAATCACCACCGGCAAATGGTGTAAACCCACTAAACTTTAAAGATTGAGCGAGATTGATTATAATCTTCTTACTTTTTGTTGTCTTGGAGTTGATTTTCTCGCTCGTTAAATGAAGATTCAACATATGTTAATCTTGGGCTTCTTTTGGCTTTAACATCTGCCAAATTTCTGTATCAACTTGGGTTAAATATTGCAACTCTAACTCACCTATTTTCTGAATTATGCGTTTTCGGTCAATAGCTCGTAATTGAAACACCATTGCCACGGAAGGCAAAGTTAAACCATTCTGTTCCGATGGCTCAATTCTGATTGTAAATGGAAAACGCAATGCACTTAATGAAGACGTAACCGGAACAATCATTAACATAGGAGAAGTTGCAACATCTGTTTGAACCGCAATTGCTGGACGATTCCCCTTTTGTTCTCGTTTATCTGACTCAGGCAAACCAACTAAGAGAATATCTCCTCTAGCCATTTAATTCTCCACTTCATGGGAAACCGCTACTGCATCCAGTGATGCTAGTGTTGCTTCCATATTTAGCCAGTCTTCATCGCTTGCCGCTTCCCAAGCTACAAACTCTCGATTTAAGTCAGTGGATGCCTTCATGAGCAAAGGAGTCAGCAACGCTGTTATTTCATCACTAACGGAATATCCATGTGCCTGTGCTTGTTGAACGAGCGCTTGGTATAGCTCAATTGGCAATGTTACTGATGCTTCAATGGTTTTAGTAGTTTTCATTATTTAACAATGCTGAGAACTTAACTGTAACTGCTAACTTTATTCTAGATTGCAAAAACACGATTTAACGCGTCTGATGCGTTAACCTCTTAGCGCTCCTCTTCAAAGGTTAGTTTTGTTTATAAATTAAAATCACCACCAGCAAATGGTGTAAACCCACTAAACTTTAAAGATTGAGCGATCGCTTTTTCAGCCGATTGCTTATAATCTTGTTTTTTCTTTTCTTGAATTTCCTTTTCTTCTTCACTAACTAAATCTTTACTTAAAGATTTAATCGTTTCATCAATTATCTGTTTAAACCCACCAGGTGACTGCTCTATTTCCTTTGTCACCTCTCGTAGTTTAATAATAATTTCTTGCAGATATTCTTCAATATTTGCCGAAGAAAACAACTCTTGTAAATTCTGAGGTAGTTCTTCAATTTCTTCGTTGATATTGATTCCTTGGGCTTGTAGTGTTTCTCTGAATTGACGTAGACGCACTTGTGTACTTTCAACTTGAGTAGAATTTTCTGAGAGAGATTCACTTAAAAAGTCTTGGAATTGGGTATATATATTCACAAAAGCACTTTGGGCAGCTTCCGGATTTTGTTGTAATTCTTCACTAGTAACACCCAAAAGTGAAGAAATAATGTTTGAAATTGATGGAGTTTCGTTAGATACTGGAGGAATTTTTGCCGATGTTGGTGTTGAAACAAACATCAAATTCGAGACAGTAATTTTTGCTTGCATCATTGCTTGATTGATTGCATTTTCCAGGTATTCTTTTGCTGCTGACTCTGGAATTTCAAAATTAGCGATCGCTGCTTGTGTGACTTTCTTTTCAGTGCCAGTGAGGGTAGAAATAATCAAGCGACCCCTGCATAGTTTTTGGTTGTCGGGAATCAGAAAATAACGCTGATGCTGAGAATCAGTCCAGAATGTTAGTTGATTTTGAGTATTCATATTAATTACGTGAACGACGAGCGATCGCATTTTCAGTATCGCGTACTAAAGCAGGCATTTTTAATGTTTTCAGATGTTCAAGAATTGCTAAAGTTGCTTTTTCCTTCCCATCTCCTAAAGCATTTGCAATTTCCCTTAATATTCTTTCCTTGTGGGAGTAACTAAAAATCAATTGATTAGCGTAATTAGCCGCTGCATTTTCATCAATACGTGTCAAGGGAATCAGTAAGCAAGCAACTTGAAATGCTAAGTCAAATCCTAAAGAAGTATGTTCTTGTAAAATTTTTAGACTTGCTTCCATAGCTGCAATTATTTCGCTTTTTACAGCTTGGGCTATTTCTTTTTTCCTCACAATAGCTAAAGCTAAACTCCGACCAAAATAATATTGATGATATATACCAAGAAGTGCCTTAATCGCCTTTATTTGCCATTGCTGAATTTTTTGATTTTCATCAGCATAATAGCTTGTATTCACAGCATCAGCTAGCATTTCAAATGCCGAGTCAGTTTGTGATATCCGTTCATAAACTACAGGTGCTGCTTGCCAAGGAACACTTTGAGAATTACTAGCCCAATCTATAAGTTTTTGAAATCCAGCAGGATGCCCCCAAGAAGTTAGCATTACAGCCGCTAATAATTGATGATAAGGTTCCCCAGAATTGAGCAAATTTATCAGTCCTGGAATCCGGTATTCATAACCTCCATCTAGACCATCATCAATGATATCTTGGAGTTGTGCTGGATTGCCTTCACAGTCAGTAAAAAGTAACTCTTCGGGATTATTTAACGATTGCATTTAAATTATCTCCTTATACCATTTTTGATTTAAGATTTTGGATTTATAAATAGTTATGGTTCGCTGCTTTTAGTAATCCATTTATCGCAATCATTGTTCAAATTAGTATTAGCTTCGACTTGCTGGTGAATCAGCTGGCTAGAGTTTGAAATTACTATCAGCAAATTAATAAATCGTCTACAAAAAATATTGTCTAAAACACGCACAACAACTTACCGTAGCCATAGTATTTTGTATTTACTCATCAATGTAGCTCTGAATCCAAGGGTCACTTGTGTAGGCGCTAGCCTTCTGAGAATTAAATTTTTGTCCCTCTGGTTGGAGATTATTCAAATCTTTATACCATTTCTCTACTTCTGCCATCTTCATTCCTTCGATACTTTTTGTGCCATTTTCGACAGAAAACTGTTCTGTATCCACTTTTTGACTGATGTAATCTCGCCATTGTATTTTGTGTCCAATAGTTGCAAAATCTTCACCTTTTTTTGCATTTTCCTTTCTTGGCAAATACTTTGTTTGGTTATTTGGGCCTACGATACATTCATATTCAGTTCGGCCATTCTGCTGTCTTTGGCTAATATTTTGCCAATATGTCTTCTCAAAGTCTCCCCAATTAGGGCGTGTGCTACCATCCCACAATTTTTGTCCGCTGTCATCTTCCTTGTAGGGTCTCTGTGTGAGGTTTCGGTTTCTTTTATTCTCCTGCGGTTGTCCTTCAGTTTCATTATCTGCCTTCCGCTTGCTCCCTGCGCGAGTACGTGAGTCAAATCGATGCTCTGTGGACGCTTGTGAAGCTTCAGTTTGCGATCGTGTTGTGGCTCGCACGCTTCGTCCCCTTGGGCCTTGTCCTGTCGGTAAACAGCTTCCTCTGCCAGAAAAGCGACACCATGTCCCATCTTCTTTTTGCTTCCATTCGTGGTCGTTGGGCAGTTTAATTTCTTCTACAAATTCTCCCTCATCGATCGCCTTCGGTTCAGCTTTTCCTGCTACTGTAAGTTCTGTATTCAGTTCTTGTGATGTTAATTGGCTACCTTCCTTTGCAGCAGTGTTCTGAAGAACCTCCTGTTCTTTGGGCGACATTGATACATCGCTATCTGATTTCAAACCTTGAGATGCACCCGTATTTGCCTCAGTCCGGGTACTGTTCTCGGAAGCAGATCCACTTTCAGGCGGTTTCATCGTCGTTTCCGGGGTATTGGCTTCTGTCTGAGGCGGTTTCACTTCAGTATCAGCACCCGCACCTTTAGTGGAATAAGGCCCTTTAAGATACTCTGCCGGAATAGTACCTTTAATTAGATATTCCCCATCGCGTGTTGTGTTGTAGTATGCCAACAACCGACGGCTAAGTTTGCTAGATTGTCCTTTGCTGATACCCAAGGAAGCAACATAATCAGGAATACCTTGGGGGCCGTTGGCAATGGCAGCATTGACATCTATATCTTTTTTAACAGTTGTAGCGATTTGAGAAATTTCATCCGTAATCATCTTGGAAATCTGCTCAGGGGTTAATACCTCAACATTCTTGAGATTGCCTGATTCGATATCTGCTCGTAATTTTGGTAAATCGAGTTCGATTTCTGAACCGCCGTATGTCTTGGCAACACCACCGCTTTCTGTCAGGAAGGAAGTGTAGGGACTATCTCCCTTAGCAGGATCGCTACCATAAACGTGTTCTAGAGGAGTCGCTTTGCCGTTGGGATTTGCTGGAACTAGAGAACCATCTTCAACAACACGAGATTTTGTTTTACCTTTGTAATTAAATTGGCTAGCAAAATCGTCATCTTGGCGAATAATGCGAACAATTTCTTGATTTTTATCTGTAGTTGCCGGATTTGGTTCTTGTTCGCCTGGGGATTTTGTTGTTGTATCTTTGGGAACTCCTCCTTGAACTTCTGGTTCATCTCCCTGTACGCCTCGTGCGGTGGTTGTTTCGGCTTCAGGCGATTTTACCCCAGACTGAGGATTTGTGACCTCAGCGTCAGGCGATCGCACTCCTGTTTCAGGACGCTGAACATTCGGCACATCGGTGGTTGTGGGTGTATCAACTTTCCCACCAAAGCCAGTCTTAATTCCCTTACCTAGTGAAGTACCAAATCGCTCCCCGGCTTGGAAAGTCCTGGTTTGCATATTTTGAATGCCGCGGCCAACTCTACCAAGGTTACTGAGGTTAGCTGTAGAAATGTTGACACCCGCAGCAATACCAGCACCAATGAGAACTCCTTCTAAAGTGATGGGGTCTCCGGTTGCTAAGTTGCCAAAAATACCACCAGCAATATCGGAGGCAACATCAATACCCAATCTCCAGAACGATTGAGTCAGACCTGTACCCAGTCTACCTGCTTGAGCTAACATGTTACCGAATACACCACCAGCACCACCAAAGGCACCACCGATCGCCCCTGCTAAGGCCGCTTTCCCCACGTCATGCAGCAAGTTCTTGCCATCGATGACGTTGCTACCCATCTGAATCACGGCACCAGCCACAGCCCCAACAATTGCCCCACCAACAATTGCACCGATTCCCCCTGCTAAAGCTGCACCTGCTCCCAATGCCCCAGCTAGCGCCCCCACTGCCCCAATTACTGCTGGTGCAACGATAATTGCCACAACAATTACAGCAATGATTAAGAAAACTTTCAGGACTGTTTTCCACCGGGGTTGTTCTTGGTCTGCTGCTTCTTGGGCATATTTTTGGATATCGGAATCGAGATTTGGCTGTTTGTCTCCTTGAATTGAACCACGCAACCCTTCTTCTAAGTCATTGACACTCTTTTGGAAGTTAGTGTCCATGTTTTGGTTACTTTGGTCAAAAGCACTTTGCATTCCTTGGGTGACTTCACCAAAACCTGTAACTGCTGCTTGGGTGGTATCGGTGAGTGTGGTTGTAAAGGCTTGCTGAATTTGATTAAAGGTGTCTGTAGCGCCTTGATTGAGGTTAGTTAAACTCGTCTTGGCTTCTTGACTAACAGCAGCAGATTCTTCCAGTCCACTTTGGGCAATACCATTCACCGCAGTAACCGCTTGCTGTCCACCTTGGGCAATACCTTCTTGGGATGCTGTAATGCCTTGTTGTGTTTGCTCTTGGACTTTAGCCACAGAACTATCAAACTGTGCCAAGATTTCTGTTAAAGTGGCGCTTAACTCCTCTGGATTCGGTGCTGGCATTCCTTGGAGTTGGGCTTGGATATCTTGGATGGCTGTTTGCAAATTGGTAGCAGCTTGGCTAACACCATCTTGAATGGAAGCGATCGCCTTTTGAGCATCCCTTTCAATGGCTGAGACTTGCTCATTACCATAAACTGACAACAATTGCAATTGAGCAGCTTGCTGTTGGTCTAAAGTTTGTAATGTAGATTGCAGAGTTTGGTTAGCTGTTTGCGTCAACTGGGTTTGTGCGTCTGCCAATTGCGTCAAAACTTGCTGTTCAACGGAGTTGATATTATCTAAAGTTTGTTGTTGGAGAGTTTGCAGTTGTTGGCGAGACTGATTAGCAACATTATGGATTGCTTCAATATCCTTCGGTTTGCCTTGTTCGACGGCATCAGCTTGTTTATTGCCTTCTTCAACTAAACTATCTTTGTATTGTTTGGCTACTTCTCTGGCTGCTTTCGCCCTCGCCTTGAGTCGGTTATCTGTAAGCGGCCCATCCCAGAAGTTATCATCTTTACCAGTAATTTGAGCTTCCCATTCAGTAGCTTTTTGTTCGCCAAAAGCGATCGCTTCATCGCCTACTTTCACCCCAGCAGCACGATATTTCTCTTTTGCTTGGGTATAAAATTCTTCAATTTTCGCCAGTTGATTGCTTTCAGTTTCATCTACTTTCTGCACAGATGTTGTATATTCTGCTGCAACCTTTTGGCGTTCTGTGGCAGCTGTTTGGGAAGTTGTCGCTGCTGTTGCCTGATATTGTGTTTCAATTTGAGCGATAGTTGCTTGGGCTTCACTTTGTACTTGTTGGCGTTGCTGGGCAATTTGGGCGGTAACAGCTGCCTTTTGTTGCTCAACTTCCGCCATTACAGCAGCTTTGGCATTTTCAGTTGCACCTTGGATACCCGCCTCAATTCCTTGTCCCAGTTGGGTAATTGCTTGCACTCGCAAAGCTGCTTCAGCCAAAAAGCTATTTGTTATATTTATCGCCTCAGCTTTTTGCTGTTCTTGCAAAATGGCATCTTCACCAGCTTCAGCCGTTTCTTGCTGTTCCGGAGGTGCAAAGTTAACTTCTGTTGCCACTAATTGGGACGTTTGAGCATTGACAGCGTTTTGCTGGGCTTGTGCTGCCAAAACTTCTGTTGTGGCTTGTTCCTTCTCTGCCTCAGTTTCCGGCGTGACGGCTTGGGCCATGCTTTCGGGATTTTGGTTATTAATCTGCGGAGGTAATTTTTCTAAACCTGCATCTCCAACAGCATTGGCTTGCGGTGAAATCTGTTCGCCTTGAGGTGCTTTCGTTTCTGGACTGGCGGCTTGTTCCATAGCTTGTTCGCCAGTCTCAGATCCTTCTGATTCTGATGCCTTTTCTTCGTCTTCAACATCTTTCTTTTTCTGACTGAGAACTTCAGCCATGCCTGCTTTTACTTCTTTGTCTTCATCATCTTTCTTTGCATCTTTTTTTGGAGTGAGAGTTTCAATCACACCTGCTTTTACTGTTTTGTCTGTATCATCCTTTTGTGGACTGACATCTTCAGCTACACCTGTTTTATCTGTATCATCCTTTTGTGGACTGACATCTTCAGCTGCACCTGTTTTATCTGTATCATCCTTTTGTGGACTGACATCTTCAGCTGCACGTGTTTTATCTGTATCATCCTTTTGTGTGTCATTTTCTGGACTCACACCAGTCGCCGCTATCTCTCCATCCTCTTTAGGCTTGTCTTCCGGTGCAGCCATGTCAACAGAATTGCTGTCAGTGGCATTTTTCCCAGACTCAGGTTGTGTTTTGGGGTTTTCGTCTGGTGGTGGTTCTGTGGTTCCCGCCGCTAGGGGAGATTGAACGCCGAGACTTGCTTGGCTTGCACGATTGTTATCTAATTCCTGACGTACATCATTCTCGACTTTTGCAGCATCTTGTTCTGTGGTTGGTTGAGAAACTGTATTGTTGACATCAAAAGCAAGTTGGATAGTTTGGCCTGGAAGTTCTTTCGCTTGTAAAAGTTCCTCTTCCTCTTCACATTGCGAGCAACAAACCCGTTGAATATCTACATTTGGCCTTACTGCTGCTGTTGATGACGAGTCTTTTTGCGGTGCAATTGCGTTACCGTTTTGTTGGACAACGTGAGTTAATTCATGAGCAAGTAATTCCTTGCCTTGATAACTGCCAGGATTGTATTCTCCTTGGCGAAAGAAAATATCCTGCCCTGTGGTGAAAGCACGAGCTTGGATGGTTTGGTTGAGTTGATGAGAATGTGTATCTGTGTGGATTTTGACACTGCTGAAGTCAGCACCAAAGGCCTCCTCCATTGGTTGTCGGATATCGTCTGACAGTGGCTGCCCATTTTGGCGTGCGTGTTGGATAGAAGTTTCTAGTTTGGATGTATTTACCACTCCACCACCCTGACGCTGCACCACAGGAGTGGCCGAACCAACTAAAAATTTCCTTTGTAATTGTGTCTCTGGTAAAGCCTCGTGTTGGATAAATTGCTGATTTCGAGGCTGGCTTATTTTGTGCATCACCTGGCGTGCTACTGTATCAGCTTGCTGTTCGTAAATATCTCCTGGTTGATTAATTGTGAGTTTTGTTTGCACGCGCAGCGACATTCGACTAATGTCGTGAGTAACTTGGGAGGAAGAATCAAGAGGCTTTGTTTGCAATTCTTCCTCTTCTTCTAATTCCTGAGATTGAAAATCTGCCGCCGTCCGTTCCTCTTCCTCTTCTGGCAGTTTTTCCCGTTGCACTGTTTGGTGATTTTCAGGCTCATTCATTTCCTGTATCACTTGTGGTTCTAGTGTCTGGGTTTCTTGTTCCTCAACATCTTCCGGCTGGTTAGTTGTAAATTGTGTTTGTCGGTGTAGCGATATTCGACTAATGTCGTGTCCTAGAGGTTTGTTGAGAGATGGCAATTCAGCAGTTGTTTGCCCCAAGACACCAGAGGAGTTTGAACCAAAACCGGGCGTAGGTTGTCTGAGTTTAGGTATTGAGAAGGAACTAGTGCTAGCTTTCTTGGGCTTGGCTACGCGTTCTCTCATTTGCTTCTCCTGATGCCCGTGTAGTAAGGTGGATGCTATTTCGTTGATATAGATATGTACAGTAGTGCGATCGCCCTTCCCACACAATTAATCAAAAGTCTATAATCAATGCAAAATCAAGTTCTTTTTTCTCTTGAAGGACAATAATTGACTGATGACTAGACCTCTTGCAATCAATTGCTTTTTGTATTCTTGTGGTCAAAGGGAAAAGGGGAAAGGTTAAAGGTTAAAGGGAAAAGGAAAAATACCAAACCTTTCCCCCTTTCCCCTTCCCCTTTTCCCGACTTCTCTTAGAAGTCTACTAATGACCGGTCAACCATCAACCATCAACCATCAACGAGTCTTCGTGAGGATTTTTTGGGAATAAAACGATGCTGATTCTTGGTTTTTGGCGCAATCTTGGGCAAATTTAATGAGATGATGTCCCACAAGACCGACGTGAATCAAGCTTTCAATATCGCCTGTTTTGAGTGCTGGTTTGGCCATTTTCCAGAATGTTTGACGATAGTTACTAAATATACCTATCCGCACCAAAATATTTATTAAATAAGTTAAACCTTTACGAATGTTAGCCCCAGAAGTGCGGGCGGGGCTGTTAGGAACTTTGATGCGGTTTGGGTAGGTGTGTTCCATGTTGTAGGCAAACCGCTGATATAAGAATTCTGGTTCGTAAGCTCTGGTGATGCAGCGCCGCCACATTTCCACAACTTCGTCGTAAGGCATTAAAAATTCAACATTTGATTCGCGGTTTTCATCAAATACAAGCCTTCCTTCTGCTTCTAATCTCCGCCATAATGGAGTTCTTGGCAATGCATGAAGTAGGTTAATTGTCAACATGGGAATTTGAGAGGCGCGAATAAATTCGAGAATGCGATCGCCTGTTTCTGGTGTATCTGTATCTAAGCCGATAATTATCCCCGATACAACTTCCATGCCATAGCTATTTAAAATCTGAATGGCTTTTAAAATCGGCAGACTCAGATTTTGGTCTTTGGAAATGGCGTGGAGGGCTTGTGGTTCTGGTGTTTCAATGCCACAAAAGATGGTGCAGAAATAAGCTTCGCGCATCATCTCCAAGAGTTTGGGACTTTGAGCGAGGTTGAGAGTTGCTTCGCAGGCAAATTGGATGGGATAGCCATTGCGTTTTTGCCAGTCAATGAGGTGAGGAAGCAAATTCATGGCGGCGCGGCGATCGCCAACAAAGTTATCATCAACAAAATATACTGCTCCCAAATTGCCTGATTGACGCATTGCGTCTAACTCAGCCACAACTTGCTGTGGCGTTTTCATCCGTGGGTTGCGTCCATAAAGTTCGGGAATATCACAAAACTCGCAACGATAAGGACAACCACTAGAAAACTGCACGTTTGCTAGAAAATAATCGTTGATATTCAATAAATGATAAGCTGGGGTGGGAAACTCCCCCAGAGGTAAACGTTCTTTAGTTTCAAAGCGAATTTGTTGTTGGGGACGTTCCGAGTGTTGGTCTAGATACTCAATCATGTCATCAGTTGCATCTCCCAATTCACCCAAATGTAAAATATCAAATTCTGGGTAATATTCTGGGCAACCAGACACAGAAGGGCCGCCCACAACTGTGATTTTCCCGGCTCGATGGGCAAGTTCATTAATTTGATTAATTTGTGGTTTTTGGATATGCATCCCACTAACAATTACCACATCAGCCCATTGGTAATCAGCCTTAGTTGCTGGTTTGACATTTTCATCAATAAACCGGACTTCCCACTCTTGAGGTAAATAAGCAGCCACAATTAAAATACCTTGGGGAGGCATAAAAGCCCGGACATTACCCGTAAGTGGGTAAGCATAATGAAATGTACCAAAAGAGCGACTGTATTTGGGAAAGACACAAAGGATACGTCTATAATTCGAGGGAATGTAGCGTTTTTTTTGGGTATTAGCAGCGGTTTTAGAATCTGCCGCCAGAGCAATTGGGTTTTCTAAAGACTTCAAATCTATAGTCATTACAAATTTCACCCCGGAAAACTGAGCAGCTAATTTAACAATCTACTGACACAATCAGCTTTAATTGCAACTAGCTTACCGCGATATTTCAGAAGTTTTTAATTGTAAGATGGAAGACTTACTTAAAAATAGGGAATGGGGCATGGGGCATTGGGCATTGGGCATTGGGCATGGGGCATTGGGCATTGGGCATTGGGCATTGGGCATGGGGCATGGGGTAAGGAGGAAAGGTTAAATTGATCTCTTTACTCTTTCCCCTTTACCCTTTACCCTTTACCCTTTCCCCTTTACCCTTTACCCCTTCCCCCTTCCCCTTTCCCCTTTCCCCTTTCCCCAGTCCCTAAGCATCTAGCATAGACATCCATCATCATGAATTTGATTTACTTTGTTTTACGTTCTGCTTGGGGTATGGTAGCGATCGCCATCGTTACTGGATTCTTGAGTGGTGGTAGTAGTGCTGGTTTGATTGCTTTGATTAGCCGTGCTGCTAGTAGTGGTAGTCCTGAGGGTTTCACATCTATCGCTTGGGGTTTTGCTCTTTTGGCGATAATTGCATTGATTACCAGTATTATTTCCCAAGTGATGCTGATTCGCCTTTCTCAAAATGCAGTTTTAAAGTTGCGAATGCATTTGAGTAGGCGAATTCTGGGTTCTGAGTTGAGTCATTTGGAAGATTTGGGTAACCCCAGATTATTGGCAACTTTAACTGAGGATATTCAAGCAGTTGCTAATGCTGTTTATCAAATGCCTTTTTTGTTTATTAATTTAGCGATGGTTGTGGGTTGCATAGCATATATCACCTGGCTTTCTTGGTTGGTATTGGTGATGGTTTGTGCTATCTCCATAGTAGCGATCGCTAGTTGCCAGTGGCTATTAACTGAAGGTAGGAAATTTTTAGCTCTGGCTCGTGATGATGAAGACAGACTGTTTAAACATTTTCGCACCATTACCGAAGGCATCAAGGAACTGAAGCTTAATTATCTGCGCCGTCAAGTTTTTTTAGAAGAAAAACTCCAAGGCACTGCTAATGAATTTCGCCATCATAATGTGAAGGGTTTAACTCTTTTTGCTACCACTTCTAGCTGGGGTCAATTGATTTTCTTTTTTGCCATTGGTTTTGTTTTATTTGTGCTACCTCATTTATTATCTATTAATACCACAACTCTTTCTGGATATATTTTGACTTTTACTTACTTGATGTTACCAATGGATAACATCATTAGCAAACTTCCTCTTTTGAGCAAAGCGGGTATTGCTTTACAAAAAATAGATTCATTGGGTTTATCTTTAGCTACTCGTTCGGAAGTAGCTACTATTCCACCTGCCATGAAAACTTCCTGGCAGACCTTAAAATTCAACAATATCACATACACCTATGATACAAATCAAGAAGACAATAGCTTTATCTTCGGCCCCATTAACATTACATTGTATCGTCAGGAATTAATTTTTATTGTTGGCGGTAATGGTAGCGGTAAATCTACCTTAGCAAAATTAATTACTGGACTTTATATTCCAACTAACGGCGAAATTTGGTTTGATGACGAGTTAATTAATCAAGAAAACCGCGAATGGTATCGGCAACATTTTTCTGTGGTATTTTCTGATTTTTATTTATTTGACGAACTTTTAGGATTAAAAAATGCCAATTTAGATACTCAAGCGACAAAATATATTAAACAACTGCAATTAGACCACAAAGTAAAAGTCGAAAATGGACAACTTTCTACCACTGCTCTTTCTCAAGGACAACGCAAACGCTTAGCTCTACTCACAGCATACTTAGAGGATAGACCAATTTATCTATTCGATGAATGGGCAGCAGATCAAGATCCAATATTCAAAGAAATATTTTATACTCAACTTTTACCAGAACTGCGATCGCGTGGTAAAACAGTCTTAGTAATTAGCCATGACGACCGCTATTTTCATTTAGCAGACCGAATTATCAAACTTGATTACGGACAAATAGAATATGACAAAAAATAAAATGTTGACTGTTGATGGTTGACGGTTAACAGTCAACAAATCCTAACATTTGTACATTTGCTAAATAAAATCAATGTCTGAGCAAAAATCCCTCAATCCCTGGAACTACAAACCTTGGTGGTGTCAACCCTGGTCTATACTTCTTACTGGTGTGACACTAATTGTTGGTAGCTGGTTATTATTTAAAACTATCTGGTTCACAGTTCTCGTTTCCATCCCCATAGCCTCCTGGATGGGATTTTTTATATTAATTTGGCCGCAACTAATTATTCGTAGTGGAATTTTAGAATCTTATAACAATTCGGAACGTGTTGATTGTTGATTGTTTAGGACTTACGCAACGCCGATATTGTCATTGCGACCGTAACGGAGTGTAGGG
>VFQR01000517.1_pt1 | contig 51055 bp, 48 predicted proteins | sample 3512321 | NCBI WGS metagenome assembly VFQR01 (sample SAMN10412374, study PRJNA504923) | tailings metagenome | isolation source: Relicate 3 Philex TSF1 revegetated site | place: Philippines: Tuba, Benguet | collected 2017-08-29 | reverse complement strand
CATCCTTCGCAATACGAGCCAGACGGCGAAGCTCCACCGCCGAATAGTCGTCCCGCAACTTCACCGCTGATCCCATCGCCGAATCTCCTTTGGCAACAGAGAATCACACGGCGCAAACGCCTCAAATTCACGAAAGAGTCAGAAGCCGGGACGGTTGGTATAACTCCATTAACGAATATTAAACGCTCTCCTACTGGAGCGTCGAGGAGTTCAATATGGCGGCGATTTTCTCGGGACTTTTTCGCAAGGCGACTGACGATGGTCAGGTCTTCGACGAACTTGAGCAGGAGCTGGCGGACCAGATCCTGCAGGACATAGGTGTGCCGCCGCTCGACCCTCACGACGACATCGAACTCAGCGATTTCAGTGTCGAGGCGGAGCTGCCCGAGGATGACGGGCTGCCGGCGCAGCTCGCCACCGGCGACGCCGCAAAGCTCGCGCCCTATGCGCAGACGCGGCTCGCTTCGCTCTCGGCCTTCGAGGAGGAGTTCAAGGCCTCCGGCGAGGATCTCCAGCGCCTGTCGGCGGCTGTCGCCAACCTGGCCGCGCTCCACAACGCGACGCGCGCCTTCGTCGGCGGCGTCTACGCCACGATCATGCGCGCCAACGAGATGGAGCAGGCCAACACCGCTCTCCAGTCGCAGAATCGCGGCCTCCTGCAGCAGGTGGAGCAGATCAAGCGGCTGCGCAGCCAGCACGAATCGGTCACCGAGGCCTACAAGCGCCGGCAGTCGAAGCTGCAGCAGGACGCCGACGAATTGCGCATCGCCCTCGGCCAGGCCCAGCTCGAGCTGAACGAGGCCCGCAGCACCAACGTGATCCTGGAGAACGAGCGCGCGGAACTCGTCAACGAGCACGCCGCCAAGTCGGCGACCGCCGAGCGCGTGACACGCGAGAACGAGCTCCTTCGCGACAAGCAGCTGAACCTGAAGCTGGACCTCGAAAGCCTCCAGCAGCGCCACACCGATCTCGAGCGCAAGCATGACGAGCTGGAATCGATCCACCGCTCCGAGAGCGCGCAGCTGAGCGAGCTTCGCTCCGCCCATGTCAGCGCCCAGAAGGAGAACCTCCGCCTGCAGAAGCAGAACGACGCTCTCCATGCCCGACTCGCCGAGGCACAGGACGGCACGCTCGCCCTCGAGCTTGAGATCGCCGAGACCTCGAAGCGCCATGCGTCGGAGGTGCAGAACCTGCACAACGAGCTGGACGTGGTGCGCGCGCGCCTCGAAACCGCGGCGAAGAGCCAGATCGCCGCAGCAGAGATCACCGCCGAGCTCCGCCAGCAGCTCGCCGACGCGATCAGCGAGAACAAGGTTCTCAGGAGCAAGCTCGGCGCCGATCGGGCGCTGCCGGAAACGCCCGCGTCAGCCGCGAAGGAGGACGACAGCCCGGTTCAGCTTCCCGGCACGTCGTTCCTGAAGGCCGCGGAGTAGCTTTCGCCGCGGCATCTCTTCTACCTTGGCGGGATCGCCTTGAGATAGGCCGCGACGGCCGCGCGGTCCTCGTCGGGCAGCCGCGACATGGTGCGCACGACCGCCGCCATCGCGCCGCCCACCGAATCGAAATCCGGCGTGAACCCGCTTTCGAGCAGCGCCGCGATCTCGTCCTCGCTCCACGAGCCTATGCCGTCCTCGCTCGGCGTGATGTTGGGTATGCGCCCGCGCCTTTCGCCTTCGGCGGCCACCGCTCCGGCAAGCCATCGCGAGGTGTCCGACCCTCCGGCGCCGCCGAGCCTGCGCGGCGTATGGCATTCGCCGCAATGGGCGAGCGCCTCGACGATGTATTGCCCGCGCGCCACTTGGTCGTTCGCTCCGGCCAGTCCGACGGCCGGGTCATCCCGCAGATAGAGCATCTTCCAGAGGCCGAGCCCACGTCTGACGTTGAAGGGGAAGCCGACCTGGTGCGGGTCCGCCCTCCCCTCGACCGGCGGCAGCGTCTGCAGGAATGCGAAGAGGTCGGCGACGTCCCCGATCTCCATGCGCGTGTAGGACGTGTAGGGAAAGGCCGGGAAATAGTGCTCGCCGGCCGGCGAGACGCCCCGCATCATCGCGTTGGCGAGATCGGCCGCCGACCATGCGCCGATTCCGTCGGTCGGATGCGGCGAGATGTTGGGGGCGACGAAGGTGCCGAAATCGGTCGCCAGCCGCACGCCACCGGTGAGCAGCAGCAGGTCGTCGCCGCGCGCCTGCGGAGCCGCGTGGCACGAGGCGCAGCCGCCGGCCCAGAACACAAGCTCGCCGCGTTCGGCATCGCCTTCCGGCATCGCAGCCAGAGTCTCTGCCGCCAGCGGCCGCGGCGCCGACAGGAACAAGAACGCGCCGAACCCGGCCGCCGCCACGAGGGCGGCGACGAGCGCCAGCGCGAGCGGCCGTCTCACGGTTGTGCCGTTACTGGCGGAAGCGCTCGTGGCACGATCCGCAGCTCTGGGCGACCGGCCCGAAAGCTGCGCGGAAGGCATCGAGGTCCTGCGGCGCGGCCTCGACTGCGGCCGCCACGGCAGCGTCGAAGCCGGCCTCTACCTGCCGGAACTCGTCGAAATTCTCCCAGATGGCGGGCAAGGCCTTGGTGTCGCCCTCGGCGCTCTCGGGCGGGAAATGGACGTCCACGTCCAGTGTCTGCGCATTCGCCTGGAGCTGCTCCAGTGCCGCGAGCACCACCTCGGCGTCGAAATCGGCATTGCCCTGCGCGATCGGCCCAAGCGTGCGCATGATCTGGCCGCGCTCGCGCATGAGCTGCTGTCTCTCGGAGATGGGGTCCGCCGTCGCCGCGAGCGGCAGGGCGAGCGTGGCGGCGAGTGTGAGCAGTGCGATGCGCATGGGTTTCCTCTCCTCAGGCGTGATGCGTCCCGGGGGGATGTTGGTCAAATGGGCGCGTTGGGACAGTCACATCTCGTTGAGCTTGCGTCACGCTCACGTGAAGAAGATGCCGCAGGAAAAGAAAAACCCCGGATCGCTCCGGGGTTTCTCGGGGGTTTCCCGTAGAGATCAGGCGCTCGCCTTCTCGTAGCATTCCAGGACGTAGTCCCAGTTGATGAGGTTGTCGACGAAGGCCTCCAGATATTTCGGCCGCGCGTTGCGGTAGTCGATGTAGTAGGAATGCTCCCACACGTCGACGCCGAGGATCGGCTGCCCGCCGTGGACGAGCGGGTTCTCGCCGTTCGGCGTCTTCATGATCTCGAGCTTGCCGTTCTTGACGGCGACCCAGGCCCAGCCCGAGCCGAACTGGGTGACGCCGGCCTGGATGAAGTCGTTGCGGAACTTCTCGTAGCCGCCGAGATCGCTGTCGACCGCCTGCTGGATCTTGGACGGCAGCCGGTTGCCGCCACCGCCCTTCTTCATCCACTTCCAGAAATGGATGTGGTTGAAGTGCTGGCCGGCATTGTTGAACAGCGGCTGGTTCTTCCCGTAGGACTGCTTGACGATCTCCTCGAGCGACAGGTTGTCCATCCCGGCCTCGGCGGCGAGCTTGTTGCCGGTGTCGACATAGGCCTTGTGGTGCTTGTCGTGATGGTACTCGAGCGTCTCCTTCGACATGTAGGGCTGCAGAGCCTCGTAGTCGTAGGGCAGTTCCGGAAGTTCGAAGGCCATGGTCGTCTCCCTCCTGATGGTTTGAGCCAGGTCCGGCTGGGACATAGGCGCCGGATTGCCATTTGACAATGAAGCGGCGGCCTCAGGCGTGCGCCCACTCCCAGTAGGCGTCGCGCGAGGCCTTGGCGACCGGGCCCGCCTGCAGGTGGCGGTCCTCGATGCGAATGATCGGCACCACCTTGGAATGGTTGCCGGTCGAGAAGATCTCGTCGGCCTCCAGGAACTCGCGCACCGACAGCGTCTTCTCGGTGACGGTGCGGCCGCTCTCGCGCAGGAGCTCGATGATGCGCGCCCGCGTGATGCCGCTGAGGAAGGTGCCGTTCGGCGCCGGGGTGAACACCTCGCCGTCCTTGACCATGAATATGTTGGACGAACCCGTCTCGGCGACGTTGCCCAGCATGTCGAGCACCAGCGCGTTGTCGAAGCCGCGCATCTTGGCCTCGAGGATCGCCCTGCCGTTGTTCGGATAGAGGCAGCCGGCCTTGGCGTTGGTCGGCATCGTCTCCATGGTCGGGCGGCGGAACGGCGAGACGGTGATCGAGAAGCCTGAGGAGGCCAGCATCGGCGCCTCGTAGAGGCACAGGCAGAAGCGTGTCGATTCGGGATCGGCGGGGACACCCATGTAGCCGCCGTGCTCGGCCCAATACATCGGCCGGATATAGACCGCGGTCTTGCCGTCGAACTTCTTCAGCCCGTCCCAGGTGAGCGCCACCATCTCGTCGACCTTCACGGTCGGCTTCAATCCGAGCGCCAGCGCCGACGCGTTGACGCGCGCGCAGTGGCGGTCGAGGTCGGGGGCGACGCCCTCGAACCAGCGCGAGCCGTCGAAGACGCTCGAGCCGAGCCACATGACGTGGCTGCGCGGCCCGACCACCGGCACGTTGCCCTCATGCCAGTCGCCGTCGACGAAGGTCCAGGTGGCGGACTGTGCGGGTTCGTGCAATGCCATGGCGTCTCGTCCTGTCCGTTCGTTGTCGTGCCTGCTCAATGTCTCTCCGGCGGCGCGAGGTCAACAGACAGGCGGGCGAATAGGCGGGGCCAGAGCTTGACCCGGGCCAGCGAATGGCCGATCTCCCCGCGGAGCAGCCATGACCACATCGATCTTCGTCTTCGACGCCTACGGCACCCTCTTCGACGTCCACGCCGCCGTGCGCCGGCTGGCGGGCGAGATCGGCCCCGACGGCCAGGCGCTTTCCGAAATCTGGCGCGCCAAGCAGCTCGAATATTCCTGGGTGCGGACGCTGATGGGCAGCTACCGCGACTTCTGGCAGCTCACCGAGGATGCGCTCGACCACGCGTTCCGCAAGGTGCCGACGGCCGATCCGGCCCTGCGCCAGCGGCTGCTCGAAGCCTACTGGACGCTCGACTGTTACCCCGAGGTCCCCTCGGCGCTCAAGGCGCTCAAGGCGCGCGGCGCGCGGCTCGCGATCCTGTCCAACGGCTCACCCAGCATGCTGGAGGCGGCGGTGCGCTCGGCCGCCCTCGATGCGGTGATCGACGAGGTCTTCTCGGTCGACGCGATCGGCCGCTTCAAGACCGACCAGTCCGTCTACGACCTCGTCACCACCGCATGGCGGGTCTATCCTGAAGCCGTCTCGTTCCAGTCGTCGAACCGGTGGGACATCGCCGGTGCCCAGAAATTCGGCTTCCGCACGGTGTGGATCAACCGCGCCGGGCTGCCCGACGAGTATTTCGACCTGCCGCCCGATCTCATCCTGCCCTCGCTCGAAGGTCTCACGGCTGTTTGCTGACGAAGTTGCTACTTGCACAAGCCCTGGCGCGGGACTAGCAATCGCGGCCAGGGGGCCAGCGATACCGTCCGCCCTGCACGTCGCCGCCGCGAGCCGCCTCGGGCTCCGGCCGCCCGGGCAGGGAACGGAAGGTCTTATGGGCCGTTACAGGCGCTGTATCGCCGAGGGGTCTAAGATGTCGGAATCGTCCGCAGCAGGTCAAATGTTCAGCCGCCGCCAGTTCCTTGGCGCCGCGGCAGTCGGCGTTTCTTCGGCGGTGCTCTCGGCCTGCACCGCCACGGTGCCCCGGGTCGTCCAGGCTCCGCCGGCGCGGCCGGCGCCGATCCTGGCGCTGCAGCCCTACCGCGACATGTATGGCGCGATGTACGATGGCGGCTTCCAGCTCCCGGCCGTCCCCGTCGAACGCGTCAATTCGCGCTTCTACCGGCAGATCGTGAGCGATCCGACCGGCGAGATGCCGGGCACGGTCGTCGTCGATACGTCGAACCACCATCTCTACCTCGTCCAGGAAGGCGGCCAGGCACTGCGCTACGGTGTCGGCCTCGGCCGCGAGGGCTTCGAGTGGTCCGGGCGCGGCGTCATCGAGTGGAAGCAGGAATGGCCGCGCTGGTGCCCGCCCGACGAGATGATCGGCCGCCAGCCCGAACTTGAGCAGTACCGCTGCACGCAGGTACGGGGCACGAACCGCTGGGAAGGCGGCATGCAGGGCGGCCTGAACAACCCGCTCGGCGCGCGGGCCCACTACATCTACCAGAACGGCCGCGACACGCTCTACCGCATCCACGGCTCGCCCGAGTGGTGGTCGATCGGCACCTCGGTCTCCTCGGGCTGCGTGCGCATGATCAACCAGGACGTGATCGACCTCTACGACCGCGTCCCGGAGAAGACGCCGCTCGTCGTGACGTCGGGCCTCCGCGTCGCCTGACCGGCGACGCCGCCCACCTCACCACTTCAGGCTGCCGAGGATGCCGCGCATCAGTGCGCGGCCGACCTGCGAGCCCGCCGACCGCACGACCGACTTGATCGCCGCCTCGGCGACGCTCTGCCGGTTGGAAGGCCTCGGCTGCGGCGGCAGGCGGTTGCCGGCCGGCCGCGGCGGCTCGCGATTGGCCGTCGGCTGGGGGTAGCGCGGCGCGCCGCCGCCGTCCTGGCCGCCACCTCCGGCGCCTGCCGGAGTCGCGGCCGCCTCGCGGCTCCGTGCAGCCTCTTCCGCATGCTTCTTCAACATCTCGTAGGCCGATTCCCGATCGACCGTCTGCTCGTATCGGCCCGCCACCGGGCTCTGCGCCAGGATATTGCTGCGCTCCGCGTCGCTGATCGCGCCGAGCCTGGACGATGGCGGCCGCACCAGCGTGCGCTGGACGACGGACGGCACACCCTTCGCCTCCAGCAGCGACACCAGCGCCTCGCCCGTGCCGAGCGCGGTGATCGTCTGGAAAGTGTCGAAGTCGGGGTTGGGCCGGAACGTGTCGGCGGCCGTCTTCACCGCCCTCTGCTCCCGCGGCGTGTAGGCGCGTAGCGCATGCTGAACCCTGTTGCCAAGCTGCGCCAGCACGCTGTCGGGCACGTCGAGCGGGTTCTGGGTGACGAAATAGACCCCGACCCCCTTCGAGCGGATCAGCCTGACCACCTGCTCGACCCGCTCCAGCAGCGCCCGCGGCGCCTCGTTGAACAGCAGATGCGCCTCGTCGAAAAAGAAGACCAGCCGCGGCTTGGGCGGGTCGCCGATCTCGGGCAGGCGCTCGAAGAGCTCCGAGAGGAGCCAGAGCAGGAAGGTGGCATAGAGCCTCGGGCTCGACATCAGCCGGTCCGCCGCCAGCACGTTGACGGCTCCGCGCCCGTCGCGCGAGGTCCGCATCAGGTCCATCACGTCGAGCGCGGGCTCGCCGAAGAAGCGGTCGCCGCCCTGCTGCTCCAGGATGAGCAGCGAGCGCTGGATGGCGCCGACGGAGGCCTTGGTCACGTTGCCGTAGCGGGCGCTGATCTCGCCGGCGCGCTCGGCCAAGCTCGCCAGCATCGCCTGCAGGTCCTTCATGTCGAGGAGCAGCAGCCCTTCCTCGTCGGCGATCCGGAAGGCGATGTTGAGCACCCCTTCCTGCGCCTCGGTCAGGTTCATCAGCCGCGACAAGAGCAGCGGCCCCATCTCCGAGACGGTGGCGCGGATCGGATGCCCCTTCTCGCCGAACAGGTCCCAGAAGATCGTCGGTGATTCGCGCAGCTCGTAGGGCTCGAGGCCGATCGCCGCCGCGCGCGCCGCCAGCGGCTCCTTCGGCTCGCCGGCGCAGGCGATGCCCGCCAGGTCGCCCTTCACGTCAGCGCAGAACACCGGCACCCCCTCGGCGGAGAAGCCCTCGGCCAGCACCTGCAGCGTCACCGTCTTCCCGGTTCCCGTCGCTCCGGTGACGAGCCCGTGGCGGTTGGCCATGTCGAGGCGCATCTCCTCGCGCTTCTGGATCGTGTCATCCGGCCTGCGGCTCGCGCCGACGAGGATGGTCTCGTTATTCCACATGCCGCATTCTCCGGGCGTCTGGCTGCTGAAGAGGCTACGACGCTTATAGAGCCCGGCCGGAGAGGGTGACAATCTGCCCGATGGCCGGCCCGTGCTCGCAAACTATTGTCATCGTCACCGATCATGATTGCGGGCGGATAGCCGACATCTTAGAATTCGGGCAGATGAAAGCGGCGGGATCGAGGATGAAGGCGGCCAGCATCACGAGAAGCAGGTTTCCGCCGATCAATCGTGCGCAGTGGCTCGATGCCGGGCGCGCCCTTCAGCCGGCGCCGGCGCGCGTCGGACGGCGCGGCGCGGAAGCCGGTTCGGCCTCCGCCGCTGCCACGCTCAGCGGCCGCAGCACGCGGTGGCGGATCGTCCAGCGCATCGATGATCCCGACCCGATCCGCGCCAATCTGCAGGCGCTCGACGATCTGGAGCACGGCGCCGACGGGCTCGCCCTCGTCTTCGAGAACGCGCCCAACGCCTTCGGCCGCGGACTGCCCGCCAATGCGGACGCGCTCGAGAGAGCGCTCGACGGCGTTCCGCTCGGCCGTGCGCATCTGCGCATCGACGCCCATCCGGCGAGCCGCGCCTCGGTCGACTGGCTGGTGGCCATCCTCGCCTCGAGGCGCGTCGATCCGCAGCGGCTCAGCCTCTCCTTCGGCTTCGATCCGGCCGCTGTCTTCGCCGGCACGGGCCGGCTCAACATGTCGATCGAGGCGCTGCAGGCATCGCTGCCGCAGTCGCTCGCCCATTTCTTCGCCATGGGCCTGCCTGCGGTGCTGCTGGAGTGCGACGGCCGCGTCGCCCACAATGCCGGCGCGACCGAAGCGCAGGAGCTCGGCATCGTGCTCGCCTCGGCGGTCTCGCATCTGCGCATGTTCGAGGAGGCGCGGCAGCCGCTCGTCTATGCCGCCCCCCATATCGGCTTCTCGGTCTCGGTCGACCAGGACCAGTTCATGTCGATCATCAAGATCAGGGCGCTGCGCTGGCTCTGGGACCGCGCGCAGGAGACCTGCTCGATCACGCCCTCGCCTGCCGCCATCCACGCCGAATCCTCATACCGGATGCTGACGGCCGCCAACCCGCCGATCAACGCGCTCAGGACGGCCTTCGCAGGTCTCGGCGCAATCGTCGGGGGGGCCGACACGATCTCGCTCCTGCCGGCCACGATCTACCGTGAATCTCCCGATCCTGAAGCGCGCCGTCACGCTCTCGACAGCCAGCTCATCCTGGCCCGCGAGAGCTACGCCGCGCTCGTCTCGGAGCCTGGGCCCACGCTCACCGGTCTCGATCCGCAGCAGGCGGCGCTCTGCGAGGCGGCGTGGGAGGAGTTCCGGCGCATCGAGGCCGAGGGCGGGATATTGCGCAGCCTGGCCGAGGGGCGGATCCAGGAGCGCGTCGCCGAAGCCCGCGCCGAGAAGGCGAGGCGCCGCGGCGACCGCGAAGATCTGCCCGTTCGCGACGCGCTTCCTGACAGGCTGTTCCCGGATCTTGGCGCCGACGCTGGCGCTGTCCATTGCACGGCGCTCGAACCGGCGCTGCTTGAGCAGTACGAACTGGCCGAGGAAGCCTGATCGCTCAGTTACCGGGGTCCGGTACCCTCATCGCCTCGATCGTCCACTCGCGACCGTTCACGCTCACCGTCTCGCCGACCGGCTTGCCGAACAGCGCGCGCGCGACCGGCGCGGCATGCGAGAGGCTGCCCTGGGTGGTGTCAGCCTCGTCCTCGCCGACGATCCGCCAGACATGACGCTCGCCGTCCTCGTCCTCGAGAGTCACTTCCATGCCGAAGCGAACCACCGTCTCATCCGGCGACGGTACCGAGACCTCCGCCGTCTCGCGGCGCGCGTTCCAGTAGCGCAGGTCGCGCGAGACGAGCGCGATTCGCTCGCGCTCCCCCTCGGCTTCCGCCCTGGCGAGTTCCTCGCGCAGACCCTGGATCTGCGCCTCGATCTCGCGCAGCCCTTCGGGCGTTACGAGGTTGCGATAGCTGCTGACCGGACGCTCGCCGACATCCGCCGGGGAGATCGTGTCGTCCTGCTCTCTGGTGAAGGCCCTGCTCATCAAGGGAGAATAGGGTCAGGAAGCGCGCTTCTCAAGGAAAACCGGTCTCCTGGGCCGGTTTTCGGCCGGTTCAGTCCTTCGGGCGCAGCACCTCCGCGGGCCGCAGCGCGCCCACCTCCGTCCCGTTCCAGTTGGTGAGCGGGGGCTCGACCAGTGGAGCGAGTTCCCGCGACAGCTCCTCATCCTCCACTAGCCGGGCGAGCACGGCTGCGACCGCCACCTCGGCCGCACGGCCGGCGCCGTCGTCGCATTTCAGCGCGATGCCGATGCCGAGTTCCGGCAGGGCGGCGCAATAGACACCTTCCGCGCCCGTCTTGACGAAGAGCCTGCCGCGCCCGACCGACATCAGCCGCGTGTCGGCGCGGCCGGTTCCGGCCACGAGATGCGGCTCCGCCATGCACGCCGAAAGGATGCGCCGCGCGGCAGCGGCCCGCTCCTGTCCGAGCCCAGCCCCGGTCGCCATGCGCGCGAAGCCGCGCGCCAGCGCGCCGAGCGGAACCGCATAGGTCGGGATCGCACAGCCGTCGATCGCCCGGTTGCGCTCGTCATGGGCCGCGCCTGTTACCTCCTCCATCGCCCGCCGCACCGCCTCCTGAGCCGCATGGTCCGACCGGACGTAGCCGCGAGGATCGATGCCGCGGTGACGGCAGGTGCAGATGAAGCCGGCATGCTTGCCCGAGCAGTTGTTGTGGAGCGGCGACGGCGTCCGGCCTTCGCGGGCGAGATCGCGTCCCGCCTCGAGGTCGATCGGCCAGTGCGCCCCGCATTCCAGCGCCGTCGCGTCGAGGCCGGCCTTCACCAGCATCGACAGCGCCAGCTCGGAGTGCTCGCGCTCACCCGAATGCGAGGCGCAGGCGAGCGCCAGCTCCCTGTCGCCGAAGCCATAGGCGTCGGCGGCGCCGGATTCGAGGAAGGGCAGGCACTGGATCGCCTTCACCGCCGAGCGCGGATAGACCGGCTCGTCATGCGCACCGAGGGACAGCACGGTCCTGCCGTCGCCGTCGACCGCCACGACCGCGCCGCGGTGGCGGCTCTCGACGCGCCCGCCCCGTGTTACCTCGACGAGAACCGGATTCTCCAACGCACCCACCGCCAGGCTACCGATGATCGGCTACTGCTCCAGCACCCATTCCAGGCTGCCGCGCATCGTGTGCTGCTCGTCGCTCTCCTCCCGCTTGTGAAAGAGGACGTCGTCGATGGCCAGCCGGTCCTCGACCGGCACGACGACCAGCCTGTCGGTCCATCCCCAATCGGGCTCACCCGCGTAGGAGTAGACGACCTCGACCGAGGACGCCGTAGCGTGGTTGATGACCGCGCCCGGAGTGCAGCTCTCGGGCGCATCCCAGTAGGACGTGTAGGGTATGCCGTCGCCGAGAGGCGGCTTCTCGTCCGGCTCGGCCGCGGCGATACGCGCATCCACTTCCTCTGCCCGCGCGATCAGATCCAGAAGGTCCGCCGAAAGGAGCGCACGTATCGCCTCCTCGTCATAGGCGAGGCGCGCGGCGCAGAAGGCCTCGGCGAGCTGGGTGGCCGGCTCGTCGGCCGCGGCGGGCACGGCGAGCGCCGTCAGCACGAGTGCGATGGTCATGCCACGCGGCAGCTTCACCATGGATGTTCCCCCGGGATACGAGACCTGTCAGCGCTCGCCGAATATCCCGGCCGGCGTGAAGCCGCCATCGACCACGAGCGTGTGGCCGTTGATATAGCCTGCTTCCTGCGACAGGAGGAAGGCCACAGCTGCGGCGATCTCGCTGGGCTCTCCGTAGCGCCGCATCGGCACCCGCTCGCGCCACTTTCCGCGAGCCGCGTCACCATGGAGCTTGGTGACCATGGGCGTCTCGATCGGGCCGGGCGCGACCGAATTGACGCGGATGCCGCGCGGCCCGAGCTCGAGCGCCATGATCTCGGTCATCATCTTCACCGCCGCCTTCGACGTGCCGTAGGCGACGCGGCCGTCATTGGCGCGCAGGCCCGAGACCGATGAGATGGTGACGATGGCGAGCGTGTCACCCATCCGCTCCAGCGCCGCCTTCACCGCGATGAAGCTGCCGATCAGGTTTATGTCGAGCACCTGCCGGAAGAGCTCCGCCGAGGTCTGCTCGAGCGGCAGGTCGCGCGCGATGCCGGCCGAGGTCACCAGCCCGCCGACGGGCCCCAGCGCATCGACCGCCTGGTCCATGGCCTCGGCGATCTCGTCCTCGTCGGTGACGTCGGCCGTGAGGAACACGGCGTCCGCGCCGGCGAAGCGCTGCTCCGCCCCGGCCAAGGCCTCCGCGTCGGCATCCAGGAAGGCGACCGGCCAGCCGTCGTCGAGGAGACGCTCCGCCGTCGCCAGCCCGATGCCGGAAGCGGCACCCGTGACGACGGCGATCTGCCTCATCTGATGCGTTCCAGCACGGAGACGTAATTGGCGACGGCAGCACCGCCCATGTTGAAGATGCCGCCCAGCGCCGCGTTCGGCACCTGGATGCCGCCCGCCTCGCCGGCGAGCTGCATCGCCGTCAGCGCGTGCATGGAGACGCCCGTGGCCCCGATCGGATGCCCCTTGGCCTTCAGCCCGCCCGACGGATTGACCGGCAGCCGCCCGTCCTTCTCCGTCTGGCCCTCCAGCGCGATCCTCGCCCCCTGCCCCCGCGGCGCCAGGCCCATCGCCTCGTATTCGATCAGCTCGGCGATGGTGAAGCAGTCATGCGTCTCGACGAAGGAGAGGTCGTCGAGCGTGATGCGCGCGCTCTTCAACGCGCGGCCCCAGGCCTCCTCGCAGCCCTCGAACAGCAGGATGTCGCGCTTCGACATCGGCAGGAAATCCTGGACGTGCTCGTTGGCGCGGAAGGCGATGGCGCGCTTCATGGCGAGCGCGGTGTCGAAATCGGCGAGCACCAGGGCGGCCGCCCCGTCGGAGACCAGCGAGCAGTCGGTCCGCTTCAAGGGTCCCGCGACGAACGGGTTCCTGTCGCTCTCCTGGCGGCAGAACTCGAAGCCGAGATCCTTGCGGATCTGCGCGTAGGGGTTCTCGACGCCGTTCCGGTGGTTCTTGGCCGCAATCCGCGCCAGCGCATCGGACTGGTCGCCGTGGCGCTGGAAATAGGCGGCCGCGATCTTGCCGAACACGCCGGCGAAGCCGGCCGGCGTGTCGCCGTCCTCGGGCAAATAGGAGGCGCGCAGGAGGTTCCTGCCGACCTCCGGCCCAGGCGTCGTGGTCATCTGCTCGGCGCCGACGACCAGCACGATGCGGGCGGCGCGCGCATCGATGGCGCGCATGCCCTGGCGGACCGCGGCCGATCCGGTCGCGCAGGCGTTCTCGACCCGCGTCGCCGGCTTGAAGCGCAGCCGGTCGTCGGCCTGCAGCACGAGCCCGGCGGTGAAGTCCTGGGCCGAGAAGCCGGCGTTGAAATGGCCGAGCACGATCTCGTCGACGTCGTCCGGCCCGATGCCGGCATGGTCGAGCGCCTCGCGCGCGACCTTCACGATCAGGCTTTCCAGCGTCTCGTCGGCCAGCTTGCCGAACGGTGTGTGGGCCCAGCCCACGATGCAGGCGCTCATCATCTCTCTCCCGAGGACGGTTCCGGCTCAGTTTACCGGAAATGTGGCCCCGGGCAAGGAAATGTTCAAGCTTGAACCGATCGGGCGGCGGGCGCCGGCGGGAACGGCCGGGCGCGGAGGCGCGGCGCGGCGGCCAACGCCCTCTGCGCCGCGCGGCGGGGTTGCCGCGCGGACAGGGAAGTCCGGCCCTGCGATGCGTGGATCTCGGCGGGCGTCAGGACGTGTCGAACAGCGGCGCCGCAAGGCAGCCGGCCGGACGGAGGCGAACGCGCGGCGACGGGCCGCGCGCGGCCCGACCGCCGCGGTTCAGGCGATCGAGGCGCCCCGCCGCGTCGACCAGCGCGCCGAGCACGGCAGCCAGCACGCGCAGGCGCATGGCAAGCACCGCGGCATCGAGCGGGCTGAAGCGGGCCGCGTCATCGAAGGAGGCCGGGTCGATCCCCGTCACTTCGGCGACGAATCTCCGCGCCACGGCCTCGGCCGGCAGGAGGAGCGAGAGGACGAGGAAGCGCAGCGGAAAGGCGCGGCCGCCGGCGCGCTCGGCCAGCACCGCCAGCGCCACGAGCAGGGCCACGATCCGCCCCAGCTCCCGCACTTCCTTTCCTGAAAACCCCATGCCCGCGCCTCGTGAAAACCGGCGGGTATTGTGGGGTGGCGGCGGGAAGCGTTGATAAGATTGGGACGGAAATCGTGGAAGGTGCTGATATTGTTGAAAGGGACGCGGGAAGATATGCACATAGCGCACATCGCCGGGAGAGTGGGTGCGCGGCTTGGACGCGGTTTTGGGGAGGGGAGCGGACCGACCGCTTCCGGATGTCGAAGTGGGAAAGCGTCCTCAATTAGCTGCTGCAATTCCACAGCAGCGTGCGCCCGATTCATCCATCCGCCAATGCGAAAATCGCCCCTGCAAGCCGTTCTTCGGTTACAGGATGACAATTGGCTCGTGATCGTCAATGACGTGACTACTATCCCGAGCGGCATTCTCCGGCATGCCACCGCGCCATAGCCCTGTTCGGGCACGTTTCTATCCCGCTACCTCTATCGGCTGGCCAGTTTGGTCTCGAACGATGACGAATGGCGCTCCAGTGCGGACCATGGCGCCAGCAATCCCGTCCGCTCGACTAGGGTATCGCTTAGCGCCCTTGGCAGCCGGAGACGCCCGTTCCAACCAACTCCCGTCCGCCTGCTCGTCGAGGAAGCGCGACGCACGCTGATAAGCCGCAACATCTTTCTCGAGGTCTTTCTTGTCGAGGCATGCCTTAATTGCAGCGCCGGCATTCTTGGCCAGCACGTCACAGCAAATGCCAATAACGATGGCAGAACGAATGTGCGACTGAAGGTCTGCGACTGGGATGCTCGATACCGGATCATGCGCCGCCTTGTGGCGAGCATTGGACAAGGCTCTGTAGTTCTCGTTCAGACTAAGTACCGCACCGCCATAGGCTGCGGCTAGCGCATTCATCTTCCCCCAGGCATCCTTAACGCCAAAGGTGCTGAAGGCCTGCTTGATGTCCTCGTGCCCGACGTTCGACCCCTTTGGACTGAACCCCAAGGCTGTATATGCGGGAGGTACTTCCTTGTACTTCACGACGAGGTCCAGTGTTTGCGTGATGTAGTTGAGGCGATCCGGAGATCCTTTAACGAATGAAAGACGGTTGTTCATGCCGATCGCCGCGTCTACGACGATGAAATCTCGGATATCGTCGGGCAAAGCAGCAAACCCCATATGTGCTCTGCTGACATCCTTCTCTACCAAGTGCTCGAACACCGCGGAAATATATTTTTCCAGCATCGCGAACGCCGAGACGGCCAAACCGAGTCTGAGCACACGGGCGCTCAGGTTAGCCGGGTCAGCGAGCGGCAACCGATCCTGGAGAAGCGGTTCTCCGCTGACCTTGAGCATCTGCTCGAGCGTGCCAAAAAACTCTCGCCGGAACTGCGCCATGGCTAAGTAGCCTCGAGCAGTTCTTTCATTCGGCCCACTCGGTAGCGAATTCGCGCAGGTGTGTTAGTGCCCGTTCGGACCGACTTGTCGAACTCAGCCACATCAAAGAGCGCCCGAGTCCGCCCAAGTACGTCGCGCTGATTGGCGGCAGCCTTGTCGGCCACCTGCTGTGTTACCTGAGACGCCGCTATCATCTGTGCGTCGTACATGCCTGCAAGGGTTTGATCGCGCCATCCGTTTCCTTCCGGTCGGCGAAAGGCGAATTCCTTCCAGATGGCTTCGCACCGCGCCATGGCTTGGTTGAACGTTGCCGCCAAGTCGTCAACCTCTTGGCCACTGTCCAATTGATGCCTCCGCATATATTCGTCCATCTCCTTCACCAAGCTGCCGCTGAAGGTAGTGACACGCTCAAAAAGAGTGAGGAACCGAAGAACGTATTCGGCGTCGTTCATCTCGCGGTACGCCGCTGATTTAGTGCCATCGATCTTGAGCTGTTGTCGCAGGAATGCGTTTTCAGAAAGCTGATAAATTCGGTCGTTAAGCGGCCCCCTGAAGGCCACATTCCGAATCTCTTGGGCGTTGAGAGCCTCACCGCCGCGGTTGAGCCGGAGAAATACCTCGTACTTGAGCATCGGGTCGGTTTGCTTCAGCAGCGTCACAACGCGCAGATAAGGGCGTAGCTTGAATGAGTTCGTTATCTCACCTGGCAACTCATCGAATTTCAATCCTTGGGCTTCGGTAAGTCGTTCGAGGTTGCGAAGCGTAAGTCTGCCGAAAATGAAGTCGGAAATAGCCCGCAAACGTTGTTTTCCGTCGATGGCGGTGTATGTGCCGGACAGCTCTTCCGCCAAGTAGACCGGCGGCACTGGCACGTTCAGCAAAAAGGACTCGATGAGGGCGGATTGCTTGTCCGGCGACCACCGTTCACGCCTCTGAAAGCCTGGCTGCAGGTCAATCGCGCTGCTTTCGACCATCTGCGCGAGCGTAGCCAGCGGCAAGTCTGCGGTTTGCACAACCAGCTTCGATTGCGCGTCCCGAAAACTCGATATCAGCTTTTCCAATGGCAACATGCTCGCCCCCGCCTATTCCCTAAACAAAAGACCTACCTTCTTCTGGTCTTTTTTCACGAGACCGAGTGGTCTGTCCACGGCTGGCGCTGAGCATCGCCGTGCCATCAAGCGCCGGACGAAGAAAATGCGACCCCGGCTTCAGGGAAGGCTATCAGGAATTTCGTTGGAAAGGCTGCTTTTGGCGTACTGTCGATGACCTGTAAACGACGGAGACAGGGTCGACAGCCGCCTCCCAATCAAGCCGCGACCTTCCGTCTCCGTGACCCCCGCCCTTTCCTTGATTGACGAGTCAATCAAAATTGTGCTCCACCGGAACCAGGATGCCTAAACTCGGAATGGAGCCGCTGCGCCGGAGGGCGCTGATCGACGCCACGATCGCCGCGATCGGCGAGCGGGGGTCGCTCGACGTCACCATGTCGGAGATCGCAGGGATTGCCGGGGTCTCGTCGGCGCTGGCGCATCATTATTTCGGCGCCAAGGACGAGCTTTTGCGTGCCACGATGCGGCACCTGCTGGGCGAACTCGGCGCCGACTGCCGCGCGGCGCTTTCCGCTGCCGACGGGCCGCGCCGGCGCGTCTCGGCGGTGATCGCGGTCAATTTCTCCGAGCAGCAGTTCCGGCCGGAGATCATCGCCGCCTGGCTCGCCTTCTATGTCGAGGCGCAACGCTCGGAGCCGATGCGGCGGCTCCTGCGCGTCTATGCGCGGCGGCTGCATTCCAACCTGATGAGCGGGCTCGCCGCGCTCCTGCCGCGCCCGCGCGCGGAGCGGGTGGCCGAGGGCGTGGCGGCGCTGATCGACGGGCTCTACATCCGCCGCGCGCTCAAGCACGGCGAGCCGGACCCGGTCAGCGCGATGGCGCTGGTGGAGGAGTATGTCGAGATGAGCCTGGAGGGGAGATGAGGGTGCCTGTTTTCGGCTTTTCGCGTCGGGCTGCGCCGCGCCTCCGTGCATTCGACCCCCACTCCGGTTTGCTTCGCAAACCACCTCTCCCCCGAGCGACGGGGGAGAGGAAGCGCTGGCCGCGGCGCAAGGCGCCCTTCCTCTACCCCTTTGAGGGGGAGAGGTGGTTTGCGAAGCAAACCGGAGTGGGGGTCTTGCGCGTCATATGCAAAGACCCTGCCGCACGATGGGGGAGATCGGTCGCGTCCGCGCATGGGAGGACCGCGTGACCAAGCCCAACATCCTGATCCTCATGGTCGACCAGCTGGCCGGGACGCTGTTTCCGGACGGGCCGGCCGAGTTCCTGCACGTGCCGCATCTGAAGGCGCTGGCCGCGCGCTCGGCGCGTTTCGCCAGCAACTACACGGCCTCGCCGCTCTGCGCCCCGGCGCGGGCGGCCTTCATGAGCGGCCAGCTGCCGTCGCGGACGGGCGTCTACGACAACGCGGCCGAGTTCGGCTCGTCGATCCCGACCTTCGCGCACCACCTGCGCGCCGCCGGCTACCGCACCTGCCTGTCGGGCAAGATGCATTTCGTCGGGCCGGACCAGCTGCACGGCTTCGAGGAGCGGCTGACGACCGACATCTACCCGGCCGATTTCGGCTGGACGCCGGACTACCGCAAGCCGGGCGAGCGGATCGACTGGTGGTACCACAATCTGGGCTCGGTCACCGGCGCGGGGGTGGCCGAGATCACCAACCAGATGGAATATGACGACGAGGTCGCGTTCCACGCGGTGCAGAAGCTCTACCAGCTGTCGCGCGAGAGCGAGGACGAGGGCCGGCGCCCGTGGTGCCTCACCGTCTCCTTCACCCACCCGCACGACCCGTTCGTGGCGCGGAGGAAGTACTGGGACCTCTACGAGGACTGCCCTCGCCTGCAGCCCAAGGTCCCGTTCATCCCGCGCGAGCGGCAGGACCCGCACTCGCAGCGCCTCTACGACGCCAGCGACTATGGCAGCTTCGACATCTCGGCCGAGGACATTCGCCGCTCGCGCCGCGCCTATTTCGCCAACATCTCCTATATCGACGACAAGGTGGGCGAGATCGTCGACGTGCTGACCCGCACGCGGATGCTGGACGACACGATCATCCTGTTCTGCTCCGACCACGGCGAGATGCTGGGCGAGCGCGGGCTGTGGTTCAAGATGTGCTTCTACGAGCACTCTTCCCGCGTGCCGCTGATGATCGCGGTGCCGGGGGCGGCCGGCCGGCACGTTGCGCAGCCGGTCTCCAACCTCGACATAATGCCGACGCTCTGCGACCTCGCGGGGATCGACTGCGGCGCGGTCGCGCCGTGGACCGACGGCACCTCGCTCGTGCCGCTGATGCGCGGCGAGGGCTCGCGAGGGGCGGTGCCGATGGAATATGCCGCCGAGGGCTCGCAGGCGCCGCTGGTCGCGCTGCGCGAGGGGCGGTTCAAGTTCGTCCATTGCGAGATCGACCCGCCGCAACTCTTTGATCTCGAATCCGATCCCGACGAGCTGACCAACCTCGCCGCCCTTCCCGAGCATGCAAACCTCGTCGCCGCGTTCACGGCGAAGGTGCGCGCGCGCTGGGACCTGGCGCGGTTCGACGCCGATGTCCGGCAGAGCCAGGCGCGCCGCTGGGTCGTCTATCCGGCGCTCAGGAACGGCGCCTACTATCCGTGGGACTTCGAGCCGCTGCAGAAGGCCTCCGAGCGCTACATGCGCAACCACATGGATCTCAACGTGCTCGAAGAGTCCAAGCGCTTCCCGAGAGGAGAATGACGATGATTACCGTCTACGGCCGGGCGACCTCGCTCAACGTGCAGTACGTCATGTGGACGCTGGCCGAGATCGGCGTCCGCTGCGAGCGGCTCGACTATGGCGGCGCCTTCGGCGGCACCGACACCGAGGAGTACCGCCGCATGAACCCGAACCGGCTCGTGCCGGTGCTCCGCGACGGCGACCTGGTGCTGTGGGAGAGCGCCGCCATCGTACGCTATCTCGGCGCCAAATACGCGCTCAATTCCTTCTGGCCGCACGATCCGGCGCGCCGCGCCTCGCTCGACAAATGGGCGGAGTGGATCAAGACGACCTTCGCCCCGGCGCTGGTCACCGGCATCTTCTGGCCGATGATCGCCACACCGGAGGCGAAGCGCGATGACGGCGCCATCGCGGAGGCCGTCGCACGCATGAAGACGATCGCGCCGATCCTGGAGGAGCGGCTTTCGCAGGGCGGCCCCTTCCTCGGCGGCAACGATCTCACCTTCGCCGACATCATGGTCGGCACGCCGCTCTACCGCTACTTCACGCTGGAGTTCGACAGGGCGGACACTCCCCATCTCGATGCCTATTACAAGCGCCTAACGGAGCGCCCGCACTACGCGCAGCACGCGATGGTCTCCTACGAGAGCCTGAGGGCCAAGTGATGATCCAGCCGGCGGCAGCGACCGGGGGGCTTCCAGTCCATGCGTGAGGCCGACTTCGTCATCGTCGGCGCGGGCTCGGCCGGCTCCGCGCTCGCCTACCGGCTGTCCGAGGACGGCCGCAACTCGGTCGTCGTGATCGAGTATGGCGGCAGCGATGCCGGGCCGTTCATCCAGATGCCGGCGGCGCTCTCCTTCCCGATGAACATGCCGATCTACGACTGGGGCTTCTCGACCGAGCCCGAGCCGCATCTCGGCGGCCGGCGCCTCGTCACCCCGCGCGGCAAGGTCATCGGCGGCTCGTCCTCGATCAACGGCATGGTCTATGTCCGCGGCCACCCGCGCGACTTCGACCACTGGCAGGAGGAAGGGGCGACGGGCTGGGGCTTCGCCGACGTCCTTCCCTATTTCAAGCGCCTGGAGAACGTGGAGGGCGGCGAGCCGGACTGGCGCGGCACCGACGGGCCGATGCATGTCCGGCGCGGTCCGATGATGAACCCGCTCTACGCCGCCTTCATCGAGGCCGGGCGGCAGGCGGGCTTCGAGACGACGAAGGACTACAACGGCTCGAAGCAGGAAGGCTTCGGCGCCATGGAGCAGACGATCCACAAAGGGCGCCGCTGGTCGGCCGCCAACGCCTATCTGAAGCCGGCGCTCAGGCGGCAGAACGTCACTCTCATCAGGGGCTTGGCGCGGCGCGTGCTGATCGAGAATCAACGCGCCACCGGCGTCGAGATCGCGACGCGGCGCGGCATCGAGACGATCCGGGCGCGGCGCGAGGTCATCGTCTCGGCCTCCTCGATCAATTCGCCAAAACTTCTCATGCTGTCGGGCATCGGCCCTGCAGAGGAACTGCGCGCGCACGGCATCGAGGTCGTCGCCGACCGGCCGGGCGTCGGCCGCAACCTGCAGGACCATCTCGAGCTCTACATCCAGCAGGAATCGACCCAGCCGATCACGCTCTATTCGAAGCTCAACCTCTTCTCCAAGGCGCTGATCGGCGCCCAGTGGCTGTTCTTCAAGACGGGGCTTGGGACCAGCAACCATTTCGAGGCGGCCGCCTTCCTCCGCTCCGCTCCAGGCGTCGACTATCCCGACATCCAGTACCACTTCCTCCCCGTGGCGATCCGCTACGACGGCAAGGCGGCGGCCCGCACGCACGGCTTCCAGGCGCATGTCGGGCCGATGCGCTCCAAGTCGCGCGGCAGCGTCACGCTGCGCTCTCCCGATCCGGCCGAGAAGCCGGTCATCCGCTTCAACTACATGTCGCACGACGACGACTGGCGCGACTTCCGCCGCTGCATCCGCCTCACCCGCGAGATCTTCGGTCAGGACGCCTTCAAGCCGTTCCGGGGCCGCGAGATCGCGCCGGGCGACAGCCGCCGGTCAGATGCCGAGCTCGACGACTACATCCGCGAGCATGTCGAGAGCGCCTTCCACCCTTGCGGCACCTGCCGCATGGGCCGCGCCGACGATCCGCGGAGCGTCGTCGACCCCGAATGCCGGGTGATCGGGCTCGACTCGCTTCGCGTCGTCGATTCGTCCATCTTCCCGCGCGTGACCAACGGTAATTTGAACGCGCCGACGCTGATGGCGGGCGAGAAGGCGAGCGACATGATTCTCGGGCGGCAGCCGCTGCCCGCCTCTAATCTGGAGCCGTGGATCAACCCGCGCTGGCAGGTCAGCGACCGCTAGGAGAACTGGATGAACGCGCAGCCGAAGGCATCCCACTTCATCAATGGCAGCTTCGTCGAGGATGCCCAGGGCGATCCGATCGAGGTCGTCTATCCCGCGACGGGCGAGGTGATCGCGCGGGTCCACGCGGCGACGCCCAACATTGTCGAGCTGGCGGTGGAATCCGCGCGCGAGGCGCAGCGGCAGTGGGCGCGCAGGAAGCCCGTCGAGCGGGGCCGCGTGCTGCGCAAGGCGGCCGACATCCTGCGGGCACGCAACGAGGAGCTGTCGCGGCTGGAGACACTCGACACCGGCAAGCCGATCCAGGAGACGCTGGTCGCCGACGCCGCTTCCGCAGCCGACGCGCTCGAGTTCTTCGCCGGCGCGGTCGCCGTCTTCAACGGCGAGCATGTCGATCTCGGCGGCCCCTTCGGCTACACGCGGCGCGAGCCGCTCGGCGTCTGCGTCGGCATCGGCGCCTGGAACTATCCGATCCAGGTCGCGGCCTGGAAGTCGGCGCCGGCGCTTGCCATGGGCAACGCCATGGTCTTCAAGCCGTCTGAGACGACGCCGCTCTCGGCGCTGGCGCTGGCCGAAATCTATGTCGAGGCGGGGCTGCCGGAAGGGCTGTTCAACGTCGTGCAGGGCGCGGGCGCGGTCGGTGCCGCCCTCGTCGAGCACGAGGCCGTGGCCAAGGTGTCGCTCACCGGCTCGGTGCCGACCGGGCGGCGCATCTCGGAAGCGGCCGGCGCGCGGCTCAAGCACGTGACCATGGAGCTCGGCGGCAAGTCGCCGCTCATCGTCTTCGAGGACGCCGACATCGAGAACGCGGTCGGCGGCGCGATGCTCGGCAATTTCTACTCCTCCGGCCAGGTCTGCTCGAACGGCACGCGCGTCTTCCTGCACCGGTCGATCCACGAGCGCTTCGTCGACCGGCTGCTTGCCCGCACCCGACGGATCGTGCTGGGCGACCCGCTCGACCCTGCGACCCAGATGGGGCCGCTGGTCAGCAAGGCGCAGCTCGACAAGGTGCTGGGCTATATCGAGAGCGGCCGCGCGGAAGGCGCCGAGCTTGCGTGCGGCGGCGGGCGGCCGAGGCTTCAAGGGCTGGAGAACGGCTATTTCGTCGAGCCGACCGTCTTCACCGGCGTCGAGGACCGGATGAGGATCGCCAGCGAGGAGATTTTCGGGCCGGTGATGAGCATCCTCTCCTTCGACGACGAGGACGAGGTGATCCGCCGCGCCAACGAGACCGAGTTCGGCCTGTCGGCGGGCGTCTTCTCGAAGGACCTGGCACGCGCTCATCGCGTGGTCGGCCAGTTGGAGGCCGGCACCTGCTGGATCAACGCCTACAATCTGACGCCGGTCGAGCTCCCCTTCGGCGGCACCAAGCAGTCGGGCATCGGCCGCGAGAACGGCATGGCCGCGCTCGGCCACTACAGCCAGGTGAAGTCGGTCTATGTGGGAACGGGCGACGTGGAAAGCCCGTATTGAGGCCGCCGTCGGCCTGCCCTATATCGGCGGGAGGTGGCGGCGCCGGTCGGCCCGCTTCACGCGCGATGGGCCTTGAAATCGGCGGGCTTTCTCCGTAAGAGCCTTCGCGACGCCGACGGGCGGTTGTAGCTCAGCTGGTTAGAGCGCCGGATTGTGGATCCGGAGGTCCTCGGTTCGATCCCGAGCAACCGTACCATTCCAGGTTTCAATCTGCCTCCCGACCCTATTGTGCCGCCCAGCGCATGAACGCATGCTGCAGTTGCGTGGCGAGCGAGAGGCGCTGCGGCGCCGGCGCTTCCATCGGCCGCGGGAGGCCGATCGGTCCGCAGCCGGGTGCCCAGTCGAGATTCCGCATCCTGCGCGCGGCATCGGCCACGCTGGTGGCACGGATGCGCGCGGTATGGGTGACGCCGTCGCTCCTGTACGGATACAGATATACCGTGCTGCCGTCGCTCATCTGCGTCGTCCGTGGTCGATCGAATTGGCTAGCCAACGCCGGGAAGAGCGCGAAGGTTCCGCGCGCGGCGCTGCGAGGCGCGGCCCTGATCGCGCTAGCGTCCCGCCCGCAAGGCGCGGCCCGGATTGCGCTTGCGCTGGATCAGCCCCGCCGCTATATGAGCCACCGCTGGTCGCGGAGTGTAGCGCAGCCTGGTAGCGCACATCGTTCGGGACGATGGGGTCGCAGGTTCAAATCCTGCCACTCCGACCAGCCGGATCAAGAACTTGACGGGCATGAGTCAGGACGGCGGCCGGGGCTTTGCAGCGGGTTGTCGACCCACCTCCCCCATGCGTTTCGAACCTGTCGCTGGTAAAGGCTTTACCGACGTTTGCCTCATGATCGGCGCTGCAGGGCGCCTGCCAGTAACCCGCGGCCGCTGCTCGGCTGCAGTGCTCAATCATCGCCATGGACGTGATTGTCAGAGAGCGGAAGGCTGGCATCGAAATGGCTTAGATTTCAGTTCCGATGCCGAAACTGCCTTCGCGACATGCAAGGAGAGAGCAGCCCCTTTGTGGCTGGGGGCGCTCCTCCAGACATCGTCCCGTGACGCGGCTGGGCTGGTCTTTCAACGGTCCAGCCGAGATCGAGATCGGCGTCTCCTGGCGCTAGCACCAGAAGCCCATGTCTCGCTGCTTTCGACTGCTGCAGGGAAGAAGCTGCGGAGGAAGGGCCTGCTCGATCCGGCGCCGCAATGATAACGGGCGTCTCCACCGGCAGGCATCCAGCCGCCACATCGTGCGCATTGCGGAACATCGGAAACCGGTCTATTGGGCGATATCTTGCCGAACCAGCAGATCATAATGCGTGTCGCCTCGTTGGGGAAATATAGGTGGAGCATGCCCAGCGATCTGCGCGCTTCTTCAATATTCTGACTAGTCTTCCCGCCATGCGCCACGCCGACGCCTACCGCACCGATATAGATGGGCTGAGGGCGTTCGCCGTCCTCTTCGTCACGATCTTCCACATCAACGAGGCGCTGATCCCGGGCGGCTTCGTCGGCGTCGACATGTTCTTCGTGATCAGCGGCTTCCTGATCACCGGCATCATCGTGCGCGATCGGGCGAACGGCGTCTTCAGCTTCGCCGAGTTCTACCGACGGCGCATCCGGCGCATTTTCCCGGCGATGTTCCTCGTCACCGCGGTGACATTCGTCGCGGGGCTCTTGCTCCTGCTGCCCGAGGACGTCGCGCCCCTGTCATGGTCCGTGCTGGCGACGATCCTGTCGGGCGCCAACATCTATTTCACCTACTTCCTCGATACGAGCTATTTCGCGCCGGACAGCGCGACCGTGCCGCTCCTGCACATGTGGTCACTCGGGGTCGAGGAGCAGTTCTATCTGTTCTGGCCAGCCTTCCTGCTCGTGCTGATGCGGTGGCCGCGGCTCGTGGTGCCCGCGCTCCTCGCGCTCAGCGTGGCGAGCGTCGCTCTCGGCGAATGGCTGCTTGGTCAAGGCGCCTTCGAGTGGGCGTACTACATGCTGCCCACGCGCGCCTTCCAGCTTGCGCTCGGCGGGCTTCTCGTCTTCGTCCTGCCGTGGTTCGCGATGGGCGGCCGCGTCGCGCTGATCCTCGCCGTCGCAGGCTTGGCGCTGTGTTTCGGAAGCGCCGCCTTCCTGACGGCGGAGACTCTCTATCCAGGGCTGAATGCCGTGCCGGTCACCATCGGAACCGCGCTGCTTCTGGCGGCGGGCACGGTCGCCAATCCGGTGGGGCGCATGTTGAGCGTCCAGCCCCTGAGGTGGATCGGCCAGATTTCCTACTCGCTCTACCTTTGGCACTGGCCGGTCCTGGCCTACCAGCGCTATCTGATGGGCGAACTGTCGCCGGCCCAGCAGGTCGGTTCACTGGTGCTGATGCTGGCGCTGGCGACCTTGAGCTACCGATATGTCGAACAGCCGGCGCGCCGTAGCCAGGAGGGTCTGCCGCGGGTCGCGTTCAAGTACCTGGCCGTGCCCGCCTCTGCCATCGTGGCCGTGATGGCGGTGCCACTGTACAATATGGGCTTCGGCGCCACTGCCAGCGCGATGCCACAGATGGCGCGGGCCAGCAGCGCCCCCTATGTCTGCCAGATGTCCCTCGTCACGGCCGGCCTGCTCCGCGAGTCGCGGTGCATCATCGGAACGGAGGAAGAACCGAGCATCCTGCTCTGGGGCGACTCCAATGCCGGCCACTATGTCGGTGCGCTCCGCTCGGTCGCCGGAGAACTCGGTTTCGGCTTCCGCAACATCGCCCACTCTGCTTGCCCGCCAATCCTTCGGAGGCCTGAACGGTTCGCACAGGAGCGTTTCAGGGCGCTTTGCCAAGAATCAGCCGAGGCCATGGCGCATTCGCTTTCCGACTATGATGTCGTCATCATCTCCGCTGCTTGGGACACTTATGTCGGAAAACACGGCGATGAGTTCCTGCGGGGCCTGAGTCAGACCGTTCGGAGGCTGGTCCGGCAGGGCAAGACAGTCATGCTGCTCGGGCGCGTTCCACGGCTTAGCGGCTTCGACGGAGCTTGCGAGCGCAAGCGCCTGAAATTGCCGTGGCTCATCTGCCACACCGCGCAAACGCATATCCGCCGGACTGAGGAAATCAACGCACAGATCAGGCAGATCGCAACAAGAAATCGGGCGCTCTACGCCGACTTCACGGCCGTGCTCTGCGAGGAAGGTCGCTGCGACGCCCGCATTGGTGACGAGGTTGTGTATCTTGACCCGGGCCATCTGAGCCTCACCGGGTCCGAGGCCGTCGGCAGGGCCGTGCTCGCCAGGCCCGAACTGCTGGAACCGTTCCGCCAGTTGATCAGCCAACGGTAGCTCAGCCCTGGTGCTCGTTTCCCGTGCGTCCGCCGGTTGGTCACCCCCTACTCCTCCGCAACCTCGATGCCGAAGGTCTCGCGCACGCCGGGGTTCAGGAGCTTGGCGTGGACCATCAGGAGGATGAGCTCGGCGTCGAGCCCCTCCCCCGCCTCCACCGCGCGGGCGATTCGCTCCTCGACGGCGAGCGTCGCCCCCTCGCCGTTGACGGCCGCGAAGGGCGACGGGCCGTGGACGCAATAGGCCATCAGCGCCCCGACCGGCGGATAGGCCGGCGCAGACGGCTCCTCGCCCAGCGCGTCCTTCATCAGGTTGACGGCGGCGAGTTTTACCCCTTCCGGCACGAGCAGCGGATGCAGATCCGCCTCGCGGAGCGCGGCGTCGAGCTGGCGCAGGTCCGACGACCTGCCGAACCGGCCCATGAAGCCGAAGGACGATGATCTGCGCGCCATGATGATCTCCGCTCGTCCCCCAACATAGGCGCTCGAGGCCCGCTGCCACAGGGGCGGATCAGAGCCGGCGGATCGCCTCGGCCGCCCGCGCCAGCCCGCCGGCCAGGAGTTCCGCGGCGCGCTCGGCGGTCGAGGCCTCGGCATAGCAGCGCAACTCCGGCGCGTTGCCGGAGGGGCGGAAATGGAGCGTCTCGCCGCCGCCGAGCTCGAGCCTCAGCCCGTCGGTCCGGTCGGAGCCGGCGAGCGGAGGCAGCCCCTCGACGAACCGCGCAAGCACCTCCGGATGGTCGAGCGTTGCGAGGAAGGCGAGGCTCGTAGCGGCGGGCACATGCACCAGCCGGTCGGACGAAGTGAAGCGCGGCGGCAATTCGGCCACCAGTTCCGAGACCCTGCGACCGCGGCTCCGCGCCGTTGCCAGCACCGCGAGGATCGGCAGGAGCGCGTCGCGCGTCGGCAGCGCCGAAAGCTCCAGCCCCGGCCGGGCGACGTCCGAGCCGAGAAGCACGCCGCCATTCGCCTCGAAGCCGACGATCGTTCCCTGGCCCGCTTCGGCCTCCATGCCAGCGATGACGAAGGGCGAGCCGACCCTCGTGCGCACGACGCGCGCGAAGCGACCGCAGGCCTCGACGGCGGAGGTCGACGTCACCGGCGTCACCACGATTTCGGCGCCGAGGAAGCTCGCCGTCAGGATGCCGACGACGTCGCCGCGCAGGAACACGCCACGCTCGTCCGCGACCAGCGGGCGGTCGGCGTCCCCGTCGGTCGAGACGATCGCGTCGAGCCCGTGCTCCACCGCCCACGCGCGGGTGGCCTCCGCGTCCTGGGGTGCCAGCGCCTCGGTGTCGACCGGCACGAAGACATCGCTCCGCCCGAGCGGCACAACCACGGCGCCCAGCTCGCCCAGGATGTCAACGAAGAGGTCGCGCGCGACGGACGAGTGCTGGTAGAGCCCCACCCGGAGGCCGCCGAGCGCGAAGGCGGGAGCGGAAAGGTAGCGCCGGCGATAATCGGCGAGCGCCGCCGGCTCGTCCTTCGACGCTCCCGTCGGCGCCCCCGCGGCGCTTGTCATATGCAGGCGCCCGACGATCCCCGCCTCGTCCTCCTTGGTGATCTCGCCTTCCGGGCGATAGAATTTCAGGCCGTTGCGGTCGGCCGGGATGTGGCTCCCGGTCACCATGATCGCCGGCAAGCGCCGCGCCATAGCAGCGAGCGCCAGCGCCGGCGTCGGCAGCGCACCGCAGTCGAATGCCTCGCAGCCGGCGCGGAAGGCGGCCTCCATGCAGGATGCGGCGATTGCCGGGCTGCTCTCGCGCAGGTCCCGGCCGACCAGCACGCTTCGCACGCCTTTCCCCCCGGCCTCGAGATGCGCCAGGAAGGCGGTCGTGTAGGCGGCGCAGACCTCCGGCGTCAGCTCGCCGACCAGCCCGCGCAGCCCGCTTGTGCCGAACTTCAGCCCCTCAGCCATGGCCAGCCGGCACCGGCTCGCGGTTGTAGACATCCTCCAGGCGGATGATGTCGTCCTCGCCCAGATAGTCGCCCGTCTGCACCTCGATCAGCACCACGGGTTCCTGGCCCCGGTTCGCCAGCCTGTGGACGGCACCGAGCGGCACGTAGACCGACTGGCTGGGCAGGAGCGTGCGCGTCTCCTCGTCGATCGTCACCTCCGCCTCTCCCCTCACCACGACCCAGTGCTCGGCGCGGTGGCGGTGCTTCTGGAGCGACAGCACGCCGCCCGGCGTCACCACGATGCGCTTGACCTGGTACCCGTCGCCGATGTCCAGCCGCTCGTAATTGCCCCAGGGGCGGAAGATCTGCGTCGCCTCCACCGCCTCCGGATTGCCCTCGCGCTCCAGCCGCGCGACCAGCGCCTTGACCTCCTCGGCCCGGTCCTTGGCGGCGACGAGCAGCGCGTCGCGGGTCGATACTACCACCGTGTCCGACAGACCGAGGACGGCGGTCAGCCGGTCGCCGGAGTGGACGACGTTGTCGGCGCCGTCGACGATCACGGCGCGCCCGACGACGACGTTGCCCGCCTCGTCCGCCGGGCGGATCGCCGCCGCCGCATCCCAGCTGCCGACGTCCGACCAGCCATAGCCGACGGGCAGCACGGCCGCGCGCGCCGTCCGTTCCATCACCGCGTAGTCGACCGCGATCGACGGGGCGGTGGCGAAAGCCGCCTCGTCGAGCCGGATGAAGTCGAGGTCGCGCCGCGCGCCCTCATGCGCCGCCTTGACCGCCGCCAGAACGTCGGGCTGGAGCCGCGCCAGCTCGTCGAGGAAGGCTCTGGCCGAGAACAGGAAGTTGCCGCTGTTCCAGAGATAGCCTTCATCCAGATACGCTCTGGCCGTGGCGCCGTCCGGCTTCTCGACGAACCGCGTCACGGCATGCGCTTCCTTCAGCCGCGCGCCCGGCAGGATGTAGCCGTAGGAGGTGGCCGGCCGGTCGGGCCTGACGCCGAAGGTCACGAGCAGCCCGTCCTGCGCGTCGGGCAGCGCGCGGCCGACGGCATCCGCGAAGGCTACGCGGTCCGGTATGTGATGGTCGGCGGCGAGCGCCAGCACCACCGTGTCCGGCCCGCGCGTCAGTGCCTGGAGGCACCCCGCCGCGATCGCCGCACAGGAATTGCGCGCCACCGGTTCGAGCAGGATGTCGGCGTCCAGCCCGATCGCCGCGATGTCCTCGGCCAGCAGGAAGCGGTGCGCGTTGGCGCCGACCACGACGGGCCGCGCGTCGAACACGCTGCTTCCGCAGCGCAGCAACGTTTCCTGGAAGAGCGAGTGCCCTTGGCCGAAATCGAGGAACTGCTTGGGCTTGGAGCCACGCGACAGCGGCCACAGCCGCGTCCCCGAGCCGCCGCTCAGGACAATGGGCACGATGCCGCTCATCACTATTCCTTCTACCCCCAACCGCCGCTCGGCGGTGTCAATTTGCGCCGGTCTCGTCAAGCCTTTACTACAGCGGCACCGCCTGGGTGCCGACCCCCCTCTTTCGATTGCCGTCATCAAAAGGTTGCAGCGGCCTGGAAAATCTACCTAAGTCGCATCCTCCCGCCTCATCTTGCCGAATCTGCTCCAGGACCCTTTCTTATGGAACACATCAAGTCGAAGCTCCGCCCCCATCTGGAGAAGGAGCTCGCGGGGATCGACCGGCAGGATGGCGATGCCGTCCAGGCTGCCTATGCGCGGTTCCGCAGCAGCGTCGAAGCGGTCATCGGCAAAAACCCTGCCCTGCAGGCCGATGGCCGCGGCGAACAGCTCCGACAGGCAGCCGAGCAGGTGATCGCAGAACACGCTCCGGTCGTGCCGGCGTCGCCCGTACCGGCTGCCCCGCCGCCTCCCGCAGCCGCTGGCAGCGTCCGCGCAGGCTCCCGCGCCGGAATGCTTGCAGCGCTTGTGCTCGGGCTCGTCATCGGCGGCGGCCTCTTCTACGCCGCGACCGCCGCCGGCATGCTCGGTGGGGCGCGCGGCGGAGGCTCGGCCGAAATGCAACGGCTTCAGGAAAGCTATGCCACGTCCCGTCCCGCTCTCGAGGATCTGCAGCGCTATCTGATCGAAATCCGCGACGAGGTGGTCAGGCGCCAAGAGGACGACCCGGCGTCGCTGTCCGGCATCGTCGGCAGCGACCTGACCAATGTCCGCAGGCTTGATTCGGACCTCTGGGACCGGCGGCCGGAGAGCATGCCGCGCGGCATGTCGGTCGTGGTGCAGGCCGACGGCGACGGCTACAAGGTTCTGGCAGCCGGACCGCTGTGCTGGGCCGCTCATGCCATGGACCCGGCGCTCGTCGATCCCCGCCGCGCCAACAGCGGCGGCGACTGCACGCATTTCGGCTACTGGAACGAGGCCGGCGCGGGTTTCTAGCGAGCCGTCGCTCAGGCGTCGAAGAAGCTCCGCACCGAAGCGATCACCCGCTCCTGGTCGTCCGCCCCCAGATAGGGGTGCATCGGCAGGCACAGGATGCGCTCCGACAGTCCCTCCGAGACCGAGAGGCTCTCGGCCGCCCGCGGGAAATGCCGATAGGCCTCCTGCTGGTGGAGCGGCTTCGGATAGTAGATCATCGTCGGCACGCCCTCCGCCCCGAGATGCGCCTTGAGCGCGTCCCGGCGGTCGGTCTCGATCGCGAACTGCGCCCAGGCCGAGCGGTTGGCGTTATCAATCGCCGGCACGCGTACGACGTCGCGCAGCGCTTCGGCGTAGCGGCGCGCCACGCGCCCCCTCGCCTCCATCTCGTCCTCCAGCACGGCGAGCTTCTCGATCAGGATCGCCGCCTGGATCGTGTCGAGCCGCGAGTTCAGGCCGACGCGGACATTGTCGTACTGGTGCGCGCCGCGGCCGTGGAAGGCGATCGAGCGCAGGAGCGTCGCCATCTCCGCGTCGTCGGTAAACATCGCGCCGCCGTCGCCGTAGCAGCCGAGCGGCTTGGCCGGATAGAAGCTCGTTCCGGCGACATGACCGAAGGAGCCGCATTTCCTGCCGCCGCTCGTGCCGCCGATCGACTGGGCGGCGTCCTCGACGACGAGAAGCTCCTCCTCGGCCGCCAGTTCCATCAGCGGCTCGTAGTCGGCGGCGAGACCGAAAAGGTCGACGGGGATCACCGCCCGCGGGCGCAGCCTGCCGTCCTCGCGGACGGCGCGGACCGCCTCCCGCAGCTGCGCGACGTCGATATTGTAGCTGCCGGGATCGACGTCGACGAAGACCGGCTCGGCGCGGGCAAGCGCGACCACCTCGGCCGTCGCCGCGAAGGTGAAACTCGGCACGAAGACCGCATCGCCGGGGCCGATGCCGGCAGCCATCAGCGGGACGAGCAGCGCGTCGGTGCCGTTGGCGCAGGCGACGGCGTGGCCGGCGCCGACATAAGCGGCGATCTGTCGCTCGAACTCGGCGACGTCCGGCCCCAGAATATACTGTCCGCTCGCGACCACCCGCTGGACGGCGGCCTCGATGCGGCCGTCCAGGTGCCGCCGCTGCGCGGCGAGATCCACGAATTGCAAATTCTCGTCCTCTTGTCTTAGCTTCAGGCCCCTGGCCGGCCCTTATTGGTCGACGGGCGGCCTATGGCAAGCCTCGTCGACGATCACGCGACGGCTGTCCACGATGCCAGTCCGACCAACTGCGCTTGCCTTGAAGCTGATCCGGGAAGCTCATGACGTTAACAAGCCGCAGTCGCTTCGAGCCTGTCGAGGAACGAAGCGTGGCTGGGGCGCCTGGATTCGAACCAGGGAATGGCGGTACCAAAAACCGCTGCCTTACCGCTTGGCTACGCCCCAATCTCCACGCCGTCAGATAGCCGGAGCAAGGCGCGGGATCAATCCCATCAAGCGAGCCCGAGATCGGCGCCGGCAGGGGCATGCTTGACACGGGTGCGCGTCGGGGCCCATGCGGGTCTTCCCGCCCCGAGCCCCGTGTGTCGCCGCGTGAAGCACGTCTGGATCCTCAATCACTACGCTCAGACGCCGCAGGAGAAGGTTGCGGCGACGCGGCACTATTCGCTCGCCCGGCATCTGCCGCGGCACGGCTGGCGCGCGACGATCATCACCGCCAGCACGGAGCACCCATCGGGGCGGCAGCGTCCCGGACCCGCGGAGGCCGAGCCGGAGGTCGTCGACGGCGTGCCCTTCCTGCGCCTGCGCGTTCCCTCCTACCGGGGCAACGGCGCCGACCGCATCCGCAACATGCTGGCCTTTGGCTGGCGCGCGCTGGTCAGCCCCGCGATCGCGAGACTCGAGCGGCCGGACGCCATCATCGGCTCGAGCCCGCACCCGGCGGCGGCGCTTGCCAGTGCCTGGCTCGCCCGCCGCAAGCGGGTTCCGTTTGTTTACGAGGTCCGCGATCTGTGGCCGCAGGCGCTGATCGAGATGGGCCGCCTGTCGGAGGACGCGCTCGCCGCGCGCATGATGCGGCGGGCCGAGGCGTATCTTTTCAGATCGGCTGCCCGCTCGATCGTTCTCTGGCCGGATGTCGAGACCTATCTCAGCGAGCGCGGCATCGCCCTCCCCCGGCCGCCCGTCTGGATCTCCAACGGCGTCGATCTCGGCGATCTCCCGCCCCCGCAGCCGCTGCCCGACAATCCGGTCTTCACCCTGATGTATCTGGGCGCCCATGGCGGCGCGAACGGCCTGGAGACGACCGTGCGGGCGATGCGCCGCGTCCAGGAGAGGCAAACAGGGAGGGAGATACGCCTGCGCCTGATCGGCGACGGCCCCGACAAGGAACGGCTCAAGAGGCTCTCGTCCGAGATCGGCGCCACCTCGGTGGCATTCGAGGACGCGGTCGAGAAGACGCGGATACCCGCGCTGGCGGCCGAGGCCGACGCCTTCCTCTTCAACCTCATCCCGGCGCCCATGTTCCGGTTCGGCATCAGCCCCAACAAGCTGTTCGAGTACATGGCCGCTCAAAGGCCCGTCATCTTCTGCTGCAACGCTTCGAACAACCCGGTCGAGCTGGCCGGCGCCGGTCTCACAGCCCCGGCCGGCGATGCCGAGGCGCTGGCCGATGCCATCCTCGATCTGGCGTCGCGACCGGCCGAGGAACGCCTGCGCATGGCGGTTGCCGGGCGGCGCCATGTCGAGGAGCATTTCGATCTCCGCAAGCTGGCGGGAGACCTCGCCGAGGTCCTGGAGAGCGCGCTGGCCGAACGCAGGAGTTGAGGCATGCGGGTGCCCCCGCCGACCGCGTGATGTAGGCTAGCCCCTGGCCGTCGGCGCCGTCCCGCCGCGACTGGACCTGACCAGCCCGTCATAGAGGTCCAGCAGCTTGGCCTCCTGCGCGTCCCAGTTCAGCGTCCTCGCCGCCGTGAGTGCATTGGCAGCAAGCCCCTGCCGGAGCGCGGGGTCGTCCACGAGCCGCGCCAGCGCCTCGGCAAGACTGTCTCCGTCGCCGGGCCGCACCAGCAGGCCGAAATGGCCGTCACCGACGACGCGACGGATCTCGGGCAGGCTCGACGCCACGACCGGCAGGCCGGCCATCATGTATTCGAACAGCTTGTTGGAATCGGTCGTGAGATGGTTCAGGCACGTGTTCTCGATCGGTTGAACGCCGATATCGGCCGAGGCCGTGTAGGACGGCAGGTCGCTGAGCGGCACGGTCGGGACGAAGCGGACGCGCCCCGCAAGCCCTTCCTCGTCGACCTGCCGCATCAGAGAACCCGCGAGACGCCCGCCGCCGATCATGACCAGATAGGCGTTCTCGACACGCCTCATCGCATCGACGAGCAGGTGCAGCCCGCGGCCCAGCTGGAGGCCGCCCTGATAGAGGACGATCGGCCAGGGCTCGGACAATCCCAGTTCGTCCCGGAGTCGGCTCGTCCGCTCCGGATGCTCCAGCCGCGGCCGGTTCTGCAGGACCAGCGGCCGGGGCACGCCATAGGCCCTCGCGAAGAAGGTCGCGCGCGCGTCCGTCGTCGTGATGGTCGCCGCCGCAAGCGGCATCAGCCGCTTCTCGATCCAGCCCACGGCCTTGCGCAGCTTGCGATAGCCCTCCCTGTCGGTGCTGATCTCGTGGGCATCGTAGACGAGCGGACACCCGACGATGCACGCCGCGAGCCAAGCGGTTGGAAGCGTGTTGACGTCGTGGGCGTGGATCACATGCGGGCGCGAGCGCACCATGCGCCACAGCAGCCGGAGATGCGTCACTGAGCGTGGCACCAGCGTGGCGAGCTGGCCGAAGAGGCTCACAGACGGAGCCATCTGTGCGGGCCTCTTCTCGAGGCCGTTCCCGGCTTCTGGCGGTTGCCGCAGCGCATAGAACGGGCTCCTGAGCACGCGCTCGACCCTCACGCCCGACGGCAAGGTCTCGGACCGCTCTGTCCGGCCGGGCGTATGGAGGGCGTGGACGCAGACCTCGTAGCCTGCGGCCTGCAGGGTCTCGGCCTCCTTCAGAACGCGGGCATCGTGCCGGAACTCGTTCCAGACGATCATCGCGACATGGGTCATGACAGGGGAAACGCGACGGCCCGGCAGGCTGGTCGTGCGCGGAGCTTCAAGGTTGATTGTCCGGTCCTACTCATGCATCGCGCCAACGGCCGGCCACCCCCCGCGCAGACGCGGGAGTGTCCGTTCGAAACGTCCCGTCCGCAGCTAGATCTTGGTCGCCGCAACCATCATCGGGTGCGAGTATAGGCGGGCGGACGCGTCCCTGAACTCCCGGTGTGCGACCAGGAGCACCAGAATGTCGGCGTTTTCCACCGCAAAGTCGAGTTCGACCTTGGCGTGGTCGCGCAGCCGCCGCGGAAGCTCCTCGACATTGGGCTCGACGAGAAGCAGCTTGCCCTCGAACGTGGCGGCGAGCTTCTCCACGATGTGCAGCGCAGGGCTTTCGCGCAGGTCGTCGATATCGGGCTTGAAGCTGAGGCCGAGGCAGGCCAGCTTGACGTCCTGCTTGCTGCGCTGCGGATTGGCCACCAGGAAGGCCGCCACGGCGCGCTGAACCTTCTCCAGGACCCATTCCGGCTTGTCGTCGTTGACGGTGCGCGCCGTATGGATCAGCCGCGCCTGCTCGGGCGTCTTGGCGACGATGAACCAGGGATCGACCGCGATGCAGTGTCCGCCGACGCCCGGCCCCGGCTGGAGGATGCTCACCCGCGGGTGATGGTTGGCGAGGCGGATCAGCTCCCAGACGTCGATGTCGAGCCGGTCGCAGATGACCGACAGCTCGTTGGCGAAGGCGATGTTCACGTCGCGGAAGCTGTTCTCGGTCAGCTTGCACATCTCGGCAGTGCGCGCATTGGTGATGATGCACTCGCCCTCGACGAAGGTCTTGTAGAGCGCCACCGCGGCCTCGGAGCATTTCGGGGTCATGCCGCCGATCACGCGATCGTTCTGGACCAGCTCGCGCAGCACCTGGCCCGGCAGGACGCGCTCGGGGCAATGCGCGATGCGGATATCGGATGCCTCGCCATGCGTCTGCGGGAACGTCAGGTCCGGACGCGACTCGCCAAGCCATTCAGCCATCTGCTCGGTCGCGCCGACCGGAGAGGTCGATTCGAGAATGACGAGGTCGCCTTTCTTGAGCACGGGCCCGATGGCTGCGGCCGCCGCCTTGATGTAGCTGAGATCGGGCTGGTGCCCGTCGACGAAGGGCGTCGGCACGGCAATCAGGAACGCGTCGGCCGGCTCGGGAACGGTGGTCGCGCGTAGCCAGCCTTCGGTGACAGCGGCATGGACGACCATGTCGAGATCGGGCTCGACGATGTGGATCTTGCCCTGGTTGACGGCTTCCACCGCCTTCTCGTTGATGTCGACGCCGATGACCTTCTTCTTGCGGGAAGCTAGAACCGCAGCCGTCGGCAACCCGATATAGCCGAGGCCGATAACGGAAATCACGTCCAGATTCATGTGTCAGCTTGTCCTCAGTTCGGCCAATGCGTCGATGATCCGCTCGCAGGCCTTTCCATCGCCGTAGGGATTGTGGGCGAAGCTCATGCGCTCGTAGGCCTGCCTGTCTTCCAGCAGGACCGATATCTCGCCGACGATCTTGTCGACATCCGTTCCCACGAGCTTGACCGTTCCCGCCTCGACGGCTTCCGGCCTTTCTGTCGTCTCGCGCATCACCAGGACGGGCTTGCCGAGCGACGGTGCCTCCTCCTGGATGCCGCCCGAATCGGTAAGGATGAGATCTGCCGCATTCATCAGATAGACGAAGGGCAGGTAGTCGAGAGGCTCGATCAGGTGGATGCTCTTCTGCGTGCCGAGCAACCTCTTCACCGGCTCCTGGACGTTGGGGTTCAGGTGGACGGGATAGACGACCTCGACGTCGGGGAACCTGGTCACGATCTCGAGCAGCGCGCGGCAGATGCGCTCGAACCCGCCGCCGAAGCTCTCCCGCCTGTGCCCGGTGACAAGGATCATCCTGCGTTCGGGGTTGAGGAAGGTGAACTGCCGCTGGCAGTCGGCGCGCAGCGCCTCGTCGCTGTCGAGAAGCGCGGTCACCCGAAGCAGCGCGTCGACGACCGTGTTGCCGGTCACCTTGATCGCATCCGCCCCGACCCCTTCCCGGATCAGGTTGTCGCGCGAGGCCGGCGTCGGCGCGAAATGAAGATTGGCGAGGCCCCCGGTCAGTTTGCGGTTGGCTTCTTCAGGCCACGGGGAATAGATGTTGCCCGTCCTCAGGCCGGCTTCTACGTGCCCGACGCGGATGCGCCGGTAGTAGGAGGCGAGCGTGGCGGCGAGCGTCGTGGAGGTGTCGCCGTGCACCAGAGTGATGTCGGGAGTGAAGCGATCGAAGACGCCGTTCATGCCGGTCAGGATCGAGGCGGTGATGTCCGCCAGCGTCTGGTCCGGCTTCATGATGTTGAGATCGAAGTCCGGGCTCAGCTTGAACAGCCCGAGCACCTGGTCCAGCATCTGGCGGTGCTGGGCGGTGACGCAGATCCTGGCATCGAATCGCTCGTCGGCGGCCAATGCGATCATCAGGGGAGCCATCTTGATCGCTTCGGGCCGGGTTCCCACAACAGTAAGTATCTTCATGCCCCACCGAACGATTTTTCTGTAGCACAAACAAAGTAGCCGCCCGACCGCGGAGGCTCACTAGAGCAGATGGCGTTCCTGCACAATGATAATTTCGGAACCTGCACGAATGAGGGCTGCCTTGGACGTCGTCCCGCCGTATTGCCTCTTGGCCCGCCGGCGGCTAATCCCGTGCGTGAATTGACGCTGTGACTGTCGGCCGGCGGGAGTGCGGCTGAGCAGGCCTGCGAATGGAATTCGCGCGTCTGCTGGTAGATGGAAGAGAAGCAATGTCGTTGAAATCAATTGCCTTGTTCTATGGTCACGTCGCCCGGAACATCGGCGATCTCGCGATCAACCAGGGCACCGTGAACCTCGTTCGCTCCGTATTTCCGGATGCCGTCCTGCGGGTCGTGCTGCTCGACGTAGAGCAGTCCCCTAACCTTCCGCATTCTCTCGCCTCGTTCGGGGAGGGGACCAATGTGGAGTTCGTCCACTTCGCTTCCAAAAGTAAAGAGGCAAGCGACTATGCCCTGAATCCAGGACAGTTTCTCGACGATTGCGGGTGCGGCAGCGTCGATCTGGTGCTCTTGGCGGCGGGAGAGCACCTGTTCTCCTATTCCGACAACAACAACGCCCGAAATCTGTTCTGACGTACCCTTCCGGCCTTTTCGGCAAGGGCGGCCGGTATCCGGTGTGCCGTTCTGCCTTCGACCTTCGGGCCTTATCAGGATGAGGCCGGCCGCGGCATCCTGCAGCAGTTCGCAGCGACCGGCGCCCATGTTGCGGTTCGCGATCTCCGATCCAAGGACGAGGTCGAGCAGGTCGCGCCGTCGCTTGAGCCGGCGGTGGCGTTGGATCCGGCCTATTTCCTGGCCGCTCCCGCGGCGGGCACCGAGCCCAGGGCCGGCTGCGTTGGCATCGTCATGCGCAGCGAGGGGGTGGGCATCCGCCTGTCGCAGCAGCGCCGCGCCGACTTCGACAGCGCGGTGAAAGAGGACGGGTATGCGACGCGCGCCCATGGTCTGGCGGCCGGCCTCGCGCATCAGGGTTTCGACGTCGTCGCGCTTACCCGGCCGGGTTTCCCGCTCGACATCAAGCCCGAGTTGACGGCAGCCGACGTGCCGCAGCAGCAGACGGTCGATGGCGTCGCCTACCGGCACATCCTGTCGCCGCTCAGGACGGGACAGTCGGCGATGGCCTACATGCTGGCCGCGGCGGACGCGCTGACCGCCGAGCTCGCCGAGATCCGGCCGGAAGCGGTGATGGCTGCCTCGAATCACCTGACCGGACTGCCGGCGCTCATCGCCGCCCGCCGCTTGGGGCTCCCCTTCTTCTACGAGGTCCGCGGCTTCTGGGAGATCACGCGCATCTCGCGCGAGCCCGAGTTCGAGCAGACCTCGGCCTTCAAGGTCCAGAAGCTCCTGGAGGCGGAGCTTTCGAAGCGGTCGGACCACGTCTTCACCCTCACCGGCCCGATGCGGGGCGAGCTCCTGGAACGCGGCGTCGCTTCCGAGGCGATCACGCTCCTGCCGAACTCCTGCGAGGTGGAGCGCTTCACGCCGCGCGGCCGCGACCAGGAGCTCGCCGCCCGGCTCGGCATTCCCGACCAGGTCCCGGTCATCGGCTATGTCGGCACCTTCGTGCAGTATGAGGGGCTGGAGCTCCTCGTCGAGGCCGCCGCCGGGCTGCGCGAGCGCGGCCACGAGTTCCGGCTGCTGCTCGTCGGCAACGAGAACGCCTCGGGGCAGGACGTCGGGCCGATCACGATGGAGATCATCCGCATCGCGGCCGAGCGCGGGCTCGACCAGTGGCTGATGATGCCGGGCCGCGTGCCGCACGAGGAGGTCGAGGCCTATTATTCGCTGATCGACATCGCCCCCTTCCCGCGCAAGGCGCAGCCGGTGACCGAGCTCGTGTCGCCGATGAAGCCGCTCGAGGCCTATGCGATGGAAAAGGCCGTCGTCGTCTCCAGCGTCGGCGCCCTGCTGGAGATGGTCGAGCACGACCGCACCGGCCTCGTCTTCGAGAAGGACAATGTCGAGAGCCTGACGGATGCCCTCGCCCGCCTGATCGCCGATCCCGAGTTGCGCGAGAGGCTGGGCCGCGAGGGCCGGCGCTGGGTGCAGGCCGAGCGCACATGGGAGGCGACGGCGAAGCGCGCGGCGGACGACATCAACCGGGTTCTCGATGCGGCCAGCCAGCCTTCCCCGGTCCGCATGGCTGCGGGGGCCAAGTAGCCCGTGCCACTGGCTGGCAGCAGAAAGGCGGCCGGCGCACCGGCACTCGACAGTCCGGAAGTCGTCGCCTTTTTCGACGAGCTCTCGCGCCGCGCCAACGTCATCTTCGTCACGGGCTGCGCGCGCTCGGGCACCTCGCTTATGCAGCGTTGCCTGGCCACGGTGCGCGATCCCGACTACCTCTGGTCGGAGAACAGGCTGCTGACGCTCTACGAGCGCGGAGAGGCGCTGGGCAGCAACATCGTCCTGAAGCGCAAGTCCCGCTGTCACGAGACGCTTCACCTCATTCCGCTGACGGTGAAGGTCGTCCACATCGTCCGCCACCCGGCCCACGTGCTGACCAGCCGCGTGCGCCAGAAGGAGGGCTACTACGTCAAGCCCCAGCGCTGGCTCGACGAGGCGCGCGCCTTCTGGCGCATGGCCGAGACCCGTCCGCTCAACCGCCTCGCCGTCGTCCGCTACGAGGACCTCATGGCGGATCCGAACGCGGTCCAGATGCGACTGGCGCGCGAGCTGGACATCGATTTCGACCTGCCGTTTACCGACTATTGCCAGAGAAATTATCTCGACAGGAAGATCGACAAGTTCACGGAGGAACTTCGCGTGTGGGAGCCGATCGACCCGGATCGTGCGGAGAAGAACAGATCGGCCGACGACGAGCGTCAGCGTCTCGTGGAGCTGCGACCGCTGCTTGAACCTGAACTGAGCCAGTTTTGCCAACAGTTCCGCTACGCGCTTCCCGCGTGACGCTGGGGCGTCAAGTGGGATCGTAGCCCATCAGCTCGAATTCTTCGCGGCAGATTTCGCGCACGCGCGCCTTTTGAGCATCGCTCAGGAGCTGCGAAGCGGGCGACCGGTCTTTCCGGTAATGACCTTTGGAAAGCGGCAGGACCGGCGGAAGCGCCTCGCCCATCCGTTTGGCCACTGCAGCCAGTTCCTCGCTCAGTTTCTCGTAGCGCAGAACCTTGTCGACGATCGGCTTGCCTTCAGCGGCGTAGAGATCAAAGTTGCGGAACTCGGCCCCATCGATCATCTCATCGAGCGCGCGCGACAACTCCCTCCCGGCCAGATCGCGTTGACGATTGCGCCAGTAGGTCAGGGATACCACCTTCTCATACGGGTGGCGCTCCACGGTGAACTTGAAGGCGCTGTCCCAGAAGGCCGGCTCGACCATCGAACGCACCTCTAGCGCCGACATGTGATGATGGAAATGGAGGGCCTGCATGATCCGCTTGTAGAGCACCGCGATCGCCTTCCTGTCGGCGGTCGGCAGGCTCCTGCGGTAGGCGGCTTCGAGTTCCCGGTCGGTCGCGAAATTGCGGGGGCTGCCGCCATAATCCAGCCGCGTCAGCTCGTCGTCCACGCCGACCGGCGTGACGATGTCTTCCGGGCCGCACCAGCTGCCAAGAACGATCTCGGTGCTCGTGCTGGCCGTCTTGCGGGTTCTGATATAGATGAAGTTCTTGGAGAACGATGCGATCATGTCGGAGGGATCACGCGGATCAGATGGCCGTTGGAGCCTGATGACATGAATTCTGTCGTGATATCAATATGAAGCGGCCCTGGAACTCGAGCACGCCGTCCGGCGACAATTACCGGGGCGAGATTGCAGCAGACTATCTCGCCGAACGCGTGGGAACCCCCGCCTGGGTGGGTGAGGACGCCGCAGTGGCAGCATTCCTGCCATCGGAAGGAAAGGTGCTGGACGTACCCTTTGGCACCGGCCGCTTTGTGCCGCTCTACCAGGATCGAGGCCTGTCCATATCCGGAATCGACATATCGCCCGACATGCTGGCCATTGCCCGGCAGCAACTTGGGCCGGTGTATGACGAACTCGACGTCAGATTGGGCGACGCAACCGCGCTGCCATGGCCCGTGGCAACCTTCGACGCCGTCGTCTGCATACGGTTCCTTGGCGCGATCATTCCCTCCAGACTCGTCGCACCCTGTCTGTCTGAGATGCGCCGTGTCACGAAGGTCGGCGGTGTGGGCATCATGCGCCTCAACAATCGCCCGGAAGGGGCTCCTCCCGCGCGTGCGCCATCACCCGAGGAACCGATCAAGGCACGGCTTTCCCTCTCAGATCTTGACGCTCTTCTCGCAGGCTGCGGCTGGCAGATGGTGGACAGCATCATCGTCAGGGAGACGCCGGGCGCGCAGAAGCGCGTCTGGCTTCTGCGCGCCGGGTAGCCTTCTCTACGCGGCCCTGAACACCAGCAGCGTGCGCGCGATGAAGCTCGCGCCCGACGGCACGTGGGCAATGTTGAGCGACTGCGCGACGCCGTTGCCGAGCCCCATCAGGATGAAATGCGTCTGCCCCGTCTCCGGCCGCGTCACCAGCGTGGTGGTGCCGGTCGGATAGGTGGGGCTGGCGGATCCGTGCTGGAAGGTCATGGCAACCTGGGGCGCGGCGACCGTGAAGGGCAGGCCGGCGATGCGGAGCTGCCCCGCGGCGGTGGAATAGGTCGGCGTCGCCTGCAGGTCGACCATGGCGAAGACCAGGTCGCCCAGCCGCCAGTAGCGGCCGGTCTGCACGCTGTAGCTGACCGCGAGATCGCCCGGCGTGGCGAAGGTGAGGGTCGGCGTGAAGGTGCCGGTGGCGAAGCCGGTCAGGATGTCGGCGCCGCCCAGCCTGAGCCCGTTCGGGAAGCCGGGCACGGCATCGCCCGCGCCGACCACCATCGCGTCTGCCCAGGCGGCACCGTCGGCGCTCACCTTGAGGCTCAGATCGTCGCTGCCCGAGAGGCCGATCTCGGCACGGCCCTGATAGCCGCTCTGGAAGAGCAGCGAGGCGGTGCCGGCGGGCGCGGCCTTGTTGATCTTCAGCCGGTGGTCGCCGCCCTCGTGGTCGAAGAGGCTGGCCGGGCTGGCGAGCGCCAGCCGGTTGGTCGCGTCGGCCAGGGCGTTGATGCCGGCCATCTCGACGTTCTGGATGTCGAACGCGAGCGGCGCCCAGGCGCCGTCGCGGAAGACGACCAGCCTCCCCTCCTCCGCCACGAAGGCGCGCCAACCCTCGCCCGGCTCGAAGAAGCTCCAGGCGCCGTCCTGCCAGGCGGCGATCTGGTTGCCGCGCCCGCTCCAGTCGCCGCTGCCGGGAGCAGCGACCAGATGCGCCTGGCCGGGCTGCGGATCGGCCGGCGGCGCGCTCCGGTCGCGGTCGGCGACGCCGAGCTGCAGCAGCGCGTCGAGCATGCGCAGCGCCTCGTTATGCGTGACATGCTTCTGCGCCTGCGAGGGCATGATGTAGGGCAGCTTCAGCCTTTCCGTCTCGTCCATCCCGTCTCTCCTCCAGAACCTCTGCTGCAAGACAGGATAGAAGCGGGCCGGAGTGCGTGGATAAAACAGGCGGGGAAAGTTGGATAAACGAACGCTTAGAAGTAGCCGAACTCATCGAGCGTCAGGCCCGATTGGATCGCTGCGGTGCGATTGCTCTCGCGGTAGGCGCGGAGGATCTTCTCCTCCAATTTCTCAGGCAGTCGAATTGTCTTGGTCTCGTCGACCGAGCCATCCGCCTGCCGCAGCACCCAAACCCTGTCGCCGACGCTGTTAGAGGGGCCCGCCCGCTTGCGCCCAGCATTTGCGACGCGCTCGCCGAGCCGCCTCTCGCCCAGAAACTGCCCCAGCTGAGCCAGCGTCGCTTCGGCGTCGACTCGCAAACGCTCCTGCGGAAGGATTAGGATGTTCTCGTGGCCGAACTCGTTGCCAAACCGCTCGACCAGATAGCCGTAATCGATCCATAGGGCTCGCGGGGCTAACGGCTCGCGGCGCTCAAGTACGGCATCCACGCATTCCTCGAAATGGTCCTGCCCGGCATTCGCGAAGCGGGGTGCCGACTGTGCATACCGCGATGCCAGCCACGTATCCTGGCGGCGGATCGACAAGATCAGCTTGAATGCGCCAATACCCATGTCAAGTGCAGCCGCCCTCATCGCTTTCATGTGCCGGATGATCTGCGCGGGGGTCGGCTCCTCTTCCAACCCGTCGAAGAAGCGGGCCGTGACGCTTAGGTTCTCCTCCGAGACAAGAAAGCCTCGAGCCTCTCCTGCAAAAGCCATGACGAAGGCATTCAGCCCCTTTGAGTCCTCGCGTTTCCAGAAGCCCGGATGCTTCATGAAGGCCTGGCGGAACGCGACCTCATGCGTCTCCTCGAAATAGCGTGAGGCCTCTTTCCTGCCGACATAGGCGCTATGCCTCAGTTTCTTGAACACGGCGTTCTGCAGAAACGTTGTTGCGGTCTTGGGTAGGCCGATATGCAGGTAGAACGTCTCGACATTCATGAGAAAGGTCGTCCGAGGAACTGTGCGGTGATCAGCTGGCCTTACGACCATCCCGACTGTTGATCACGTCGAGCGACTTAGATCAACCAGCCCTACTGCATCTCACCAAGAGGGATTGCGACCACGCGGAATATCCTCTACCACGCCCGTCGCGCCAAGAAGCTCAGCGACGGGGTCGGAATGCCTAGCAAGAACGTGGCACGTCTATGCATCGTAGGCGGCTACCAACGAAGCGGAACGCGCAATTTTGCTGATTTGTGCAACGCCCACCCGGAGATTTCGCTATTTGGTGAGGTTGGACTCCGCGCCTTCCCTCCGATCAGAAAGCGGTTGAAAGAACTTGCGGCCTACCACGAGGCAACTCGCCAATCGGGTGCCGTGAATTTTGCGAAGCGGAAGCACCTCATCGCCCTCTCCTTATTGGCGATGCATGCCAACAAACCCCGGATTGGCTTCAGCGAACTCGACTTCAAGAAGGGTCTCGTGGGCTTTAAGACGCCGCGTATCGAATGGGAGTGGCAGCAGCTTTCAAAGATGTTCGACACTCTCAGCGAGCCCAAGGTATTCTTCTATTGCTGTCGAACACCAGAGGAAGTCTATCTTTCGACGGCGACCCTAGGCTGGACGAAGAACGTCAGTGGCTTTGCCCGGGACCTGAAGCTATCACTTCAGAAAGTACTGGAATTCCAGGCATGGAGCAAGAAATCCAGCCGCCAGTGGCTGGTAAGGCCTCTTCATTTGAATGCCTACATCCAGTCTACGGACAAGGCCCGATGGCTAGCCGACAATCTGTTTTGCTATGTCGCTCCTGAAACAGGACTTGAAGAGATCGCTCAATTCATTTCGGAGACCGACAACCGCAACTCCACGCTACGAGCGATCGGGCAAGAGCGGCGCACGACACTAACGCCCGAAGAACGGGCCGAATTTGAGTCAGACCGCGAGTTGGAGGAATTGCTGGACCAGCTGAACAGCACTTTCGATCTCAACGTGCGCCTACTGGCCCCGGTGCCTGATAATGCGGCGCTTAGCAGCTAACATATCGACGAACAGGTATTCAGATGGCCGGAGCAACACTGTGCATCATCGGCGGGAGTCCGCGAAGCGGGACACGCAACTTCACTGATTTGGCCAACGCGCATCCCAATATCAAGCTGTTCGGTGAAGTAGGGAATCGCGCACTGGCGCTTACCAACGACGCCATGGCGGAGTTGGAAGGGTATCATGCCGGTGAAGTCGCTCATCGGGCTGCAAGGGGAAAGGCCAAGACCGCTCGCCGGTATAATCCGCACGAGTTAACGCTTTCACTCTTGGCCATGTATGCAAAGACACCGGTTACACCTTACAATCCGAGGAGCTTCGAAAGCGGCGTCGTAGGCTTCAAGACGCCCCAGATAGAGCGCCAGTGGTCTGTCTTGACACGGATGTTCGAGGGCTTCGCTTCGCCGAAGAACTTTTTCTTCTGCATGCGGAACGTCGATCAGAATTATCTCTCGTTGCACAGCTGCGGCTGGCGCAAGGATTTCGCCGAGTATTCGGCGCGGCTGATCCCGCTTCTAAGGGCAGTGCTCGAATTCAAGACGTGGAGCGAGGAGCATGACGAAGAGTGGAGGATTAAGGTCCTACATCTGGATGACTATCTGGCAAGCCCCGAAAAAGTCGACTGGCTGAGCGACAAGTTCTTTGGTGTTATCGCGCCACGTACATCCCGAAGGAACATCGACCGCTTCATCTCTTCGGTGACCAACAGGAACTCAACCGAGAGATTGACCGGGGAAGAGCGTCGCAAGGTGCTGACAGATGAGGAACGTCGGGCCATCGAATCTGCATCCGAAATCAGCGATCTCCTTGCGTCGCTCAACACGACGTTTGGCGTGAACATCGCGATGCTGACCGAATCCTCTCCCGAAAAGAAGTCGCAGTCTGCATGAGAAGTTTTTCCGGTCGTCCGATATTCATCTGCGGCTGGCCTCGTGGCGGTACGCGCATGATCGCCGGATTGATCGCCAGCCACCCTTCCGTTGCGCTGTCCGGCGAAATCCCGCGCAAGGCGGTCGAGATCATCGCCAGCGCGGTGGAGCAACTTGATGAGCCGCTGGGACAGAAGAAGCGCCTGCTCAAGCAGTGGGAGGAAATGCGCCAGGAGTATTTTCTCAATTGCCTCGCGAATACAGCGCCAAGGACCACGGCACGCCCTGGCACCCGGTTCTGCAACAAGACGCCATCGATGGAACTGGCATGGGAGAAGATTTCTTCAATGTGTCAGACCGAGCCGCCGCTTTTCGTCTACTGCGCCCGCCACCCGCGATCGGTGCTGAAGTCGCTCGCCAACATGCCGTGGAACCGCCGGACGGTTGAGGACAACCTTTCGAAGCTGCTCAAATCGTGTGACGCGCTCGACGGCATCCTCGCGAGCGGGGGAAGCGCATTCGTCTCGCAGATAGACCAGGTCGCAGACCGCTTCGCCTTCTCGGATCAGCTTCTGAATTTTCTGTCGCTGGACAAGACCCCCGAGGTCCAGCGCTACGTCCGGCGGTGGCCGACCCGGCAACCAACCGCGGATGTGGTCGATGCCGCCCGCGACCTGACCGAAGCGGAGTTGGCCTTCCTGGATCGGTCCGAGGAATATGCGGGCCTGTGCAGACGCTTCAATTACGATCTGTGAGAGTGGCGGCTGCCTGAGGGCTTCAGGTGCCCCAGAAGATCATCATCCCGACGACCCGATGCCGCCCCTCGCCGAGGGCGGCATTTCATCGCTACGCGTATTCAACCTACTCGGTGGTCGCAGGCAGTTCCACGCCGGCATTCTTGGCGTCGATGATCCAGCGATTGGCCTTCAGCAGGTCGCGGCAGACGCGAAGCTGTTCTGCGTAACTCAACTCCTGCCCCTTCTCCAGCTTGTCGATGAGCAGCTTTACTTCCCTGTTCGTCATGTCCCTCTCCGAATCGAGTAGCGCGCAATGATAGTACAAACGTCCCGATCGCGCAATGTTGATCAGCGGTAACGTCTTCTATCTAAAAGAAATTCCTCGTTGATACCGCCCCAGGACATGCCATGCCGCCCAGTTCGGGGTCCGCACTCTTCGCGCCGGGCGCGAATGCGCAAAATTGGGTGCAACTTCATTTCGGGAGCAGCCGATCTACCACCCGCGCCGTCCATCGTGAAGGCGCTTTGACTGTCCCGTTGGCCGATTGATTTTGGCCGATCTTGGACCGGAAATGTTACCATATGATGTCGCTCGGTACCCGGCGACTGCAACCAATGGCATCAGGGAGGAGAACTTGCGGATCCCGAGACGGCCGCATCCGCTTGGCGCGGGCGGAAGGCCAGGCTCAGCCTCCTTCGCCGGGGGTTTCCGCGGGCGGCGCGTGGCGATCCGCACGACATTTGCCTCGCCGTTCCGCTGCGGCTATACGGACGGAAGATGGCGAAGCGGTTACTGGACATCGTGGTGGCGAGCCTGGCTCTCATGGCGCTGTCGCCTGTGCTTCTGGTTCTCGCCCTTCTCGTCCGATGGAAGCTCGGCAGCCCGGTCTTCTTCCGGCAGATCAGGCCCGGCCTTCATGGCCGCCCTTTCCGGCTCATCAAGTTCAAGACGATGAACGACGCGCGCGACGCGGCGGGCGCGCTCCGGCCCGATGCGGAACGGCTGACCGCCTTCGGGCGGTTCATGCGCGCGTTCAGTCTCGACGAACTCCCCGAATTGTGGAACGTGCTGAAGGGCGACATGAGTCTCGTCGGTCCGCGGCCGCTGCTCGAAGAGTATCTCCCGCTTTATTCGCCGCGGCAGGCGCGCCGGCACGAAGTCAGGCCCGGCATCACCGGATGGGCGCAGGTCAATGGGCGCAATGCCATCACCTGGGAAGAGAAGTTCGACTACGACGTCTGGTACGTCGACAATATGAGCCTGGCGCTCGACCTGAAGATCCTGGCCATGACGCTGGTCAGGGTGGTTGCGCGTACCGGGATCTCGGCCGAAGGCGAAGCGACCATGCCGCGCTTCACAGGCACGAGGGCAGGAAGCGAATGAGCAGCCGCCTCCTCATTCTCGGTGCGGGAGGGCATGGCCGCGTCGTCGCCGACGCGGCGCTCGACTGCGGCTATGGCGAGGTCGCCTTCCTCGACGACGCGCGGACGCCGCAGGAGGCCGGCGAGGATTTCGCCGTGCTCGGCCCCATCGACGCCCTCGCCGCCATGCGCGGCGGCTGGCCGCGGGCCTTCGTCGGCATCGGCGACAACCATAGGAGGCTCGCCCTCCTGGACCGGCTGATCGGCGAAGGGTTCGAGGTCCCCTCGATCGTCCACCCGACCGCCAGGATCAGCCGCGCCGCCCGGGTCGGCACCGGCGTCTATGTCGGGCCGATGGCCGTGGTGAATACCGGCGCCGTTCTCGGCGACGGCGTGATCGTAAACACGGGTGCCTGCATCGATCATGATTGCAGGATCGGCGCCGGCACCCATGTCGCTCCCGGCGCAGCCCTCTCGGGCCGCGTCGTGACCGGTCGCGGCGTGTGGCTCGGGACCGGCTGCGCCATCCGCCAGGACGTCGTCATCGGGGACGGCGCCGTCGTCGGCGTTGGGGCAGCCGTGGTTTGCAATCTGGCGGGCGGCGCCACCTATGTCGGCGTGCCCGCCCGGTCCGTGGCCACGAAGGAATCCTGCTAGTGCTGGGCACGGCCTTCCCACCCTGGCCTGCCTACACCGAAGAGGAGGTGGAGGCGGTTGCGCGCGTCCTGCGCTCCAACCGGGTCAACTACTGGACGGGGGAGGAGTGCAAGGCCTTCGAGCGCGAGTTCGCAGGCTTCGCCGGCACCAATCATGCCGTTGCGCTGGCGAATGGTACGGTGGCGCTCGAGCTCGCCTGGTCGGTGCTCGGGATCGGCCCCGGCGACGAGGTGATCTGCACCCCCCGCTCCTACCAGGCATCCGCGGCTTCCATCGCCATGGCCGGCGCGCGCCCGGTCTTCGCCGATGTCGACCGCGACAGCCAGAACATCAGTCCGGCCACCGTGGCGCCGCTGATCACGCCGCGCACCCGCGCGATCCTGTGCGTCCACCTGGCGGGCTGGCCCTGCGACATGCACGGTTTCGCGCAGCTCGCCGAGGAACACGATCTCGTCCTGGTCGAGGACTGTGCCCAGGCCCATGGCGCCAGGATCGGGTCGAGATCGGTCGGCTCCTTCGGTCGCATCTCCGCCTGGTCCTTCTGCCAGGACAAGATCATCACCACCGGCGGCGAAGGCGGCATGGTGACGACCGACGACGAGGAGGTCTGGCGGGCCGCCTGGGCACGCAAGGAGCACGGCAAGAGCTGGCATGCGGTGCACGAGGGCGATCATCCGCCCGGCTTCAAGTGGCTGCACGAGGACTGGGGCTCGAACCTGCGCCTGACCGAGATGCAGGCGGCCATCGGCCGCATCCAGCTGCGGCGGCTCGACGCGTGGCACGAGGCCCGGCGCCACAACGCGTTCCGTCTCATCGAAGGCCTGCGCGACGTGCCCGCGCTGCGCGTCCCCGAGCCGCCGCCTGGGATTGAGCATGCCTGGTACAAGTTCTTCGCCTTCGTCAGGCCGGAGAGGCTTGCATCGGGCTGGTCGCGCGACCGGATCATGGCCGAGATCAATGCCGCGGGCGTCCCCTGCTATTCCGGAGGCTCGCCCGAGATCTATCGGGAGAAGGTGTTCGCCAAGTCGGGCCTCGTGCCGCCGCAACGGCTGCCCGTGGCGGCGGAGCTGGGGGAGACAAGCCTGATGTTCCTCGTCCACCCGACGCTCAGGCCATCGGACATCGATCGAACGATCGAGGTCGTCCGCGAGGTTGCCGAGCGAGCCGGGCGATGATCCCTCACGCCGGTGAGCCGCCCTCCCCGGCAACCCGTTGCAGGCGACGGTCGGGGATCGAGACCGTGATCATCATCGCGCTGAAGACATAGAAGGCGTCGAGCACGTCATGGTTGAACATGATCTGCGTCATTCCTGACGCGAGATAGATGAAGGCGATCAGGATGGCGGCGAAAAGGCGCAGGCGATAGAACTCGTCCGGCGGGGCTCGCCACGCCGCGGCCGTCGGGGCGGCAAGGACGGCGGCAAGCGCAGCGACGGCGAGCAGGCCGCCGTCCAGCGCCACGGTCAGCAGGCTGTTGTGGGCGTGGGTGAAGCCCGGTGGCGGCAGACCATCGCCCGCGGCGTAGGCCGCCACGACCTCCATCCGGTTCTGGATGCCGTAGCCGAACAGGGGCGCGTCTGCCACGGCCGCCAGCGCCGCCGACCAGAGCCGCAGGCGCTCTCCGATGTTTCGCGAATGGCCATGCTCGGCGATATCGTGGAACTCGAGCAGCGTCTGCGCGAAGCGCGCGCTCAACTGTTCGGCGAAGACGAGCAGCAGCAGCGCGACCACGCCCGCCGCTCCCAGAACGAGATGCCGCGAAGGCAGCCGTCGGGGATAGAGGATCAAGGCGATGGGCAGGCTGGCGAGCCCGACCAGCCACACGCCGCGCGTCAGCGATGCGGCGAGTGCTGCAAGCCCCGAAACAAGGCCGATCGCCGCCAGGCGGCGCCGTTTGAGCGACGGTGACTGCAGGTCAAGGCTAGACAGGCAGGTGAGCAGCAGTGCGAGCATCGCGAAGACCGCCGCATTTCCTGCGCCACCCTCCGGCCTGATCCCGAGCACCAGGGTCTGGAAGAGGGCCAGCACCAGGGCGAGCAACGCGCCGATGGAGGCCCCGATGATGAAGATCGGCAGGTACTCGACGTGCTCGCTCTTGCGAAGACGGGGGATGACGATCCAGACGGAGAGAAAGGTGAGCAGCCAGATCAGCCGGGCGGGCGCCCGCTCGGGATGGTCTCCAACGAGCGCCGTCAGCAGGATCGCGGCGGCGAAGAAGGTGAAGGCGTAGGCGACGATACGGTCGCCGTCGGTCAGACGCAGGGGAAAGCGCCCGAAGGCGACGGAGATGATGCCCCAGGCAAAGAAGCACCCCAGCATGAAGGAGATGACGCTGCCCCCTGCCGCTGCCATCGCCCCCATCAGGAAGGCCGAGATTGCGTTGTTGCGTGCGAACGGGTCGTCGTGACGAAGAAGGTTCGACAGGTGCTTCAACAGTCCGGTAGCTCCTAAACGGCGTCCAGGCTGTGAGGACCGGATTGTCCGATTTGTGACGACTGTAGCGAAGGGCGCAGCGGCTTGATAGGGCAAGCTCCCGCCGCCAATATCTCTACTCGGAACTCAGTACAAGTGTCTTGTCGGGCGCTGCAATGCGATCGAAACAGGCCTTCGAACGAAGAAACCAGTCCCGACATCGCTCGGATACATTACGACACGATATGTGATTTAGGTGCGGTCGCGGTGGCCGTGTAATTCGGTGTTGCCGCCGTTCCGGCGGTCCGGGG
>VFQR01000516.1_pt1 | contig 51073 bp, 37 predicted proteins | sample 3512321 | NCBI WGS metagenome assembly VFQR01 (sample SAMN10412374, study PRJNA504923) | tailings metagenome | isolation source: Relicate 3 Philex TSF1 revegetated site | place: Philippines: Tuba, Benguet | collected 2017-08-29 | reverse complement strand
GGGGGCGGCCCGGTCTGACTCTTCCACCCTCCCACTCCCCCACCCTCCCACTTCCCCACTCCCCCACTCCCCACTCCCCCACTCCCCACCCCCCACTCCCCACTCCCCACTCCCTACCACTGCCGCCTCTAGCCAAACCGTACCCCCCGAAGACGAGAACTTGATGGCGTTGCTCAGCAGGTTGGTGAGCACCTGAACGATGGCGTCGGGGGCGGCCCAGAGGGTGAGATCGACTGGCGTGAGGGCAATGGTAATGCCGCTGCGATCGGCCAGGGGTTGTACGCTGTCGAGGGCCTGGTGCATCAGGGTGGCCACCTGGCAGGTTTCTTTTTCGAGCTGCACTTTGCCCGACTCAAGGCGCTCAAAACTGAGGATATCGTCCACCAGGCGCACCAGGCGATCGCTGTTGCTAAGGGCAATGTCGAGCATGCGGCGGGCCTTGGCGGGGCGATCGGCGTAGACCCCGGCCTCTAGCAGGGCCAGGGCTCCCTGAATGGCGGTGATCGGGGTGCGCAGCTCGTGGCTGACCACGGAGATAAACTCGTCCTTCATGCGGTCGATGGCGAGGCGATCGCGAATATCCTGCACATGGCCCACGGAGTACAGCGGGTTGCCCGCCGCGTCGTAGATAGAAGCCGCGTTGACGACCACCGGAATCACCTCCCCCTGCTTGGTGATGTAGCGCTTTTCTAGCTGGTAGGTGCGCGCCTCGCCGTTCATCATGCGCTGAAACCCGGCCCAGTCGTCGGCCCAGTCGTCGGGGTGGGTAATGTCTTTGAAGGTGAGGCTCAGCAGCTCGGCCTCGGTGTAGCCCAGCAGCGTGCAGTAGTAGGTGTTGGCCAGCACAAACTGACCCGTAGCCGACACCAGAGAAATGCCGTAGGGGGCGTCATCAAAGGCGCTGCGAAAGCGGGCTTCGCTCTGGCGCAGGGCTTCTGCGGTGCGCTCGCGCTCGGTTTCGGCGGCCTTGCGATCGGTGATGTTTTCTACCGTGCCCACCACCCGCACCACCTGCCCCGCCTCGTCACAGAGCGGAAACGCCTTCGACCTGAGCCAGCGCAGCTCCCCCGCCGGGGTGAGGTAGCGGTACTCCTCGTCAAAGGTTTCGCCCTGGCGCTCCTGCTCAAGGGCGGCCTCAATGCGGGGGCGATCGCCGGGGTGAATGCGCGCCAGCCACTGCTCAATGCTGTCGGGGCCGGTGGTGGCAGACAGGCCGCGAACCGTCCAGTAGGCGGGGTTGACGTAGGGGTAGTGGTCGGTTTCGGTATCGTAGACAAAAAAGCCCTCCTGCACCGTTTCGGCCAGCTGCCGAAAGCGGGTTTCGCTCTCCTGGAGGGCCAGCTCTATCTGCTTGCGGTGGGTGATATCCATGGAGACCCCCACCAGCCTGACCACCCGCCCCCGGTCGTCAAAGACGGGTTCGCCCCGAGCGTCGAGGTAGTGAACTGAGCCGTCGGGGTGAATCGGGCGCAGATCTACCTGGTAGGGAATGCCGTCGGCGATGGCGACCTCAATGCAGCGGGTGAGGCGATCGCGATCCTCCGGGGGCAGCCTTTGCAGCAGCTCGTCGTAGGTGGGGAGGGCGGGGGCGGGCTCCAGCCCCCAGTTGCGAAAGGTCATCTCTGACCAGGTGACCTGCTGGCTGGCCACGTCAAATTCCCAGTAGTCCACCTGGGCGACGCGCTGGGCCAGGGCCAGCTGCTGCTCACTCTGGCGCAGGGCGGCCTCGGCCCGGTGGCGATCGGTAATGTCGCGGTGGGTCACAATCAGGCAGTCCTGGCCCTCCAGGGGCTGGGCCTCGGCGGAGAGCAGCACGGTTTTAATCGCGCCGCTCTTAGTGCGAATTTGAATTTCTAGATTTCGCACCCGGCCCTGCTGCTCCAGCAGCGTGCGGTAGACGCGGCGCTGGCTGAGGTCTGCCCACAGGTTCAGCTCCACCGCCGTGCGCCCCACCATCTCCTCGCGATCGTAGCCAAAAAACTCCAGCAGGCTGTGGTTGACATCCAGCAGGCGGCCCTCCACCCGGGTGGCGATGGCCATGGGGTCTGGGCTGGTGCGAAAAATGGTGGTGAACTTGGTCTCTGACTCGGCCAGGGTCGTTGCCATGCGCTGAAACGACTGCTGGAGCTGGTCGGCCATCTGGTTGAAGGAGCGGGCCAGGTGATTGAATTCGCTAATTTTGCTGTTGGTGGGCAACCGCTGGGCAAAATTGCCGGCGGCCAGCTCGCCACTGACCCGAGCAAACAGCCGCAGGCGAGCCAGTACGCCCTGGGTGAGCCGCAGCCCCAGGGCGATCGCCCCGCCCAGGGTGAGCAGCACCAGCAGCAGCACCAGCCGCACCAGCCGACTGACGCCGTCGGGGTTGCCCTGAAATAACAGGCAGCCCACCAGCCCTGTCGCCCCCAGGGTCACCAGCGCCAGCGGTACCGTCAGCACCCAGTGCAGCGGCAGGGGGGGAGGCAGCGAACTCAGACGGGGCAGGGGCATAGGGGCAGCACGCTAGAACAGGTAGCAGGTTAAGGTATCGCCCAGGGGATGTCGTCGCTCGGCGCAGACTGCTCCTCCCCGGCGGAGAGAATTAGCGATCGCTTCAGCAGTTCTAGGTGGGAGGCCAGCTGCGGCCCCAGCTGGTGGAGCGGGGCCGAGCGCAGCAGTAGCTCGATCGCCTCGGCGACCGCCGAGGCCTGGGCGTAGCCAAACAGCCCCAGCCCCCCCGCCAGTCGGTGGGCGGCAGCGGTGGCTACCTGCCGCTGCTCGGGGCTCAGGGTTTCGGTCTCCAGGGCCAGGAGAGCGTCATCGAGAATGCCGAGCCGCTGTTCGAGCGAGGCCCGAAACCGCTGGGTGGCCTGCTGCATAACTGCGTCTAGCCGAGGGGTTGGGGGAGTTGACTCCACCGCCTCCCCTGGGGGCCCTGGCGCTGACTGGGGAGCCGTTTTGAGGCGATAGCCCAGCCCGTAGACCGTTTCAATGGGGCCAGGCACCAGCCCTGCCGCCTTTAGCCGCTGGCGCAGGTCTTTGATCAGGTTGGTAACTGAGCCCTCCACCGGGGTGTCGGCCATGGGCCACAGGTGGTCGATGATGGCGCTGCGGGTCAGCAGGCGCTGCGGATGGCGCAAAAACAGCTCCAGCAGCTCGTACTCCTTGGGGCGGCAGGGAATGGGCTGCTGGCGGTAGGTTACCTGGGTGAGGGCCGGGTCGAGGTGCAGCTCACCCCAGCTCAGCACCGGAGCCGTCGCGCTGCTGCGGCGCAGCAGGGCTCGCACCCGCGCCAGCAGCTGCGGCGCGTCACAGGTCTTGGCCAGGTAGTCGTCGGCCCCGGCATCGAGCCCGGCTACAATGTCAGCGCTGGAGCCCCTGACCGTCAGCATCAAAATGGGGGTGCGGCTGCCCTGGGCCCGCAGGCGGCGACAAACCTCTAGCCCGTCAAGGGTGGGCAATTGCCAGTCCACAATCAGCAGATCGTAGGGCCAGCGGCTGGCCAGCTCAAGACCGGTGGCTCCATCGGCGATCGCATCGACGGCGTAGCGATGGGTGGTCAGGGTGTCGGCCAAAAACTCACTGGTGGGCGGATCGTCCTCTAGCAAAAGGATTTTCATTGCAGGAAAGCATCACAAAAAAATATATCTAAAGGGGGTTGTCTTGCCCCTACGATACTCCCCTGTTCAGTCGGCCACAATACCCCGCCCCGTTAATGGCTAACCTCTATCGACCTCTATACTGGCGGTGGCAGCCCCGGAACCCTGGCCCCTCCCCCAGCAATACCCTAGGGAAACACCCTAGCCAGGCCCTGGTACTGCGATCTATAGCCGTAGTCACGCTGGTGAGGACACCAAAAACCTCCAAAACCTTCAAACGTTTGAACGCTCATCTAAACAACGCTCATCTAAACAATGTCTCAACCGGACTGGCCACAGCTATAACGCGCTCAAAATACAGAGGCGTGCCCGGCCCGCGGCTCGACTCGAACAGAAACGCTTTGCCAGCCTCGATTAATCTAGGGGCGAGGCGAGTGGTCGTCTGCCAGGCTGGGGTGACCGGGTCTGTGCCCCGGCACCAGGCCTTGATCAAGGCGCAGGTTGTTACCCTAAAGCGAGGGTTGAGCCGCTGCCCACTGCCCACTGCCCCATAATTCTGTCCACTGTGCTGCTACCGAGAGATCTGATGCGACTAAATGCAGGGTGCGAACTTCTGTTTGAGACCCCCGAGCCCGCACCCCTCATACTCATGCTGCGTCCGCGCGATGGGGCTGCCCAGCACATCCTTGAGGACGGCCTTCAGCTTGAGCCCCCGGTGCCCGTGGTGGACTACATCGATAGCTACGGCAATCTGTGCCAGCGGCTGCTGGTGCCCGAGGGGCAGCTGCGGGTGCGCAGCACTACCACCGCCGAGGTCGCCGATGGTATCGATGTAGAGTTTGGGGCCGAGTATGTGCCTGTACAAAACCTGCCCAACTATGCGCTTCAGTTTTTGCTGCCCAGTCGCTACTGTCAGGCCGATCTGATGGCCGATCTGGCCAGCACCATTGTGGGGGACATCGAGCCCGCCTACGACCAGGTCGAGGCCATTCGCCACTGGATTCACACCCACATCGAGTACCGCTACGACACCAGCGATGCCTCTACCTCGGCGATGGAAACCGAAAAAACCCGCGTGGGGGTGTGTCGCGATTTTGTCCATTTGGGTCTGGCCCTGTGTCGCAGCTTAACCATTCCGGCCCGTATGGTGGTGGGTTACCTGCACCAGCTCGACCCCATGGATCTCCACGCTTGGTTTGAGGCCTACGTGGGCGATCGCTGGTATACCTTCGACCCTACCCAGCCCAGCCCCAAGGGCAACCGCCTTGTCATCGCCTACGGTCGCGATGCCGCCGATGTTGCCCTGGCTACCCAGTACGGGCCGCTACAGCTCACGGAAATGCAGGTGTGGGTCAACTCCTCGCCAGAGTGACGCGAACCGCCCCGGACGGCAACGGGGGCCCTCAGCACCGGTCTCTGGCCCCAGCGCGATCGCCAGGGGGCCTGCCCTAAGGACTGGCGGGCACCGAAAACTCTTCCACTGGAACGACCCGCAGGGTGAGATCGATGGGTTGGTTGAGGCGATCTTCTAAAAACCGCTGGGACTGCCGGACGACCCCTGGGGTAATGGTGTTGGGCGGAGCGGCCAGCTCGAGGGTAATGGCGAGCATGCCGTTGCCCTGGCGCAGGTCAACCCCCTGGAGCTGCACCCCGACCCCCAGGGGTAGTTCGTTGCGCACCAGATAGCTCACCTGCTCCCGCGTGTTGGACTGCACCAGCAAATTGTTGAGCGACAGCCCCAGGGGAATGCCAATCACCAAAAGAATTAAAATCGACAGCAAAATGCCGCTCTGGGCCCGCTCCAGGGAGCCGTACCGCTGCCACAAAAAGACCATGATGCCGCTGAAGATAATGCCGGTGAGGTTGGTGATAAACAGCAGGGTGGCCCCCCAAAACACCGGCTGGTTGAGCAGCGCCAGGCCAATGCCAATGGTGCTCAGAGGCGGCACCAGGGCCACGGCGATCGCCACCCCCGGAAAGGCGTCGGCAATGTGCTTGCGCGACTTGGCAAAGGCTCCCGCTGCCCCCGCCGCCACGGCCACCATCAGGTCGATCAGGGTGGGTTCGGTACGCAGCAGAATTTCGTCGTTGAGGGTTTGCAGACCAATCAGCTGGGCGATCAGGGTGGCGCTCAACACCGTCGCCAGGGTGCCCCAGAGCAGGGTCAGACCGGCCCGTTTCATCAGGCGGCGATTAGACAGGGCGATCGCGTAGGCAATGCCAATGATGGGCCCCATCAGCGGCGCAATAATCATCGCCCCGATCACGGTGGCGGTGCTGCCCGCCAGCAGGCCCAGCGTCGAAATTACCCCCGAGAGCGTCAGCATGACAAAAAAGCTCAGCGACGGCACCGACTCGCGCCACAGCAGCCGGTTGAGGCTGGCCACCGAGGCCGGTTTGCTAGCCAGCCACTGCCAATTGCCGCTGTTGCTCTGCCACACTCGGCGCAGCCGACGGCGAACCCGCGCCACCCGTTTTAAAACCCGTCGTCGCTGAGTCATTGCTCCCCAAGCCGTCGTGGATGAACCTGCCGTGGATGTAGCCCCCATTTTCCAGCACCAGCGCCCCCTGTGCCCGATGGGGCCTTAAAAACAGGGCCCAAAAATTGCCCGACGCCGCGCTGGTGCAGCGGCGCGGCTAGGCAGGCCCGCTTTGGGCCTGCTCCAGCAGGGTGTGGAGCAGGTCAAAGGCAAAGTCGTCAATCTGCCGGGTCAGCCAGCCCACCAGGGGGCTTTGGGCCGCCGGTATCTGGGGCAGCAGCTGGGCGAGCCGGTCGCCGTCGAGCCGCAGGGTGGCCCGGTGCAGCTCGCTCAGCAGCGGGGCGGGCAGGGCGCGCAGCAGGGCGAGCGTCGCCTCGGTGGTCAGGGTCTGGGGCTGGCCGGTAGCAGAGCCGCCGGGGCCGTAGGTGTACTCCACCCCCAGGTGCTCCGCCAGCTTGGCCAGCAGATGATCGAGCTGAAAGGGCTTGCGCACAAAGTCATCACAGCCAGACTCCAGGGCGCGGGCGCGATCGTCCTCGAAGGCGTTGGCGGTGAGGGCAATAATTTTGATGGGCTCCTCGGTGGGCGCAGCGGCCTGGCTCCGCTCCTGGGCACGAATCGCGCGGGCGGTCTCGGGGCCGCTGAGGATGGGCATGCGCATGTCGAGCCAGATCAGCTGGGGTTGCCACTGGGGCCAGAGGTCAAGGGCCGCCTGGCCATTGGCCGCCTCTTGCACCGCAAAGCCCACCGACTGCAACACCTGGCTGAGCAGGTGCCGATGGGTGTCATCGTCATCGACGACTAAAATTCGGTAGCTGGGCTGCCCTGGGGCCAGGCCCGTCACCGGGCTGGGCGGCGGTACGGTTGGGCAGTCGGCTCCGGCAGCCACCGGCAGGGTCAGGGTGAAGGTAAAGGTAGCTCCCTGGCCCGGCTGGCTCTCAACGCCAATGTCGCCCCCCAGCATCTGCACAAACTGGCGACTGATCGCCAGGCCCAGGCCGGTGCCTGCCCCCTGGTTGACCTGCACAAAGGGCTCAAACAGGCGATCGCAGTCGGCGGCGGCAATGCCAATGCCGGTGTCGGCTACGGCGAAGGTCACCGCCAGGGGGCTGCCCGGCGGCGGGGCGGCCAGGGCGCTGGCCGGGGCCACCCGCAGAGTGACGTCGCCCGCCGGGGTAAATTTAATGGCGTTGCCCAGCAGGTTAATCAGCACCTGGCGCAGCTTGGGCTGATCGGCCACCAGGTACCTGGGCAGGGCGGGATGGCGATCGATGCTCAGCCGCAGCCCCTTGTCCTGGGCGCGCAGGTAGAGCATGTCGCCCAGGGTGTTGAGCAGCGCGTCGAGGTCAAAGCTGGCGGCGTTGAGGCTGACCTGGCCCGCCTCGATTTTTGCCATTTCGAGAATGTCGTTGATCAGCATCAGCAGGTGCTCACCGCTGCGGTTGATGATGGCCAGGGCCTGGCGGTGGTCGCCGCTGAGGTGCTCGTCGCGGGCCACCAGTTGGGCAAAGCCGAGAATGGCGTTGAGAGGGGTGCGCAGCTCGTGGCTCATATTGGCCAAAAAGGTGCTCTTGGCCAGGTTCGCCGCCTCGGCCACCTGGACGGCCTGCTCAAGTTCCCCGGTGCGCTCCTGCACCCGCTGCTCGAGCTCGGCGTTGAGCTGTCGCAGCGACTCTTCCACCTGTTTGCGATCGCTGATGTCTTCGTAGCAGCCCAGCACGCCGATCACCTCGCCCCGCGTGTTGGTCAGGGGAATTTTGCTGGTGCGAATCCAGATCGCCTCACCGTCGGCGCTGTGGGTCAGCTCTTCGTAGCCCAGCCTGGGGGTTTTAGCCGCCATCACGGCGGCATCGTCGGCCCGGTACTGCTCGCCGTAGATAGCCCAGGGCAAGTCGAGATCGGTGTTGCCGATCACCTGGTCTGGGGTGAGGCGATAGTCGCTGGCAAAGGCCGAGTTGCAGCCCAAAAACCGCGACTGTCGATCTTTCCAAAACACCCGCTGGGGAATGGTGTCGAGCACCAGTTTGAGCATGTTGCGCGACTCCCGCAGGTCGAACTGCGCCTGTTTTCGCTCGGTAATATCTTGGACAATGCCGATGCTCTGCACCGCTTGCCCCTGGGAATCGCGCTTAAACACCGCCACGCGATCGTGCAGCCAGCGCCAGCCGCCGTCGCTGTGGCGCATGCGGTACTCAATCTCGACCACTTCGCCGTCGGCGGCGGCCCGCACGCGCTCAAACAGCGGGGCCAACTCGACAAAGTCGTCGGGGTGTACCAGGGTGGCCAGCATCTGGTTGCCCAGGGCCCGGATGTGGTCTAGGGAATAGCCCAGAGTAGCGGTCAGCTCGCGGTTGGAGTAGAGGTTGACGTGGGCGTCGAGGTCGTAGATGTAGACGATGTAGGGGGTGGCTTCAGTAATGCGCTGGTTAAACTGCTGACTCTCGCGCAGGGCCAATTCCGCCGTTTTGCGCTGGGTGATGTCGTTGACGACGCCGATGAAGTACTGGGGCTGACCCGCCCCGTCGCGGATCAGCGTGACGGCCAGGTTGACCCAGACGACGGTGCGATCGCAGCGCAGGTAGCGCTTTTCCATGGTGAAGCTGGGGGTGGTGCCGGCCAGCAGCTCCTCCACATTGGCGCGATCCGCCTGGAGATCGGCGGGGTGGGTGATATCGGCGTAGGACTTGCCCTCCAGTTCCGCCGGGGCATAGCCCAGCAGGTCGCAGAAGGTCTGGTTCACCTTGACCAGGCAGCCGGTCAAATCGGCCTGCACCATGCCCACGGCGGCCTGCTCAAAGGTGGCCCGAAACCGTTCTTCGCTGGCTTTGAGCGCCTGCTCGGCCCGTTTGCGATCGCCCATATCGCGGCAGATTGTGGCAATGCGCAGGGGGGCATTGGTGTCGGGGTCTTTGACCAAAAACAGCTCCTGCTCAACGGCGATCGCCGCCCCGCTCTGGAGGTGGCAAAAGCTCGCCTCCCCCCGCCACACCCCCTCGGCCATCAGGGTGGGCAGCACCTCCTGCTCAAACTGGGGCAGCGTGGCGGCACTCAAAAAGCTTTTGATGGGGCGACCGGCGATGGATTCATGCGCTAACCCCAGCAGGCGCTGCCCGGCGGGGTTCAGGTAGAGGGCCACCCCATCCAGGCTGGCCGTGCCGATCAAGTCGGTGCTATTTTCCACTATGGTAGCCAGGGTTTGTAGGGCCTGGGTGCGCTGCTGTACCCGCTGTTCTAGCTCTTCGTTGAGCTGCTTGAGAGCCAGCTCCACCTGCTTGAGACGGGTGATGTCGGTGGAGGTGCCCAGAAAGGTTCTGGGCTGGCCCTGGGCCTGGCGGCGCAGTTCCCCCCGCGACAGCACCCAGATCACCGCTCCGCTGCGGTGCAGCATGCGGTATTCGGCCACAAACTCCTCCGTCTCGCCTCTCAGGTAGGCCTGAATCGCAGCGCTCAGCGGGGCTCGATCCTCGGGATGGATTGGGGTGAGCCACTGATTTAGGCTGTTGCCAATTTCGTCGTCGCCGTACCCCACCAGCGCCTTGAGGTTGGGGTCGAGGTAGCCGGTATAGGTGGCGAGGTCGAGTTCCCACACCCCCGCTCTGGCCGCCTGGGTGGCCCGGCGGTAGCGCTCTTCGGCCTGCTCTAGGGCCAGCTCGGCGCGCTGGCGTTGGGCTTCGCCCCGTTTGCGCTCGGTGATGTCTTCGACTGTGCCCACCACGCGCACGACTGCGCCCGCCGGAGTCTGAATCGGGTAGCCCTGGGAGCGCAGCCAGCGCACCGTGCCGTCGGGGTGCAGGTAGCGGTACTCGTGGTCGGTGGTCTCACCCTCAAGCTGTCGGGCAGCGGCGGCGGCCATGCGATCGCGATCGTCAGGATGTACCCGATCGAGCCAGTGGCTGCGGTCTTGGGGCAGGGTCGTGCCGGTTCCTATCATGGCCCGGTAGGCCGGGTTGAGGTACTCGTAGCGCCGCGCGATGGCGTCGAAGACAAAAAAGCCCTCCCGCACCGTCTCCGCCAGCTGCCGAAAGCGAGCCTCGCTCTCCTGGAGGGCGGCCTCAATCCGCTTGCTGGGGGTGATATCGGTCACCCGCACCAGCAGCATGGGGGTGTCGGCCACGGCGATGGGTTTGGCGGCCAGGTTGCCCCAAAACCGCTGCCCCCTGAGGGTCAGGTACTCGACCTCGGCACTCCAGAAGCCGCGCTCGGCCATCTCCTGGCGGGCCGCCGCCAGCTCGGCCTCGCTAAAGGGCTGGCACTGGAGGCTGTTGCCGCGCCGCTGGCACAGGCGATCGCCGCTGTCGGCCTCAAACAAAACCACCGCCCGGTGGTTACAGTCGAGAATTAAATCCGTCTGGCGATCGACGAGAAACAGGGCGTCGGTCGATTCGTTGAAGATGGCCTCCCGCAGGTCGCGGTGGCGACGCATGTCTTGCAGGATGCGCTGTCGGTCGCTGATGTCGCGCACCAGCACCAGCACCTGATCGCTCTGGTAGGGCACCATGCGCACCACCTCGTGCTGGCGGCGATCGCCAAAGCTGAGCTGCTGCTCAAATACCTGGGGGGTGTGGGTGGCCAGGGTGCGCGCGATCGCCTTCAGCCACCGCTCGGCCACCGCAGCAGGCAGCGCATCGACCACGTAGATGCCCACCATTCTCTGGGCCGCTGCGGGCAGCAGCTCGCCGGTAAAGCGGTTGTAGGCCACCTCCATGTACTGCCCCTGGGCGTTGACCACCACCATCAGGTCGGGCATCGCCGAGAGAATAGACTGCTTCTGGGCCTCACTCTGGCGCAGGGCCAGCTCGGCCAGCTTGGCCTCGGTGCAGTCTTGGCCGGTGCCTCGCAGCTGCACCCCCTGGCCCTGGTCGTTGTAGACCATCTCACCCCGGCCCAAAATGTAGCGCACCGAGCCGTCGGGGCGAACAATGCGGTGCTCCACCTCGTAGGAGACCCCGGCGGCGATCGCCCGCTCAATCGCCACCTCCAGGGGCGGCCAATCCTCCGGGGGAATGCTCTGCCGCCACTGGTCGTAGCTGGGCGCACCCTGGGCGGGGTCGAGCCCGTAGATGCGAAACAGCTCCGCCGACCAGGTGATGGTCTGGCTGGCCAGGTCAAACTCCCAGCTGCCCAGATGGGCGATGCGCTGGGCCTCGGCCAGGCTGCTCTGGCTGCGCCGCAGGGCCTGCTCGGTCTGGGCGCGATCGCTGGCGCTGGCCAGGCCCCAGTCAAGCTGCACCATGAGGGCCGACATCTGCCTTTGCAGGCCTTCTAGCTGGCGATGGGCCTCCGCCAGGGCGATCTGCCCCGCCGCCAGCTGCTGCCCCTGGCGGTAGTAGGCCAGGGCGGCGGTCACCGTAAACATCAGCTCGGCCTCGGGGCCGGAACCGGGCAGGCGACGGTAGATTGGCCCAGAAAAGTCGGCGTCGAAGGGTTTGCCCTGGGGGGTCACCGGGTCGAGCACCACCAGCAGCGCCTGGGGAAAGCGATCGCAGAGGGTGGTCAGCTCTGGGGTGCCGAGCCAGCTGTGGGCGGCGATCGCCACCGCTACCGACCCAGGGCTCAGCTGCTCCAGCCAGGCCGCCGCCGCCGGTCGCGTGGTCGCCAGCGCCACCCGACAGTCTGGAAATTCAGCGGTCAGGCGGGTGGCCAGATCCGCAGGCGCATCGACACAGCAGAACAGAGTGGGCGAACTCATAGGAGGCTCCAGCAGCGGGGGCAGAAAAATGATGCTAGCTGTCCCCGGCGGGCACCGCCCGCAGGGTGAAATAGAAGGTGCTGCCCCGGCCCGGCTGCGACTCGGCCCAGATGCGGCCCCCGTGGCGCTCGACAATTTTTTGGCAGGTGGCCAGACCAATGCCGCTGCCGGGGTAGCTCTGGGCCGCGTGGAGGCGATGAAAGGCCTCAAAAATTTGCCCCAGGTGTTCTGCCTCAATGCCAATGCCGTTGTCGTGGACGCCAAACCGCCAGCCCTGGGGCTGCGGCTCTACCGACAGCGTGATCTGGGGCACCGCATCGGCGCGGGCAAACTTCAGCGCGTTGCTGATCAGGTTTTGAAACAGCTGCATCAGCTGTACTTCGCTGCCCATCACGGTGGGCAGATCGCCGTAGTGCAGCTCCGCCCCGCTTTCGCCCAGGGCCACCTTGAGATTGAGAATTACCTGGTCGAGCAGGGCATTGCCATCGACCGGGGCAAAGCTGGGCTGGGCCTGCCCCGCCTGGGCGTAGGCCAGCCAGTCTTGAATCATCTGCTGCATGCGCCCGCTGGCTTCGAGAATATTCTCCAGGTAGGGCTGGGCGGGCGACTGCCGCACCGTGGGGCAGGTGAGGCCAATCAGCTTGGTGTAGCCCAAAATGCTTTGCAGGGGCTGCTGCAAGTCGTGGGAGACCACCGAGGCAAACTGCTCCAGCTCGCGGTTGGAGCGCACCAGCTCGTCGTTTTGGGCCACCAGCCGCGCCTGGAGCCGCCGCAGCTCTAGCTGGTGGGCGATGCGGGCCAGCACCTCCGCCTCCTGAAAGGGCTTGGTAATGTAGTCAGCCCCTCCGGCGGCAAAGGCCTTCACCTTGTCGATGGCATCGTCGAGGGCGCTGATAAAAATCACGGGAATCCCCTCGGTTGCGGGGTCGGCCTTGAGCCGCTGGCAGACCTCGTAGCCGCTCATCTCCGGCATTTTGATGTCGAGCAAAATCAGGTCGGGCGGGGCGGCCTGGGCGGCGGCGATCGCCCACTGACCGGTCAGCGCCTTGCGCACCCCCAGCTGATGCCGTCCTAGGATGGCCGAGAGCAGGCGCAGGTTGTCGGGGGTATCGTCAACAATTAAAATATCGCCCTTGACAACCCCATCGTCAGGAGAGGTCATAGGTTACCTCCGCGCTTGATCGTACCCACTGTTTCCTCTCCATTCTGTAGTTCGTCCCATGGTTTTCCCCACGTCTTCGCCCGGGGGGTGGGGTGACCGAGCGCTGATATCGGTCGGCCCACCGGCTAGCCCCTGTCGACGCAGCCCCCTCTACCCTGGGGATAGGCAGGCCAAAATGCGGGCAAACTCAAAGTCTCTGGCCCAGCCGTTTAGAGTTTGAGTCACGCTGGCCGGGGCGTCGGGCAGCTGGTTGAGTAGCGTCACCAGGCGATCGTCGGAGCCAGCGATGGCCGCCTCGGCCAGGGCTTGCTGCCATTCGAGGGGCATGGTCTGCAGCCACAGGCGAAGCTCCGCCGGATCGACGGGGGTTGGCTGTGGGCCAGACTCCTCAGGGTGGCGAGGGGCACCGGAATCAGGCTCGACCTGGTCGGCGTAGCGATAGTCTACCGGCAGGTAGGCGGCGATCGTCTGCAGCAGCATCTGCAGCTGAAAGGGCTTACGCACGAAGTCGTCGCACCCGGCGGCTAAGATTTTAGCTCGCTCTTCTTCAAACGGGCTGGCGGTAAGGGCAATGATCACCGGCCTGGGGTCAAGCTGTAGAGCCCTAATTTGGCCAGTGGCGGCGTAGCCATCGAGGCCCGGCATACGAATGTCCATCCAGATCAGGTGCGGGCACCAGCTCTGGGCCAGGGCCACGGCGGCGTGGCCATCCTCGGCGGCCTGTACCTCAAACCCGGCAGAGGTGAGCAGCCGCACCAGCAGGTAGCGATTGGCGGGGTGGTCTTCGACGACGAGCAGCCGCCACTGCCCCGACCCCAGCCCCACGATGGGGGTGGGGTCGGGGGCCGGAAACACCGCTGAGCGCTCAAACCGCTGCACGGGCAGCACAAAGGTAAAGGTCGAGCCCTGGTTGAGGCCGGTCTCCAGGGTGAGTTCTCCCCCCATCAGCTGTACAAACTGCTGGCTGATGGGCAGCCCCAGGCCGCTGCCCTGGTGCGATCGCCCCAGACCGGTTTCCGACCACTGCCGGGCGGTCGCACTCTGAGTAAAGGGCTCAAACAGGCGACTCACCTCCTCCGGGGCAATGCCGGGGCCGGTGTCTACCACGGCAAACTCCAGTAGAGCGCTGGCCTCGGAGCTGGCGGTCTCGGGGCTAGGCGGTGGCTGACACCGCACCCGCAGCATCACTTGCCCCGCCTGGGTAAACTTGATGGCGTTGCCCAGCAGGTTGATCAGCACCTGGCGCAGTTTGCCCTCATCGGTGGCAATAAAGGTGGGCAGCGCCGGGTCGCAGTCGAAGCTGAGGCTGAGCCCCTTGGCCTCGGCCTGGAGGGTGAGCATGGCCTCAAGGCTGGTCAGCAGGTACGACAGATCAAAAGTGGTGACGTGCAGCGAAATGCGTCCCGCTTCAATCTTCGACATCTCTAGCACGTCGTTGATTAGCGCCAGCAGATGCTCACCGCTGCGGCTGATAATTTCCAGGTAGTCTTGGGCCTGGGTTTCTAGATGGCCGTCACGGGTCATGAGCTGGGCAAAGCCGATGATGGTGTTGAGAGGGGTGCGCAGCTCGTGGCTCATGTTGGCCAAAAAGGTGCTCTTGGCCTGGTTGGCGGCATCGGCAGTTTCGCGGGCCAGACGCAGGGCGTCTTCGGCCTGCTGGCGCTCCAGTTCTGCTGCCGCCCGGGCCGCAAAGATGCGCAAAATTAGCTCGCGGGTGTGGTCGTCAACCATGGGCTTGTCGTCGATCACCGCCAGGTGGCCAATCACCCCAGAGGCCGTGTCTAGCATGGGAATGCCCAGGAAACTGGTGGCCCCCAGCTCCAGCAACTCCCGATCGCCGGGATAGATCGCCTGCACTCGCTGGGGCACGTAGACCACATCCCCGGCCAGCACCCGTTCGCAGGGGGTGCCCGCCAGGTCGTACTCGAGGCGATCGCCCAGCTGCCCGGCCCGCCAAAAGGCCAGGGTGCTCACTCGACCGGGGTCATGGGGCAGCCGCTGGGTGACGATGGCGTGGCGCACCTGCAAAATATCGGCCAGGTAGCGCACTAGCGATTCAAAAAAATCGCGGCCCGTCTTGGCGGCGGTGCCTTCGACAATCAGCCGCAGGGACTCTTCCTGACGCTTCACCTGGGTGAGATCTTCGGCTACCCCCACCAGTCGGTAGACCTCCCCCTGGTCGTTGCGAATGGGGAAGGCTCGCACCCGCACCCAGGCCGGTGGCCCCTGGGGCCGCACCACGCGAAACTCTTCGTCGTAGGTGAAGTAGGCCAGGGCGGCGGGGGTCTGGTGGCGGGGCAGACGGCGGGTCACCCGATGGCGATCGTCGGGGTGTACCGCGGGCAGCCAGGCGGCGGGGTGGGCGTAGAGGTCGTCGCGCCGCCGCCCCCAGATGCTCTCGTAGGCCGGCGACACGTAGCTAAACCGGCGCGGCTGGAGGTCGTAGATCCAGAAGACGCTGTCGATGTATTCGGCCAGCTGGCGAAATTTTTCCTCGCTCTGCCGCAGGGCGGCCTCGGCCCGGCTGCGTTCGGCCTCCAGCTGCCTGCGCTCGCTGATGTCGCCGGTTGAGCCCACCAGGCGAATCGGCAGGCCCTGGTCATCCCACAGGGCCTGGCCGTGGGAGATCACCCACTTGTAGCTTTGGTCGCGGCAGCGCAGTCGGTACTCGACTTCGTAGGTGGGCAGGGTGCGCTGAATCAGGTAGGCGTGGTGAATCGCCATGACGCGATCGTAGTCGTCGGGGTGAATGCGCGACTCCCAGCGCAGGTCGTCGTCGCTGAGCCGTTCTCGATCGCAGGGCTGGTCGGTGTAGCCCAGCAGCGCCCGGTAGCGCTCCGAAAAAAACGCCGTCTGGGTGCGAAAGTCGAGGTCGTAGATGCCGGCGTTGCTGCCCTGAATGGCCAGCTGCCAGCGCTCTTCGCTCTGCTGGAGTCTGGCCCGAGCCCGCTGCCGCTGCTGCTCCAGTCGATCGGCACTGATCACCTTGCCAATGCTCTGGGCCATCAGCTCAATGATTTCTTTTTCGTGCTGCTTAAACCCCTGGGGGCGCGGCGTGGTGTCAAAAAAGCACAGGCTGCCGTAGATCTCGCCCTCGACGGCGATCGGGGTGCCCAGGTACGACTCGATGTGCAGCGCCTGGTACAGGGGGTGCTGGCGCAGCTCGGGCCGGGTGCTCACGTGGGTAAACCCCACGGTGCTCTGCGCGTGAATCGCCATACCGCAGAAGGTGTCGTCCAGGGAGCAGCGCAGCTCCGGTTCCAGCCCCGGCAGGGGGGTTGCCATAGCAATGGCAACATAGTCGGAACCCTCGACTTTGCCCACCAGTCCACCGGCAAACCCCAGCACCTGACAGCCGGTGGCGAGGTAGTCGTTGAGCAGAGCGGCGAAGCTGTCAAATCGCGTCAGGCTGAGGCGGTGCAGCTGTTTGAGACTCTGGCTAAAGTGGTTGAGCGCCTGGGAGTTTTGCAGCAAGATGCGCTCGGCCTGGCGGCGGGCGGTGATGTCGCGGTACTGCCAGAGGTGGCCCGACCCGCCGCGATCGCCCCCCAAGGGCACGTAGTCGCGCTCCAGAATCCGGCCATCGGCCAGCACAAGTTCTTCGGCAACCACCGGCTGCTGGGCCAGGCGCAGGGCCGCCAGGCGCTGGCTAAAGGCCGTCGGGTCAACCCAGAGGCTGGCGGTGTCCTGGGCAAAGGACTGGGTGTCGGCCCCCACTAGAGCGGTGGCGGGCAGCGCCAGGCGAAACAGGTCGCAGCAGGGCTGGTTGACCATCACCACCTCCCCGGCCTGGGTCTCTAAAATCACCCCGACCTGGAGGTGCTCGATCAGCGTGGCCAGCCGCGCCGTCACCTGCTGAAGATTGGCTTCGGCCTGGCCGCGATCGCAGATTTCCTGCTGGAGCTGCTGGTTTTGGGCCACCATCTGCCGGTGCAGCCGCCGAATCGTCAGCTGGTTGGCCACCCGAGCCAGCAGTTCCTCAATCTGGAAGGGTTTGCTCAGGTAGTCGGCGGCTCCCAGGCCAAAGGCTTTTACCTTGTCGAGGGCCTCGTCGAGGGCGCTGAGAAAAATGATTGGAATCGCCTGGGTGCTGGGGTTGGCCTTTAGCCGCTGGCAGACCTCATAGCCGTCCATCTCCGGCATGCGAATATCCAGCAGAATCAGGTCGGGCTGGGTGGTGTTGACCGCCATCAGCGCCATGGTTCCGCTGCGGGCGCACCGCACCCCGTAGCCCTGGCCTTTGAGAGTTTTAGCCAAAAATCTCAGGTTTTCTAAAGAGTCATCGACGATCAGCAGGGTTTCGCCAGCAGGAACGTGGTCAGGGGGGAGCATAGCAAGGTCAACGCGGGGCAGCGCGGGCAGGGGAGGTGGGGTCGCGACTCCTGTAGCCAAGGTTCCCCATCTCGCTGAGCTTTAACTCACACGGTGGGTAAATCAGGTGCTCCAGGGCAGGTGCTCCAGGGCAGGTGCTCCAGGGCGAGGGCAAGCCATTAGACTCGGGCCAGATAGCTTTTGACCTGGTTTTTCTAGGATAGCCAGGCCATTGGCCGGGGGGAGGGGGGACGGGGCCCCCGTTGGCCGGGGGGAGGGGTAAGGGGAGAAGAGATAAAGGGGGAAGCAGGGAAGAGTGAAGAGGGGAACAGGAAGAGCGCGGCGGGGCGATCGCGGGGCAGGACGGCGGTAAAATCGAGCGAGCCCGCTACTACCCTGGAGAATAGGGCGATCGCCTCGGGCACTTTAGACAGAGCTCCGGCGACGCTTGAGGCACGATGAAAATTCTTTTAGTCGATGACGATGAGGTCTTAGTCGAGCGCCTGACCAGTGATCTGGTGGCCCAAAACTACGTGGTAGACACCACCACCGACGGCCTCATGGGCTGGGAGTACGCCCAGGCAGCCCCCTACGATCTGATTGTCTTAGACATCGACCTGCCGGGGTTGGACGGACTGTCCCTCTGCCTGCGCCTGCGCCAGACGGGCTACAGCGGAGCAATCTTGCTGCTGACGGGGCGCAGCAGCAGCACCGACAAGGTGACGGGGCTAAACGCCGGGGCCGACGACTACCTGGTTAAGCCCTACACCCTGGCCGAACTCACCGCCCGCCTGCGAGCCCTGCTGCGCCGCCCAACTGCGGTGAGTAGCCCTATCCTGAGCTGGGGGCGACTTCAGCTCGACCCCAACAGCGGCCTGGTGACGGTAAACGGCGAGACAGTGGTGCTCTCCCCCAAGGAATACGGTCTGCTCGAACTGCTGCTGCGACACCCCGACCGCATTTTTAGCAACACCGTACTGCTGGAGCGGCTGTGGAGTGCCGACGATACCCCCGGGGAAGAGACTATTCGCACCCACATCAAGCGGCTGCGGCGCAAGCTCAAGCAGGCTGGAGTTGACAACCCGATCGAAAATGTCTACAGCATGGGCTACCGCCTGCGCCCGGCACCGTCCCCGGCATCGGCGACCGCCGCTCCCGAGGCCGACCAGGCGCGGGCAGAGGCGGCGCGGGCGGCGGCGATCGCCGCCTTCGACCAGTTTCGCCCCGTAGTTGGCGATCGCCTGGCGGCCCTGCGCCGGGCGGCTACCGGCCTAAACACCCCGCCCCTGGCGGAGGATGTTCTGGCGGCGGCGCGGGCGGCGGCCCACAAACTGGCCGGTTCCCTGGGGCTGTTTGGCTTTGCCGAGGGGTCACACCTGGCCCGCCAGGTGGAAGACTGGTTACAGCAGCCCAAGGTCGCCCAGGGAGCCGACTTTGTCGCCCTGGTTGACCAGCTCGAAGCCCAGCTGGGCATAGAGCCAGCGCCCCGGCCAAAACCCCGCTCAACGCCGTTGCCCCTGGTGCCGGTGGTTCCCCAGCCCGGCCCCCCTCAGCCCAGCGCCCCCCGCCAGCGAGTGCTGGCCATCGACGACGACCCGCTAATTTTGGCCCAGCTCCAGCATTTGCTGCCCCCCTGGGGCCTCGATGTCACCCCCCTCAACGACCCGCGCCAGACCTGGGCCGCCCTGGAGAGCAATCCTCCCGATCTGGTGCTGCTCGATCTGGAAATGCCCCACCTGTCTGGCGTAGCCCTTTGCCGTCAGCTGCGCCAGCGGGAGCGCTGGCAAACCCTGCCGATTTTGTTTCTCACCGCCTGCCGCGACCCCGCCGCCGTCTACGAGCTCTACCAGGCCGGGGCCGATGACTATCTGCCCAAGCCCATTCTGGAGCCGGAGTTGGTCAACCGCCTGTTTCAGCGGCTGGAGCGAGGGCGGCTGCTGCAAACCCTGGCGGGTACCGACCCCCTCACCGGCCTGGCCAACCGCCGCAAGGGCACCATTGAGATCGACCTGCTGCTGCACCTGGCCCACCGCCACTGCCAGCCCCTCAGCCTGGTGCTGCTGCACCTCAGCCCTGAGCCGACGCTCTCCGAGGAGGCCGACGGGAACGGGATCAAAGACTGGATGGCAGCCCTGGCGGCGGTGCTGCCGACTCTGACGCGCCGGGGCGATGCGATCGCCCGCTGGGGAGCCCAGGAGGTTTTGATCGCAGCGCTCGCCCCCGCCTGGGATTGCCCCTACAGGGCCCTGGGGCCACCCCTGGCGCAAGGAATGCCCAGGCTGCCCTCCCGTCCAGGGCACCCGACGCTACAGCTGGGGGTGGCCACCTGCCCGACCGATGGCCATACCCTAGACCGCCTGTACCACGAGGCCGCTCACCGCCTGACTCCCCTGCCCCAGGCGGCTTCCCGCGACTAGAGCAACCCTGCATCGACCCAGTCCCCGTTTATTTAAACCCTCTATTTCGTACCCGGCAGGCCCCGGAGTTTCTGCTATGACTGCCAGACGCATTTTGATTATCGATGACGAAGCCGACGTGCGCGAGATTGCCAAGGTCAGCCTAGAGATCACCAAAAACTGGGAGGTCACCACCGCCGCCTCGGGGGAGGAGGGGGCGGCTCTGGCGGCCACCTACCACCCCGACGCCATTCTGCTCGATGTGGTCATGCCCCAGGTGGACGGCCTCGCCACCCTGGTAAAACTCGGTGAGAATACGCAGACCTGCCACATTCCGGTCATTTTGCTCACGGCCACTCTGCGGTTGGCCACCCAGCAGTCCTTTGTGGCGGCGGGGGCACGGGCGGTACTGGTCAAGCCCTTTGACCCCGGTCTGCTGGGCGGACAAATTGAGACGGCTCTGGGGTGGCAGTAGCGCTGGCCCACGGGGGTGGGGCTGTTCACACAGCTGTCACTTTTGTTTTTTATGCTGAACCAGACGTCTTGCTAGAAGCCCCGCCATGCTCCCCCTGATAGTGGTCGAGGAGTTGACCTCGCCCTTTAAGTTTTGGAACCAGGGCATCCACGACGGTATGCTCTACCGCAATGACTTCTATGTCAGCCTGGAGCGGTTTCCCCTGGCCGATCGTCTCCAGGCCTATCGGCAGGCCACCCAGGAGAGCACCAACGGATTTAAGGTATGCGTCACCGTCTCTAAAACCCACTACACCATCTGGGTCGAAATGCGATTTGCGTTGCAATCCCTACAGGAATCGCCCCTGTCCTAACCGCCCGCCTAGCTGCTGCCCCCCGCCCCCAACCCCCAATGTTCCTATGGTATTGAGCATCTTCCATGGCCTATTTCGACCCTGCCCGGCCCAGTGAGACCCTGTGTGCTATTGCCGACTGTTCAACCCCCCCCTTCGACGACATCTCGCTGCTGATCTGCCACGAGCTGCGCACCCCCCTCGCCTCAATTCAGGGGGCGCTCAAACTGCTGGGGTATCAGCAGTCGGGATCGCTGTCTGACGACGGGCAAAAGCTCTTGACTATTGCCATCAACAACGCCGACCGCCTCACCCGTCTGGCCAATGCCCTGGAGCACCAGCCCACCCCGCTGATGACCCTGCTGTCTAGTGCTGAGCTAGAGCGACTTCAGCTTGAAAATGACCTCCACCAGGCCATGGAGCAGGGGGCCTTTTACCTCGCCTACCAGCCCATCGTGGCGATGGAGCACAGCTGCATTGTGGGCGTTGAGGCCCTGGCCCGGTGGCGGCACAGCCAGCGGGGCGACATCTCGCCGGAGGTGTTTATTCCCCTGGCGGAAAAGGCGGGGCTGATCGACACCCTGGGGCTGTTTTTCCTCGATCAGGCCTGTCAGCAGCTGCGCCAGTGGCAGCTTCAGTTTCCGGCGGCGGCCCTCAGCGTCAGCGTCAACCTCTCGGCGGTGCAGCTGCGCCATCCTCAACTGGTCGAGCGGGTCAGCGAGACGGTGAAGCGCCACCACATTGCCCCCTCCAGCCTCAAGCTTGAAGTTACCGAGAGCGCGCTGATCGAGAACAAAGAGCTGGCTCTGGCGGCCCTGGTCGAACTGCGGCAGCTGGGCATACAGCTGTACATCGACGATTTTGGCACGGGCTATTCTTCCCTCGGTCGGCTCCAGGATCTCCCCTTCGACACCCTCAAAATCGATCGCTCGTTTATTCGCAACAAAAATTGGGCCATGAGCGAGGCCATTTTTATGCTGGCCGAACGGCTGCAGCTCGATGTGATTGTCGAAGGGGTGGAAACCCTGGCTGACCTGACGGTGCTAAGAGAGCTGGGCTACAACAAAATGCAGGGCTACTACTTCTCTCAGCCCATCGACAGCGTGGAAGTTGCCTATCTGCTAATGCGCCAGGCTCTAGAGGGGCGGCTGTCCTTTGCCCCTGAGCGATCGCCCGTGGCCTAGGGCTCTGTTAAGACTTAAGGGCAAGACTTTGGGGCATTCCTGCCGCCGGTAGCCAAACCTGCGCCGTCGAACCTGTCCTGCCTCCATAGACTGTCTGCGGCAGCGATCGCCCGATCGCAAAAATAGTACTCTGGATGCATTTTTTGAACCCACTGATGCCGTATTAACAATGCATAGACCGGATCAGCAACAGAGAAGAAACTATGCCCACGACTGTACTTGGCTACGCCGCCCAGTCTCCTAAGGACGATCTGGCCCCCTATCGCTTTACGCGTCGCGATCTGCGCCCTGACGATGTGGCCATTGACATTCTCTACTGTGGCGTCTGTCACTCCGATTTACACACGGCCCGCAACGACTGGGGCGGGACTACCTACCCGGTGGTGCCTGGCCACGAGATCATCGGTCGTGTAGTCAGTGTAGGGGCAGAGGTGACGCGCTTTAAGGCGGGTGATCTGGTTGGGGTTGGCTGTATGGTCGATTCTTGTCGGCGCTGCGCGCCCTGCCACCAGGGCCTAGAGCAGTACTGCGAGGAGTTTCCTACCCTGACCTACGACGGTCGCGATCGCCAGGATCAAACGCCTACCTTTGGCGGCTACTCCCAAACCATTGTTGTATCGGATGGGTTTGTGCTCAGCATTCCCGCCGGACTCGACCCCAAAGGGGCCGCCCCGCTGCTGTGCGCCGGAATTACCACCTGGTCGCCCCTGCACCACTGGCAGGTGGGCGAGGGCAGCCGGGTGGCGGTGGTCGGCCTCGGCGGGTTGGGGCACATGGCGCTGAAACTGGCCAAGGGGCTGGGCGCGGAGGTGACGCTGTTCACCCGCTCCCCCGGCAAAGAAGACGATGCCCGGCGGTTGGGGGCAGACCTCATTGTGATCTCCACCGACGAGGCGCAAATGGCCGCCGTAGAAAACCAGTTTGACCTGATTATCGATACCGTGCCGACCGAGCACGATCTCAACCCCTACGTGCCCACGCTGGCGCTTGACGGCACGCTGGTGCTGGTTGGGTTGCTGGGCAATCTGGTGCCTACTTTGAACACGGTACCGCTTATTATGGGGCGTAAATCGGTGGCGGGTTCGCTGATTGGCGGCATTGCCGAGACCCAGGCAATGCTCGATTTTTGTGGCGAGCACGGCATCACCTCAGACATTGAGGTGATTGGTATTCAAGATATCAATACAGCCTATGAGCGGATGCTAAAAAGCGATGTGAAATATCGCTTTGTGATCGACATGGCTTCCCTCAGGGATGGATAGCGAAACTAAGCCGAATAATTTTGGCTCTGGCCAGGTCAGGCCCTAGAACCGGGGGCGATCGCACCTTTGCGATCGCCCCTCCCAGCTTGGCCCCTACGCAGGCCATCTGTGAAGACGATATAGTTTATCGACGAAAGCGTGGCATTTGGATATTGTTTTCGTATCCCCATAAACGAACTCCAAAAATTAAAATAGAAGGCAAAACAATGTTAAGAAAAGAAGGTAGCGAACTGAACTCGTAGGCAAAGTAAAAAAATGTCCCTCCCAGTAACGATGAAGCCGCATATATCTCCCGGTGGAAGATGAAGGGAATTTCACCGACTAAAGCATCCCTAATTATTCCTCCTCCTGTCGCCGTCAGCGTGCCCGCAAGGATGGCTCCTAGAAAATGAACTTCGAGTAAAATAGCTTTCTCTACGCCGATTATGGTGAAAACAGCCAGTCCTAGCGCATCAAGATAGATAAACAGCTGATATCTATTTGTTATTTTATTGATAAACAAGTAAGTAAAAATAACGCCAATGAAAACTGTGGCTAGATGATATGGATCGTTAAATGTGCTGGATTTCACGCCTAACACCATGTCTCTGATGATGCCACCCCCCATTGCGGTGGCAAGGGCCAAAAAAAAGGCCCCCACCACGTCAATGCGATGGTGAATCCCCCCCATGATGCCGGTTACGCAAAAGGCAAAGGTTCCGAGCAAATCAGCAAAGTACATTATCTGCATTGGTTAGACCACCTAAGATCGGTTTAAGCGTTCCTTGAGCCACGGCTACTAATACAAATCCTGGCTGAATTCCCCCAGCTGTGGGGGCGCAAGATGCTACGCCCCTACGGGATTTTTGATTGTGAATCGGGGTTTGCCAGATCAGATTTTGCGTAAACCGTCAAGTTTTGCGGCAGCTCCAGCCAGACAAAATATCTCCCTAGCCGTCTAGATTTAGAGCCTGATGTTGCAAAAACGCCGCCAGGTTTTGCCAAGCACCTCTCCAGCAACGCGCCAAAAACTTTGGGGCGTTATTGCTGGCGATCGCAGGGTCTTAGACTACGGCAAAGCACTCAACTAAATCGTTGAACTCAGTAGCTGACAAGGAACTTTCTGTACAATACAGCGAAGCAAATTGTTCGCATTGCACTTTTCTGCCCAGGTGGGTTACCGCAAACAGCCAGAAGTGAGTGGTTGAAAAGTTCTAATGCCAATCGTCCAGGCCGCTGACGCGGCACCCCCCACAATAAAAGCCGTAGGGTGCATCCGCGCAGCGATGCGCCATTGCCAGGGCTTTGCTCAGGGGACACTACTGAACGAAGTCGAAGCTAAGGAAACCTAACCTACAGAAGATTTGCGATCGCACTACAGGGGAGCGGCGATCGCATCAATATATAGCGGATGAGGGATGAAACGATCGCTGTCGCTGCTTATGCTAACCGATAGGAGCTTTTAAGAGCCGACGTACGTACGTGAAAGAAGTGGTTTTATGACTAAGAATCAACAAAACAATCCTGACAACGCCCATTCTACTGATAGGGAAACTTTTGATCCCCGTGATTTGGTCAATAAAGGTGGCTACGACAAAGACCCCAAAGAAATCCTTGCGAATCCTGCTGTTGCCCCTGAAATGCTCGGCGATCGCCGTGACGAAGAGGGCGTAGGTATGGGGCAAGTCGATGAGCAAGACTCTGAATAATTTCAGCGCGGTCTTTAAGACTAATGGCGATGGACGCTAGGTAGTGGATTGGTGCTGCTTAATTCATTTTTTGCCCACCGCCAACCAAATTTATAGGAGATTTGCGATCGCACTAAAATGCTTCTAGTATTGTTGGGTTTCCTTCGTCAACCCAACCTACAGGAGATCTGCGATCGCACTGCGTCGGGGTTTGCGGGCTAACTTTCCGCTTCACCCGCCGCAAATAGCCTCTCGAACTCAACCAGCCAATTTTAGACAGTCGGTGTGCAAGCGGATTGTTATGCTGTTTCAATGGGCGGTTTCTCATTTAAGCCAAAGTCAGGTGGAAAAGCTACGTAGATCAAATGATCAACCCACTGCTCGTTCTCATAAAAAAAGCCACATCGTATACATTCCTTTCGCATTCCTATACTTTCAGCAAGTGCGATTGACGGTGCATTATCCAAATTAATCGCGGCTTCAATCCGATGATAATTTAATTCTTCAAACCCAGCGATCAGTACAGCGCGAACCGCTTCTTTACCAAATCCTTGACGGTGATATTGATTGTGAATCCCATATCCCAAATTTGCCCATTGATTCTCTTCTCGTCGAATCGTGGATAAGTCAACATGCCCTAAGTGTTGTCCTGTCTCTTGCAGAAAGATTGCAAAGATATAAGACTGATCTGTTATCGCTTGTTGTTGATGGCGCTGACATAATCCCGCAAACCAATTTGAATCACAACCCTCTAAATTGACAAATCCTTCATCATATTTATGCTGACTAGGCAAACGACCCGTAAATCCTACGTACCATGCTTCATAAGCGTTGGGTTGTTGAGGACGAAGAATCAAGCGTTCGGTTGAAAGAGTCAGATTCCAAGAGGTTTTGCCCATGTTTAAGCCAACAACAAATGATCAACCCTGGCAGTCCAACTGAATGTTCCCTTCTGGACAGGAATCCTTCCAATGACTGCACTAGCCAATAACCTTAAACCCACCTAAACCTGAACTTCAACCAATGATATAACACGACTACCCAACCGATAGCTTGACAGCATAACGTTCCGGTTGAGCGATGACCAGGCAAATTGAACGATAGACGAAGAGTCTGTGCGTCCGCTCCAACCGGGTTGTTCTGCCGCGCAAATAACTCAGCTTCTGTAGCTTACTCGACCCATCGCTTTGACGAACTGGATTGATATGAAAACTTAAGCGCTAAAATCGGTCGTTGAGCAACTCAATGCACTCACTATGTATAAATTTGCTGCCGCTTTGGAGAATGAACCTATCGTGTTTGGCTCTGCTCGCCCTGGATATAGTAACGAGCAAGTAACTGAGTGGATTGAATTTATGCAGAATCAGGACATCAAGCGTGTTTGCTGTTTGCTTCCTGAATCTCAACTGACTCGCTATGCCAATCTACTTGATATTTACCGACAGACCTTTGGACTCGATCACGTATGTTGGACACCAATCGAGGATTTCCACTTTGCCACCCCCGAAATTCTCATCCACCAAATTTTACCGTTCTTAGCGACCGCTTATCAGAATGATGAAAAGGTCGTTGTTCATTGCTCTGGCGGAGTTGGGCGCACGGGGCACGTTTTAACAGCTTGGCTTGTGGCTGGACGAGGACTCTCTGTCAAAGCCGCGATCGATGCTGTTAAACAAACTGGGAAAAATCCTTACGAAGCAGTTATCGCTGCCCCATTCAAAGGGCGCAATCCGTGGAAAGTTGCTGCGGAACTCAACCTGCTACTAGATGAATGCAATCGATTGAGAGGCAAGCTATCTTGATGATGACTACCCACAGCTACGTTCCAAACTACCGCCACTACCCGAAACTCAAGCGGCAGAACGATCGAGCTGAGCCGCGAACGCCGTCGTCGGGCTAGCGGTGTTCGTCGGCTCCAGCGAGGTTGTTATTTCGCCCGCTATAGTGTTCCCAAGCACTAACATTTGATATCAATAGAAAGGGCCGAAATAACAACTTATTATGCTGACAGTTTCCGTATATTTCCTCTGTGGAGGGCAGTTATACGGACAGTTTCCGTATAACTCACTTGAGAGGGGTAGTTATATAGAAAGCCTCCGCAGCATATCCTTACTGCTAGCAAACATCTAAAAATTTCTGTATGCCTTAACAAAGGCTGGCAGTAGGCAGCGCATTCACTCCACGGTTGACGGCGATCGCTCCTACCACTATCATCATCCATTAAGCCGTTCAGTAGAGCGGTGGCCACACAGAACTCGAAAATCTTAGCGCTGTCTGAGGGTGTTAGCGGCACCAACAGACAGCTAACCCCGCGAATCTCTAAGGCAGATTGCGAGGCTAGGCTCATGGTACCCTAGCCCCCTCAGTTTGCACTTCAAAGCTGCGGGTGGCTGGGGTTTTCGCGTTCTGTCTTCCTCAACCACCTATGGAGACAGAACCGATGTTTGACTATCTCGAACCCGATGCCAGCGGCGCATCTAACCTGCCGCCGTCTGCACGCAGCACCTCTCAAATTCGCCCAGAGCGGGTGCGCCACATGCTCTACGGCAGCCTCGCCGCCATAGACCGCACCATCAAAATCCTCCACGCCCTCGGCTACAGCGACCCCAACGATTGGAGCGACCCCATCCCCGTGCCGCCCACCAGCGGCGCAAGCTCCTCAACGGGCACAGTCTGGATGGCAATTGCCACCAAAACCGTGCTGATCGAGTAAATCCCTCGCCCCCGACGGCCTACCCACTGCCGTCGGGGGCGGCGATCGCCCCCAGCGCCACCCCAGCCCACTGATACCGCTTACGATAAAGGAACGCTAGCCCCTGGGTTAAAGCCATGGTTAAAGCCGACCTCTACCAAAACCTACCCACCAGCGACGAGCTGCCCTGCTCCGACGATACGCCCGTGGATAACGAAGACCAAAATCTGTTGCCCAACTACCTGCTGTTTTTGCTTCAGCTGATCTGGGGCGATCGCCACGACTGGTATTTTGGCGTCGATATGGGGGTCTACCACACCACCGGGGTTACCCCTCGCGTACCCGTGGTGCCCGATGGCTTTTTGAGTTTGGGGGTGCCTCGCCGCCGAGGCAACAAATCGCGCAAAAGCTATGTCGTGTGGGAAGAAGAGGGCATCGTACCCACCCTGGCGCTCGAAATGGTCTCCTGGAGCCCTGGCGGTGAGTACGACAGCAAGTTTGAGATCTATCAAAAGCTCGGCGTACTTTACTACATCATCTACAACCCCGAGTACTGGCAGCGCGATCGCCACCAGCCCTTCGAGGTGTACAAACTAATCGACGGCCAGTACCAGTTGCACATTGGCGAACCCTACTGGATGCCGGAGGTGGGGCTGGGGCTGGGCCGAGCCCAGGGGCTGCTGGGTGGGGAAACCCGAGAAGTGCTCTCCTGGTTTGACCAGCAGGGCGATCGCTACCCCTCTGCCGAAGAACAAGCCCAGACCGCCTTAAGCCAGGCGCAGCAGGCCCAGGCCGAAGCCCAGCAGGCTCAAGCAGAAGCCCAGCAGGCTCAAGCAGAAGCCCAGCGAGAACGGCAGGCCCGGTTAGATTCCGTTGCCCAGCTCCACCAGATGGGGCTATCGGTCGAGCAAATTGCGATCGCACTGAATTTGCCGTCAAGCGTCGTTCAAGATCAGCTGAATTAGCTCACCTGCGGCTGTCGATGGGCGCTAACTGCCCTTGCGGTTGTGCAGTCGGGTGAGCGAAATTCTCGCCGACTCAGCCACCTGAAACTGCGAGTCTTTTTCGAGATAGCGCAGGGCGGGCTCGGTCTTGGGCGTGGGCAAGTGGCCCAGGGCCTCGGCCAGGCGCTGGCGCACCAACCAGTCTTCAGACTGAGCAAACTTGAGAATCTCATCCACCGCTTCGATGTCGCCGATCTCGCCGACGGCGGCGATCGCCGCCTGCTGCATCACCGTCTCCTCGCTCTGCAAGGCCTGCATCAGCACATCGTGGGCGCGGGGGTCTTTGAGGTTGCCCAAAGAAACCGCCGCGCTGAAGCGCACCAGCCAGTCGGTGTCTTCGTAAAACGCCCGCACCAGCGTCTCAAACGCCCGCGGATCTTCTAGATAGCCCAGCGCCCCCGCCGCATCGGCGCGAATGCCGTAGTCGGGGTCAGAGGTAAGCAGGTTGATCAAAATGTCGAAGGACTCCTCATCGGGCTTAATGCCGAGGGCAAACACCGCCATTGAGCGAATTTGCAGATTGTCGTCGTGGAGCGCCTGCCGAATCAGCGGTGCCGCCTGGGCCGCTGGCACATCCCGCAGCGAAGCCAGGGCCAGCATGCGGTCTTTCGAGTCTTCGCTCTTGAGCTGGGCAGAAATCTGCTCTAAATCCATGGGAAAGGTTCGGGGTGAACGGTCTTCTTCAGTATAAGGAGACGGGGAGGGGGGGGGCGGGGAGAGTTTTAAGTGCTCAGTTTTGAGTTTTGAATTTATGGTCTAAACCAAGAACTCAAAACATAAAATTCAAAACTCGATCCTCAAACCCTGTTCTTCATTCCACCATTGGCCCGGCTATCGTCGCCGCAGTCGCCCAAAGTGCTCTTCCCCCTGGCGCGAGGGAATCGAGTTTGTCACGGGCTCCAGGGTCAATATTTCAAAATAGGGCTCAAATAGCTGGCGCACTTCAGCGGCAGTGGTGCCAAAGGGAGGGCCGCCGGAGCGCTGGTGGGTAAAGAATACGGCCAGCAGTTCGCCGCCGGGCACCAGCAGCCCGGCCACCAACTCTACGTAGGCGGGCCGCAGGACGGGATCGATCGCGCAGAAGCAGGTGTGTTCGATGGCGTAGTCAAACTGCTCAGCGTAGCCCGGCAGCAGGTCAAAAATATCTTGCTGTAGCGATCGCAGCGGTAGGTTTTGGGCCTGGGCCTGTTCCTCCAGCGCCTGAATGGCCGACGGGGCAAAGTCTACGGCGGTGACGGCAAAGCCGTGCTGGGCAAAGAAGACGGCATCGTGGCCGCGTCCGGCCCCCAGGGCGATCGCGGCTCCGGGCTGAGGGGCGTTGGCAGATTCGAGTAAGGTCTTAAACGCTGGGGCGGGATGGCCCAGATCCCATCGGGGGGTGCCCGCCTGGTAGCGCTCTTCCCAGGCGGTCGAACTCAAGGAGGATGGGGTTTGTGCGGTCACGGGAGACTCCGGTGTATGCTCGGCAGTGGTGTTACAGAATTTTTAGGGTAGCGCGTATGCGGCGGCGAGAGCTATTGGGCGGGCTGGGGATGGCGACGGCGGGGGCGGCCCTGGGGAAACGGGCGGTTCAGGCCCAGGAGCTGTCAACCCTGCTGCCGCCGCGCCTGCGTTCGGGCGATGTGGTGGGCATTGTCAGCCCGGCGGGGGCGACCTTTGAGCGCGATCGCCTCGATCTGGTGGTCGATGCCGTCACCGCCCTGGGCTTTACGCCCCGCGTCGCCCCCCACGCCCTGGCCCGCTACGGCTACCTGGCGGGCACCGACACCGAGCGGGCCGCCGATGTCAACGCCATGTTCGCCGACCCGGCGGTAAAGGCGCTGCTGCCGGTGCGGGGCGACTGGGGCAGCGCCCGTATTTTGCCTTACCTCGACTACGATCTGATTCGCGCCAACCCCAAGGTGGTGATTGGGTTCAGCGACATTTCTGCCCTGCTGCTGGGCCTCTACGCCCGGACGGGGCTGGTCACATTCCACGGCCCCCACGGCATCACCGCCTGGCGGGCCGACCAGGTAGAACCGCTGCGCCAAATTCTGGTGGAGGGGGCGGCGCTCACCTACCGCAACCCGCTGCTGGGGGCCGATCAAGACCGGCTGATGCGCGATCAGGGCCGCATTCACACCATTGCGCCGGGGCGAGCGAGCGGGCCGCTGCTGGGGGGCAATCTGTCGGTGGTGTCGGGCATTGTCGGGTCGCCCTACATGCCCGACACCACCGGGGCGATTTTGTTTTTAGAGGATGTGGGCGAACCGCCCTACAGCATCGATCGCATGCTGACCCAGCTCAAGCTGGCGGGGGTGCTCGACGGGCTGGCGGGGTTTGTGTTTGGCCAGTGCACCGCCTGCGGCCCCGGCTCGGGCTACGGTTCCCTCACCCTTGCAGACATTCTGCACGACCACATTCGGCCCCTGGGCATTCCTGCCTACGCCGGAGCCTGGATTGGCCATGTGGAGCCGATTTGGACGCTGCCTATGGGCGGCGTTGTCACTATGGATGCCGCCGAGGGCACCTTGGCCATGGAGACAGCGGCTGTGACCTAGCCCCTCAGGAGTTAGCGGGAGGAATCAGCTGCACCAGGTCGGCGGCGGTGAACTCGGTGGCGTCGCTGGGGGGCACCGCCCGCCACCCCACCGGTACGGTCTCTAGCAGGGCCGGGGTGGGCTCGAACACAAAGAGACGGGTCGGGGCCAGAGCTTGCAGGGCCTCAGCTGGGGGCAGTTCTTGTGCGGGCAGCAGCCACAGGCGAGTCTCCGCTCTGAGGTAGTGGCTGAGAGAGAGCGCTTCTCCCAGGGTGATGCCGCTTTTTCTAAATATCATCACCGGGGGGCTGCCCTGGTTGAGGTAGTTGGCAATAAACAGGTTGGGGTAGCTCAAGGATTTATTCCACCAGGAGAGGGCACGACTGTTGGTGACCCCCGAGGCCAGACCCAGGGTGAGCAGCAGAGCCAGTAGCGCAACCCCCAGTCCCCGAAGGCGCTGGGGAGCGATGGTGAGACCGTGAATTAGAGGAGCGATCGCCAGGGGTATCAGCAGCAGCGAAGGGAAAAAGTAGCGGGTATTGATGGAGATCTGCCCGGCCCGCAGCACATCGCCGCCGATCAGCACCAGGGGCGGCACCAGCAGCCCACAGCCCAAAAACAGCGCCGTAGCTCGCGGGTAGTGACGCCCCACGTGAATCAGGCTGACGGCAACCAGGCCCAGCACCAGGGCCGGGCCCACCACCGTAAAGGGATGGTGCAGCGGTAGATTGAAATCAACCACGGTGGCGCTGTAGTGCAGCCCCCACAGCTGCGCTAAAAATCCGAGGGGCTGCGAGTCGTTGCTCCAGGCGGTCACGGTTTTTAGCCGCTCCCACCGCTGCACAATCGTCCAAATCCACGGCAGAAACAGCCCCAGGCCCAGGCCGTGGGCCAGCCCAAACCCGATCCAGGGCCGTTGCTGGCGCTGGGTGAGAACCATAAAAGTCAAGTGGCTCAGCCCCAGCAGCCCGGTCATCAGCGAGCCATACCAGCTCATTCCCAGGGCCAGACCGTAGGCCAACCAGGCCAGCGGCTGGTTGAGCCGCAGTGCCCGCACCAGTGCCCCATGGGCCAGCAGCAGCCCCACCGCCCACAGGCTGTACTCGCGGGCCTCCTGACTGTAGATGATCTGCACAGGCGACACCGCCATCAGGGCCGTGGCCAGCCAGGCTACGGGCGGGTTGAGCGGAAACAGCTGCCGCCCCAGCCAAAACATGGCCGCCAGGGCGATCGCCCCGAAGATCGCCGCGAGCGCCCGATAGCCCCCAATAGAGGCCCCAAACAGCCGTCCCCAGCCGTGGGCCAGCAGGTAGTACAGAGGCGGGTGTTCGGGGTGGTTGGCCAGGGCCTCCCAGCAGTCGGCCAGGGAGGGGGCAGGCGGCATCTGCTGGTAGCGCAGCAGATCGGTAGCGGTCAACTCGGGACGGTCTGAGACCGCCTCCTGTACCGCTGGCCCCAGGTAGCCCGCCACCCGCAGACTGGTGTAGACCTCATCGTGCCAGTAGACCTTGCGGTCTAGGTGAGAAAAGCGCAGCACCAAACCCACGGCAATGGCGGCGATCGCCAGTCCCTTTACCCCTACCCAGCCCTTTGCCAATCCTATCCTCCTTCCCTGCGCCGGTTCTCTAAGGTTTGAACGTTAAGGTTTGAACGTTCAAGCCTTTGAACGTTTTAGGGAGAAATATCTTAACCGGACTGGCTACAGCTATAGCAGTCAAGGGACGGTACCTGGGGCGCGCAAACCAGCTTAGGCGGGCGATCGCCAGCTTTTCAGAGTAAACCCAGCACCCATCTAAAATTGGTAGCCTACGTCGCCAAAGTTAGTGATTAACGCCACATTGGCATGTTCTAGGCTGGTGACTAGCCAGGGCACCTCTTTGCAGGTGCGGCGCTCGTGCAGGTTAAACAGCACCGAAAAACAGCGCTCCAGCCAGGGCTTAGCCGCCGAGCAAAACAGCACCAGCCGCAGCAGCAGCCCCATAGTCAGGGTGTGGCCCACATCGTTGACCAGGTGGCGAAAGTTGCGAAACACGGGCCGGTGGGGGCTATCGACTACCAAGAAATTGAGCAGACGGCGACAGGTCTCCACCAAAATAAAGCTGTTCAACGGCTGGTTGTCGAACTCCGCCAGGGTTTCACGCAGGTACTGGCGCAGATTGCGGGTGAAGTGGTTGCCGCTGTACTTGGGCTCCGCCGCCGCAATGGGGGCAATCAGGTAATCGACAAACTCATCTTTAAAGTCGTGAAACGAACGCACGGTTTTGCTGTAAGTGGCAAACCAGCGGGCCTGGTCGCGGTGGGTGCGGCCATCGACCTTGCCCGTGTAAAAGCTCAAGGCCTGGGTCAGCCCGTCGGCATCGAGCAGGGTGGGGTTGACCACCGTCCCGCTCCGCCCCGGCGTCTGGTGCTGGGCGTGGTAGCGGGCCAGACGAATACCCAGGTCGGTCTCAGCCCGGCGGCGCAGGTCGGTGATGTTTTGCTTTTGCTCCTGGCCGCTGTCCTTAGTCAAAAGACTGTTGTCGTAGAGAAACGGGTAGTGGCGAATGCGGTAGGCCAGCGGCTGCTCCTCCACCACCGCCGCCGCAGGAACATCGACCTCCCGAGCAGGGGACATAATCTGCTGGAGACGCACCAGAGAGGCGTACTGCTCAGTGTGGGGAAATTCTCTGACCAGGCTGTAGACCTTTTGGGCCTTTGAGTTGGAGCCACTGACCGGGGGCAGATCCTCAAACAGCCGCACCAGCTCTGGAATCGCCCAGTGGTCGCGGGGCTGGGTGTACCACAGGTTGATCAGGGTGTAGCAGCAGCGGTTGAGCACATACTTAAACTCGCGATCGGCGGTGTCCTGCTCAGACAGACTCAAGAGCGCGTTGGCCACCGAACTGTCGGGATAGCTGGCCACGTCTAAAAACAGAGTGCGAAACCGGGCGATCAGCTCGTGGGGGGCCTCCTGTTTGCGCCAGTACTGCCAGTGCTGGTAAAGCAAATCCTCTAAATTGGCCGGGGGGCGACTGGAGTAGTTTGACCACGAATCTAAGGAATCCCAGGGACTCATGCTGCTGACCTGATTGGGAGGGCGGTAGACGACGATAGCACCCCATTTCAGCCGACAAGGGCCCAGGGTGCAAACTGCACGTTCAGGAATGGCACTAGCTCAGCTGCACCAGAGACCAAGACTGGCTTGAGCACAGGCTAAGTAGCAGGTTTTACTTAGATTAGCCCCAAGTACGGGCATAACTTTAGTCAATAATACCCAGGGCAGGGACAAATTTCTCCGCTAAGTAGGATGCATTTTTTAAAGTTTTCTTGAGGATTTCCTCCATTTCGGCTCCCAGGGGGGCTTTACAGGGCTGAAATCTGGTTCACCACGGTTTGTGCCGAATAGCTTACCCCTGCGGTGCCCTCACCGGGGTGGGTGCAGTCACCCACCAGCCACAGGCCAGAGACCGGCGTCCGGTTAGCAAAGCCAAAGGGGCCAAAGGTGTTAATCCGCATGCCCAATCCCCCGACGCTGCCCTGGTCGCGGGCGGTAAAGTGGGCAAAGGTGCGGGGGGTAGCTGCCTCAACGTGAATTAAATGCTCGGCCCGCAGATCGAAGTAGCTCGACAGACGCTGTATAGCGTCGCTGGTATAGGTCTGCTTCATGGCCGCGTAGTCGTCCGTCTGCCACCAGGGGCTAAGGGCCGTAAACGACGAGGCCACAATCGTTGCCCTGCCCGCAGGCGCACGCCCGTCGCCGGGGCGGCTAACCGAAACAAACAGCGTGTTGTTTTCGGCAATAGGGCCGTCGTAGCTGTAGAGAAATTGCAGGTGGGGCGGGCAGTGGTCAGGAATCGCGGCGGCATCCACCCCCAGGTACAGGACAAACGCGCCGCTGCCCGCAGGGAGCGCCTTGACCCGTCGCCGGTAGCCCCGGGGAGCGGTATCCCCCAGCAGCTGTACCAGGTTCTGAACGGTGAGGTTGGCCACTACGTGGTCGGCTGGTTCCATCCAGGTTTGGCCCGTCTTTTGGTTTTCGACCCGCACCCCCGTCACCCGGCCCTGGGCAGTGTGAATTTGCCGCACCCCGTGGTTGAGCTGAAGCAGGCCGCCGTCGCGTCCCAGGGCTTTTTCGAGGCTGTCGCTGAGCACCTGCATGCTGCCGTGCAGATGCCACAATCCCTGGGGAGCCTGGGCCATACTCAAAGCGGTGGCGGCGTAGAGCACGGCGGTTTCGTCGGCGCTCACCTGGGAATAGAGCTTGAGCTGGAGGTCGAGAAAGGTCTTAAGACGGCGATTCCCGCAGCGGTACTCGGTCGAAGTCGGGTTCCCTGCCTGAAATGCCTCCGGTTTGACGCTGCCCGCAGCGTCCCCCAACCCCATCTGCCTTAGCACCTGGCCCACGGTGCTGAAGGTGTAGGGCACCGTCACCAGGGTGTCGGGGCGCAGCGCCTGGGTGAGCTGCCACAGATCCCTCGGGCTGCGGGGGGGCAGTACCGGCTGTCGCGCCTGAAACCGCCAGCTGGGCTGAAATAGGGTTTGCATCAACTGCCAGAAGGGTTCGCTGCCGGGAAACTGCCGCTGGCGCTCGGCCTGCCAGGCCGCCGGGTCGCGCCACACCTGAATGGGCTCGGTTTCACCGGGCAAAAACACCGCGCAGGCCGGGTCGCAGGGGGTAGCCTCGGGCAGGGGGAGATCGAGATCATTAAAAATTTGGTGGTGAATGCCCCCGGGTTCTAGCCCCGCTACCTGGGTGGCCCCCACATCGAAGGTAAAGCCGCGCCGCCGAAAGGTTGAAGCGCAGCCACCGGCCACCTGGGCTTGCTCAAACACCCGCACGGCGTAGCCCCGGCGAGCCAGCAGCGCCGCCGCCGTCAGTCCACCGATGCCGGCACCGATGACAACCACCTTCCGTCCGGCAGCTGAGGAGACTTGACCCATGTACTTTACATTTCGTTACGCCATCCTCAGCTTAGCCCAACCAGAGGGTGGGGTCAGCCTGCTTATGGCGGTGCCCGTCCTGCGGAGGTATTTTGGTATCTAGCAATCGTCTAGCACCGACGGTCTGTAAGATACTCTCAGTCATACTCCCGACGACCCGCCGCAAACTGGAGCACCATGGGCAGGCCGCCGTCCTGGTGGTATTTGTCGGCCCAGGCTCGCAGCATGTCGTCGAGTTCTTCTAGGGCGGCCTTTCGATCTTGAGGGGCGACATCAAAGACTTCCACTCCCCGCAGTACGCCTTCATCTTCGCGCACCCAGGCCTGCAGCAGGCTAAAGAATCGGGCTACATCGTCGATCATGGCAAAGACCCGCTCCTGCTCTCCCTTGGGGGAATAGGACTCGCTAGCCAGGGCAAATAGGGGAATATCTACCAGGGGCGAATCAATCTGAATCACGGTGCCGGAGTGCAGCAGCCGAAACTTGATGTGGGACATCAGGGCGTCGCTGAAGGGCATGCGCTGGCCCTCGGGGAGCTCCTCCTGGGACATTTGATGGAGCAGCTCCATCAGCTCAGTGAACTCTACCTGGTCGAGGATGCGGGCCTGGGGAGCGCTGGGGGGCAGGCTCTCTTCAATGCTTTTGCGCTCGCCGGGGGTCAACCCCTGAAGTCGCACTCGCGTCTCACCGGAGGCGCAGGGAAAGTGCTCCTGCCAGAGAAAGGGTAGAGCAATCAGGTAGTAGGGCTCTTTGGAGTTGAGCACCTTGAGGCTCTGCCCCTCCGCCAGGGCGACCTGAATCTCCTGCACAATGGCTTTGACCCGTTTGGGCTCCACGTGGTACAAAAAGCCGGTCTTGCGAATGTTGTTGCCCTGCTCAATAAAGGTGCTGTAGATCGCCAGCTTGGCCGCAGTGGTGGCAGCATCTAAAAATGCGCCGTAGCGGTGGCCGCCCATTTTCATGGTGCTGAGGGCTAGATTGAGCAAAATCCAGTCTGCGGGGCTGTTGTCTACGGCCCGCAGCAAATCATCTTTTAGGTCGGGCGGAACTTGAGACTGGTGGGTCACAGGATAACGATTACTCAGACTAAGTAAATTACGGATTTTTTTAGCCTCAGTAACTTACAGAGAACACTAACGCGAGGAAAACTGCCGCCTAGGGCGAAGGCACTGCATTTAGCCAATCTAAAACTGATTCGTCTAGAAGATTAGACGCTCAATCTTAGGACCGGCTGCCAGCGCCACCTCGGCCTGTCAGCTAGCTGCCCCAGGAGCAGCCAAGCCGCCACAGCCCCCGATCGCCGCGCTGTCGCCAGGCGCTACTCTGCCCCTAACATAGCCCAAGCTCACAATTTCTGTGGCTTTCTACACCGGCAGGTTTAATCAGAATTCAAAGTATAGGTTTAGTTGAAGAAAATGCTTCATCTTGGGGAGCAAAATGCTCAGAAGTTAATTTTCCCCAATGGGCAAACTGACGGGGAAACGGTGGCCCTGGCCAGGACTTCTGTGGGTTATGGGGGGCCAGGGCCGGTTTTTGCCCGGGGCCTGGCTAGGAGCCGGTATCGGCGGGCTGGGCAGCACCGCAGTAGCCGTTGACTTCGTTGATCAGCTGAGATTCGTTTTGAGAGAGGGTCTCAATGGAGGAGACCGCCGTCATGGTCTGCTGCTGAGACTCTTCAATTTTGGCGGGCAGCTCGGCCTCTGACTCCACCTGAACTACCAGATCCATGGCCTGGCGAGCGTCGGTGAGGGCACTGCTAAAGCCCTGCACCACGACCACATAGTCGTCCCTAAACCGGCTGAGGTCTTCGTCCCGCAGGGTGGTGGCCTGGAGATCGCCCACCAGCCCATCGAGGTTGGTGACGACTTTATCGACGGCGGTGGTGTACTGACTGGCGGCGAGCTTGATATCGTCTAGGTTTTTGACCTGGGCTGCACTTTCACTAAAGGTTTGAATCTCGGCTTCAAACTCCTGCATAAAGCCCTGGGTCTGGTTGACCACCTCGGCCAGCTGATTGCACTGGGCAACCTTAGATGACCCGCAGCCCAGCAGCAGCAGCGGCAGCAGCAGCCCTACCCCACCCATGCTCCGTCGCCGTTTGCCCATGCCTGTTTTTGCTACCTGTGTCATCGCTGCCGCCATCGCTATATTGCTACGGCTTCAAGTTTTACCCTGTCTTGGGTAGGTTTACAACCTAATTTATTGAGTTTTGATAGTGCCAACTGGGTGGGTTCCGGACGGCTCAGAACCGAGATTAATGGCCCTGGTGCGGCCTTGGCCCAGGGGAGATTGAGGCGGCGGCGGTGGCGCAGGCTGAGGGGCGATCGCCTTCATTTGGCCCCGGTACCGCAAAGACCGGAAACTGCTGATAGGATCGTAGATCGAAGAGTATGGCTCGATGCCAGAGGCCAAGACCGCCGCCGTTCGAATTGAGGCCGGGCTTCTGCGATATCTTGGAATACTCTAGCTGCCCTAGTCTAAGGACGCGATCGCACCATGCCCAGCCCCGCTGATTTTTTAACCGCCACCCAGTGGGCTGGCTTTGGCACCCTGGCCCTAGCTGCGCTAACGGTTCTGGCCTTTGTCCTCAAGTGGGGGCTGCGGTTTCGCCTGGTGGGGGCAACCGGGTTTGCCGCCGTGCTCACGGTGGGTCTGCTGGGTCTGAGCTTTGAGCCCTTTAGCCGTACCGCTGTGGAGGGTGCCATTCCCTACACGACGGTCTACGACTCGGGGGCCAGCCAGATTGTGATCACGGTGCCCTCGGCGATTACCCCCGAAACGCTGGATGCCACCCTGCACCAGGCCGCTAGCAACCTGTTTAAGCCCTACCGCCTGGGCCTGCCGGGGCAGGTCGCAACCATCCGCGCCCGCACGGTTATCCACGATGCCGACGGTGTCTCGCGGCTGCTATACCTGGGTCAGATTCAGCCCACGCCCAGGGGTTCTGAGGAACCGTTCCAGGTGCAGATCGACCGCAACTCCTGGGCTCAGCTCCCTGCCTAGGCCAGGCTCCTACCTTCTTTACCCCCCGCTCTCTGTCTATGACCATCGCTCAACTACCCATCCTTGCCATCGCTCCGGCCCAGGTTGTTCGGGGCGATGGGGTTTTGGCGGCCCAGGGAGAGGCAATCGCCCGCCTGGGTCGGCGTCCTCTAGTTGTGGGCGGCAGCCGCAGCCTGAGGCTGGCCGAGCCCCTGACTGTCGCCCTGGGGGCAGCGGGTCTGGCGGCCCAGACGGCCTCCTACGGCAGCGACTGTAGCGAAGCGGCCCTGGCTCACCTGCGCTCTGCCGCCGCCGGGCACCGGGCCGACATGGTAATTGGCATCGGCGGCGGCAAAGCGCTGGATGCCGCCAAGCTGCTGGCCCACCAGATCCGGCGGCCCGTGGTGACGGTGCCCACCTCGGGGGCCACCTGCGCCGCCTGGACGGCGCTGTCTAACGTGTACTCCGACCAGGGGGCCTTTCTCTACGACGTGGCCCTGGAGACCTGCCCCAGCCTGCTAATTCTCGACTACGCCCTGATTCGCACTGCCCCCCGGCGCACCCTGGTGGCGGGCATTGGCGATGGGCTGGCCAAGTGGTACGAGGCGGCGATCAGCAGCGGCACCAGCCAGCAGACCCTGATGGTGGCGGCGGTGCAGCAGGCCCGGGTGCTGCGCGATATTTTGCTGCAAAAAACCCCGGCGGCCCTGGGCCAGTGGGGCGGCCCCGAGTGGCAGGAGGTGGTCGATGCCACGGTGCTGCTGGCGGGGGTGGTGGGCGGCATCGGCGGTGCCCAGTGCCGCACCGTGGCGGCCCATGCGGTGCACAACGGCCTCACCCAGCTGCCCGCTAGCCACGGCATTCTCCACGGCGAGAAAGTGGCCTACGGCATTTTGGTGCAGCTGCGCCTTGAAGAAATGGGGGGCAACGCGGCCCTGGCCAGGGCCGCCCGCCAGCAGCTGCTGCCCTTCTACAAAGCCGCTGGGCTGCCCCAAACCCTGAGCGATCTGGGCCTGGGCGACATTGCCCTGGGCGATCTCCAGCGGGCGGCGGAGTTTGCCTGTCGGGAAGGTTCTGACATTCACCACCTGCCCTTTACGGTGGCCCCCGAGGCGGTGATGGCGGCCATGGTGTCGCCCCTGTGCCCAGAGCTGCGGCCCAAGGCCCCGACCTCGGTTCGTTCTTCTTCTTCTAGTGTTGCCCCGGAGGTGCAGCCATGACCCTCGACTGGATGCCCACCGCCCACCGCCTCAGCGCCCTGCCGCCCTACGTGTTTGCCCGTCTAGATGAGCTGAAGGCCCGCGCCCGCGAACAGGGCCTCGATCTGATTGACCTGGGTATGGGCAACCCCGATGGCCCCACCCCGGCCCCGGTAGTGGAGGCGGCTCGGGCGGCGATCGGCGATGCCAGTACCCACGGCTACCCGCCCTTTGAGGGCACCGCCAGCTTTCGTACCGCCATCACCGACTGGTACGGTCGCCGCTACGGGGTGGCCCTCGACCCCACCGCCGAGGCCCTGCCCCTGCTGGGCAGTAAGGAGGGCATTACCCACCTGGCGATGGCGTTTATCAACCCCGGCGACCTGGTGCTGGTGCCCACCCCGGCCTACCCGGCCCACTTTAGGGGGCCTGCGATCGCCGGAGCCGAGATCTACAACCTGCACCTCAGTGCCGCCAACAACTGGCTGATCGACTTTGACGCTATTCCGACCGAGGTGGCCCAGCGGGCCAAGGCGCTGTTCTTTAACTATCCCAACAACCCCACCGCCGCCACCGCCCCCCGCGAGTTTTTTGAGCAGGCGGTGGAGTTTGCCCACCGCCACCAGATTTTGCTGGTGCACGACCTCTGCTACGCCGAGCTGGCCTTTGACGGCTACCAGCCCACCAGCCTGCTGGAGATCCCCGGCGGCAAGGAGGTCGGCGTTGAATTCCATACTCTCTCGAAGACCTACAACATGGCGGGCTGGCGGGTGGGCTTTGTGGTGGGCAACTCCCACATTATTCAGGGGCTGCGCACGCTGAAAACCAACCTCGACTACGGCATTTTTGCGGCCCTGCAGCGGGCGGCAGAGACAGCCCTGTCGCTGCCCGACCACTATCTAGAAGAAGTGCAGCAGCGCTATTCTAGTCGCCGCGACTTTTTAATCGACGAGTTTGCCTCCCTGGGCTGGACGGTGGCAAAACCCCAGGCGACGATGTACCTGTGGGTGCCCTGCCCCCCCGACAGCACCTCCACCGACTTTGCCCTCTCGGTACTGCAAGAAACCGGCGTGGTGGTCACCCCCGGCAACGCCTTTGGCCCCGGCGGCGAGGGCTATATTCGCGTCAGCCTGATTGCCGATCGCGATCGCCTGGCCGTCGCGATGGATCGCATTCGCCAGGCGGGCTTTCGCTTTGCCCCAGCGGCGGCGGCGGTGTAGGCGCTGGCTCCAGCACCCCGTCCTCTGGCCCCAGGCTGTATAGTTTAGACAAACCTCCAACCCCCTAGCGCCATGTTTAACCTCGGCTGGACTGAAGTTGTTCTCGTCATTGGGGTGGCCGTGCTGATCTTCGGCCCCAAAAAAATCCCTGAGCTGGGCAGCGCCCTGGGCAAAACCCTGCGCGGCTTCAAAGAAGAAATGAGCCAGAACCCTGACGACGGGGCTATTGACACCTACGACGACGCCGAAGACGCTGACGTGTATCGATAACTCACCTTTCTTAAACCCCCTAGCGCTATCCCCATGCGGCAATTTCTGAAGTACACCCTGGCCAGCCTGACCGGGTCGATTTTATTCTTTTTGCTGCTGGGCTTTTTGCTCGCCCTGGGGGCGATGGGGCTGGTAGGCGTGATCGTGGCGGGCCTGGGCAAAGAGGGGGATGCCCCCGAAGTCGAGAAAGACACAGTGCTGGTCTACGACCTCTCCACGGTGATTCCTGACTCGCCGGAGACCATCGACCCCAGCGCCCTGGTGTTTGGCACCCAGGCCCCCAGCGATCTGACCCTGCGCCAGGCGGTGCTGGGCCTCGAAGCAGCGGCCACCGACGATCGCATCGTCGCCCTCTACCTCAAGGGTGGCGGGGCGGGTCTGGGCACAGGGTTGGCCAATCAGGCCGAAATTCAGCCGGCGATCGCGGCCTTTCAGGCGGCGGGCAAGCCCGTGGTGGCCTACGACATCTCCTGGAGCGAGCGGGAGTACGCCGTGGCTGCCCTGGCGGATACCCTGTACCTCAATCCCTTCGGCGAGATCGAGATGAACGGCCTCTACGCCGAGACTATGTACCAGGCCGAGGCCCTGGAAAAGCTGGGGGTGGGGGTGCAGGTGACGCGGGTGGGCCGCTACAAGTCGGCGGTAGAACCCCTGATTCGCGACACCATGAGCCCTGAAGAGCGGGAGCAAACCCAGCGCCTGCTGGGGGATGTGTGGCAAAACCTGCTGGCGGACACCGCCGCCGCCCGCGAAATTTCGCCCCAGCAGCTGCAAACCATTGCCAACACCCAGGGATTTCTGTTTGGGGCCGAGGCCGAAACCCAAAATTTAGTGGATGCGATCGCCTACGAAGACGAAGTGATCGCCGCCCTGCGCGAGCTGACCGGCGAGGGTAGCCTCAGCGCCGAGGACAGCGACCTCGACTTTCGCCAGATTAGCCTGGCCCGCTACGCCAAAACCGTAGACGACCCCCTCACCAGCCGCCGCTCCGACCGTCGCGTGGCCCTGGTCTATGCCGAAGGCCCCATTCTCGACGGCGGCGACGGGGACTTTAGCCAGAGCGGCATTATTGCAGGCAATGCCCTGGCCCAGCAGCTGCGCCAGCTGCGCCAGGACGACGAGGTCAAAGCCGTGGTGCTGCGGGTCAACAGCCCCGGCGGCAGCGCCACCGCCTCGGAGGTGATCCTGCGCGAAATTCAGCTGGTGCGCCAGGCCGGTAAGCCCGTGGTGGTGTCGATGGGCAATGTGGCGGCCTCCGGCGGCTACTGGATTGCCTCCCAGGCCGACGCGATTGTGGCCCAGCCCACCACGATTACGGGCTCCATTGGGGTCTACGGCATCTTTCTCAACCTAGAAGAGCTGGGCACCAAGGTGGGGGTCAACTGGGACGGGGTCAAAACTGCCGAACTGGCCGATATTTTCTCCAGCACTCGCCCCAAGACCGAGGCCGAACTGGCGATTTTGCAGCGCTCTGTCGATGCCATCTACGACAGCTTTCTCGACCGGGTGGCCGAAGGGCGCAACCTGACGCGCCCGGCGGTGGCGGAGCTGGCCCAGGGGCGGGTGTGGTCGGGGCAGGCGGCCCTCGATCTGGGCCTGGTGGACGAATTGGGGGGCGTCAATGCGGCGATCGCCACCGCTGCCGAGCTGGCCGAACTCGGTGAAGACTGGAAGCTAAAGGAATACCCCGAGCCCGGCGAGTGGCAGCAGTTTCTGCGCATTTTTCTCAGTGCCGATACGGCTCGCGCCACTCGCCACGACCCCCTCACGGCTCAGGTGCTTCAGTTTGTGGACGACACGCAGCTAATTCGCAGCCTCAACGACCCCAGAGGCATCTACCTGCTGATGCCCTACCGCTTTGTGGTGAAGTAAGGCCGTGCTCCCAGTTCGTAAAACGATCTGGCTACGGCTGTTGTGATGTAGCTGCGAACCCCTTGCTAAGCCCTCGCTAAGCGCACCTCGACCTCGCGTTCTACATACTCCCATTCTTTGCTGTCACGCATGCGGTTCAGCAGGTCATCAAAGGCATTGACGTGCTCTGGGGCAAACTCAAACCAGGTCAGAAAATCAAAGGGTTCGCCCAGATCGCGGCAGTGGTGTAGCCGCCGGGCGACCTCGGGCAGATACTCTAGGCCCACCGCCGTGTGGTGAGACTGGTCTTCGAAAATAGCGCGGCGCTCATCCTGAGCCAGATCCCACCACTGAGCTGATTTTTTGATCGGAATTAGCACGGCACAAACGGCTTCTAAACGGTTGAGGGAAGGTTGTACGGCTCTGAGCATAGTCAACTCGTCGCGCTTAGAATAGCGGATATTGCTGACAAAGCTTTGCAGTACCCAGGCACTGCCGACGGGTGCTTCGACCAAAGCTTCATTGACGACATTGACTCGACTTGCGGGGACTAGACCTTCGCCAAAAATAGGCCGCACCTCGGTCACCTGCCACGGCCCCTGCTCGCCGCCAACAAATGCATACCGGTTAGTCATTAGCGCCTCCTTTGGGCTGAAGCAGCGTATTTGAAACAGTAATTTTCTAAGGATGTTGATATGACTACAAAATCATAGGGCAGTCAGCCCCTATAGAAAAGCCCTTGCTCTGTGGAGCAAGGGCCTAATTAGTTAAAAGCCAACTGCTAGAGAGTTAGCCTTGGTGTGGTGGTCAACCTAGCTTTTCTCTAGGTTTTCTTCGCGCAGTTGATCTAGGCGAGAGGCACCTTTGTCGAGATTTTCGCGGCGGAGTTGATCAAAGTCTACGCCACCGGAAACCTCTTTTAACTCATCATCAGACAGAGATTCGTCTTCAGTCACTACTTTAGCGGTATCTTCAGTCATGGGAAACGTCCTTTTGCTTGACTTACAACTCCATCCTAGGGTGCGGCAACAAAGTTTGTCTGCCTGAAAAAATCGGCGTTTATGGCCCTTGCTAAAACCGTTAGAACATTCTGTAAAATTCTGCGGCGATCGCTGTACGTTTGGCGCTGTAACAGGTTTGGCTAACGATAGGAGCGGATGGCCTGGGCGCTATGGCCATCGCCAAACCTTAATTAAATTCTTAATTTGCCCTAAGAATGCACTCAGGAAAATCTCAGTTCGGAACCTTTATTTTATAAAATTTTCATCTAGATCTCATATTTATTTGCCTCGCAAAATTCTTTTTCAAGACATCTTTTTCGCCGCTCTATAAAATGAATGCATGGCGGCCATTAGGCCGAGCAGATGTGGATTTAAGACTGTTGGATAAAATCTTTTACTTTTATAAAGCAAGGCTTTATTCATAACTTGAACCTAGGATGAATGTGTTGCCTTAATTAGGTCAATGACAGACATTCTGCTGCAAGTATTGAGCAACGCCGATTTGGATTGGCTGATCGCCTGCGGCGATCGCCGGGAGGTGGCGGCGGGCGATCGCCTGGTGCAGCCCTCCGTCGCCCCCGACTGCATCGCCGTCGTCATTGAGGGCAGCCTGGCCGAGCCCCACGGGGTGCTCCAGGTACCAGAGCATGGGGCAGGGCTGATGGACGAACTGGGGCCGGGCGAGATCGTGGGCGTGAGCGCCCTGCTCAACGTCCATAGCCTGACGGCGGTGACGGCGCTGAGGCCGACTCAAATTCTATCGCTGCCCCTGACCCAGCTGCGGGTCAAACTAGCGGAGGACGTCGCCTTTGCCGCCCACCTCTACCAGGCGATCGCCCGGATGCTTGCCAATCGCCTGGGTCGCATTTGCGAGCATGCCAAGCTGGGGCGGGTCTTTGACCATCGCCCGGGTAGCGACGTGCGATCGGTATTTGGCGAGCTGCGCGACAGCGATATTGACTGGCTCACGGCCTTTGGCCACACCGCAACTATCCCTGCCGACCGCGTGCTGCTCCAGGCGGCTCGCCCGGTGGAGTCGCTCTACATTTTGCTGGCAGGGAAAATGACAGTGGCGATGCCCCAGACGAGCCCCAACCCCATTGCCCTGTGCTTTTGGAGCCTGGAAGCCAGCGCCCGCGACCAGCTCGCCTTCGCCACTCTGGCCCCCGGTAGCCTGCCTGGGATGATGGCGTTTCTGAACTTTCGGCCCCTGCCGGTGACGGTGCGGGCAGTCAGCGAATCCCTTGTCTTTGCTGTGCCCCGCCAAACCCTGGCCACCAAGCTCCTAGTTGATGACAGCTTTGCCTCTCGCTTTTATCGGGTGGTTGCCATGCAGATGGCCGAGCAGTTGCAGACCGTGGGCCTGGGTCTGATCGAACCGCCTACGGTAGACACAGCCACGGATGACAGAGAACTTAATATAGACGATCTGCACCAGATCTCTGAAGGGGCCAAAAAGTTTGACTGGATGCTGGCCCAATTGGGGGTAAACCACCGTGGCTGAACGTGAGAGCCTGTTTCGCTCAGAATCCCTGGAGCGATTGTCGTCCCCTGAGCGACTTGACGAACTGATGAAGCTGGTCACCCTGAAGGCCTGGCTACCCCTGGGCACCCTGGGCCTAATGCTTAGTCTGGGCCTGGTGTGGAGCATTCTGGGCCGGGTGCCGGTGACCACCCACGGTCGCGGGCTGCTCGTGCAAGAGGACAACTCGCCTCGCCTGGTGGCCATTTTGCTGTTTGACAACCGCTACCGGGGGCAGATCTACCCCGGCATGCCTGTGGTGCTAATGCCGGAAACCCTAGTGGTCTACAACGAGCCGGGGGTACTCGCTGAGGTGATCGAAGTAGTTGAACCCGAGCCCCTCACCCTGACCCAGGCCCGCAATGGCGAAGACCCCTACGCCGGGGGGCTGGAGGTGCTGGCCCACCTGACCCCTATGGCCCAGGCCATGCCGCCCAATACCATCGTGCCGGGGGTGGCGGTGGAGGGGCGCATTACCCTGGCGCAGAAGCCGCCGATTGTGTTTGTGCTGCCGTTTCTAGATCGGGGCTGAACGCATGAACTTACGAACGTGCAAACGTTTAAACGTTCAAATGTTTAGTGCCAATTCCACTGCCCAGTCGCCTTAATCATGGTTTTTCTAATTCCTCCCAAACACTCCCGGTCTAAGCGGGTCAAGACGCCCACCGTGCTGCAAATGGAGGCGGTGGAGTGTGGCGCGGCGGCTCTGGGCAAGGTGCTGGGCTACCACGGAAAAATTGTGCCCCTGGCGGAGCTGCGGCAGGCTTGCGGCGTGTCGCGGGACGGGGTGACGGCGGCCAGCCTGCTGAAGGCGGGGCGCAGCTACGGTCTGGAGGCCAAGGGGTTTAAGAAAAGTTTGGAGCGGGTGCTGGAGCTGGAGCCGCCGTTGATTGTGTTCTGGCACTTCAACCACTTTCTAGTGGTGGAGGGGCGCGATGCTCGCTGGGTATACCTTAACGACCCGGCCACCGGGCCCCGGCGGGTCACCGCCGCCGAGTTTGACGAGGGCTATACGGGCATCGCCCTCACCTTTTCCCCCGGCCCAGACTTTGAGCCAGGGGGGGAAAGGTCGAATATGGCGCGATCGCTCTGGCAGCGGCTGCACCGCTCCTGGGGCATTCTGCTGCTGGCGCTGATCGCCGGGCTGTTCCTGGTGCTGCCTGCCCTGGTACTGCCCGCCCTCAGCCGGGTGTTTGTGGATTCTGTGCTGCTGGAGGGGCGATTTGACTGGTTGCCCTACCTGTTAATAGGGCTGTTGCTGACGGCGCTGGTGCAGGGATGGCTGACGGCACTGCAGCTCAGGTATCTGCGATCGCTCCAGATCAAGCTGGCCGTGGGCACCACCAGCCGCTTTGTGTGGCATGTGCTGCGGCTGCCCGTGGGCTTCTACGCCCAGCGATTCGCCGGGGAGATCGCCAGCCGCATTCGCCTCAACGATGAGGTGGCCACGGTGCTCTCGGGCCAACTCACCAGCACCGCCATCAGCCTGGTGCTGGTTCTGTTCTACGCCCTGGCCATGGCCCAGTACGACGGGTGGCTGACGGCGATCGCCGTCGGCTTCGCCGCCATCAACGTTGTCACCTTGCAGTGGATTGCCCGCCAGCGGGTGAACGCCAACCTGCGATTGTCCCAGGAAACGGGGAAGGCAGCGGGGGTGGCGATCGCCGGTCTACAAACCATGGAAACCCTCAAAGCCTCCGGTTTAGAATCAGACTTCTTTGCCCGCTGGGCTGGCTACTACGCCAAATCCATCAACGCCCAGCAAGACCTCGGCCTCACCAACCAAATCCTCGGCATTTTGCCCAACCTGCTCTCTGCCCTCGCCAGTCTAGCCCTGCTGCTGGTCGGCGGCTGGCGCGTCATCCACGGCGATCTCACGATCGGTATGCTCGTCGCCTTCCAGCTCTTGATGGTCAGCTTTCAGCGCCCCGTCAACAACCTGGTGCGCTTCGCCAGCACCTTGCAGACGTTGCAGGGGAATTTGACCCGGCTGGACGATGTGCTGGGGAACCCGGTGGACGGACAGCTTACGGAGGATGACGGGATGGGGAGATGGCGGGATGGGGAGTTAGCAAATCCCGCAGAAACCCCAATCCAAAATCCAAAATCCAAAATCCAAAATTCCCGCCACCCCACCACTCCCACTCACCGCCTCACCGGCCACATCACCCTCCACGACCTCGCCTTCGGCTACCACCCCCTGGAGTCGCCGCTGATCGAGGGGTTGAGCCTGACCATTCAACCGGGGCAGCGGGTGGCGCTGGTGGGAGGCAGTGGATCGGGCAAATCCACCGTGGCGAAGGTGATGGCGGGGCTGTACGAGCCAAGGGCCGGGGAAATTCTCCTCGACGGAATGCCTCGCCGCCAGGTGCCTCGAGCGGTGCTGACCAACTCCATCGCCGTGGTGGAGCAGGACATTCTGATTTTCGAGGGCACCGTCCGCGACAACCTCACCCTGTGGGATACGACCATCCCGGAGGTGGATCTGCGCCGGGCGGCCCAGGATGCGGCCATTGAAGAGGCGATTTTGGCCCTGCCCTACGGCTACGGGGCATCCCTGTTAGAAGGGGCCGCCAACCTCAGCGGTGGCCAGCGCCAGCGCCTGGAGATCGCCCGCGCCCTGGTGGGCAACCCCTCCATTTTGATCCTGGACGAGGCCACCAGCGCCCTCGATACCGAAACCGAGCAAATCATTGACCAGAACCTCAGGCGGCGCGGCTGCACCTGCATCATCGTGGCCCACCGCCTCAGCACCATTCGCGACTGCGACGAGATTTTGGTGTTTGAACAGGGTCGGGTGGTGCAGCGGGGCACCCACGAGGCGCTGTGGGAAGAAGGGGGGTTGTATCGGAGGTTGATTCAGAGTGAGGGGGGGTGATGGGGTGGTGGGGTGATGGGGTGGTGGGGTAGTGGGGTGATGGGGTGATGGGGTGGTGGGGTGAGGGAATGGTGGTTGGTGCCCTCCCAGGGTTGTCGGGGTGAGCTTTGACCTGTGTAGGGTGCATTAGCGGTCTACCAGATCGGGCAAAACCTCACGGAGCCTGACCTTTGGGCCGCAATGCACCACTTACGATACCGGGCCTCTGGCTTGAGACAAACGGTGCGTTCCGGCCCGCAGAGCACCTTATACCGAGTTCTAGTTAGATACCCCCATGGATTACGCTGCCGCTAACCCACCCTACATTTGAATTGGCCCACCCTGCGGCATCCATTCAGCGCCGTCTTTGAAAGTTCTCAGGGTGGTCTCAGAAAGGCTTTTTATAGTGGCTGCAACGTCCCATTCATCCGAGGACATTATGGGTTTAAAGCCGTTTCTAGTCCTGAGCTTTTCGATGGCTCTAATAGTGGCCTGTGCGCCTGCTCAAACTGAGGCGTTCAGTGGTAGCTCGTTGCCTGAGACGACCGCAGCTGAGGCGATCGCGCCGGAGCCGAAGGCCACTGCATCGGAACCGGTTTCAGCTACAGCTAAAGCCGATGTCATCAAGGCGGGGGAGTTTGTTTCTGGGGAGCATGAAACCTCAGGAATGGCCCGACTGATTAACGACGGTGGCCAGTTTGTTTTGGAGCTGGATGCCTCCTTTCAAACCTCTCCCATGGGGCCTGATTTAGTGGTGGTGCTGCACCAATCTGACGATGTGATTGGCGGTACAGACCCCCCGGCTTTTCCGCTGCGGGAGGGGGAGTATGTGTTTTTGGCGGAGCTAAAGTCCTTTAGCGGTGCCCAGCGCTACGCGATTCCCGCCGATGTCAACGTGGAGAATTACCAATCGGCGGCGATCTGGTGCCGTCGATTTAACGCCACCTTTGGGGCGGCGACACTGCGATAGGGATGGCCAAGGAATTTCGCGGTGCGGCGTGGGCGGCACCGTCAGAAGAATCCTTCGAGGCGGTGCATTGCGGCGCAGCGTGGACGGGTGGGCAACCCAGGCAATTTGGCCGCGAATGCACCCTACACCCCACCACCCTGGGGTCGATTCATGTTCATGAGAGAAAATCCAACGGTGGGATTTCCCCCCCCTGCCCCCCAATTCTGGGGGGTTCTGAAGCCCCCAAGGTTGGGGGTTGGGGGCCAAAGCCCATAAATGAAACAGCCCTGCCCATCACCCCACCACCCCCTCACCCCCATGCTCCCCACCACCGTCCTTGCCCCCCGCACCATCACCGCCAACCAGCCGCTGCTGCTGACGAACCCCAGTCAGCTCTGGCAGGTGAAAGCGGGGAGGTTGGCGGTGTTTGCGGTACCCTTTGCAGCGGGGCAGCCCAGGGGCGATCGCCATTATCTGTTCACCGCTGGCCCCGGTGAGGCTCTCTTTGCCGCTGACATCTGCCCGGTGACGGGGCTGGGGCTGTTGGCCGTCGCCATCGAACCCGCCGAGGTCACCGCGCTGCCCCTGAGCGAAGCCGACGACACCGGTTGCCCCACCCCCCTGCTGAGGGCGCTGATCGACCCCTGGATTCACCACTGGGGAGCGATTGAGGGCTTTCCCAAACCCGCCCAGAGCGGCCTGGTGCCGGAGATCCACTACATTTCGCTGACCCGTGGGCAGATCTGCCGCCCCGACACCGAGGTGCTGTGGATTCGGATGCAGCAGGGCACCGCCACCTGGATGGGCAACCCTGCCTTTCGGCTGATGCCGGAGCTGGGCTGCTTCCCCCTGGGCCGGGGTACCTATATGCAGGCCCAGGATCACATCGAGTTCTTCGCCCGCCCCACCGCCGAGGTCACCAGCCGCAGGGTGCTGATTCGCGGCCTGGCCCAGCTCCACCGCTACGGCTTTAGCACCCTGGAGCAGATCGACGCCCACAACCAGCGCCTGGGGCTGAAGCGGTTTCACCAGCGCCAGCAGCTCAACCAGGTGGTGACCGAGAACGTGGTGCACAGCCTGGCGGGGGTGCTCGACAGCGATCCCAGGGATAGCAGCGAATCCCCGCTGCTGGCGGTGGCTGGGGCCGTGGGCAAGGCCCTGGGGGTGACCATTCTGCCCGCCGCCGCCTCGGAGAATGCAGCCCGGATGAAAGAACCCCTGGAGGCGATCGCCCGGGCTTCCCAACTGCGCCTGCGGCGAGTGCTGCTGCGCGGCGACTGGTGGCGGCAGGACTGTGGGCCGCTGGTGGCCTATACAAAGGAGGGGCGATCGCCCGTCGCCCTGCTGCCCACCTCTGCCTGCCGGTACGAAATTTACGCGCCCGGTGGGTTGGATGTCGATAAATCCGTAGGTCACAGAGACTTGGGGCGATCGCGCCAGGCGATCGATGAACATGACCCACGCTACGCGCCATCTCCCGACCAAAATCCAAAATCGCAAATCCAAAATTTCTGGGTGCAGGCAGGGCAGACACGTGGGGCCAGCCCATCACCCC
>VFQR01000514.1_pt1 | contig 51267 bp, 38 predicted proteins | sample 3512321 | NCBI WGS metagenome assembly VFQR01 (sample SAMN10412374, study PRJNA504923) | tailings metagenome | isolation source: Relicate 3 Philex TSF1 revegetated site | place: Philippines: Tuba, Benguet | collected 2017-08-29 | reverse complement strand
AGCGCACTCGACGCTCCGACCTGTGAAGAACTCCCCGAGACCTTGGGGAGACGCGAGATCTCGCTGTCAACCAGGCTGGTGAGTTGAGTCAGCCGGACGCCGATTTTTTCGAGAATCGGGCGCACAACGCCACTCGATTCTTCCAACAAGGCTTTGATCAGATGCAAAGGCTGCACCTGGGGTTGTCCGTTATTTTCTGCGAGTTGTTGAGCTTCCTGAAGTGCCTCCTGGGCTTTAACAGTCAGTTTGTCGGCTCGGAATGCCATGGATGTCTCTCCGTATGCTGCTGCCAATATCTTGACAGAAATTGTGATGATTGGATTTCGCGAAGGCTATGAAATTCAGCCTCAAGAACTGAAGGCGGTCCTGGAACAGGCTGAATGAGAATTGAAAAGTATCTACGACACGACCCTGCGACCGGGCTTTCGCTCGGCGTCACAGGGTCGTGGATATGTCGAAGAAAACGGGATGAAATGATTATTGAGGTGTCGTATCCAGTCCCGGTGGCTTCGGTCGATTGTCGAAACAACCGAAATCACCAGACAGGCTCAAATCACGACCATCAACAGCCCACTTCCAGCCGCATTAACTCTTCTTCTCAAATTCAGCATCGATGACGTCGTCGCCTCCCTTGGAAGCAGCACCATCATCGGCAGCAGCACCTGTGGCACCACCGGGAGCATTGATATGCTGCGCCATGGCATAGCTGGCCTGCTGCAGAGCTTCGACGGCGGTGTTGATGGCAGTCACATCTTCGCCGGTTTCGACCTGCTTGACGCGAGCAATCGCTGCTTCAATCGCCGACTTCGAGCCCGCATCGAGCTTTTCGCCATGCTCTTTGAGCAACTTCTCAACTTCGTATGCCGAGGTCGACGCCTTATTTCTTGCTTCGGCCAGTTCACGTCGTTTCTTGTCGTCACCCGCATGAGACTCAGCGTCTCGCTTCATCCGTTCAATCTCGGCAGGATCAAGACCGCTGGCATTCTGGATCTTGACGGACTGCTCTTTGCCAGACCCGAGATCCTTGGCTTTCACGCTGACGATCCCGTTGACATCAATATCGAAGGAAACTTCAACCTGAGGCACACCGCGTGGTGCAGGGGGGATCCCATCCAGATTGAACTGGCTCAGGAGACGATTATCCCGCGCCATCGGACGTTCACCCTGGAAGACACTCACAGTAACTGCTGTCTGTCCGTCGGCTGCCGTCGAGAACACCTGCTTCTTGCTTGTCGGGATTGTCGTGTTTCTTTCGACAAGGCTGGTCATGATTCCGCCCTCAGTTTCGATCCCCAGCGACAGCGGGGTGACGTCGAGCAGAAGCATATCCTTGACGTCGCCTGCAATGATGCCCCCTTGAATTGAGGCACCAATTGACACAACTTCGTCAGGATTCACCGAGCGATTGGGCTCTTTGCTGAAATAGCTCTTTACGAATTCCTGAACTTTAGGAACGCGAGTCGAACCACCGACGAGCACAACCTCATCAATGTCGGAGGGCTTGAGCTTGGCATCCTTAAGTGCCTGCTCCACAGGCTTCTTGCAGCGATCGATCAGGTGATCGATCAGTTTTTCAAACTCGGCCCGTGTCACATTTAACTGCAAATGCTTCGCACCCGAAGCGTCGGCTGTAATGAAGGGCAGATTGATATCGGTCGTTTGTGATGACGAGAGTTCCTTCTTGGCCTTTTCAGCAGCTTCGCGAAGACGCTGCAACGCCATGGGATCTTTACGCAGATCAATTCCGTTTTCGGCCTTGAACTTATCAGCGATAAAATCGAGCAGGGCCTGATCGAAATCGTCACCACCCAGGTGCGTATCGCCATTGGTGCTCAAGACCTCGACGAGATCGCCAGAAACTTCGAGGACGGAGATATCAAAAGTACCGCCACCCAGGTCGAAGACCGCGATCTTTTCGTCTTTCTTGGTCTGTAGCCCGTAAGCCAGCGCTGCGGCGGTGGGCTCATTGATAATGCGTTCGACCTTCAACCCGGCGATTTCACCGGCGTCTTTGGTGGCTTGTCGTTGCGCATCATTGAAGTAGGCAGGGACAGTAATCACAGCCCGTGTCACGGTGTGTCCGAGGTAAGCTTCCGCAGCTTCCTTCAATTTTCGCAGCACAAGCGCTGAAACTTCGGGTGGTGTATATTCCTTCCCGCCCGCTTCAACGCGCACATATTCACTGGGGCCACCGACAACCTTGTAAGGGACGAGTTTCTCTTCCGACTCGACCTCACTGTGGCGTCGCCCCATGAAACGCTTCACAGAGTAAATCGTATTTTTAGGGTTGGTGACGGCCTGACGTTTCGCAGGATCGCCCACGAGCCTGTCCCCTTTGTCGGTGAAGGCCACAATACTGGGTGTCAGGCGGTTCCCTTCCTGATTGGCGATGACCTTGACTTCACCACCTTCCATCACGGAGACGACAGAGTTGGTCGTCCCCAAGTCGATTCCAATCACTTTTTCCTGAACGGCCATATCTCATTCTCCTCGATGACTTGATCTGAAGATGTTGTATCCACGTTAACTGCAGGCGTCTGACTTCCCATCAAAACTATGTACGAACAGAACTCAGTACAAAGACTTCTGACTCCCCTTGAACCCCGGCAACCATACGGCTGCTCGATCCTGTTCAGGATGCAGAAGCCTCGGCAAACAGGGTCTCGACAGAAATCTGTCAGTCATGCCCTTCGCTTTCGTCAGCCACAGTTGGTTAGCAAACATCGCGCCAAAAACAAAACGAATGCACGACCTGAATGCAATCTATTACTCCACAATCAGTTATGAAGAACAAAACTCCTACAACGGAATCGTTCACCTTAAAACAGCCGCCACTTTGGCACCTAACGCCAAAATGACAGCCCCCACCAAGACTGCCATTTTGACACCTAACGTTGGATTATGGATGGTAAGTTCATCTCGGGAACTCTGCCAACTTGACAAAGCAGGAAACAGACCTGTAAAAGAGCGTAACGTCCTGAATTTTCACGAGTTATGTGACACTTAACGGATACGCGACCTGCCAGAGTGTTAAGTGTTAATGTGGATTCAGGTTAGGCACTCTCATTCGGGAATACTCGGGAAATGGCCACAAAGCCTCAGCCGACCAAGAAAACATCGAAAGCCTCCACCAGCGGATCGGCAAAAGCTGCTGGCAATCCCGTCAAGGCGACAGCGAGTCTTGAAACGGAAATCGAGAAGCTCGACGGTGAAATTGTCAAACTTCTCAACCAGAGAGCCTCAGCCACATTAAAGCTCCTTGAAGCAGCCCCCGACAAAAAGGCTGTGCTGTTTGATCCTAAAGCTGATGATCTTCTCGCATTAAAGCTCGAAGAGAAGTCTTCCGGCCCATTGCCTGCCCATGCCTTGCGCGGCGTTCTGCGACAGGTTCTCAGCTCAATTCGTAACCAGGTTCGCACCCAGCGCGTGGCCTATCTGGGTCCGGCATTCAGCTTTACTCATATGGCGGCGATTGAGCGTTTTGGTGAGGCGGCTGATCTGATTCCCGTGAATACGATTGCCGCAGTCTTTGAAGAGGTCAATCGAGGCCATGCCGACTTCGGACTGGTCCCCATCGAGAATAGTACAGACGGCAGGATCATCGACACTCTCGATATGTTTACCCGCCTGCCACTGCGTATCTGCGGTGAAGTTCAACTCGCCATTCACCACAATCTGCTGGGTCGATCTGCTCGTGGAGAAATCACAGAGATCTACAGTAAACCGCAAGCCCTTTCGCAATGTCGCGAATGGCTGAGTCGCAATATGCCTCAAGCCCGGCTGATTGAAGTCACCAGCACTTCGACCGCCGCTCAACTGGGACGTGATAAACCAGGTGCCGCCGCAGTGGCCAGCCGTCAGGCAGCCACCGAGTACGGGTTGGAAATTCTGGCAGCGAACATTGAAGACAACTCGCAGAACATTACTCGATTTGCTGTGCTTGGCGACCGTATCATGGCTCCCTCTGGACAGGATCGAACCTCGATTCTGCTACAGACAGCTGACAAGCCAGGGGCTCTCGCCAATGCTCTGGAAATCTTCAAACGGCTCAAAATCAACCTGACCTGGATTGAATCCTTTCCATTGCGTGGGCCCGAGAGCGGTTACATCTTCTTCATCGATGCCGAGGGGCACATGAAGGACACTCGCGTCAAGAAAGCACTTGATGAACTGACAACTCATGCAGTTCGCCTCGAAGTGCTGGGCTCGTACCCCTGCAGCGAACCGATTGACTGAAATATCTGAACGAACAGAGTCTTTTCGAATCTGAAAGAATGCTGATCTCAGTTTGAGCAGCGGACTTTGATCTTCAGGCAACTGAACACGTTTAAGCTTTCGATTTCATCTGCATCTTTGGTTGAGTGAGGATACACCTATGCGTCGCCTGTTTGTGGCTGGCAACTGGAAAATGAATACCAACCTTGCCAGTGGCAAAGAACTTGCCAAAGGTGTGGCTGCCGAAGCTCAGCGTCTGGGTGATGCGATCGACATTGCCGTTTGCCCACCGTTTGTCTACTTGAGCAGCGTTAAAGCCGAGCTGGCGGGTTCAAAAGTGCAGCTTGGTGCTCAAAATACATGGTTTGCAGCTCCCGGTGCCTTCACGGGAGAAACCGCAGTTGAAATGCTCAAAGATATTGGCTGTTCGTGGGTAATTCTTGGCCACAGCGAGCGCCGTCAACTGCTCGGAGAGAAGGACGAACTGATCAACAAGAAGATCGCAGCAGCGACTTCCGAAGATCTCGGCGTCATTTTCTGTGTCGGGGAACTGCTCGAAGATCGTCAGGCAGGGCGGACTGAGACCGTTCTGGAAACCCAGCTCTCAGGCGGACTGGCGAATCTGGATGCAGCCGTTCTTGGTCAGATCGTCATTGCCTATGAACCGGTCTGGGCCATTGGCACTGGAGTGACAGCCACTCCGGAACAGGCTGAAGGTGCCCATGCCTTCGTTCGCGGCTGGTTAACAAAGCAGTACGGTGCCAAAGTAGCTGACAGCGTGCGAATTCTTTACGGCGGTAGCGTCAAGGCTGACAATGCTGAGGCCTTGATGTCTTTGCCAAACGTCGATGGGGCTCTGGTCGGAGGAGCCAGTCTGACAACTGCTCAGTTTGCTCCCATCCTGCAGGCTGCGGCACAAGTGGCCTCACGCTGATCAGTCTTTGATGATCGATCGATTTTGAAGTTCATATCTTTCTGAAGGCGATCACAGTCTGAAGTCGATCACAGTGGATCTGCCGTCTCTGAGGCTTTCCCTGTCAATCTTGAGTAAAAACTATTATCCTCTTCGCTGATTTCCCTTGGGTATCACTTCTCAAAGGACGCCTGGAGGTTTTGAAGGCAAAGTTATGGATTATCTCATTTACTTCATGATGACATTGCTGGGCTTTGTGAGCCTGCTGCTGATGGCAATTATCCTGTTGCAACGTGGGCGGGGCGGTGGCTTGGCCGGAGCCTTTGGTGGTGCCGGTGGACAAAGTGCTCTGGGTGTGAAAGCCGGAGATCTGTTCACTCGCATTACCATCGGGATGGCTGCCGTCTGGTTTGCACTGGCAGCCATTTGTGTCTTGCTCATGTCGCGCCCACTTTATAAAGACGGTTCTCGAGTTGAGAGAAAGCCCAGCGACTCTGCGATTACAAACCCTCTGAACAAACCTGCTGATCCCGAAGAACCTCAGAGTACGACACCAGTCAAGACTCCAGCAGAAAGCACAGTTCCAGCCGGAAATACTCCAGCCGCTGACAACAAGCCGACTGAAGAGAACTCAACGGTAGAGAAATCAACAGCCACACCTCCTGCTGCTTCAAAGCCAGAAGCCTCAGCCAAGGAGACGCCCGCAGGAGATCAAACTCCCGCGGTGAAGACCGACGAAGTCAAGCCTGCCGATGCAAGTCAAGACGCCGCTCCGGCAGCTACGACTCCTGCTGAGCCCCCCAGTGGGACTGAAACTCCCAAGGCTGAAGAACCCAAGCCATAGCCACTGGCAAAAGACTTGATTGACTCCCTGAACCAGTTTTTGCTTGAAACTGTCGCTCGGGAATGAGTTATTGACGTCTGCGACAGGGTGGTGATGTTTTGTCTCGTCCTCTCGGAATCAGGACGACAGATCAGTGATTTTCGGACAATGTAGACGGTAGACAGCAGCTATAGTCGGGAGTTGATGGCGTTGCTTCTGAGTATGACAGGAATCGGAATTGGCAGTGCCGAATCCGGAGAAGAGCGGCTGATGGTCGAGATTCGATCCGTCAATAACCGTTACTTCAAGCTCTCTCTGCGCTCTCCCGATTGTTTCGCTGTCTTTGAACCTGAGATCGAAAAGACGCTGCGCGAGAGAATCAGTCGGGGAACTGTCAACGTTTCCATTCGTCTGGAAAGTCGAGGACTGCCATCTGCCATCCGGATTCAGCAGGATGTTCTCAAGGGGTACTGGTCGCAACTTCAACCTCTGGCAAAAGAGCTGAAGACAAAGCCTCCCAGACTATCGGAGTTACTGACGCTTCCTGGTGTCCTGAGTGATGAATCTCAGTCGTCCACTGCAGCCGAAGAGCACCTGGCATTGCTCAAACAGGCGCTGTCGTCAGCTCTGGATGAGTTTGAGGCTTTTCGCTGCAGGGAAGGGGCGGCCATGCAGGACGACCTCTGCAAACAGCAATCGCTGATCATTGAAAAATCGCAACTGGTCCGAGAAACAGCACCACAGGTTCTACAGGAATACCGTGAGAAATTGCTGGAACGTATCAACCAGGTTCTCGCCAATTCAGCGACTCAGGTCACTCCCGCAGAAGTGGTTCGCGAAATGAGTCTGTTTGCCGACAAGTGCGACATCAATGAAGAACTCGCCCGCCTGGCAAGCCACTTCGAACAGTTTGAAAAGTACTTGAGTGATCAGATTTCGCAAGGTCGAAAAATCGAATTTCTACTTCAGGAAATGTTCCGCGAGATCAATACCGTTGGCTCAAAAGCCAATCATGCGGCGATTGCACATTGCGTGGTGGAAATGAAGGCAGCACTTGAACGGATGCGAGAAGTCATTCAGAACGTCGAATAGGCAACCGGCCGTACGAGATGAATGAATTGCCCAGAGTTGTTGGAACTGAGTGATCAACTTTTCGCCCTTGAAGCCCACGGGATGCAGAGACAATGACAGTTGCATCAGAGCGTCCAGCGAGCACGGATTCTCTGCCTTTCCGGGTGGTTGTTCTTTCCGGGCCAAGTGGCAGCGGCAAGACAACAATTGTTCACCACCTGCTTGAACAATCACCAATTCCACTGACCAAAGCGATTTCTGCGACAACACGCCCGCCCCGAAAAGGCGAGATCCACGGCGAAGACTATTACTTTCTGTCGCACGAAGAGTTTATGGCTCGTCGCCACCAGCAGGAGTTTGTCGAAACCGCCGAGGTCTATGGTGCTGGTTACTGGTACGGGACATTAGTATCCGAGATTGAACGGGCGCGAGCACTGAACTCCTGGTCATTTCTGGAAATTGATGTGGAAGGTGCACTGCGAGTCGTGCAGCTTTACCCGGATGCGATTACAATTTTTCTAAAAACTCCTTCACCAGAAATTATTGAGCAGCGACTCCGGGGAAGAGGAACCGACGCGGAGGAGACGATTCAAAAGCGCTTGAAGCAAGCTCATCTGGAACTTGCCCAGGCAGACAAATATCGCTACCAGATCATCAATGATCATCTGGATGCAGCAGTCCAACGCATTATCGCACTATTGCAAAATGAGGCCGGCACATGCTCGAAGAACTGAAAGAAGAAGCGATTGTCCGAAAAGTGGGAGGTCGCTTTAAACTCTCCACCCTGATTCAAAAGCGAATGGTGGCTCTCAATCGCGGAGCCAGGCCACTGGTCGATATCCAGACCAAGAACCCGATGGAAGTCGTGGTGCAGGAGATCCTGCAGGACAAGATCTTCCTGGATGCTTCAGGAAATCTCCAGACTGCACCCAGCGTTCCTCGGGAGATGGATGCGGGGCCTTCACTGGATGATCTGTAATCGGTTTATCCAATCATGATTTGAATCACACCCCGGTTTGCCATCAGTGCAGAACGGGGTGTTTTTCTCGACGGAAATGCACAGGTCTTCGAGGTGCGTCGAAATGACTTCGTCCCCTTAACCGCCTGATTGGAGGATCTTACATGGCTGGATTCGAAGTCCTTCTGGGGGTGACAGGAGGGATTGCTGCCTACAAGTCGGCTGAACTTTGCAGCAAGCTGGTTCAGCGCGGTGCGCAGGTCTCCGTAGTCCTCACTGAATCCGCCGAAAAATTTATTGGCCCGACGACATTTGAAGCACTCACGGGGCGGCCTGTCATTCGCGAAATGTTCTCTCCTCAGGAACATTTTCGTGGTGAGCACATTGGTCTGGCTCAGCGAGCGAATGTCTACGTGATCGCCCCCGCTACAGCCAATTCTCTGGCACAACTTGCTCATGGGTTTGCACCGGATCTTGTCAGCACTCTGGCTTTAACAATTACCTGCCCACTCTTTGTGGCCCCCGCCATGAACTGCGAGATGTGGGCCAAGCCTTCGGTCACTCGCAACGTGCAACAATTACGCGAGGATGGCATACACATTATTGAACCAGGGGAAGGCTGGTTAAGTTGTGGCCAAATTGGCCGCGGCCGGATGGCTGAACCCGCAGAAATTCTTGCCAAACTACAAGCTCATTTCCCTGTCCTGGCCACATAGAATCTCAAAGGATCATGCTGATCAAGAGATCTGCCCGCTTGATCTCGTCCAGAGTTTGCTGAAGATTCAGTTGCGTTTGGAAAAACAGCAGATCGCCATGTGCCATGCTTGCGGCTCTGAGCAAGCATGTCTTCCCGACTAACAACGCGTTGCTGTTATTTTGGATTGTAACATGCTTCAGTTGCGTTCAGAAAGACAGCGGACCGCTTCCTGCCAATGGCGTGTCAGCACGGATCGCTCACTCCCGTCACAAGAGCGCAGGCAATCCTCCAGCAGTTGCACTGCCAAGCCATAATGCCCAGCCTTGAACGCAATGAGGCCCAGATCGCGATGTTGATCAAATCTCCCCGGAAGAAGAGCCGTTAATCGCCTCTGAACCTGGTGAGCCAGTTCCCAATGCCCCTGCTTGACGTGGAGAACTTTCAGATTATTGAGCATGCGAGTCATGATTTCGCGCGGACGGGCAGGATCCATCATCGGCCGGACTTCATCCTCTGGCAGTTGACTTAAATCGGTCAGCCATTCGAGGCACTCTTCCCAATCTAAAATCAGGCCTCCACGAAAGGCATCGACAAAGAGTGGGCCTTCCTCGCTCTCCAGCCTCAAGAGAAACTGGAGCGGTGCCGAGACACCTTGAAGTGGAATACCGATCGAACGAGCCACCTCCCACCAGACCAGTGACAGGCTGATGGGCAATCCTGTCCCTGTACTGACCACGCGGTTGAGATAGCTGGCTTCCGCTTGATCATAGGCCGAGCTACTGCCATGTAGACCATGGGTTCCCGAGAGACATTGCGCCAAAGCCTGCAGTTGTTTTCTCGAATCATGTTTTCCGGAAAGCATCGACTGCACTTCCAGGGCACGCTTTGAAATCCAATCAAGCGTGGGTCGAAAGCTCAAACCAGGCTGAGCCTCTCGCGCCACCTCCAGTGCCGCAAGTGTCAGATTGGCATTCCGATCCCGCTGAACCAGTTTGGTGAATTCAACATCATCGGGAAATACAAGCTTAAGGGTCATCGGAAAACATCCGTCCGCAGAAGCACATATTCATCGTTCGGACAAAGACAGCGAACCGTTGGCATTCAGCCTGTTCGAAAGACCTGGGCTACGAGGAAACGTCCATCTTCGATATATGATATCTCAATGTCTCCCGCACACCCAAGTGAAAAAGACTTCAATTCACAAACAAGAAATCAGAGAGGCGACATACCAGACTGTCTTAACTGGCCGTCTCATCCGGCGTGACTCGCAATTTTTCGAGCAGCACCTTGTTCCCCGAATCATTGTATTCGACCTTCGACATGAAGGCTCTCATCAGCATAATGCCTCGACCGCAGGGACGATCCAGATTTTCCTCGGCCGTCGGATCGGGAACGTCGTTCCAGTCAAATCCCGGGCCTTCATCTTCAATTTCGATACTGGCAATCACATCGCTGACCGTACAGGCAATTCGCACCCTTTTATCGGGATCCATGCGATTACCATGCTTGATGGCGTTGACCAGACCTTCCTCGAGGGCCAGCCGCATGCCAAAAACATCTCTGGGAGAAAATTCCGCTGCTTCCATCGCAGCAATAATCTTCTCCTGAATGGCCTGACCTTCTGCGGTGTCACTCGGAATCTGAATCTCGAACTGTTCATAGATCGGCATGGCGTCACTGCTGTCGAAGAGAATCAGGCAATTACCGGACAAGCTTGAGCTTAAGCAACTCGGCATCGACCGTCTGGATCATCATCCAGAATGTCAATAACGTTGTGACCACAATCGTTTTTGAAGGAAGAAATCATTCCAGGAGCAGGGCCAAAATCTTACTCAGTTTCCACGGCTCTGGAACAATATCCCGTCTTACAAGTCTACGATTGCTACCCCGCAAATCGACAGGTTACATCCCATCGAGAGCTTGTTCCTGAGTCGACTTGATATCGAAAATCTTATCCAGCCGAGTGATCTGGAAGACTTCAAGAATTTCCGGCCGAATGGCACAAAGCCGCAGTTTACCCCGTGCCGCTTTCACCTTTTTGTCCATCGTGATCAATTTGCCCAGTGCTGCACTGGAAAGATACTCGACAGTGGAAAAATCGAGCACGATCTTTTTGCGACCGTCTTCATCGACCAGCCCAAACATCTGATTCCCGATCAACTGAATGTTGGTCTCATCGAGAATCTTCTTATCGACAAACTTGGCTACGGTGACATCACCAACTTCTTCGATGTCCAGACGTCTTGTACTCGACATGGGTTTTCCTGATTTCGAATGAGACCGAGCCAGAACTGGCCAGAATGATCCTGGCAAACAATTCCAATATAGCTTGAATCCAATTCAAAAGATTCTGCTCTATGGGAATAAAACAATTGCCTCAATGGGGATCATTGTTTCATAGACTCAGCAAGTCAAGCGTTTTCCCGGACTTGGGTTACGACCACTCCGCTCGGCCGGCTGGAATTGATCCCGTTTTCTCACGTTGCCTTACCGAACAATGAGTCCGAGAATCCGCGCCAGCCAGCATGATTGCAAGGTGATTGAGCAAATCCTGACTGACCATTCCAATTGATGGATACAACTGCGATTCTGATAACAACCGTTTTTCAACCTTTGAGGACATGAGACCTGCCACCTCAATAACAACCGCAATCACAACTGTATTTTTCAATTTTCGAAATTCATTTGACGGCCATTTCGCAACAATTAACACCCGATTTTTGCACATTTCGACCCCAGTCTGTCAAAATCCCCTGAGGCAACCAGTAGACCCGATTGACGCCAAAGGCTTCTGAATACACCTCTGACGGGTTGCCACAACATCCCCCAGTGCCGATACTTCCAGCAGCGCAATGTTTTTCGGGATGCCCCTGGCCCTATGCCAAGACATTGAGCAGCTTGTATCTTCGGCTGAGAGTCTACGGATCAAATTCTGGCGAATGGACGAGAGCATGAGTGAGAATTTCGAAGAACGCCTTTCTCAAGCCATCCAGAGGGGGAATCGTCAGCGGGAAGAGGCGGGTTCACAACGGGCCCGAGCGGCTCGAACGGACGAAGATTACCGCCAGCAGCACGGCGCATTACGCATTGAACTCTCTGATCAGATCGAAACGGCCATTCGCAAAATGGTGAAACACTTCCCGGGATTTAACTTCCGGACAGTGATTTCGCCAGATGGATGGGGAGCACATGCCAGCCGTGATGATGTCTCCGGAACCACTCGCCGTGATGTCACGCAGTTGTATTCCTACCTCGAAATTCTCGTGCGGCCCTACAACAGTTCTGCCCGCATCATCGATCTCGTCGTGCGAGGTACCATTCGCAACAAAGAAATTCTTCGCAAAAACGAGTTCAATCTGCTTGATGAGGCGAACACGGAGCAACTGAAGAACATCATCGATCAGTGGGTCGTGCAATACGCAGAACGCTATGCCGCCCAGGGATAGACATGCACGTGACGCTGATCATCCGGCTGAGGAGTTCCGTATCACTGGTTAAAGTGTGAATCGCCAAATTCCAGTCTCACAGTTGTGAAATGAAAGCAAGGATCGATTTCATGAGTCGCCATGCCAGCGTGACGAGAGTTCTCGAATCCGGGTTAATTGCGATTTTGCGATCAGATTCACCCGATAAGCTCATTCCGCTGTGCCATGGACTGCACCGTGGTGGAATTCAAATCATTGAAATCACCATGACCGTTCCCGGAGCGCTCGATGTCATTCGCCAGCTTCATCAGGAGTTGGGCTCACAGGTGCTCGTGGGAGCTGGCACCATTCTCGACCCGGAAACAGCACGACTGGCAATCCTCGCCGGTGCAGAGTTTCTGGTGACCCCCGCACTGAATGTCGAAACCATCCAGTTGGCCAATCGATATGACAAATTGATTCTCCCCGGGATTTTAAGCCCCACCGAACTGGTCACAGCACTGGAAGCCGGGGCGTCCATGGTCAAGCTTTTCCCGGCTGATGCAGTCGGGCCAACCTTTCTCTCAGCACTCACCAGACCATTTCCGCAGGCGATGATCGTGCCGACAGGTGGGGTCACTCTTGACTCTCTTCAGGCATTTGTGAGTGCAGGCGCTGCTGCCGTAGGCCTGGCCACCAGCCTCATCGATCAGAAACTTGCACAGAGTGGCGATGCCGCGGAAGCCGAGCGGAGGGCTCGCGCTTTTGTGGCAAAATATGCTGAAGTCCGCCGCAAATCCTGAGTGTGAAATGGATCAGCGCCACGCGTAAACACTCAGAAAATATGGCTCATTACGATGTGCTAAGTCGTTCTGCAGAAATCAGATTCGACCAAATTCCGTTCTGACCGTACTCAGTTTGCCAACACCCGACTGATCGTGAGCTAGACTGCCTTCGTGGTGCGGGAGAGGCTTCTCCTGGTTCTCGATCGACGATCAGGATTGCATGAAGTCAGCACCGCGAGTGAGTCGATACAGACGAAACGAATGTAGCGGAATTAGCGGTTGTATGGCGTCAAATGCCAGTTGAACCCAATTGATGCTGCTGATCTTTCGAGGTTCGACAAGCTGATATTTGGTAGTCCTGAGTTGAGCGAGGCCAAAAATGGGCAGCTTTGTGCCAACGTGTCTGAGTCTCTGCCTGGTGGCAGGTCTGGCCACGTTTGCCTCCGCCGCGAATCCGATCGTAACGGCCAAGAACCGTTTTCGAATCCCATTTAAGGTCGATCCTGCGGCTCTTCAGAGGATGAATGCGCAGGAACTGAGGCTGTATGTTTCATCAGATCGGGGGGCGACCTGGAGTCTGGCCCAATCGATTAATCCGGAAATTGGCAAGTTCGAGTATCAGTCTCCCGGAGACGGGGAATTCTGGTTCTCTGTCAAAACTCTGGATGGTGATAACCAGCTTCAGCCCAATGGCCGCGTCTTTGAGCCCGGGTTGATGGTCATTGTCGATACGCGTGAACCCCGTGTCGATCTCGCATTGCAGGAAGTCCAGCAGGGCAAGGTGCAGCTATCGTGGCATCTCCACGACCAGAACCTTGATCCTTCCACACTCAAGCTGGAATACTCTCAGCCCGGTGTTGCCGGTTGGCAAACAGTGAGTGTCTCCCCACGTTCTGCCGGTCAAACGACGTGGTCAGTCCCGCAGGGAGGAATTGTTGCCGTTCGTGGTTCAGTTCTCGATCAAGCCGGTAATCTTGGCCGAGGAACGATTCAATCCACAGTTCGAGGTGGAGATGGTGCTGGAAAAGCAGCCATCCCCGACACCAGGCAACCCATTGCCAGCATGAATCGCGATCTCTCGACCGAGACCGCCAATAACTCGATGACGGGAGCAATATCGACAGGCCCGATGATCCAGCCATCCACTGGCATGGTGGGTCGGCCAGTCTCCAGTGATGTCCAATCTCGTCCAGAAATCGTGAAGAATCCCTACACGACTGGGGCCGAAAACTTTGATGAACCTCCGGTTCAACCGACAGTCACACCGCAGCCAACCAATGCCAAAGTGGCTGGGACGGGTGCTGGAGACCCACTCTTCAAGGGTCGAATTGTTGCCACTCGCAAGTTTCAACTGTCTTACAAAATCGACGACTTAGGCCCCTCGGGAATCAGTGCTGTCGAACTCTTTATCACACAGAACAATGGCCAGCAGTGGTACCGCTATGGCGAAGATGTCGATCTGAAGAGCCCATTCGATGTTCAGGTTCCACAAGATGGCATCTACGGCTTTGAAATTCGAGTTCATAGTGGAGCAGGATTGTCGGCCGAGCCTCCACGAAATGGGGAAGCTCCTTCGATTCAAGTCAAAGTCGACCAGACAGCCCCCGCTTTAGAGCTGTTGGCCGTTGAACAAGGGCAGGGGATACAGCAGAATCTCGTGACAATCCGCTGGCGAGTCCAGGATGCCAACCTTTCGGAAACACCCATTTCGCTTTATGGTGCCGCCTCACCGGCTGGCCCATGGAATCTGATTAGCGACTGGCGACCAGACACAGGCAGCTTTCGCTGGGAACTTCCACCCAATGGGCCCTCTCAGGTCTTTGTCCGGGTGGTTGCCCGCGATGCGGCTGGAAACTTTGCCAAGGCCGAGTCGACTCAACCCGTCGTGATTGACCTTAAGCGTCCCTCAGCACGCATCGTGGATGTTGCTCCCGGTATGCCCCGGGATTAATCGCGTGGTTGTTGAATTCCCGTGTTCGAGCGAAGATGCTTCATTGAAGCGAACTCCTGCACAGTGGAATTCTTATGCGAATCTTGATTACAGCCGGCCCGACGCGCGAATACCTCGACGATGTTCGTTACCTTTCCAATGCCAGCAGCGGCCGCATGGGTTACGCACTGGCTGAAGCCGCTATCGCCCGCGGCCATCAGGTAATTCTTGTTACCGGCCCAGTCGGTCTCACACCTCCCAGAAACTGTCAGGTTCATCATGTAGAAACCACAGATGAACTTCTCAGTGCATGTCGTGAAGCGTTTCCCGCATGCGATGGTGTCATTGCGACGGCTGCAGTGTGCGATTACCGCCCGCGCGAGCGATTCTCCGGGAAGCTGGCCAAGACGGGCGTTTCTTTAGAACTGGAACTTGTCGAAACAGCAGATGTGCTTGCGGAGCTTGGTCAGACCAAAGCCCATCGCTGGATTATGGGATTTGCTCTCGAATCTGCCGAGTTTGCTCACCAGAACGCCCTTCGAAAACTCAAAGAGAAGAACTGCGACATCATCGTTCTCAATGGGCCGACAGCCATCGGCTCCAGTACCAATGACGTCGAGCTCATTGCCCCATCCGGCAACGCCATCGCACAGTATTCAGGGAGCAAAACCGACATTGCGGCGCGATTGATCGAATGGCTTGAGGCCCACCTGAGTCGTCAGTAAATCATCGCTATTCTTCAAGCAATGAAGCGGCTCGTTGAAAGAAGGCTCAATACGTGCGAGCTCGCCCTCATCCCGACCTTCTCCCGTCGGAACGGGAGAAGGAGAAGTAACCCTCGCCCGCGTCTGCGTGGGAGAGGGTGGCACGGAGTGCCGGGTGAGGGTCTTTCCTTGGGATATGAATGTTTCACAAAGACAGCCGCAGGGGCGCCGATGGACTGTCAGTGATTGGACATGAAAAGTATCACGCGATGGGGTCGCTCGTTGAAAGAACGCTCCATACGTTCGAACTCACCCTCATCCCGACCTTCTCCCGTCAGAACGGGAGAAGGAGCTAAGAACCCCTTCCAATTCTTTTACGACAGTCGCTTTAACCGCGTCTCTTCAGCACAGGTCGATCCCACCGGCTCATTGGGAATAACCGTTAAAGTACGCACGAGATTCTGCCCGAGACTGTGGCCTTCTGGCAGCATTTCTGGTGGCAGGTGGTAATTTTGCATCGTAGGACTCCGTTCGAGTGTCTCTGCCGCATCGTTGAAAAACGTCCGGCCTGAACCTCGAATTGAATGACGAGCCGGACGAATTGCAGTTTTCAATCACCTGTTTTGTTGGAATCGCCGTGGACTTCGCTCGCCTGCGAAATGACACGATTGCTTTGGGATTGCTGGCGCTCGCCGTGTTTCTCGGCCTGAGCCTCGTCAGCTATGACCCTGCCGACGCTGCTTCTCACCTCGTGCACCCGGCTCGCACTGTCACTCAGAATCTCTGCGGTACCTGGGGCGCAACCATTGCTTTTCAATTGTTGAGCACCCTCGGCTACGGAGCATGGATCATGCTGCTGATGCTCGTGGTGGTCGATCTTCGGCTATTCACCAACAGCAGTGCTGTCGATGCCCAGACGCATATCCCTGGTTATCTGCTGGGGCTCTGTGCTGTTTGCACCATGATTCAACTGGCAATCCCCTGGAGCGGGCCCAGCCTTGCCAGTGGTGCAGGGGGATATCTCGGAACAATTTTCGCCGATCTGCTTTCACAACACTTCACGTGGATGGGTACGTTTTCGCTACTCATTTCCATGATGGTTGCCAGTCTTTTGCTGACTGATGAATTTCGCCTGATCGGGGTGTTGGGATCAATTGCGCTTTCCGTGTTTACCATTCCTGCCAGCCTCTTCTTCCGTCGAACGAAGGTGAAGGTGGCCAAACCAACCAGCAGCAGATTCGCATGGAAGAACCTTCGTCTCTTCCAGGGAGAATCAAGGTCTATCGAACCAATCACTCAAGCGGCAGCAACCTCGATGCAGTCAACATCTGCGGCGAGCGCCGGCCAGCAGGACGTCCTCTCACGCTTGCGAGATGCGGCGACCCCTGCAGCAGACCTTAATACTTTTCCAAACGTCCATCAGGTAAGTGCACTGGCGAGCGAATCACCATCTGCGACGATATCCGAGATTTTCCAAAAAGTTGCCGATACAGACGATCCGATCGGATTGGCTGCCTTTGACGACCCAACCGCTTTGCCTTCGTCGCCAACCAATGCCGCTGAATCGGCACGTGTGATCAAGGTGAACCCGCCGGTCACTTTAACACCATCAACAGCAAATTCCCCCAGTCCGTTGTCGGCGACACCACCGGCCTACAGTGTGAATCGCACTCAACCTCAGGCCATCAACGCTTCTCATGTCAGTTATGCTTTGCCCGAGCATGCACTGCTGGAAGAGAGCGAAGCCTTCCCCTATGAACAACTCGCTCAGAAGGCCCAGATTTCGGCAGCGACTCTTGAAAAGACGTTCAAAGAGTTTGGTTTGAATGTCAAGGTTGTCGAAATCGATACAGGGCCGGTGATTACTCAGTTCGAACTGGAACTCGAGGCTGGTTTGCGGTTGTCGAAAGTGACAGCGCTGGCCGATGACCTCGCGATCGCATTGCGTGTGCCTTCGGTACGCGTTGTGGCACCTATCCCTGGCAAAAACACAGTCGGTGTCGAAGTCCCCAACGACATTCGCGTGATGGTACGCCTTAAAGAGTTGATTCAGTCTTCCCCGAAAGACTTCGAAGACAAACGGATTCCGCTTTATCTCGGCAAAGATGTCAGCGGCAAGCCTCTTGTCGTCGATATGTGCAAGATGCCTCACCTGCTGATTGCCGGGCGAACAGGAACTGGAAAAAGTGTTTGTCTCAATACGCTGATTCTTTCCATCCTGATGACCCGACGACCTGATCAGGTTCGCATGCTGATGATTGACCCCAAAATGGTCGAACTCAGCCCCTACAACCGTATTCCGCACCTTATGCATCCCGTCATCACCGACATGAAAAAAGCGGAGGCCGTGTTAGGCTGGGCCGTCGAAAAAATGGAAGAGCGCTACGACCTCCTGGCACGCGTGGGGGTGCGGCATCTTGACAATTACAACAAGCTCGGAAAAGCGAATGTCCTGGATCGTCTCGAAATCGATCCCGATTCCGAGGAAGCACAGTCTATCCCTGAATCCATGCCTTACATCGTGATCATCGCCGATGAAATGGCCGACATGATGATGACCTCCGGTAAGGATGTCGAAGGGCACATTATTCGACTGGCACAAAAATCGAGAGCTGTTGGGATTCATCTGGTTCTCGCCACGCAGAAGCCGACGGTTGATGTGATCACCGGCCTGATCAAATCCAATCTGCCGGCGCGAATTTCTTTCCAGGTCGCCAGTCGCATGGATAGCCGCGTGGTACTCGATGAAAATGGTGCCGACAAGCTGTTGGGCAATGGAGATATGCTCTACATGGCTCCGGGTACCAGCACGCTTTCCCGTGCTCAAGGCACCTATGTCAGCGATGAAGAAGTCAATGGTGTCATTGAGTTCTTTGAAGACATGCCCACGCAGTACGATCCTGAACTTCAGAAACTGAAGGTCGCCGCGAAAGAAGGTAAGACCTCAGCGGGCGGCCCCAGTGCCGGCGAACGTGACGATCTCTATGACCAGGCTGTGGAAGTCATCATTCGCGAAGGCCGTGGGAGTGTCTCGTTGCTGCAAAGAGCACTAGGTGTCGGATACGGTCGAGGTGCAAGGCTGATCGATTTCATGGCTGAAGATGGTATCGTAGGCGGGTACAACGGCAGCCAGGCCCGTGAAGTGATCATGACGATGGAAGAATGGGAAGACCGACGCGCCATGAAGTAACTTTCTCAGGCAATCGACCTGCAAAAATCATGTTGATCCATGGGTCGATTTCTCTTCTGGAAGCACTTCATCGAGCGGACGACAAATCCGTATTGCCGAAATTGGTGGTTTGCCAGACAATCAGTGGCGATTTCTGCCGATCGAGTCACAGCGTCATTCATGGATGAACGACATTGGCCAGTAGCCTTATAGGAAGTTCCCCGACAGATCGAACGACGCCGATCCATTGGTTGGGATGGATGCTGCTCACTTCTGTTCGCACAGTCGGTGATGCAGCCATTTTTACATCGACAGTCGCCTTAGGATTGGCGACACGCCGTTCTCGCAGTGCCATCCTTTGGCCCATTTTTTACGAAATCGGTTGTCGCAGCATGCCTGTGATCCTCATCACGGGAGGTTTCATTGGCATGGTGCTGGCGGTGCAATCGTTCGATCAACTGGCGGCCATCGGCTTACAATCGCGACTGGGATCAGTCGTCAATGTCTCACTTGTCAAAGAGCTCGGGCCTGTACTCGCGGCCACAATGCTTGCTGGACGAGTCGGCAGTGCAATGGCTGCCGAAATCGGCACCATGAAAGTGACTGAGCAGATTGATGCTCTTCAGGCCTTGGGCGCCAATCCGGTCATGTTCCTGGTGTGCCCTCGCTTTCTCGCCTGTGTGCTGCTCATCCCGGCCTTGACACTTCTCGCCGATGGGATCGGGATGCTTTCTGGCTGGTATCTTTCAGTGCAGGTTTTAGGGATCAGCAGCCATCTCTACTGGTTCTATTCCGATTCCTACATCACCTCGCTGGATATCATCTCCGGAGTCATCAAAAGCATTTTCTTCGGCGGTGCCATTGCACTGGTGGCCTGCCATCGAGGATTTCATTGTTCGAGTGGAGCGGAAGGTGTCGGGCGGGCAGCCACTGAGGCCTTTGTCTGCTCGTTCATTCTGGTACTCGCCATGGACTTCTTACTCGGTGTTTTCTTTATTCAATTGCAACATCTGTTGCCATCCCTGCGATCGCCTCTGCTTTAGACCCTCAAAAGCCGTACTTCATCATCAACAATGCCTGAGAACTTCACTCCACCTGACGAATCTGCGCCAATCATCGAACTGCGTGGCTGCTCGCGTGGTTTTGGTGCCATGCAGGTGCTGCGCGACATCAGTCTGAATGTCTATCGTGGTGAAACACTCGTGCTGATTGGCGAAAGTGGCTGCGGAAAGAGCGTCACGACCAAATTGCTGGCCAATCTGCTCGAACCGAGTTCCGGCGACGTCTTCTGGAATGGCCAGCCGGTCTCGCAGATGTCCGCTGAACGGATGCGAAAGGATCGCTTGAAACTGGGTTACCTGTTTCAAGGCGGTGCCATGTTCGACAGTCTCTCGGTCTATGAGAACGTGGTCTTCGGACTACGCGAAAACCGGAAAATGTCGGAAGCCGACATGCGGGAAATCGCCTTCACCAGGTTGCGGGAAGTTGGTCTGCCTGCCAGTGCGGCTCAAAAGTTCCCCTCTGAACTTTCTGGAGGTATGCGGAAGCGGGCCGCGCTCGCCAGGGCCCTGGCGATGTCTCCCGAAATCATCATCTACGATGAACCGACGACCGGCCTCGATCCGATCATGAGTGACGTCATCAACGAACTGATTCTTCAAGCTCGCAGTGCCCGCCCCGTCACCAGCATTGTCGTAACCCATGACATGACGACCGTGAAGCGGGTAGCCACTCGAGTGGTGATGCTCTTTCCTCTGGCAAGACTCCCTCAAAACGAGTCGCAGATCATTTTCGAAGGGACAGCCGAGCAGGCCTTTAATCATCCCGACGAACGTGTGCACGACTTTGTTCACGGAATCTCCGGGAAACGTCTGCAGGAACTCTTTGCTGCCTGAAACCATCAATCCGGCAGAACTGCTCTCGGCAGATTTTGCAACTTTCATTACATCAGACATCAGACAGTCGTCTGTCATGGGAGACTCGTTGTGTCTGAGCGTCAGTTGCAATTTCGCGTTGGAATGATGGTGCTGGTGGCCATGGCCATTGGTGTTGGTCTGCTCGTTCGCGCGGGAAAACTCGATTCGTATTGGGATGAAGATTTCAGTATTGCCATCCAGTTTGAATCCGCCGGGGGGATTTATCCGAGTGCACCCGTCCGACTTTACGGACTAACGATTGGAAATGTTCGCGATGTCCGCCTGGATAACAAACGTCGAGGCGTGATTGTCATTGCCGAAATCGACGCCAAGCACAAACTTCCGATTGATTCCACTGCCCAGGTGGCCGTGAGCCTTTTGGGCGAGGGGCATCTGGAAATCATTCCTGGCCTCTCGGAAGAACCACTCAAGCACGGCGCAGTGATCAGCGGTCAAGCTGCCGGGGGTCCTATGGCTTTGGTCGCCCGACTTGAGGCCAAAACGACCGCCACCATGGATTCCTTTGCCGCCACGAGCAAGGAATGGGGTATTCTTGCCCATAACGTCAACAATCTTCTCGAAACCAAGCGTGGAAACATCGATCAGGTCATCGAGCGGGCCGCCGATTCGCTGGATCAACTTTCACTGGCCATGAAATCCGCCACTGAGTTAATCCAACAGGCGAATCGTATTGTCGGTGATCCCAAAACCCAGGCCGCCCTCCAGCAGACCGCTCAATCTCTCCCACGTCTGGTGAACGACACCCGCGAGACGATTGTCGTAGCCCGCACGACGCTCGAAAGCATGCAGCAGAATCTGAAAAACCTCGAATCAGTAACCGATCCACTGGCCAAAAAAGGAAACGACATGATCGTCCGGCTCGATACCAGCCTGGCCAATCTGGATCGACTTCTGGCCGATGCCAGTCGGTTTGTCCGCACGCTGAATACTCAGGATGGCACGCTGCAAAAACTCGCGTCCGATCCCCAGCTTTACGACAACCTGAACCGTTCGGCTCAATTGGTGACAGTCCTCCTGCGCGGCATTGAACCGATCGTGCAAGACATGCGGGAGTTCAGCGATAAAGTCGCACGTCGCCCGGAGATCCTCGGCGTTGGTGGAGCCATTCAACCCAGCAACGGCCTGCGGGATACCGAACTGATCGAGCAAAGTGGCGGAACAGCCCCCAAAACCCAGCAGAAATCGGTACGACCGAGTTTTCTGCCGGGAAGGTAAGCCGACGACCGCCATCGAAAGCCGCGGCATCAAGAGCTGTGCCAGACGGAATCAGCTCATCTTCTTGAGTAAGGTAATCCGTCCGGTGGTGACCCATTCGCTGACGATGATATTGCCATTATGGTCAAAAGTGGCATCGTGCGGATGGACAAACTTTCCAGGTGCCCATTGCTTGGCGTCACCTCGATTCACCTTACCGGCATTGACGTTCTGATGGTCATCGCACAAATAAGCCAGAACCTTATTGTTGCCATCCAGGAGTGTCACGCGTCCCTGAAGCTCAGGGACCAGCATCAGATCTTTGTAGAAATCGACGTGGCAGGGCTTCTGAAAACCATCGATGAGTGAAAGAAATTTTCCCTCGGGTGTCAGGCATTGGATCGTGTTACGACTGCGGTCTGTCACAAAGAGAATCTCTTCTTTCCCGGGTCGTGCTTCCAGGGCCAGACCATGGTTCGTGCTGAATTTTCCCGGACTGGGGCCAGCACCGGCAAAACTCAATTTGTAGTCGCCATCTTTTGTATAGCGATGGATGTAATTGGAGCCATATCCATCGGCAACGAGCAGATCGCCATCCTTCAAGAAGGCAATGTTCGTCGGCTTATAGCGATTTGGCCCACCCACACCTTTGCGGGGAACTTCACCAGAACGAACCCGCTGTGGCAAAGTATTTTCACCCTCGGGATAGATGCCCGATTCCATGGGTGCAAACCGTTCCCAGATCATTTCTCCCTTGAGGTTGGTCTTAGCGATCGACTGGACTGGATCGGGATTCGAGAAGTAAAGAAACTCCTCGCCATTTTCTTCTCGAAGTTCCAGCCCATGAGCGCCGCCCTGAAAGTACTGGCCGAAGGAGCGGACGTACTTCCCGTCCTGATCGAAGACGAAGACATTCGGGTGATTCTTCTTGTTGAAGTCACCCGTGTGATTCAAATAGACAAAACCATTCTTATCCACCACCACGGCCTGAGTTGTCTGCCACGTAAACTCGGTGGGAAGTTGAGCCCAGTTGTGAATCACTTCGTACTGATAATCGCCTTGCCCAGTGGTTAGCGGCTGAGATTCCGCTTTGTTTTGGGCATGCACAAACGGAGCCCCTGAAATCAAACCTGCAGTGGCCACACAGGCGGTCTTCAATGCATCGCGTCGAGAAATGGGCAAAGCCATGCAACCCTCATCAAGCTGAAAAAAGTCTGTTGGTTGAGATGAAAATCCGACACGTAGCCTAGTGGATTACCGAGGCAGGGTGCCATGGCGTTCTTACAGAATGCACCATTTTCCAATTAGAACTCTCAACTTTGCGTGCCATGCTTGCAGCTCTGAGCAAGCATGTCCGTCAGCCTCAAAGAACAAATATCAAGCACAAGCTCGGCATGCTCACTCAGAGCCGTGAGCATGGCACCGAAGTCATCAATCCTCCGCATGTCACACTTCTGTCAGGACGGAGTGATTAAGCCACTACTGCAACTGCCGGATGATCTCTTCAATACTCGCCAGTTGACTCTTCTGATTCGCCAACGTCTGGCGAACTTCGGCCACCACCTCGGCAGGGGCTTTATCAACAAAGCTGGCATTCCCCAGCTTCTTTTCAGTCGAAGCGATGAAGCCTCGCAATTTTTCGGCCTCTTTCGTCTGCTTGGCCAGTTCTGCCGCCTTATCAATCAGGCCTTCCAGTGGCACGAAGCCCTCGGCTCCCACGAGTGCAAAACTTGCAGAAGCAGGGGGACGCTGCACCTCGGGGCCAGTCGCCGCAATCTCCGCCTTGGCCAGATTCTGGATCTGGATTCGTAAGGCCTCAAAGTCAGCGGCAGCTTCAGCACTGCACTTCAAATGAACGGCAATCGACTGCCCGGGACTGATCCCATAGGTCGCGCGAATATTCCGAATCGCACCGATTGTCTCCTGCAACCGGGTGAACCGCTGTTCGAGGGGAGGGGAGATGTCAGCTTCATTCACCTTCGGCCAGGCCGCAATAATACAGGCGGCTTCCGCCGGCTGGGGTTCAGGCAAGCCGCGTGAAGGGGCGATCTCGGCCAGACGATGCCACAGTTCTTCCGTGATGAACGGCGTGAATGGGTGTAACAACCTCAGGATCTGATCGAGAACATGCACGAGCACCCGCTGCGCAACAGGCTTGGTCGTCTCGTCACGCAACCGCGACTTGATCAGTTCGAGATACCAGTCGCAGAACTCATTCCAGACGAAATCCCGCAGGGCGCGCGTTGCCGCATCGAACTTGTAGACACCCAGAAGGGAGGTCACTTCGTTGGTCACCGTCGCCAGGCGACTGACGATCCACTGGTCTTCAATGGCCAATTCACTCTTGGCCACTGCAGCGGGCGTGTAGCCTTCCAGATTCAGCATGGCAAAACGGGCCGCATTCCAGAGCTTATTACAGAAGTTACGGCCGAACTCAAAACGTTCGATAACAATCCCCGCCACCGGCTCCCCTTCATCTGGTGTGTACCAGGGGCAGGCGTACTGAGATTCCTTCTTGCACTTGGGGCACTTGATCTTCGGCTTTCCGGGCGAAAACTTGAGGTGCTTCTGCTCCTGGGGAATCAGGTTCTGGCAATGGGGGCATTCGTAGCTGACCGGCAACCGCACGTCCTGCGTTTCACCCGCAAATGAGGCGATCGTGAAACGTGTTCCATCGCAACCGTAGCGATCGACGAGTTCGAGAGGATCAACACCGTTCCCCTTCGTTTTGGACATCCCCTGCCCAAATCCGTCCTGAATTTTGGGATGGATATGCACGTGTTTGAAAGGGATGTCATTCAGGTTGTAAAGCCCCGTCAACACCATCCGGGCGACCCAGAGGGTGATGATATCCCGCGAGGTGATCAGCACACTGCCGGGATAGAAATAGGGCAGAACCGTGTTCTTCCCGTTGCCGCTTGGATCCGGCTGGCCATTGAGTGGTGGATTCGACGTCTCATTCGGCCAACCCAGCGTCGCATGCGGCCAAAGGGCACTGCTGAACCAGGTATCGAGGACATCGGGATCCTGGACAAATCCTTCACCTTCGAGTTGCTTCTGGGTCTGGTCTCCATCCGCCGCCGAAGCGTCCACGCAAATCAGCACGCTCGCGGGATCGCTGGCGGAAAGAATGCCAGCCGCCGCCGATCTTTCGGGCAGAGCCGCAAGATACGACTCGGCTTCCAATGCACTCGAAAACTGCTTGCTCCACACAGGGATCCGGTGCCCCCACCACAACTGGCGGCTGATGCACCAGTCGCGCTTTTCCCCCAACCAGTCGAGATAGCTCGATTGGTACCGCTCGGGAAAGAACTTCACGCGGCCATCGGTCACGGCGTCGATCGCCTTCTGCGCCAGATCGTCCATCTTCACGAACCACTGATCGGACATCAGCGGCTCAACGGGCGTCTTCGACCGATCACTGAATTTCATGGGAATCTTGCGGTCTTCGACCTTCTCAAAGAATCCCAGCGATTCCATCTTGGCAACGACGGCCTTGCGGGCTTCGAGACGATCCAACCCCGCGAATTCGCCACCTTCTTCATTGATCGTGCCATCGGGCCGCATGATATTAATCATCGGGAGCTTGTTGCGCAGGCCACAGGCGTAATCGTTGGGATCATGCGCGGGAGTCACCTTCACGCAGCCCGTCCCCAGTTCCTTATCGGCCAGCAGTCCATCGGCGATGATTGGCACGAGCCTGCCGACGAGTGGCAGCCGGACGTGCTTTCCCACCAGTGCCGTATAGCGTTCATCCGTGGGATGGACGCAGAGTGCGGTATCGCCCAGCATCGTTTCGGGTCGTGTTGTCGAGAATGAAATCCGCTGGCCGGTTGGCTCCCCCTGATCGTCCACCACGGGGTAGTTGAACGTCCAGAACTGCCCATCGACATCTTCCGTATAGACCTCGTCGTCAGCCACGGCGGTCTGCAAAAAAGCATCCCAGTTGACGAGCCGCTGGCCACGATAAATGAGGCCATCGCGGAACATCTTGAAGAACGTCCGCCGGACGGCCTGCGAGCAGACCTCGTCGAGTGTGAAACGTGTCCGCCGCCAGTCGCAACTCGCCCCCAGCCGCTTGAGCTGGCCGAGGATACGGGCCTCGTAGTGATCCTTCCATTTCCAGATGCGCTCGATGAGTGCCTCACGGCCCACGTCGTGCCGCGTCAGCCCTTCCTCTTCAAGCATCCGCTTTTCGACCATCGATTGCGTGGCGATCCCCGCATGATCGGTTCCCGGCATCCAGAGTGCTGAATACCCCTGCATGCGCCGCCAGCGAGTGATGAGATCCTGCAGCGTCCCGTTGAGGGCATGGCCCATGTGGAGCGCCCCCGTGACGTTCGGCAGGGGAATCATGATGACATGCGGTGGCTTGGTCTCACTGGGATCGGCATTGTAATAACCATGGGATTCCCAGAAAGAAATCCAATGTGCCTCAATCGATTGCGGCTCGTAAGACTTGGGAATTTCGGTCGTCATCAGGGAAACTCTCGTGAAGCCGCAGCACTGCCGGGCTGGATGAATCTAAGTAAATTTAAGATCGAGCAGGGCCACTAATCCGGCAATCCTTCATCTTTGAAAAGCTTGTATTCGACACTGTCGACCAGTGCCAGCCAACTGGCTTCAATCACATTCTCACTCACGCCGACAGTGCTCCAGGTATCGTGTTCATCCCGGCTTTCGATGACCACGCGCACCCTGGCGGCTGTTCCTTCCGCTGAGTTGATGACACGAACTTTGTAGTCGACCAGATGCATCTGTTCGAGCGATGGGTAGAAACGAAGGAGCGCACGTCGAACGGCCGTATCGAGCGCATTGATCGGGCCATCACCTTCGGCAACGACATGCTCGACGTCGTCACCAACTCTCAGCTTGACTGTCGCTTCAGTCACTGGCACCTGAGATTCTTCGGTTACGACCCCCACGCGATAGTGCAGCCGCTGGAACTTGGGCGTGTACAGGCCCGCTTCTTTACGCACCAGCAGATCGAACGATCCTTCGGCCGCTTCGAACTGATAGCCAATGTTCTCCAGATCCTGCACGCGTTCGAGGATGTTCCGCATGAGCTGGTCATCTTCGGCAATGCGGTACTTCGTCGTCTTGGCGATGATGTTACTGCGGCCCGAAAGCTCACTCACCAGCACCTTGCGCTCGTTGCCCACAGTCTCCGGTGGAATGTGTTCATAGCTGCGTGCCAGGCGGTTGACCGCGTGGACGTGCATTCCCCCCTTATGGGCAAAAGCACTACTGCCCACAAAGGGCTGACCCGGACGAACTTGCAGATTCCCGATCTCGTAAACGTACCGGGAGAGCTCCGTTAAATGGACAATTCCATTCGGCTTGAGCACCTCGTGATGCTTTTTGAGTGCGAGGTTGGCCGCCACGCTGACAAGATCGACATTGCCGCACCGCTCGCCAATGCCATTGATTGTTCCTTGCACCTGAATTGCGCCGCAATCGACAGCAATCAACGAATTGGCGACGGCCAGTTCACAATCATTGTGGCAGTGGATGCCCAGTGGAGTGGAAAGTTCCTTGCGCACGGCATTCACAGCCGCTGCGACCTCTTCGGGCATCGTTCCCCCGTTAGTATCACACAGGCAGAGCAGGGCCGCCCCGGAATCAGCCGCGGCCCTCAACGTCTTCAAAGCGAACTCAGGATTGGCCTTGAACCCATCGAAGAAATGCTCTGCATCATAAATGACGTGCCGGCCTTCGGCTGCGAGAAATGCCACCGAGTCGCGGATCATCGCCAGATTCTCGGCTTCATCGACACGCAGAACTTCAAAGACATGCAGATCCCACGTCTTTCCCACAACCGTACAACAAGGCGTTCTGGCGTCGCGCAGTGCCAGCATGCCTGTATCCTGATCGGCAGTCACGCCCTTGCGACGGGTCATGCCGAAGGCAGAAATTTTGGCATGCTTGAGCGGCAGATCCCGAATGCGTTGAAAGTATTCCGCATCTTTGGGATTCGAAAGAGGATAACCTCCTTCGATAATGTCGAGGCCAATTTCATCCAGCTTCTGAGTAATCAGGAGTTTATCCTGCAGCGAGAAGTTAACGCCTTCACCCTGGCTACCATCGCGCAAGGTGGTGTCGTAAAGCTGGATGCGAGCCATTTCTACTCAAACCCTTTCCGTGGCTGTCTCAATGATACACTTCATTAATCTCAGCCCGGCCTCGGAACCTCGGCACCTCTTGCAGCCTTTTTGAAGAAGAGCTGAAGCGGATGCCATACAAAAAATAACCCCCGGCATAACCGGGGGCACAAACAGGCAGAATCATTACGGCCTGGGTTGCATTAGCCCCCGGAAGTCGTAATTCCAATAATCGATACTGTGTATACAAATGTGAGTGACATGTTTTTTTTCCGTGTTTCTGACGCGATTGAAGCCTACCCAGTGAAGGCAGACACGTCAAACCCTCGCGGGGTTCATGGGGTTTCCAGCCCACGTTTTCGACGGGAAGTTTGTCAGAAGTAATGGATTTTACAAAAGATCTGCCTTTCTTCAGTCGCTCAATTTCCGGAGTCTGTTTCAAAGTCGGATGCGAGTTCATGTCGTAACAGCTAAACTATAGCTGATTTCTTTGGGGTGAACAGAGAGCCAAACGTGGTCTGTGTCCTTAAACCGTCCACAATCGATTTTCGATCGCCTGAGAACTGGGGGCTGGATCAGCCCAAATCTGCCGTTTCCAAATTAGCTTTATGAGTGAGTGGTTTCGTGGCAATTACGTCAGTTGTCGGTCTGCAATGGGGCGATGAAGCCAAAGGGAAAATCGTTGATCTCCTGACGGACGAACACGAAATCGTCGTTCGCTATCAAGGAGGCAACAACGCGGGCCATACCGTCAAATTTGATGGGCAGACTTACAAGCTCTCTTTGCTCCCCACAGGGATTCTTCGCCCCGGTGTCACGGCTGTGATTGGCAATGGCGTGGTCGTGAACCCGGAAGCATTGCTGAAGGAAATCGGTACTCTCCGCTCCCAAGGCGTGAAGGTCGAAGGGAACCTGCTTCTTTCTGATCGAGCCCATGTGATTCTGCCCTACCACGTCGCTGAAGATCTCGCTGCTGAGCGATCACAGAAGAAGGATGCCATCGGCACCACCGGAAGAGGCATTGGCTACTGCTATCGCGATAAGGCCGGTCGCAGCCAGGCAGTGCGAGTGGGCGATCTTTACCATCCCGAAAGTCTGAAGCAGCGATTGTCCGGCATCGTCGATTCCAAAAATCACGTGCTCTCGGCTCTGGATCCGGAATTCAAGCCGTTCTCCTCGGACGAAATCTTCGCTCTCACCCAACAGTATGCCGAGACGTTGAAGCCTTTTGTGGCAGACACTGTCGCCTGGCTTCACAAAGCCATTGGGGCCGGGAAAAATATCCTTTTTGAAGGTGCCCAGGGGAGCCTGCTCGACGTTGATCATGGCACCTACCCTTTTGTAACGTCATCCAACAGCTCAGCCGCCGGGATTCACCCCGGAAGTGGTGTGCCCGAACGGCTCATCGAACAGATGATCGGTGTGGTCAAAGCTTACACCACTCGAGTTGGTGGCGGCCCATTCCCGACAGAGCTCAATAATGAGATTGGCCAGCATATTCGCGATGTGGGTCGGGAATATGGCACGGTCACGGGCCGCCCCAGACGTTGCGGCTGGTTTGACGCCGTTGCCGCAGGGCATGGGGCCAAAATCTGCGGCGTTGATTACATTTCGCTCATGCTGCTGGATGTCCTCAGTCAGCTCGATGAACTCAAAATCTGCGAAGCCTATGAGATCCACGGCGAGCGAACGACCGATTTCCCGGCACATGTGGAAGACTTAGCAGCCGCCAAGCCCATCTATCGCACCATTCCAGGCTGGAAGACAGAAATCAGCCACATGAAACGTCTGGCCGATCTCCCCACGGGGGCCAGAAAGTACATCGATACTGTTGGTGAATTGATGGGGAAGCAGGTCAAGATTGTATCGGTCGGCCCCGATCGTGCCCAAACGATCCTTGGCTGATCCCGGTCTGTTCCTTAAGGCTGAAACTTCTCTTTGCGCAGGCAGGATGCTCTTGAATGGACTCTCTCAAGCAGATCGTCGAATTCGTCCTGCATTTCGATAAGTATCTCCAGGGGTTCATCGAAAACTACGGCACCTGGACATACGCGATTCTTTTCGCAATCGTCTTCGCTGAAACGGGCTTGATCTTCATGCCCTTTCTCCCTGGTGATTCTCTGTTGTTTGCAGCAGGGGCATTGGCTGGTGCCAGTTCGCTCTCATTGCCAGCCCTGTGGATTTTGTTGACGATTGCGGCCATTGCCGGAGATGCCGTGAATTATCTGGTTGGCCGCTGGTTTGGAGAACGCTTATTGAGCGCTAAGAGATTTCGGCTGGTTAAACCCGAACATCTCGCGAAGACCGAAGAATTCTTTCAAAAGTACGGCAGCAAAACGATTGTCATCGCAAGATTCGTCCCCATTGTCCGCACGGTGGCACCATTTGTCGCCGGCATGGGCAAAATGCCCTATCGCGTCTTTTCTGTTTACAACATTGCCGGTGGTATTCTCTGGGTCTCCACCTGCCTGATTGCTGGTTATCTTTTTGGTGGCCTGCCATTTGTCAAAGACAATTTTTCGCTGGTCGTTCTCGGCATCGTCTTCGTATCCGTGCTGCCAATCGCCTGGGAACTGGCCGCAGGTTATCGCCGTCGGCGTAAAACAGTACCAGCAGAAGTCCCTGCAACGACATCATCTCCTGATGAACCTGCCTGAAATCAGTTTCATTTGCTGCCTTAAAATCAAGATCCCGGCCAGAGAATTCTGACCGGGATCCTGTTGTTGAAACATCAGTATTCGTTCGGCGCGTTCGCCTCGCTCGAACGAATGTCCTTAGTCTTGAGCAGGAAGTGCCTGCACAGCGTCGATAATGACATGGCCATCGGTCTTGTCATTCGAGATGACGACATTCACCGTCTGCCCCGCATTTAACGTCATGCGGCCCAGAGTATGAAAGCCATCTTTCCCGGCAGCGTTTCGCTGATTGACTCTGGTCTCTGTTCGTAACGTCCCTGCTTCAACCACGACTGGAACGTTACTGGCACGGTTGGCATTCGGGGTCCAGCTCATCCGAATGTCATAACTCCCTGTCTTGGGAATCTTCAGTTCGAAAAGTGCCGACTTCTCCCCCTTCTGCTCATTTCCATCGGTGTGATATCCACTGCCGACAAATCCGCTGATCGAACCACTGGCTGTCCATTCGCCTTTGGTTCTTGCCAAAGCGTCATCGACGACAACACCAGGCAGTGAGCTTGGCACAATCCCCGCTGCGCCTCCGCGAGAACCTTGCCATTCCAAAACCTGCTTGTCCTCCAGCAGTTTTTCCCTCAGCTTTGCGTAATCAACATCTTGAACGGATGTTTTGCCATCAATGGCAAAGCTGGCTGCTGTCGCTGCCGACTGCCCGAGCACCATAAAGACAGGCTCCATGCGAATCGAACCATAAGAGATGTGCGAGGCCGACAAGCAGACCGGCACCAGCAGATTGGTGACGTGCTCTTTTGCCGGGCGAATGCTCTTGTAAGAAATGGGGTAGGGGGGGACACCCACCTGAATATCGCCTTCGTTCCGCACGTAGCCTTCTTTGGTCACGTACCGCTGGCAGTTGTGCGAATCCATGTTGTAAGCGCCCATGCCGACCGAATCTTCGGCTGTAACCTTGCGCTGGCAGTTATGTTGAGTCATTACGTAATCCGAGATCATACGACGAGCCTCACGCACATAAAGCTGCGGCGGCCAGTTATCGGTTTCAACGAACTCGTCTTTCGCCAGTCCAAGCTTCTGGAAATGGTCGCGAATTTCCTGCGGTACTCGCGGATGATTCGCCAGCGTCCACATCAGACCCTGCTGGTATCGTTTGTGATCTTCGATGATGGCCTGCCGCTTGGCATAATCGGCATCGGGATACTCGTAGTTTGCCCCAATGTAATCTGTCGAAACCGCGAAATTGTTATTCGTGTCGGTCTTACGATTGGGCATCCAGACCGGGTTCCACGACTTGCGATGATCACCCGCCTCACAGTTTCTGAGCACGAGCTCGTACGTCTTTTCGTCATAACCATCGGGCTTTGGCCAGGCACGGCGATTCTCGGCGACATCGGTCGTACACATGCGATAGTTGTAAGCCTGCACGCGATGATCACCAGCACCCTCTTCTCCAGGGCCGCCGGCCTGAATCAGAGGAATCAGCCCACTCTCCGGCTTACCCGGAATCACATAAGGATCAACCTTGTGTGTGAACTGATGGTGAGTCGACTTCTCAACGCGAATCCCATTGAGATTCTCGCCATAAACTTTTTCGCCCTCACGCCCCACATGATAGGGCACGCCAGCTTTGGCCATCAGGTCGCCTTCATAGGTGGCGTCGATAAACACCTTGCCCGCGTAAATCTTCCCCGATTCCATGCTGATCGATTCAATGGCTTTGGTTGCGGAATTTTTCTTGACACCGTTCTTGAGATCGAGCCGCTCATTCATCACCACTTGAATCGCGGGATATTCAGCCAGCCAATCCTTATAGACCTTCATCGCGACATGTGGCTCGAAGGTCCACATTTCATTCTCACCACTTGATTTACGCCGCTCGTTGTATTTTGAAGCGCTTTCGTGCACCCAGTTTTGGGGGTCGGCATACCACTTTCCGACTCGCTGATAGAACTCGCGCGAGAGCCCACCAATGGCGGCTTTATTTCCGATATCAGTGGCCCCGAGTCCACCCGTCGTTAATCCTCCCAGATGGCTGGAAGGTTCGATGACAATCACCGACTTCCCTAATCGGGCCGATTGAATCGCAGCGGCAATCCCGCCCGATGTCCCACCATAGACCACAATGTCATACGACTTGGTTGTACCTGAGGAGACCTGCCCAGGCAGTGAACCTGCCAACTGAAGAGTGATGACACCAAGCGCTAATGCCAAAATGACTGGAAAGCGAAAACGGTGCGGCAAAATCATAGAGAGTACCTCTGGAATGCGGTGACTGAATCAACCTCAGCGACTTCACAGATCAACACCCGCTTATACCAGACTCACTCCCTAAAAACATCTCTCCAGACCTACTCATAAATGACGACCAGAAAGGTCAAAGCGTCTCCTTTGCCTCGATTTTCGATCGCATGGGGGACATCCGCGCGGTAACTCGCTGAATCCCCTTTGCCAAGTTCTCGTTGTTCACCGGCAGAGTGAATACAGATTCGCCCCTGTTCGACGGTGATGAACTCGCGGGTCTTCTGGAAATGAGCCTCACTCCGCAAGGCTCGCCCCGGCTTGATGCGAAGCTGATAAAACTCGACGTCCTTTTCCAGTGGCAAAGGAGAAAGCGTGCGAATCTCGCAGTCCTCATCGCTTCGATACAGATGCGCGGGGTCGTCCCCCCGAATGACATGAATGCCTGGGGTCACATGCGGTGTTTCCACTAGCTGGCCAATGGTCAGCCCGAAAGCCTGTGCAATTCGCGCAGTCACAGCGAGGGTAGGATTCGCCTGGTTTCTCTCAATCTGACTGAGCATGGACCGACTCACACCGCTCGCCGAACTCAGTTGATCAAGAGACCAGCCATTCTGTTGTCTCAATTCACGCACACGATGACAAAGCATTTGACTAATTGCGTCACTGGGCGTGGGCAGATCCGATGAAATGGATGTCATCGAGTAATTTTCATTCGTCTTGAGGATCGAAAAACCATCTCTCCATTTTTTCGAGAGATAATCCAATTTTTCGCTTGTTGTGATGCTTCGAAGATTCTACCATACCGGAGGCAATTTCCACTATACTAAACAACGAATTCTCAGCCACAACACACACGATCAACTTAATTGATCTCATTAAACACCCAGCATACGAAAGCACCCCATGCACGGACTGGTCAAGCGTAAGGCCGATGTCGGACTCTGGCTGGAAGATGTTCCCAAGCCTGAATACGGCATTAACGACGTTCTCATTCGTGTCAAAAAGACGGGCATCTGCGGCACCGATGTCCACATTTACAAATGGGATGACTGGGCTCAGAAGACGATTCCCGTTCCCATGGTCGTTGGACACGAGTTTGTGGGTGAAATCGTTGCGGTGGGTTCGAATGTGGTCGATTTCCACCCTGGCGACATCGTCAGTGGGGAAGGGCATGTCGTTTGTGGCCGCTGCCGCAATTGCCTCGCAGGTCGCAGACATCTGTGCGCTTTCACCAAAGGCGTCGGCGTCAATCGTGCTGGCGCCTTTGCCGAATACATTTCGCTTCCTATGTCGAATGTGTGGCATCACTCCTCAGATATTGACCTCGATGTGGCGTCCATCTTCGACCCATTTGGAAATGCCGTACACACCGCCCTCTCGTTTGACCTCCTCGGTGAAGACGTGTTGATCACAGGTGCTGGCCCGATTGGAATCATGGCCACTGCGATTGTGAGGCATGCAGGAGCCCGACATGTGGTGGTCACGGATTTGAATCCTTACCGCCTCGAACTGGCTCGAAAAATGGGTGCCACCGTCGCTGTTGACCCCAGGGAGCAGGATCTGCCGGCAGTCCAGGCACAGCTGGGCATGAAGGAAGGTTTTGACGTCGGCCTCGAAATGTCGGGAAATCCACACGCCTTCAATAGCCTCATCGCCAATATGGCTCATGGTGGCAAGATTGCGATGCTCGGCATCCCCGAAAAATCAATGGCCATCGACTGGAACACCGTGGTCTTTAACATGCTGACAATCAAGGGGATTTACGGCCGAGAAATGTACGAAACCTGGTACAAGATGACTGTCATGCTTCAGAGTGGCCTGCAGATCGCCCCCGTCATTACACATCGCTACCACTACACCGAATTCCAGAAGGGCTTCGACGTCATGCTCAGCGGCCAATGCGGCAAAGTCGTGCTCGACTGGGAAACCTAAATCTCTCCTTGCATTGAATATTCAGTAGAGTGCATGACGTTCCGACGGAATGCACCCTACTCAGTAAATATGAACTGTTTAAAACGACTCTCTCTTTGCCTTCCCGAGATCGCCCCATGTCCACACGATTTCTCGAACATATCTCCGGGCAACTGGATCAGATTCGCAGTGCCGGAACTTATAAGTCGGAGCGAGTCATCACAACTCCGCAGAATTCGAGCATTCAAGTTGCAGGAGGAAAGCCAGTCCTGAACTTCTGCGCGAATAACTATCTCGGCTTAGCACAGCATCCCGCAGTTCAAGCAGCGGCTGCCAAGGCTCTGGAGGAATGGGGCTACGGGCTGGCCTCAGTGCGTTTTATCTGCGGTACACAGGGCCTGCATAAACAGCTTGAGAGTGCACTCAGCAAGTTTCTCGGAATGGAGGATACCATTCTCTACTCCTCCTGCTTCGATGCGAATGGCGGGCTGTTCGAAACATTGCTGGGAGCGGAAGATGCAATCATCTCTGATGCACTCAACCATGCGAGCATCATCGATGGTATCCGCTTATGCAAAGCTCAACGATTTCGCTATGCCAACAACAATATGACCGAGCTTGAAGCTCGGCTTAAAGAAGCCTCCGGGGCTCGCTTTCGCCTCATCGCGACGGATGGCGTTTTCTCCATGGATGGCTACATCGCGAATCTTCCCGCAATCTGCGAACTGGCGGATAAGTATGATGCGATGATTATGGTCGATGATTCTCATGCTGTTGGTTTCACTGGCCCCAATGGGCGCGGAACACACGAATACCACAACGTCATGGATCGCATTGACATCATGACCGGCACGCTTGGTAAAGCTCTGGGAGGTGCCAGTGGAGGCTACACCAGTGGACGCCAGCCGATCATTGATCTCTTAAGACAACGTTCAAGACCTTACCTCTTTTCAAATACTCTCGCCCCTCCTATTGCTGCGGCTTCGCTCAAGGCGTTAGAGCTTCTGAGCCAATCCACTCATTTGCGTGATCAATTGGAGGCCAATACGGTCTGGTTTCGAAATGCACTGCAAAGTGCAGGGCTCAAGGTGCTTCCGGGGACGCACCCCATCTGCCCGGTCATGCTGGGTGATGCTGCCCTGGCTGCTCAATTTGCAGATCGCATGCTGGCCGAAGGAGTTTATGTCATCGGCTTCTCTTACCCGGTCGTCCCCCAGGGACAAGCCCGCATTCGCACACAGATTTCAGCGGCTCACTCGCAAAAAGATCTGGAAACTGCAGCGGCAGCATTTACTAAAGTCTGGAAAGAGCTGGCTGTCTGAACAATGTTATCCCGCTAGAAATTTATCACCATCAATCGATTGTTGATTCTGCCTGGCTTTGAGGGAGTTTTCCATGTCATATCGACACGTGATGATTTTGAGCCTCGCCTGCTGTCTAATGACAGAAAACCTTCTGGCGCAATCAGGAAAATCACAGGGTACGAAGCCAGCGGCAACGAAACCGGCAACCAAGCCCTCAGCTAAATCCTCATCCAAAAAAGGGGCTGCTGCCCGCACAGAAACCTCAAAGTTCGATCCCGAACTCTGGAAGCCTCACCAGGATTTTCTTCTGGAAGGTGTCACGGAGATCAAAATTAGTGGTGCTCCCGGAACAATCCTCCCTTACGGCCCGGAAGCTTTCCCGGTGGTCGTTTCGACCAACAAAGGGAAAACCAGTGTGGCAGCGGCCGCGGCGGAGTTTGGCAAAGGTCGAGTTGTGGCTCTTTGCCACAATGATCTGCTTGGCTCAGGTCCAGCCAATCACACGATGACCGGCCGCTTTATCAGCAACTGCATTGCCTGGGCTGGACACAAAGAAAAAGCCCCGGGAACAGTGAAAGTGGCCGTGATGGGGAAGCGAAATCTGTTGCAGCAATTGCAGTCCGCGAAGATCGCTGCCATTGAAGTCGGGGGGAAAAACTGGCTGGCACAAACTCGCGGAGCTGATGTCATCATTGCTGAAACCGATGGACTTTCTGATGACGAGCGTCGAGGTCTGGAAGCTTTCGTCAAGGACGGTGGAGGACTGATTTCCGTCACCTTGATCTGGGCGTGGCAACAATATGGCAAAGGGGGCAACGCCGCCACGGATAACCAATCCAACAAGCTCTTCTCAAAGGCGGGCATTGTCTGGCTGGATGCGACACAAGAAGGTCAGAATGAAATTTTCAAGGTGATCAACCCCGTTCCAAAGTTTTCCAATGCCGGCTATGCCACCCAGCATCTTAAGGATGCGCTGGAGACGAAAGTCCCACCCACTGCTGAAGAAATGGCAATGATTGCCTCCACTCTGGAACCAGCACTGGTGGGCATTCCCTGGAAGATGGATCACGGAGTGGTCTCACAACTGATTGCTTTCGTCGAGGACCTCAAGAAGCAAATCCCGGTTCCAACTTCTAAACAGCCCGTCAAAGCCAAGCAGGCCGATGCCAAGTTACTGGTTGGATTACAAACAGGCTACTACCTGCAGCTCCCTTTAGAAGAGATGAAACCCGCGCCGACGGCTGCTGTTTTTCCCGGGGCAGTTCCAGCAAATGCTAAAAAGGTCACTCGAAAAGTGACCATCAACACCGAAACCACTCGCTGGAAAAGCACAGGGCTTTATGCGGCCCCGGGAACGCTGGTCAAGGTCAAAGTTCCGCGAAACATTGTGGACCAGAAGTTCGAAATCCAGATTGGCAGTCACTCGGATTCCCTCTGGTCGAAAGATGAATGGAAGCGACCACCGGCAGTCATCCGCCAGTTCCCCATCGACAAAGTCGAGTTTGAAGTTGGCAATGCCTATGGAGGGTTAATCTACGTTGTCGTTCCCCAGAAAACGCCTGCGGGGAAGTTTGAAGTCGAGTTTTCAAATGTGGTCGATGCACCCTATTTTGTGCATGGCGAAACGGATATCAGCGACTGGCGATTTACCATTCGTAACTATCCCGCCCCCTGGGCCGAACTGGAGACGAGACACCTGGTCATTACGGTGCCCAGCGAACTCGTCCGTAGGCTCGATTTTCCAGATAAGCTTATGAACCACTGGGCCGCAGTCCTCGATGCCTGTGCTGATCTTTATTCAATTTCTCGAAATCGACCTTATGCCGAGCGTTTTGTGTTCGACGATCAGATCAGTGCCGGGTTCATGCACAGTGGTTATCCCATCATGTGTTTTACAAACCCCTCGGCACCCGAAGTTGTCGATCTCAATTTCCTTGAAAACAAAGGGGGCTGGGGTTTCTATCACGAGTTAGGCCATAATCACCAAAAGGGAGATTGGACTTTCCAGGGGACAGGTGAAGTGACGAACAACCTCACACCTCTGTATGTCATTGACACCCTCACACCCAGAGCTTTTTCTCACGATGCCATTCAGCAACCAGAGCGTGACAATCGCGAACGCAAGTATGTCACGAATGGTGCTCCTTTCAGCACCTGGCAGGAAGATCCTTTCCTGGCTTTGACCATGTACATCCAGCTCAAGGAGCAATTCGGCTGGCAACCCTTCCGTGATGTCTTCCTGGAATACGAAAAGCTTCAGAAAGACGAACGTCCTAAATCCGAAATGGATAAACGGGATCAGTGGATGGTGCGGTTTTCGCGCAAAGTGAATCGCAATTTAGGGCCGTTTTTCCAATATTGGGGAGTCCCCACGAGTGAAAATGCCCGCCAGATGATTAAAGATCTCCCCACCTGGATGCCACCAGGGAGACCCGGTTCGCAAACCTGATCGACTACGAGTTCCCTGATACTTCATTATGTCGTTTCTGTATTTTCTTGAGCATCTTTCTGTCGCTTTTGGGGCCATTGCTGGTGTGCTTGCCGGCAGGGGAAAGCGAGTCGATCTGTTCGGGATTCTGGTGCTCGGAATGGTCACTGCGACTGGCGGAGGGACCTTACGAGACCTGATTCTCGATGTCCCGGTCTTCTGGCTGAAAGATCCGAATTTTGTTTACACGGTGGTGGTCGCATCGTGCCTGATGTTCGTGACGGCACGCTACCGCAAAACGCCCCTGAAGCTCCTGATCTTCGCCGATGCCGCTGGACTGGCGTTTGTCGCTATCGTGGGGACATCCAAGACGCTCTCGCTGGAGCATGCGGGAATCATCTGCATTGTGATGGGCGTCACCAGCGGAGTCGCAGGCGGGATTATTCGAGACGTCCTCTGCAGTGAATTTCCCAGCATCTTTCGCATAGATTTCTACTGGTACGCGACAGCGGCCTTCTGCGGTGCCTGCTGCTATCTGACACTTCATCTGGTGCAGGGGCCCAACCCGGTCAACCTCATCGTCTCCTCCGCCTTGATTCTCATCCTGAGACTGGCAGCTCTTCGATATCGCTGGCGGCTTCCCGAATTCCGCACGCACGAAGATACGCACACCATCTCAGTCGATAAGCCCCCTCCCGTGGCTTAACTCAGGCTGCCTGAATCAACGGGTGAGAGCCACCGCCTCTTCGACACGAATCGTTCCTTCGTAAATTGCGCGACCGATAATCGCTCCCACGAGATGGGGCTGCTCCTGATGAACCGCCTCCAGGCGGCGCACATCGTCAAGGGTTGTCACACCACCTGAAGCAATCACGGGAAAACCCAGATCGGCCAGACGTTGCATGTCGGCAATCGTGCCTTCGTCAACGCCTTGCATCATGCCATCGTTGGCAATGTTGGTATAGATGACCGCTGCGAGCGGGAGACCGACAAACTGCGATGCCAATTCCAGTGCCGAGACAGCCGAGACTTCGAGCCAACCTGCCGTCGCCACTTTGCCATCGCGAGCATCCAATCCCAGGGCGATTCTCCCAGGATACTTCTTGACCAAATCTCGAAACCATGCCGGTTCTTTGAGTGCCTGTGTACCGATGATCGCACGGTCCAGGCCCACATCTTCCAGCATGAATCGCACTGAATCCTCGGAGCGAAAACCACCTCCCAACTCACAGGGAATCGACAGCTCACTGACGATCGCTCTCACGATTTCATGATTCACAGGATAGCCGGCTTTTGCTCCATCAAGATCGACCAGATGGAGCCTGTCTGCACCTGTGGCTGCCCACTTTTGGGCCATGGCGACCGGGTCATCACCAAAAACCGTTTCGAGGGCATAATCCCCCTGGCGAAGTCGCACACATTTGCCTCCACGCAAATCGATTGCAGGCAGAATTTCCATCCCCATCACTTTCTCTACAGACACTGATTCTCGACAGATACTGATTCAGCTTGCGCCAGAAGGATTCGTCCACAGCCCAGCAGACCTCAATTTCTAAGATCAGCGGGACAAACGGGTCACCTCATCTCCGATCCGGTACTCGGAGACAATTTTTGCCACGAGGTATCAGATCATTGAGCGGAAACTACGGGGAGCCCGTGAGAAGTTCCCGTAGAACCTTGACCTTCCATACTCTGTGCAAAATTCTTCAATAATCTGAGCCCGGCGTTCTGGCTCTTTTCAGGATGAAACTGTGTTGCCAGAAGATTTCCCCGCGAAACAGAGGACACAAAACTTTCACCATGTGTCGTGGTCGTCGCAATAAGGGAAGGATCCTCTGGAACGACAAAATAACTGTGGACGAAATAGAAAGTGGCATCCGAGGGAATACCAGTCAGTTGCGGGACAGGTTTCTGGAGTTCGATCGTATTCCAACCCATGTGAGGAATCTTCAGCCCTTCACGCGAAGCGAAACGCTGTACGCTGCCACGAAAAATCCCCAGGCCCTGATATTCGCCATCTTCATATCCCACATCAAACAGCATTTGCAGGCCCAGGCAAATCCCGAGAAATGGCTTATCGGCTGCGATATGCTCCTTGATGGCTGGGATCAGATCGAGACGCTGAAGTTCACTGATCGCATCTCGGAAGGCTCCCACACCGGGGAGAACCAGTCGATCAGCAGCAGCAATCTCTGCTGGCGTACTCACAATATGGGCGGTAGAACCCACTTTTTCGAAGCCCTTCTGGACGCTTCTCAGGTTCCCCATTCCATAATCCACAATCCCGATCATTTCACTGTCTTTCGCGACTTGATCAATCACACGAGCCTCACCATGGCCACATAGCTGAACACCACCATACGCTTTCGGCAATTCGCGCGTAAAGCGACTGGATCGTGGCGAGCTTCTCTGAACACTTATCACTTCGCACGGATGTGATCTCTCACTGCGTTGAAGGTTCAGGTCATTTTCTCTGAATGAGCAATGGCCGCAAAAAAATCACCCCTTCAGCCGGTCGCAGGGTCCGGCCAAAGGGGTGATCGATCCTGACAGATTCGCCCACAAGGGGCTCAGGTCAATCGAGGTGTGATCTCGCCATTATTCCAAACCGGCAGGTGAGGCATACTTCGCGGGATCAATCACGAACTGCCGATGCGATTCTGCATCACTGAACAAATACAGTTTGCCCTTGTACCAGGCGGCATGATCGAGTGAGCCTTCCACCACATCTTTCGCGTTTGCCAGAACGACCACGTCAGCACCGTAAGCAGCCGGTGCATAGCGAGTGGGTTCCTGTTCAAACCGGGCTTTTGCCTCGGCCGAGGAGAACTGGAATTTCTGCCCACGATAGGTGGCTGCAAACTGTGGCTGAATATCCTTCAATTCGCGCTGATCGCGTAAGGCCACTGGGCAGAACCCTTTCAATCCCGAAACTCCTTCACGAGCAAAAATCTGCTTCATGCGTGGGTCATTCTGTGCATCCGCCGGAAGCTGAGCCGGTGCCACGGCTGCATGGGCAGGGGCTGCTGGAGTTGTTGGAGCTGCTGGAACGGCAGTGGCCAATGTTCCAGGTAATACTTCTTTTGCCTGTGGCGTGGCTTGTGGCGCTGCCGGAGCGGGAATGGCTGCTGGTGGCACAGCCTCAGCCGCTGGCGGAATCGCCAGAGCAGGGACTTCTGCGGGAACCATCAAAGCGGGGGGCTGAACCGGAGCTTGAGCAGGAGCCGCTGGCTGTCCACCCTTGTCCGCATCCAGAGGCAAATCCAAAGCTTGTCCAGCAGGTGGAACAACAGGTGCCACTGGAATTGCAGGTTGGGCATTTGGAGTGGCTGTGTCCGTTGGATCTGCTGGAGTTTTGGCAGCTTCGCGTGCCTTTCGAGCTTCTTCTTCGAGTTCGGCAGCTTCTTCGGCCAGATCTTCCAGCTCCCAATCCTCCAGAGCTGGTTCTCCTGGTTTGTTAGGAATTACATTCTTTATGGCTTCCTTGGCAGTCGTTGTGGAGGGAGCCACTGCTGGTGCTTTCTCCGTCACTGCGGCAGGTAAGCTTGGTGGAGGTAAAGCAACTCCCGAGAAGGGATCCGCGACCTCATCTGTCACAGGTGCCGCCGCAGGAGTCGCCACCTGTGAAGCCACCGGTGCAGGACTTGCGGGAGTTTTTTCCACTGGCAACACAGGTGTGTTCGGCACAGGCGCATTCGGCACAAGAGCGTTCGACAGCGTGGCGTTCTGCGTTGGCACAGCCTGCGCCGGAGCGGCAAGAGGAGTTGTCGAAGTTATTGGAGCGGCAGCCGCAGTCTGTGGTGCTGGTTCAGCCCGACGCAAGCCGCGATCCGCCATCGCTTCGGAGACTTCGGTAAACGGATCCGGGAAGTCGTCCAGTCCTCCAGCCACTGCCGGTTGCCCAGTTGGAGCGGCCTGTGATGTCGCCTCGACGGCAGGTTTGACGACAGGAATTGCGGCCTGATTCACAGGAATCCTGGTTTCTGTCACCACAGGCTGCTGCACTGCTTGTGCTGCGCTGGGAGTCGCTGGAATCCGTCCAGGATTCTGCACAGTCGGTTCCACAGGAGCTGGTAAGGTTCCCAGTGGGACAGGCATTGAAAACACTGGTTCAGCAGCGACTGGCGCATTCTGCACTGGTGGAGTTTGCACTGGCGGAGTTTGGACAGGTTGAGTTTGTACCATGATCTGAGGCACAGGCTGTGCAGGAACTGCCGGAATCGCAGGCACAACAGGGATCTTCGCGACAGTTACCTGAGGGTTGGCGGTGACTGGCGTCTGGACAGTCACTGGAACCTGAGTTGTGGCTGGTGGTTGAACAGGGGCTGGTACCTGAACGGGGGCAGCGACTGATGCTTGACGAGGTGCGGGCGATGGAGGAATCGCATAGGAATCCACGGGTGCCATCACCGGTGGCACAACAGTCTGCGATAACCCTTGTGGAACCGCGAGGATGCTCGAAGCAGCGACTGGAGCGGGCACTGGAGCAGGGACAGGATTCACCCGGGCAGCTTGTGGTGGAGCCTGGGCCGGAACCTGCGCTTGAGTTTGAGTTGAAGGTGCAGGTAATGGGCGTTGCAATGTCACCACAGGACGAGTTGTGGGTGCCAAAGGTGCCGCCTGAATCTGTGGGGGAATTACGGCAGGCAGTCGGTTCGGTGCGGCAGAGGGCAGCGGGGCTTCATCACCTGTCATCAACTCAGCAGGTGGCACCGATGGAGCCTGATACGCCGGATAGGACTGTGCGACTCCCGGAGGTACCGGAGGTTGTGTGCTGGCCGGCGTGGTTTCTTTTCGACCTGGTGTCAATCGCTTAAAGAATCGCGAAACAGCATTCCCTGAGGGAGCAGGAGCCGGCTGAGCGGTTGGAGCTGCAGTGGCGGGTACAGCAGGAGTTCCGGAGGGGGGCAAACTTGCTGGAGCCGCACCCGGGGCGTACCAGTTTGTCGCAGGTGCCGCTGGAGCGGGTTGAGATCCAGCAGGGGCAGCGACGGAACTTCCCGGCGTTTGTCCCGGCCGCTGATAATTCGGGCTGGTTTGCTGGGCCGCTGATTCGAGAGTCATGGCCGGCATTTCCCGACCACTTTCTCGATAGAGCTTTTCTAACTCTTCCTGAATCGAATTGTTTCCGACCGGAATGATTTTGGCCGCTTGCGAGGGCTGCTGAATCGTCGCCGTCTGCTGCTTGAAGTTGACGTCATCCGATTTGGTCATCGGCGTTGTTCGAGCTGGAGCACTTTTCTGCCCTTGAGACAAGAACCCAGGCCTGACGATCTGTGCATCGGCAGGAGTTGCCGCAGCCAGCATTCCCCCGGCTGCGCATGTCAGTAACCAGCGATAGTCATTCATCCCTGACGACTTTTTCATTGCAGAAGCACTCCTCGCGACAGACCAGGCAAATTGACCATTTTGGCGTCGAGCATGGGCTCGACACCTGGCACCCGAGCTGTCAATTCAGTTCCATTCGGCAATCGTCCACACATCTGGCCCTGGACAATGCCGCTCACTGTTCTGGATCGACATTCCGGGTAAACCGAATTTCACGGTTCTGCGGGCGTCACGAGCGATTCAGGTGGCACTTTGGCTAAAGTCGTTACACGACGAACAATCCGTACCCTTTGCCTGATCGTTAAACTTTGACATTGTCCGGGCTCTATTCGCAGAATCTGCCGCACTGAGGACGGCAGTTCCTGTCCGGTGTGGATCAACCAGAAGGACGCATGAACAGACTCATAAATCGGCTGAGACCGCTCGGGACGGAATATTGAATGTTTCGCGAAGCTGAAGAAGTGATACTGGCAATTCCATTGCAGGAACTGGAAATTACAGGGAAACCGAGTTGCCGATCACTGGGCCGATTTCAATGCGATGAGACAACTGATGCCGAGCTGGAATCGTTCACAGAATCCTCCCGATGTCCTTCCTCCATCGATCATCATGGGGTTAGTCGTCGCCTGCGCACTCCCCTTGGTGACTAATCTGTTCGGCATTCGCTGGGGCATCAACCCGATTGACGCAGGGACGGCCCTTCAGCAGGTTCGTGGCGAGATCATTGTCACTCTTCTCTCATGGACAGCGGCTTGCACCGGCGTTGTGACAGCCGTCAGTGCGTTTTCCATGTTTCGTCTCCGGGGAGATGTCACGACACCCATTCTTGGGACAGCACTGTTGTTCTGCGGATTGATGGATGCTGCCAATGCACTGGCGATCAATGGAATCCTGGTGTCGGCTTCAGACCCCTCCCGATTTGCTGACTTTACTGATGCCATGACACGCCTGACATATGCCTTGATCATTACATTAGGGACGGCTCCATTCGCTCTGGGGTTCATCACGCCTGAATGGAGTGGATCAAGGAATAACCGCAACGCAGGTTTTCTGATTTGTGCAGCGATCGTATTCGGACTTGGTGCCTTCTCGATTGTCGAGCTCTGTGCCTGGATTCCCGAGTTGCCCAAAACGGTGTTTCCTGCATCTTCGATCCCCAGACCCCTCGATGCATTGACATTGATCATTTACCTCATCACTGGAATTTTCTTTCTGCCACGATTTTACAAGCAATATCCCAGTCTGTTCTCACATGGCCTGCTGTTGAGTGTGATCCCCCATATTCTGCTGCAGATGTATATGGCCTTTGGATCTCGCCGTTTTGACGATAATGCGGCAGTCATCGCCCATTATCTGAAGATCGTCGGTTACCTCGTTCCTTTCATTGGTCTGCTCTGCGATTACTCTCGTGTTTCGCAGGTCGAAGCCAGAATGTTGAGTACCGAGGCCCAACTCCAATTGGCTCGCCAACTGCAGCAGGCACTTCTTCCCAGAGAAGCACCCGTCATCAGGAACTATCAACTGGCAGGTTTTTCTATCCCTGCAGAAGCTGTGGGAGGAGATTACTTCGACTATCTGGTTTATGGCGATGGATCGATTGGCCTCGTGATTGCCGATGTCAGCGGTCACGACCTGGGTGCTTCGATCCTCATGTCGCAGACACGCGCATTTCTACGTGCTGATCTCAGTGTGGGTCACGATCCAGCCATCATTGCCGAACGTCTCAATCGATTTCTCTGCGATGGAGATATTCTTAACCACCGGTTTGTCAGTCTGTTTTTTGCTCGACTGATTCCCGAAGAACACAAATTGCGTTACATTGCGGCAGGTCAACCGGGTGTCATTTTACTCCCCGATGGTGAAACTCAAGCCCTGTCACCCACCGGGCCCGTGCTTGGGTTTGATCCTCATTGTCAGTTCGTTCAGGAACAAACGAAATTGCCTCCCGGCAGTCTGCTGCTGCTTTACACGGATGGCATTACTGAAACGACAGATACCTCGGGATTTGCTCTGGGGACACAGCCTTTGTACGAGCTACTGCATGCCGGACAAGGCCAGTCGGCCGAACATCTCACGAGTGTGATCAAAACGGCTGTCCTGAGACATGCTGGTCAGCGAGGCCCGGTGGATGACCTGACCTGCCTTTTGCTGAAACGCTCTCTGCAGGATGCGAATTTACCGTTGAATATCGGAGCATCTCTCGCGCAGACAACGAAACTCTGATACTCGCGTCCCGTACAGAGTGACGATTCAACACCACTCAGACACAGGCTCCACCACTCTGGCGCGAATCAGGCCTGATCAACTGGCAGCACGCGTCTGATCACCGTTGAGCTTGTTGTATAACGTCTTGAGAGCGATGCCCAACTCGGCAGCCACCTTGACTTTGTCACCTTTGTGCTTCTCGAGCACCTGATAGATGACTTCCATTTCAATCTCACGCAAGGTTTTGGGAGAACCACTGGAAAACGCAGCTTCGACGCCCTTATTGCCAGTCAGAACGGCAGATCGCTGACGTGTGATTGCACCGGGAAGATGTTCGGGAAGGATCACTCCGCCATCCGCCAGAATCACCGCATGTTCCAGTGCATTGGCGAGCTCACGAATGTTTCCACTCCAGTCGTGTGATTGCAAAGCTTCGATCGTTTCTGGTGCAAGAATCTCGGGTGGCACGTCACGCCGCTTGAGATGTCTCGCAATCAGATTGCGAGACACATCGGGAAGGTCTTCTTTCCGTTCGCGCAGGGGAGGGAGGCGAATTTCGAACGTATTCACACGAAAGAATAAGTCTTCCCGGAAAGCCCCTTCGCGAACCATTGATTCGAGGTCACGATTTGTCGCACAGACGATGCGAACATCCACGTGAAAAGCTTCGTTCTCACCCACGCGACGAACTTCACCGGACTCTAAAAATCGCAGCAGCTTCACCTGCATCGACTTATCGAGCTCCCCCAATTCATCGAGGAACAGTGTCCCTCCATTCGCCACCTCGATGAGTCCTTTCCGAGGTGTATCCGCCCCGGTGAAAGCACCTTTCCGGTGGCCGAACAGTTCGCTCTCCACCAGGTTATCCGGAAGGGCTCCGCAATTCACAGCCACAAACGGCATTTGAGCACGATGGCTCAATTCATGTACCCGACGAGCCACTAGCTCCTTGCCAGTCCCGGTCTCACCGAGAATCAGCACAGCGGAATCTGTCGGAGCAATCTTTTCGATCATCCTTTTGACGCGCTGCATCGATGGCGTTTTGCCAATGATATCTGGTGCTCCTTCGACCGCCTTCAATCGCGTTTCGAGAGCAATCGCTTTATTGGTGAGAGTCCGTTTTTCAGCGACTCTTTTCAACGCAGCAGAAATCTCAAACAATTTGCAGGGCTTGGGCAGAAAGTCGTAAGCCCCCTTGCGAACAGCCTGAATAGCCGCCTCAAGATCGCCATGACCCGTACTGATAATCACTTCAGTTTCAGGGGAAACTTTTTTGATGTGATCAATCACATCCCAGCCACTAATCCCTGGCATCCGCAAATCGACAATTGCCGCATCGAAGGTATGATTTTCCAGCACTTTCAGCGCGGATTCACCATCTTCGCAGAATGTGACATCGTGCCCCATGCGTGGCAATTCAATCTTCATCACACTGCGGATAGCCGCCTCATCATCCACGAACAGCACACGCAGTTTGTTTGATGTCATCGTACCCAACGGGCTTTCTCCTTGCCCTTCCAGAGGCATCATGCCTCAGGGCCTGTTCAGGCTGATTTGGCAAATCATTACATCGGTTTGTTAACAGAAGATACGAATCCCGGCAATGCCGCATTCATCGATTGCAGCAGCTTTTCATCATGCTGCCATCGATTGAACGGCTCTTTTGGGAAGATGAACACGGAAGGTACTTCCGCAGCCAGGGCCATCGCTGTGAGCCTCAATTCGCCCGCCATGATCAACGACAATCCGGTGGCTGATCGACAGCCCAAGACCAGTCCCACGCCCTGACTTTCTTTCTGTAAAGAATGGCTCAAACAGATTCTCCAGAACGCGGGCCGACATGCCGCAACCGGTGTCTGTAAAAACCAGACACACCTCATCAGAAAGCTCTTTGATCTCCACACTGAGCTTCCCACCAGATGCCCCCATCGATTCCAGGGCATTTGCCACAAGATTCAAAACCACCTGTTTGATTTCTGCACCATTCACCTCAGCGAAGACCGATTCCTTAGGACGGCAATCAATCGTATGCCCCGAGAAACGCCCCATGTGCCCCACCATCTGCACCACATCCTGAACAATCCTCGTCAGATCCTGGCGACCACGAGGAGCGTCCTGCCCGCGTGCAAAAGTCAATAATCTTGAAGTGATTTCCTCACATCGACCCGCCTCTGACTGAATCATCTCCAGATACTGCCTCGCGACTTCTGCATCTTCTGCTGAGATCAACAAAGGTTCGCCATTGGATCCCGCCACTCGAGATGCCAGCGATTCGGAGGCCATCGAGATCGCCGAAAGCGGATTATTGATTTCATGTGCCACGCCTGCCGCCAGAAATCCGACACCCGCCAGACGCTCCGAGCGAACCAACTGTCTTGATCGCTCATTCACCTGTCTGTCGAGGTCGGCTTTAATCTCGCAAAATCGCTCAGTCATGGCATTGAATGCCTGTGCCAGATCGACAATCTCATCCTGTCCGTCGAGTTTGACCCGCACGCTGAAATCGCCGCGCGCAACTTTCATCGCCTTTCGGTGCAGCTCTTTTATGGGCAAGAAGATCCAGCGAATCATCAGGTGCATCACCATGAAAATTGCAACGACGGCACACAAGGCAACGACCAGCAAAATCCAGAAGAAGACCTGATAAGTCGACTGCGAATCCTGCCAGAGCTTCTGCAACCCCTCAATTGGATTGGGCAGACTGACAGCACTCTTCTGCAGAGAAGCCAGCGATTCAGTCATTTCCTGCTGGGCGACAAAAGCAATCTGTTGACTCTCAAGCGCCGGGAGCTTGTCTTTCATCCGGGCAATATCCGCATCCATTTTCTGGAGAATCGCGAACGCAATTGAGCTCTGTTCCCGGTTTTCTGGTGAATTGGGCAGCTTTGCCTGCTGCAACCGGTAGTCAGCCATGGCCGACTCCAGATCAACCAAATGCCTCGACAGCGTAAATGCATCTCGCCTGAGTGTGGGATCCATCAATCTCGAAGTAGCCGCGAGGACTTCGTAGCGACGAGGACTCGACCTCAGATTTTTTTCGATCTCATGAACCATACTTCCATAAGACCACAGGCCTAGAAATCCGGCTCCAAATAAAGCGGTGAGCAGCCCCCCCGAGATGAAGAGCACAATACACAGCTTGCGACGAATGGAACGCGTTAAAAACACCCGGCCTCCTTGCCGTAAACCTGCTTTTCCATCAAGCCTGTGTTCCGCCGTCGTGACTTCCTGGTAGCCACAACCAGCTTCTGTGCCAATTGCTGAACAGCATTAATGGATTTGAAAAGATTACAAGGTCATGCCCAACTCCAGCAAGACCGATTTCCGTGAGAAGCCATGTCGCCTGCCGAATTCTTACGACCCGCAATCATCACTCAGTCAACCGGCGGTAAAGCTCCCTTCGCTGAATCATCAGCAGAAGAACCCATCAGCCGCTGCTCATCGGTGATCACTCGGTGACAGCACGCGAGATCAACTGCCTGAAGTGTCATTCGGCTTTCGAACTGAGCCCCAGCGAGACTCCCGTTTCAACCGCCGCCGCTGTGCCTGAACGCCACTCATCAGCATGCCGATCACTTTCGTCAGATCTCGAAATGCCCGACTCAGACGTTTCTCCATCGTGGCCAGGGTGAACTTCTGCATGAGATCATCATGTTCAGGCCAATCAATCGACCACTCTTCTTCCCGGGCCGCCTTCTGCAATTCAGCATGCAACCTGGCCAGTCGATCGATGAGTTCCGGCGTCGCGCGAGCCGATGCGGTGCGATAAGGCCGCCAGAGCACAGTCGCCATCGAATCGGCTTCAAGCCCCGCTTTATCAGTTGGTTTCACCTGGTTTCTACGAAAAATCCAACCAACAGCAAGGAGAAAAACAGATAATCCAATCAACGCTAAACCTGCGGCACGCCAGTCAGGTCCATTAATCACCAGACTTATTCCAAAACCACATGAGACCACCATGGCAATGACCCATGCCAGGCGAGCGAATGAGCGTCCATCAATCTCGCGAGCCTCACTCTCAGGAATTCCATCGAGAGAGACCCCTTCAGGCATGGCCCCGAGGCGAACTGTGATCACCGTAATGTTATCGATGCCACCTCTTAAATTGGCGAGATTGACGAGAAATCGACAAGCATCTGCAGGAGCCAGTTCCCGTACAGCCACGCCAATCTCCTGGTCACTTACGAGGTTCGTCAAACCATCGGAGCACAGGACGTACACATCACCGGAAAGAGCAGGGAAGGGCCCTTCCATATCAACATTCACTGTGGGCTCGACACCCAAAGATCGGGTAATAATGTTTTTCGGAACAATTGAACTCGCATCTTTGGGATGCACGCGGCGCTGCTGAATCATTTCCCAGACCAGACTGTGATCTGCCGTCAGTTGATCAATCTGACTGCCTCTGACCCGATACGCGCGGCTATCCCCCACATGGCCAATCAGCACACCGGTACTTCCGAGTGCAAGAGCCGTACAGGTGGTGCCCATTCTCTCAAATTCGCGATTCTGCGTGCCGCGCTCATTGATCACGCGATTACCATCAATAATGGCGTTCAGAAGTGCTGTCTTCGCATCCTGTTCGAGAGATTTCTGAAAAGCATGTGGAATCGTATCCACCGCCAGCTTGCTGGCTAACTCTCCGACAGCATGACCACCCATGCCATCACAAACGACAAACAAATGGCCGCGACGAACCCAGTCTTCGCGGTCTTTGCAAATATGAACCGCAAAGGAATCCTGATTATTCTGACGCCTGAATCCAATATCACTCAGACTGGCGAACTGAACGGACTGCTCAAAGAGCATGCCCTGCTTCCTGAAATAATAATGATCTCCACCTGCTGGAATTTACGGACGCCAGCTCGTTTAGAGTATTATTTGTAACAGCAAGAATCACCGCAGGTAAAGCAGCGAGTTCGTCAATTTCCTGGAGTTTCAGTTTGTAAGCATTGTACCGACAATTTCCAGAGGCCCATCAGTGCGTCACCGGCATGATGCGAACGACGCGGCAGAGCCATGAGACAACCTTCAAGCTCACAACCGATCAGGCAGAAAATGCCGTTATACAAACCTGAAATCGCATCGATCGGGTGACTTTCACTTGATGGGACAGGCGAACTTCTGATATGACCAAACTCCGCCTGCCTCCCCTTGGATTCTCCCCGCCGGTTCTCTCCTTGCCTCGATCTTCTCTTAACTCCCCCTGTGCTGAATGATCTTCAAACTGTTGTGCTGGACAGGATTCATGTCTTCTCCAAATCAAAAGGGTGCTTTCCATAGCGGAACAAACTCCGCTCC